>Ga0153956_1002350_pt1 | contig 14148 bp, 12 predicted proteins | sample TSFL040MetaG_FD_104704 | JGI IMG/M metagenome (GOLD analysis project Ga0153956, IMG submission 104704) | Attine ant fungus gardens microbial communities from Florida, USA - TSFL040 MetaG | ecosystem: Host-associated > Fungi > Mycelium > Unclassified | place: USA: Florida, Wekiwa Springs... | reverse complement strand
GTCGACGGGGTGGCCACCGATATCGGACTGGTCGGCGACGTCGAGCACGTCAACACCGACGCGGTGCTCGATCTCATTGCCGCCGGCCGGATTCCGGTGGTGTCCACGATCGCCCCGGACGTCGACGGGGTGGTGCACAACATCAACGCCGACACTGCAGCGGCCGCGCTGGCCGAGGCGCTGGGGGCCGAGAAGCTGTTGATGCTCACCGACGTCGAGGGCCTCTACACCGATTGGCCCAATCGCGACTCGCTGGTCACCGAGATCGACACCGCGGCACTGGAACAGCTGCTACCCCGGCTGGAGTCGGGCATGGTGCCCAAGATCGAGGCGTGTCTGCGCGCGGTGCAGAACGGGGTGCCCAGCGCCCACGTCATCGATGGCCGCGTCGAACATTGTGTGCTGGTCGAATTGTTCACTGACGATGGCACCGGAACGAAGGTGATACCCGCATGAGCACCCAAGAGATGCAAGACCGCTGGTCGGCGGTCATGATGAACAATTATGGCACCCCGCCGGTCGCACTGGTCAGCGGTGACGGAGCCGTGGTCATCGACGCGGACGGCACGTCCTACGTCGATTTCTTGGCCGGCATCGCGGTCAACGTGCTCGGTCATCGGCACCCGGCGGTCATCGAGGCCGTCACCACCCAGCTGAACACCTTGGGGCATACTTCGAATCTGTATGTCACCGAACCGGGTATCGCCCTGGCCGAAATGCTTGTCGCGCAACTGGGTTCCCCGGCGAAGGTGTTTTTCTGCAATTCCGGCGCCGAGGCCAATGAAGCCGCGTTCAAGATCAGCCGGCTCACTGGACGCACCAACATCGTTGCCGCCCAAGGTGCCTTTCACGGCCGCACGATGGGATCGCTCGCGCTGACCGGCCAGCCGGCCAAGCAGGAGCCGTTCCTGCCGCTGCCGGGTGAGGTCACCCACGTGCCGTACGGCGATGCCGAGGCACTCGAAAATGCTGTCACCGACGAAACGGCCGCAGTCTTCCTGGAGCCGATCATGGGGGAGGGTGGCGTCGTCACTCCGCCGGCCGGTTACCTGGTCACGGCCCGCGAGCTCACCGCGAAACATGGTGCGCTGCTGGTGCTCGACGAGGTGCAGACCGGCATCGGGCGTACCGGAGCGTTCTATGCCCACCAGCACGACGGCATCACCCCCGACGTCATCACCCTGGCGAAGGGACTCGGCGGCGGCCTGCCGATCGGTGCCTGCGTGGCCATCGGGGCGGCGGCTGACCTGATGCAACCCGGCATGCACGGCAGCACCTTCGGTGGTAACCCGATCTGCACCGCCGCCGGCCTGGCTGTGGTCAAGACCCTCGTCGATGAGGACTTGGTGCACCGGGCCGACGCCCTGGGCAAGACCCTGGCGCACGGCATCGAGGCGCTCGGGCACCCGTTGGTCGAGCACGTCCGGGGCCGCGGACTGTTGCTGGGCGTGGTGCTCACCGCACCGCAGGCCAAGGCCGTCGAAACCGCGGCCCGCACAGCCGGATTCCTGGTCAATGCCGCTGCGGCCGACGTGGTGCGTCTGGCCCCGCCGCTGGTCATCACCGACGAGCAGATCGATGCCTTCCTGACCGCCTTCCCTCAGATCCTGGACGCTTCATGACATTTCGCCATTTTCTCCGCGACGACGACCTGACCCCCGGCGAGCAGGCCGAGGTCCTCGCGCTCGCTGCCGAACTGAAGAAGGCGCCGTTCAGCCGGCGCCCGCTGGAGGGCCCGCGCGGCATTGCGGTCATCTTCGACAAGAACTCCACCCGGACCCGGTTCTCCTTTGAGATGGGAATCGCCCAACTCGGCGGTCACGCCGTCGTCGTCGATGGGCGCAGCACCCAACTCGGCCGCGAGGAGACCCTCGAAGACACCGGAGCGGTGTTGTCCCGGTACGTCGATGGCATCGTCTGGCGCACGTTCGCCCAGGAACGCCTGACCGCGATGGCCTCGGGGGCCTCCGTGCCGATCGTCAACGCACTGTCCGACGAGTTCCACCCCTGCCAGGTGCTGGCCGACCTGCAGACCATCGCCGAGCGCAAGGGCACGCTCACCGGGCTGACCATGACCTACCTGGGTGACGGCGCGAACAACATGGCCCACTCGCTGATGCTGGGTGGGGTCACCGCGGGGATCAGTGTGACGATCGCCGCACCCGCCGGTTTCGAACCGGACCCGCAGTTCGTCGAGGCCGCCCGCAAGCGTGGTGCCGAGACCGGCGCCACCGTCACCGTGACCGACGACGCCGATGCCGCGGCCGACGGCGCCGACGTGTTGGTGACCGACACCTGGACCTCGATGGGGCAGGAGAACGACGGCCTGGACCGGGTGCGGCCCTTCCGTCCGTATCAGATCAACGCCGCGCTGCTGCGCCGGGCGAATACCGATGCCGTTGTGTTGCACTGCCTTCCTGCGCATCGGGGCTTCGAGATCACCGACGAGGTGATGGACGGGCCGCAGAGCGCGGTGTTCGACGAGGCCGAGAACCGGCTGCACGCCCAGAAGGCGCTGCTGGTCTGGTTGCTGGAACAACAATGACCGCTCCCACCCGGGTCGGGCGGCAGGCGCGCATCGTGGCGCTGCTGTCGAACAACCCGGTGCGCAGCCAGACCGAACTGGTTGCCTTGCTGGCCGCGGAGGGCATCGAGGTCACCCAGGCGACGCTGTCGCGGGACCTGGAGGAGCTCGGTGCGGTCAAGCTGCGCGGTGCCGACGGGGGCACCGGGGTGTACATCGTCCCCGAGGACGGCAGTCCGGTGAAGGGCGTCGCCGGCGGCACCGAACGAATGTCACGCCTGCTGGGCGAACTGCTGGTGTCCACCGACGCCAGCGCCAATCTGGCGGTGTTACGTACGCCACCCGGGGCCGCGCACTACCTGGCCAGTGCAATAGATCGGGCCGCCCTGCCTTATGTTGTGGGCACCATCGCCGGTGATGACACCATCATGGTTGTTGCTCGCGAACCGATGAGCGGCGCCGAGCTCGCCGCAATTTTCGAGAACCTGTAGATAGGAGATAGATACATGTCTGAGCGCGTCATCCTGGCGTATTCCGGCGGTTTGGACACCTCGGTCGCGATCAGCTGGATCGGCAAGGAGACCGGCAAAGAGGTCGTCGCCGTCGCCATCGATCTGGGCCAGGGCGGTGAGGACATGGAGGTCGTGCGCCAGCGCGCGATCGACTGTGGCGCTGTCGAGGCCGTCGTGGTCGACGCCCGCGACGAGTTCGCCGACGAGTACTGCCTGCCCACCATCAAGGCCAACGCCCTGTACATGGACCGCTACCCGCTGGTCTCGGCCATCAGCCGCCCGCTGATCGTCAAGCACCTGGTGGAGGCCGCGCGCAGCCATGGCGGCACCGTCGTCGCGCACGGTTGCACCGGCAAGGGCAACGACCAGGTCCGGTTCGAGGTCGGCTTCAACACCCTGGCCCCCGAGCTGGAAGTGATCGCCCCGGTCCGCGACTACGCCTGGACCCGCGAGAAGGCCATCGCCTTCGCCCAAGAGAACGCCATCCCGATCAACGTCACCAAGAAGTCGCCGTTCTCCATCGACCAGAACGTATGGGGTCGCGCCGTGGAGACCGGGTTCCTGGAGGACCTGTGGAACGCACCGACCAAGGACGTCTACGACTACACCCAGGACCCGACGGTCAACTTCAATGCCCCCGACGAGCTGATCATCAGCTTCGACAAGGGCCGCCCCATCGCGATCGACGGCCGTCCGCTGAGCGTGCTGGAGATCATCCAGGAGCTCAACACCCGCGCCGGTGCGCAGGGCGTGGGCCGTCTGGACGTCGTCGAGGATCGCCTGGTCGGCATCAAGTCCCGCGAGATCTACGAGGCGCCCGGTGCCATGGTGCTGATCACCGCGCACACCGAGCTCGAGCACGTGACCCTGGAGCGCGAGCTGGGCCGCTACAAGCGTGGCGTGGACCGTAAGTGGGGCGAGCTGACCTACGACGGCCTGTGGTACAGCCCGTTGAAGGCCTCGTTGGAGGCGTTCGTCGAGCACACCCAGGAGCACGTCTCCGGTGACATCCGGCTGATGCTGCACGGTGGCCACATCACGGTCAATGGTCGGCGGAGCGCAGAATCTCTGTACGACTTCAACCTGGCCACCTACGACGAGGGCGACAGCTTCGACCAGAGCTCGGCCAAGGGCTTCGTCCAGCTGCACGGCCTGAGCTCGAAGATCTCCGCCAAGCGCGACCTGGGCCTGTAACAACCACTTCCCGCGAGCGGCCGTGTTTGTACACCGACACACAATGTTCAGCTGTACAAAAGCGGCCACTCGCACTCGACGAGGGGCACGTTAATGAGCAGCACCAACGAAGGTTCGCTCTGGGGCGGACGCTTCGCCTCCGGACCGTCCGAAGCCCTTGCCGCACTGAGCAAGTCGACGCACTTCGACTGGACGCTGGCGCCGTACGACGTGCGGGCCTCCAAGGCGCACACCCGGGTGCTGCACAATGCCGGCCTGCTCACCGACGAGCAGCGCGACGGTCTGCTGGCCGGCCTGGACAGCCTCGGCAGTGACGTCGCCGACGGCAGCTTCGGCCCACTGCCGACCGACGAAGACGTGCACGGTGCCCTCGAGCGCGGTTTGATCGACCGGGTCGGCGACGACCTGGGTGGCCGGCTGCGCGCCGGCCGCTCGCGCAATGACCAGGTCGCCACGTTGTTCCGGATGTGGCTGCGCGACGCGCTCCGCGAGATCGGCAACGGGGTTCTCGACGTGGCGGCCGCGCTGGCTGGCCAGGCCGCCGCTCACCCGACGGCGATCATGCCGGGCAAGACGCACCTGCAGTCCGCCCAGCCGGTGCTGCTCGCTCATCACCTGCTGGCGCACGCCCATCCGTTGCTGCGCGACGTGGACCGGCTGCTGGATCTGGACAGGCGGGCTGCGGTGTCGCCGTACGGTTCTGGGGCACTGGCGGGTAGTTCGTTGGGGCTCAACCCCGACGCCATCGCCGCAGACCTGGGTTTTGACGCGGCGGCGGACAACTCGATCGACGCCACCTCCTCACGTGACTTCGCCGCCGAGGCGGCCTTCGTGTTCGCGATGATCGCGGTCGATCTGTCACGGCTGTCCGAGGACATCATCCTGTGGAGCACAACCGAATTCGGCTATGTCACGCTGCATGACTCGTGGTCGACCGGTAGCTCGATCATGCCGCAGAAGAAGAACCCGGACATCGCCGAGTTGGCGCGCGGTAAGTCCGGCCGCTTGATCGGCAACTTGACCGGCTTGTTGGCCACCCTCAAGGCACAGCCGCTGGCCTACAACCGTGACCTGCAGGAGGACAAGGAGCCGGTCTTCGATTCGGTGGCGCAATTGGGGTTGTTGTTGCCGGCGATGGCCGGGCTGGTCGGCACCTTGACCTTCGACACCGATCGGATGGCCGCGCTCGCCCCGCTGGGCTTCACGCTGGCCACCGACATCGCCGAATGGATGGTGCGCCAGGGTATTCCGTTTCGGGTCGCGCATGAGGCGGCCGGTGCCGCGGTCAAGGCCGCCGAGGCACGCAACGTCGGTCTGGAAGAACTCGCCGACGACGAACTGGCCGGTATCCACCCGGGCCTGACCGCCGAGGTGCGCGACGTGCTGACCATCGCCGGTTCGGTGGGCTCGCGGGACGCCCGCGGTGGCACCTCACCTATCAGGGTCGCCGAGCAGCTCGAAAAATTGCGCGGCACCGCCGACTCGTTACGGGCCCGCCTACGCGACTGAACGCGAACCGCGTCGTAGGCTGGCCCGATGCCAGCCAGTAGCCGCGCCGCGGTGTATGCCCGGCGTCGCAAACGCCGGATGGCGAAGGTCGATAATGATCTGACCGCCCGGCAATGGGCTGTGCTGCAAGAGATCTGGGGCGGTTGTGCCTACTGTGGCACCGATGATACCGATCTGCAGAAGGACTGCGTGCAGCCCATTTCTCGTGGCGGGCGTTACACCCTGGACAACGTGGTTCCGGCCTGCCGCTCGTGCAACGCCAGCAAGTGTAATTCGGAGGTCACCGGTTGGCTGCGCCGAAAGAAACTGGACGAGGGTGCATTTCTGATGAGAATGGCCACCGCCCGCAAACAGCTGGCGGGCGACGAGCCGCCCGTCAGCCGCTGACGTCCTCGGACAGTGCCAACCACCGTTCCTCGACCTCGGCGACCTCGGTCTCCAGTTCCCGCAGTGACGCGGTAAGGCGTTGCAGCCCTTCGTAATCACCCTGATCATGCTCGGCCAGCTTCTGATGTGCGGTGTCGATCTGCCCGGACAGCTTTTCCAGGCGCCGTTCCATCGCGGTCAGTTCCTTCTGGGCGGCGCGTAGGTCGGCGCCCGACAATCCTTCCGACGCGGCGGCCGCGGGCTTGGTGGCCGCCCCTGTCTGCGCGGCGTGCGAGGCCCGCAGACGCAGGTATTCGTCGACACCGCCGGGTAGATGCCGCAGCCGGCCACCCAGGATGCCGAACTGCTGATCGGTGACCCGCTCCAGGAAATAGCGGTCGTGGCTGACCACGATCAGCGTCCCGGGCCAGGAATCGAGCAGATCCTCCATGGCTGCCAGCATGTCGGTGTCCAGGTCGTTGGTCGGTTCGTCCAGGATCAGCACATTGGGTTGTTCCAGCAGGATCAACAGCAGTTGCAGTCGGCGCTGCTGACCACCGGAGAGATCCTGCACCGGGGTGGACAGCTGGGCACTGCCGAAGCCCAGGCGCTCCAGGAGTTGGCTGGGGGAGAGCTCTTGTGCCTTGGAGCCCGACCCGAAGGTGTAGGTGGTGGCCAGTCGGCTCAATACCACCCGCACCGGCTCATCCATATGCGGCGCAAGCTTTTCCACGCCCTGGGTCAGGGCTGCGATCTGAACGGTCTTGCCGTGTTTGACCCGGCCTCCGGTGGGATCGACGGATCCGTCGATCAGCCCCAGCAATGTCGACTTGCCGGCGCCATTGACACCCAGGATGCCGGTGCGTTCGCCCGGGGCGATCCGCCACTGGACATCGCGGAGCACCTCGCGGTCGCCGTAAGTGACCGACGCGTCGATCAGATCCACCACCTGCTTGCCCAGCCGGGTGACCGCCAACGACTGCAGCGCCACCGTGTCGCGGATCTCGGGTACATCGGCGATCAGCGCGTTGGCGGCGTCGATCCGGAACTTGGGTTTGGAGGTCCGCGCCGGAGCGCCTCGCCGCAGCCAGGCCAACTCCTTGCGGGCCAGGTTCTGCCGCCGGGCCTCCGAGGCCGCGGCCTGGCGGTCCCGTTCCACCCGTTGCAGGATGTACGCCGCATACCCGCCCTCGAACGGCTCGACGATCCGGTCGTGCACCTCCCAGGTCGCGGTGCAGATCTCGTCGAGGAACCACCGGTCGTGGGTGACCACCAGCAGGCCGCCGGCGTTGGCGGTCCACCTCTTCTTCAGGTGCGCGGCCAGCCAGGTGATCGCCTCGACGTCGAGATGGTTGGTGGGCTCATCGAGGATCAGCACATCGTCGTCACCGGCGAGTAGTCGGGCCAGGGCCACCCGTCGTCGCTGGCCACCGGACAGCGTGCCGACGGCGGCGTCCCAGTCGAGGTCGCCCAGCAGTCCGGCGATGACATCACGGCCCCGCGGGTCGCCGGCCCAGACGTGTTCGGGCACGTCACCGACAACGGTGTGGCCGACGGTATCGGAGTGATCGAGGGTGTCGGCCTGGTCGAGCATGCCGATGCGGACACCGCCTCGTACCGTGACCCGGCCCGAATCCGGTTGCAGTCGGCCGCCGAGCATGGCCAGCAGGCTGGACTTGCCGTCGCCGTTGCGGCCGACAATGCCGATTCGATCGCCTTCTTCGACGCCGAGCGTCAGCGAATCGAAAACTACGCGGGTCGGGAATTCGAGGTGCAGGGCTTCAGCCCCCAGTAGGTGCGCCATCAGGCGCCGATCATAAGCGCCGGCGAGGTCGGGCTGTGCCACGTGATCGGTGCGGGCTGATCACGGCGTTGTGCCATGATGGCGTCGGCAAGCAGGGGAGTTGCAGCAGATGTCCGAGAGGAAGTGCACGGTGGTGGACTTTTCAGCGATCACCGGGCCGGTCGAGCGGTTGGTAGCAACCGCGCAGAACGGTCTGGAAGTGTTGCGCTACGGAGGCTTGGAGACCGGCGCGGTGCCCTCGCCCTGCCAGATCGTCGAGAGCGTCCCGATGTACCGCCTGCGGCGGTATTTCCCGCCGGACGCCCGTCCCGGTGCGGCGCCGGCCGGCCCACCGGTGCTGATGGTGCATCCGATGATGATGTCCGCCGATATGTGGGACGTCACCCGCGACGAGGGTGCCGTGGGCATCCTGCACGCCGCCGGTATCGACCCCTGGGTGATCGACTTCGGTTCACCGGATCAGGTCGAGGGCGGTATGGACCGCAACCTCGCCGATCACGTGGTGGCCCTGTCCGAGGCGATCGACACCGTCAAGCGGGTGACCGGGCAGGATATCCACCTCGCGGGTTACTCGCAGGGTGGCATGTTCGCCTACCAGACCGCCGCCTACCGGCAGTCCAAAGACCTGGCCAGTATCGTCGCGTTCGGTTCACCGGTGGACACTCTGGCGGCGATGCCGATGGGCCTGCCCGCCGGATTGGCCGCCGGCGCCGCCGATTTCATGGCCGACCACGTGTTCAGCCGGATCGACATCCCAGGGTGGTTGGCGCGCACCGGTTTTCAGATGCTCGACCCGATAAAGACCGCACAGTCCCGGCTCGAGTTCCTGCGTCAGCTGCATGATCGTGAGGCGCTGCTGCCCCGCGAGCAGCAGCGCCGGTTCCTGTCCAACGACGGCTGGATCGCGTGGTCCGGCCCGGCGATCGCCGAATTGCTCAAACAATTCATCGCACACAACCGGATGATGAGCGGTGGGTTCGCGATTCACGGCGACCTGGTGACGCTCAGCGACATCACCTGCCCGGTGCTCGCGGTTGTCGGTGAGGTCGACGATATCGGCCAGCCCGCCGCCGTTCGCGGTATCAAACGTGCCGCACCCAAGGCCGACGTCTACGAATACCTCATCCGGGTAGGACATTTCGGCCTGGTTGTCGGGTCCAAGGCCGCCAATCAGAGCTGGCCGACGGTCGCCTCGTGGGTCAAATGGATCACCGGTGAGGGCGACCTGCCCGCCGATGTGGTGCCGATGCCGCTGCAATCGGAGGCCAAGAGCGAGAACGTGCCGTTCGCCGCGCGGGTGGCACACGGCGCGGCCTCGGCCACCGAGATGACTTTCAGCCTGGCCGGCACCGCGGCCGATGCGTTGGTGTCGGCCGGTAAGTCGGCGCGCGCGTTGGCCATAGAGACGATGCGTACCCTGCCGCGTCTGACCCGACTTGGCCAGATCAACGATCACACCCGAATGTCGTTGGGGCGCATCATTACCGAGCAGGCCGAGGCCTCGCCGGGTGGCGAATTCCTGCTGTTCGACGGTCGGGTGCACACCTATGAGGCGGTCGATCGTCGTATCAACAACGTGGTGCGCGGCCTGATCGAGGTCGGCGTGCGCCAGGGCACCCGGGTCGGTGTGCTGATGGAGACCCGGCCCAGTGCACTGGTAGCGATCGCGGCGCTGTCCCGGCTCGGTGCGGTCGCGGTGCTGATGCCGCCGGATGCGGACCTGGCTGAGGCTGCGCGCCTGGGTGGGGTTTCCGAGGTCATCTCCGACCCCAGCAATCTGTCGGCCGCCGGACGGTTGCCGATGCGGATTCTGGTGCTGGGCGGTGGTGAGAATCGCGATCTGCATATGCCCGAGGACGCCGACGTGGTGGACATGGAGCAGATCGACCCGGCCGTGGTCGAACTGCCCGGTTGGTACCGACCGAACCCCGGCTACGCCCAGGATCTGGCGTACATCGCGTTCGCCAATGTCGGTGGCGAGTTGGTGGCCCGCCAGATCACCAACTTCCGGTGGGCGCTGTCGGCGTTCGGCACCGCGTCGGCGGCGAACCTGGGCACCGGTGACACGGTCTACTGCCTGACTCCGCTGCATCACCAGTCCGGTCTGTTGGTATCGCTGGGTGGAGCGGTGGTGGGTGGTACCCGCATCGCGTTGTCACGCGGTCTGCGGCCCGACCGATTCGTGCACGAGTTGCGTCAGTACGGCGTCACCGTGGTGTCCTACACCTGGGCCATGCTGCGTGAGGTCATCGACGATCCGTCCTTCGATCTCAAGGGAACTCATCCGGTGCGGCTGTTCATCGGCTCGGGCATGCCCTCGGGATTGTGGCGGCGGGTGGAGGACGCCTTCAGCCCGGCGCACGTGGTCGAGTTCTTCACCACCACCGACGGTCAGGCCGTGCTGGCCAACGTGTCCGGTGCGAAGATCGGCAGCGAGGGTCGGCCGTTGCCGGGCGGTGGTCAGATTGCGTTGGCCGCCTACGACGTCGACGACGACCTGATCCTGGAGGGCGACGACGGCTTTGTCGCCCGCGCGCAGCCCAATGAGGTCGGCGTACTGCTGGCCAACCCTCGGGGCCCGGTGGACCCGACGGCGTCGGTCAAGCGTGGTGTGTTCGCTCCCGGCGACACCTGGGTGTCCACCGAGTTCCTGTTCCGCCGCGACGAGGCCGGCGATTACTGGATGGTGGACAACCGCCGGACCCTGATCCGCACCCCGCGCGGCGCGGTTTTCGGCAAGGAAGTGAGCAACGCGCTGGGACGGCTCGACGGGGTCGATATCGCGGCGACCTACCGTGTCGACGTGGGGGACCGGCAGGTGGCGGTGACGGCATTGAGCCTGCGCCCGGGCGGCAGCGTACCGGCCGCCGAGCTGGCCGAGGCGTTGGCGGATCTGCCGGCCGGCGTGGCACCCGACGTCATTTATGTGGACTCGGACATGGCACTGAACGCCTCTTATCGGCCATTGATGAGCGTGCTGCGGGCCAACGGTGTACCCACGCCGTCGGCGACCAGTTGGTATCTCGATGACGAGACGGGCGCCTACGAATCCTTCACCGCGGCGGCGTACACCGATTTGACCGGTTCGAGTGCACCGGAATGACCATCCCGACAGGTCCCGTCGCCGCTGCTACGCTGGGCCGATGACCACGCAGCTCGGGCGTCGGACGCTCTTGGCAACGCTGGCCGCCGGCTTTGTCGCCGCGGGTTCGATCGGTGCGACCGGGGCGGCTCATGCCGATGTCCTCGACGATCTCGCCGCGCAATACGACACCGGTTCCGGCGGTGGCCAGGTCTCGACCTTGATTCATTCGGTGATCAAGTTGCGTGCGCAGGGATACGGCCCGTCCAAGGGCAACCTGGAGGACATCCAGAACGGTATCGATCACCGTCCCAACGAGATGCTGTTGATCAAGGCGCTCAAATCCACCATTGCGTTCCAGCAGCGCAATCAGGCCCGGAGGAACAGCACTCCGCAGAGCCCGATCGTCATCGGCGGTACCCCCGGTGGGCTGCCGCCGGGCATCCTGCCCAATACGGGCGGTTCCAACATCACGTTGGGCGGTGGCCAGTGATCGACGAGGCGTTGCGTCAGATTCTGGTGTGCCCGCAGGACCGGGGCCCGTTGCTGCTGGTCGCCGACGAATGTCTGTACAACCCGCGGCTACGGCGGCGCTATCGCATCGACGCCGGTATCCCGGTGCTGCTCATCGATGAGGCCGTCGATGTCACCGACGATGCCGAACACCAGCGGCTGCTGGAGCGCGCCGGCAGCTGAGCTCGCGCATCCAAAGCCACGTATGAGTGCGTCGGAGCTGGCGGTGGACCCCGTCGCCGCGGCCCGACGGCTGCTCGGCGGCACCTTGGTCGGCCGGGGTGTGACGGCGACGATCGTCGAGGTCGAGGCCTATGGCGGACCGCCCGATGGTCCGTGGCCGGATCCGGCGGCGCATTCGTTTCGCGGCCCGACGCCGCGCAGCTCGGTGATGTTCGGCCCGGCCGGCCGTCTGTACACCTATCGCAGCCACGGTATTCATGTCTGCGCGAACGTGGTGTGTGGTGCCGATGGCACGGCCGCGGCTGCCCTGTTGCGCGCGGCGGTGGTCACCGACGGGGTGGGAGTTGCCCGAACCCGGCGTCGCGCCGGGATCGCCGACGCCCACCTTGCCCGCGGACCGGGAAATCTCTGCGAGGCCTTGGGAATCACTATGGCCGACAACGGAATTGACTTATTCGTCGCCGATTCGCCGATCCGGTTGGAGCTGACCGCGCCCGCTGCGGCCGACAATGGACCGCGGGTCGGGGTGAGCACTGCGGCCGATCGACTGTGGCGATTCTGGCTGGTCGACGTCGCGGCGGTTTCGGCGTACCGCCGGAGCCCACGTGCACCCGCGCCCGGGCTCAGCGACTGATACGACAAGATTGAGCCATGGCTGTTGACATCCTCGATGAGCTCCAGTGGCGCGGACTGATCGCGCAATCGACCGATCGCGATGCGCTCGCACAGGCCATCGCGGCGGGACCGATGACGGTGTACGCCGGCTTCGACCCGACGGCGCCCAGCCTGCACGCGGGTCACCTGGTCCCGTTGCTCACGTTGCGCCGATTCCAGCAGGCCGGCCATCGGCCGATCGTGCTGGCCGGAGGCGCGACAGGGCTGATCGGAGACCCGCGCGACAACGCGGAGCGGACGCTGAACACCGCCGATACCGTCGCCGAATGGTCCGACCGGATCCGCGGTCAACTGGCGCGTTTCGTCGAGTTCGATGAGACGGCCACCGGCGCGATCGTGGAGAACAACCTGTCCTGGACAGGGGAGTTGTCGGCGATTGAGTTCCTGCGGGACCTGGGCAAGCACTTCTCGGTCAACGTCATGCTCGATCGCGACACCATCCGGCGTCGGCTCGAGGGCGACGGCATCTCCTACACCGAGTTCAGCTACATGTTGTTGCAGGCCAACGACTTCGTGGAACTGCACCAACGGCACGGCTGCGCGTTGCAGGTCGGCGGCTCCGACCAGTGGGGCAACATCATCGCCGGTGTGCGACTGGTCCGGCAGAAACTCGGCGCCACTGCGCACGCGTTGACGGTGCCGCTGGTGACCTCCGCGGACGGCAAGAAGTTCGGCAAATCGACCGGCGGCGGCAATCTGTGGCTCGATCCCGAGCTGACCACGCCCTATGCCTGGTACCAGTACTTCGTGAACAGCGCCGACGCCGACGTCGTGCGGTACCTGCGATGGTTCACCTTCTTGGGCGCCGACGAGCTCGCGGAATTGGCGGCGATGACCGCGGAACGTCCGCACGAACGCGCAGCTCAGAAGCGATTGGCGCGTGAACTGACGACATTGGTGCACGGCCAGGCGGCGACCGACGCGGTCGAATATGCGTCGCAGGCGTTGTTCGGCCGCGGTGAGCTGACCGATCTGGATGAACCCACACTGGCCGCGGCGCTCGGTGAGACCGAGGTGGCCGAGCTGGCGGCAGGAGGGTCGGCGGCGATCACGGACCTGCTGGTGGCGACGAAGTTGTCCAAGAGCAAGGGCGAAGCCAAACGCACCGTCGGCGAGGGCGGCGTGTACGTCAACAACGTGCGGATCGAAAGTGACGAATGGACTCCGGAATCGTCGGACTTCCTTTACGGTCGGTGGTTAGTGCTCCGAAGGGGTAAGAAGAACCTCGCCGGCGTCCGGCGATTGGGCTAGCCCAGCCGGGTGTTTGCCTGGAAACAGGCCGCTGACCTGCGGATTTGACTCTCTGTTTCCAAGCACGTAACTTATTGCAAGTCAGAGCGACACGGACAAGCGCCGGAGAGCGAAGACGATCCGAGAGAGACACCCATTACGGTGGGTCTTCTCACTGCCCGCAGGACGATCAGCGGCTTTTAGCCGCGGGTTTTTTGCGCGGTCAGCTCGGGCGTGTTGTTTGAGAACTCAATAGTGTGTTTGGTGGTTTTTGTTTGTTGTTTTTTTGCCATGCCTTGTGTTTTCCCGTTTGTGGGGTGTGGTGTTGTTTTTTTGGATGCTGGTTTTTGGTGTCTGTTGTTTGTGATCGGATTTTTCTGATTGAATTCTTTCGGGGTTTGTTCCCTGGGGTTTTTGTTTGGAGAGTTTGATTCTGGCTCAGGACGAACGCTGGCGGCGTGCTTAACACATGCAAGTCGAACGGAAAGGCCCTTCGGGGTGCTCGAGTGGCGAACGGGTGAGTAACACGTGGGTGATCTGCCCTGCACTTTGGGAT
>Ga0153956_1002349_pt1 | contig 14153 bp, 5 predicted proteins | sample TSFL040MetaG_FD_104704 | JGI IMG/M metagenome (GOLD analysis project Ga0153956, IMG submission 104704) | Attine ant fungus gardens microbial communities from Florida, USA - TSFL040 MetaG | ecosystem: Host-associated > Fungi > Mycelium > Unclassified | place: USA: Florida, Wekiwa Springs... | reverse complement strand
CTCACCAAGGCAGGAGAACTGGACGAAGCCGAAGCGTCGCAATTTGCGGAAGGCTCTGCCCGGTGGCTCGATCTGCTGGCGCGCACGCCGTTCGACCCACCGCTGGAGCCCATTCTGCGGGATGCTTATCGGCTAGGGCAGGATGAAGTGGTGGAAGCCGGAAGTGTAGCTCGAACCACTTATGTTATTGTTGCTGCCAACAAGACGGTGGCCCTGATGAGCCCGCGAGCTTACCGGATGGCCCATTCGCCCGCCGAGGCTCTCGAAATCCTCGCACGCGATCACACCATTTCCCGAGCGATTCGATCCGCTTTGGCAGATATTCTTATCGAAAAGAAATAATCAGCCCTCTTTACAATCTAGAATTGTAATAAAGTTGGCCAGTGCTAACGAGTAACCCTTTCGTCCAATATATTTTCTTGGAAGTTAAAGAGAACATTGTCCCTCGCCATTGCCGTGATTTGGAGATCGCTGTAAAAAACCCTTAACAAACAGTTACTAGGGCTCATCAAATCGGCATCAGTTTGGCCGGTTGATGTATTGGTACGGGGCAGTCGAATGAAATTGCGGAATGTTGTGCGGACCACTCTTGGAGTGGCCGCTTTGCTTGTGTTGAGCACGTCGGCGTTTGCGCAGACTTCCGCCCAGCCAAGTCACGTTGACGAACGCTTCCGTCCTCAACCGGCTGCACCTTCAGTCGGTGCGCCAATCGAAATTCCCTCTTCGCCGCAAACAGCCGCGCCAGCCGGCAGCGAGAGCGTCACCTTCACGATCACGGGCGTGAATTTCGTCGGCAACACGGCGTTGCCCGATAGCGAACTTCAGAACATGGCCGCGCCGTATATCGGCCACAGCATCACGCTGGCGCAGGTTTATGAGCTCGCCGACAAGGTGACGGCGGCTTATCGCAGCCGCGGCTACATTCTCGCGCAGACGATCGTTCCGGCGCAGAAAGTCACCGACGGCAAGCTCACGCTGAAAATCGTTCAGGGCTACATCGACCAGGTGAAGATCCAGGGCGATGCGGGCGGTGCGCGCCATTATCTCGAAGCTTATGGCGCACGCATCAAAGCGGTGCGTCCGCTGACCGCTTCGGTTCTCGAGCGCGAACTTCTTCTCGTCAGCGATCTCGTCGGCTTTCAAGTGCGCAGCGTGCTGACGCCTTCGACCACCGCGCAAGGCGCGGCGGATCTCACGCTCGTTGTCGATCGCAAGCGGGTGGACGCTTACATCGCCGTCGACAATCGCGGCTCCAAATATCTCGGCCCATATGAAATCATGGCCGGCGTTTTCGTGAATGATGCGTTCGACACGGCTGGTCGCCTTGGCCTCAACGCTGTTGTTACGCCGAACAGCGGCCCCGAAATGGCCTATGGCGCGGTGTCGTTCGATCAGCCGCTGGGCGATGACGGCATGCGTCTGTTCACGACCGTGAGCTACACCAAGACCAAGCCGGGTTCGATTCTTGCAGCGATCGATACGTCGGGCAAAGCCATCAACGGCGATATGGCGCTGTCCTATCCGTTCACGCGCTCGCGCGACTTCAACTTCTCGGGCACGGGTGGCATTTCCTATCACGATGTATCGTCGAAGAATGCGGCGATCGATCCGCTCTTCAGCGATCACGTACGCGCCGTGTACGCGGGTCTCTATATTAACGCGCTGGACGATTGGGGCGGCTATTCGACGTTATCCGGCCGTGTCACGCAGGGCATCGGCATCTTCGGCGCCACCACGAAATCCTCGACGAACAAGTCGCGTGTCGGCGCGAGCGGCAATTTCACACGCGCGAATTTCGACATCAGCCATGAGCATCCGCTGTTTGGAGATGTTTCCGTATTGCTGGGCGCCAGCGGCCAGACCTCGTTCGGCAAGGCGCTTCTGGCTTCCGAACAATTTTCGCTGGGCGGTTACAGCTTCGACCGCGCTTTCGATCCGAGCGAGATCACCGGTGATTCCGCGCTGGCCGGCAAAGTCGAGTTGCGCTGGAACGTGATCGATCAGGCAGGTCCGGTGTCCGGCGTGCAGCTCTACGGTTTCTACGAAGGTGGCGAAGTGTGGGATTCCCACGCGCTTCCGGGCACGCCAAAGCATGAATCGCTGTCGTCCGCGGGCGCGGGCGTGCGGTTCTCGGTCAGCGAACATCTTAACGCCGATCTGGAGTGGGCCGATCCGCTCGAGCACGACGTGCTCGGCACCGTTAGGCACGATTCACGTTTCCTGTTCTCGGTCGGAACAAATTTCTGAAAAGTTGAAGAGTATTTCGGGCGTCAAGCCCAGGGGAGTTGGTCATGGGTAAGAAATCTGCAAAGCGCGTTACGAACTTTTTGGGTACGTCGGCAATGACACGCCCGCTGTTCATGCTGGGCGCGGCCTCTGTGCTGCTCGGCACCGGTCCGGCGCATGCGTTGGACGCGAACACGCTGCCGCAGAACCCCAATGTGGTGGGCGGTAAGGATGGGTTCTCGCAATCCGGCAACACGCTGAATGTGAACCAATCCACCAAGCGCACCGTCATCGACTGGCGCAGCTTCGACATCGGTTCCAAGGCGCAGGTGAACTTCAACCAGCCCGGCACCAACTCCATCGCCGTCAACCGCGTCAATGCTTCGGCCAATGCCTCGCAGATCGAAGGCGGCCTGCATGCCAATGGTCAGGTCTGGATTCTCAACCCCAATGGCGTCTTCTTCGGCAAGACCGCGCATGTGGATGCGGCGGGCGTCGTCGCCAGCACGGCCAATATCGATGCCAACGCCTTCATGGCCGGCTCCAACAAGCTGCAGATGACAGGCGCCGATCACGGCTCCGTCGAGAACCAGGGCAACATCACTGTCGGCGCGAACGGCCTTGCGGCGTTCGTTGCGCCGTCCGTGCGCAATAGCGGCACCATCAATGCCACCGTTGGCCGCGTCGCGCTGGCCGCCGGCACGACCTATACGCTCGATCTCGCAGGTGACCATCTGGTCGAACTGGGCCTCGGCTCGGTGAAAGCGGTTGTCGACAATTCCGGCAAGATCGTGAACCCGGGCGGCACCATCGCGCTCACCGCGAAGGCGGCCGGGCAGGTCGTCAATTCCGTCGTGAATGTGTCGGGCGTTGTCAGCGCTTCGTCCGTGACGAAGTCCGGTGGCACCATCACGCTGGGCGGCGACAACGTCACCACCACGTCCACCGCGCAGCTCAGCGCCGATGCCGGCACGAACGGCAATGGCGGTTCGATCACCTCGGTCGCGAATGTGCAGGGCAACTACGCCGGCTCATTCTCCGCGAAGGGCGGCAGCGCCAGCGGTAATGGCGGCTCGGTCGAGACCTCGGGCAAGAATGTGCATGTTGATGACAGCATTTCGGTCGATACACGCGCGCCGAATGGCATCCTAGGCAACTGGACCGTTGATCCAATCGACATTTCTATCGTTGCCGGCGGCGACGATAGTGACACAACCGGTGCAGACGGAAGCATCACCGTTGGTTCTATTGAACATGCGCTCGACACTACGAGTCTGACCATTTCGACCGAACAGGGCGATGGTGGCAGCGGCGATATTTCGCTTTTATCTTCGATCAACGCGACGGGTACCGGTAATCTGACACTTACTGGCCGTCACCTTTCCGAGACAGGCGGCAGCACAATCAACCTGGCCGGTGCGCTCACGTTGAACGTCAATGCGGTCAGCCCGCTCTCGGACACGACCGGCAGCGGCAACTGGATCAGCGACGCTCTCGGCATGGTCGGCGGCGTCACGGGTGGCACGACGATCAATCTCGGCGCGGGTATTTATGCCGCCGGCACAACGATCAACAAGGCGAGTGTCACCATTGACGGCGGCAATCAGGCCGAGATTGCAACCGCGAAAACCCAGACAGGATTCACGATCAGCGCCAATGATGTAACGATCAAGAACCTCGAAATCGCTGGGCCGTACACCGCCGACAATAGGACGGTTGATTGGAATGCCACTGATTTTCCGAATACTACCGGCATCACCATCGGCCAGAATGTTACAGGTTTTGACGTCGAAGGTAACAATATCCACGACCTGCGTACCGGCATCCTCATAAATGGAACAGGGAATACTGGCTCCGTTACGGACAATACGATCGAAAACACCAAAGGTGCGGTTCTTGTCCAGTATACGGACGGCACGGGCGTTTCGATTTCGGGAAACAAGCAAGGCCAATTTGGCAATGAATGGGGCGTCGTACTCCATCTCAATACCGGCACTCCTGTAAACAGTGCCGCTCCCGACGATAGGCAAGCTCTTATCCTGTCCTTGAGCAAAAACAACAACGACTGGACAGTTTTGGATCGCGAATACCAGCTCGCGAATCGTAGTTCTGTCTTTGTTGATGACGATAGTACCGCCACGGCGGTAGACGATTTCAGCTATGGCAACGGCCTTGGAAACGAGCGGCAGCCGTTGAAGACCATCCAGTCTGGCGTTTACGCCGTCGTCGCCGGTGGCACGGTGAATGTAGCCCCAGGCACTTATAATGAGAACGTAACGGTCAATAAGGCCGGTATTACGCTCCTATCCGAAGATGGCGCCGCTGCGACGACGATTGTTGGCCAAGGCAATACTTCGCTGGGCGCAGTCGTTCTGCAAGCAGACGACACTACGCTGGGTGACACGGGCCATGGCTTCACGATCCTTGGAATCGACAATCAGTCGCCTGGAATCGAGTCCGCGGCTGTTTATATTCAAGGCCCCAATTCTGGTTCCATAATCCGCGGAAATACCATTACGGCCAACGGCGATGAGGCGCTGCTTACCGAATACAGCGGTCACGTCTCATCGCTTACAATCGATAACAATATCTTCAATGGCTACACTTTTGCAGGCGCGAATCCAGCAGGTCAGGGATCAGGTCAGCAATTCACGCTGGCGAATGTTCCACGTCAGCTCGTCGTCATTGGTGGCGGGACCGGCGGCGGCAACACCAGCAATATTACCTTCACCCGCAATCAGATTCTCGGCACGGCCGGCGGGCTGAATACGTCGGGGCAAGAGCAGGGCAATACGCTCGTCACCATTGACACGCAAGGCGGCACGATCACTGACAACCTTTTTGCCGGCACTACCGATCTTTGGAGCGACGCGTTGCGCGCGCGCGGCACCAACACATTGATTTCCGGCAATACATTCGATGCCACGCATATGGGCATGGGAACAAGTATGTTGGAGGTCTATGATAGTGCTCTAACCGATAGCTTCTCCAATGTCGTGGCTGCCAACGTTTTCAACAATGGCGCGGTTTGGTTTGACCATTCTGTCCCCGTCTCTACGCCAGGCTATACTGACTATTATGTCTTCCGTGGCATCAACACTGCGATCACGAACGCTACTCCCGGCGATGCGATCTATGTCGGCGACGGGACTTACAACGAAAGCGTCAACGTCAACAAAGCGAACCTGACACTGCAATCGGTCAACCTCCATGGCGCTGTCATCGACGCCGGCAATCAAGCTTTCGGCATCAGCATCGCCAACAACGCCGGAAATCTTGGCACCATCACCATCGATGGTTTCACGGTTCAAGATTGGAACACGGGCGGCATCATTCAGGGAATGTCTGCAGGTCCCTACGCGTCCATGCGCGTGACGAACAATCTCGTTTACGGTCCCAACACAGGTGCCGTCGCGAACGGCAACGGCATCGAAGTGACCGGAGACGGCTCGATCGTCAGCGGCAACGAAGTGCATAACGTCCATCTGAACTCGGTCGACTGGTCGGGTTCGGGTATCATCGTTGCGAACGGCAGCAATATCACTGTCGAAGACAACATCGTGGATGGCGCCGACTCCGGCATCGCCGTGACGAACTGGGACAACACCAACGGGATGTCCAACATCTCGATCGTGGGCAACCACGTCTCCAACGCTTCGGACGAAGGCATCAGCGTCCAGGCATTCGAGGGTGCGTATAGTGGAGTTGCGACGGGCGCGATTTCGGGCCTGACGATTACCGGCAACACGGTGAGCGATAGCGCTTCGGGCCTGGGCATCTGGGATTATAGCGGCTACACCTTCACGGGTGGTGTCAGCGCTGAGACAAATCCCAAAACGGGCGATTTCGCGACTACCGTCGCGAACATCAGCGGCAACACGTTCTCTAACAACACCTATCAGATCTCCACGGATTTCACCGGCGCTGATCTGACCTCGGCCTACGGCAGCAACACCTTCGACGCGGCTGCCTTCAACGCGACGAGCAAGAATACGATCTATGGTGACTTGCAGACCGCTGTCGATGAAGCGTCTCCGGGCGACACGCTCGATGTGAAAGGCACATTCACGACCAATAACCAGATCGAGGTCAGTCAGGATCTGTCCATTGTCGGTGACGCTGCCAACAAGGCGCTCTTCAACGTCGGCAGAGATTTCGTCGGTACCAATGCCGCCAGCGCGTGGCTGCTGGTCGATGCGGGCATCGACTTCAACCTGAGCAATGTGGTCATGGACGGTGCGGGGCATCAGGTGACGCAGGCTCTGCGTTCAGAGGGCAACACCACGGTCGATGGCGTCGACTTCCGCAATATCGCTTCGAACGGCTATCTGGGCTTCGCGATCGCGAGCTTCGGCGGCTATGTTGCCGGCGGCATGGGGGCGGACTCCAACGGTCTGGGCAGCAGCGGCAGCCAGCTGATCGTCACCAACAGCACCTTCAACAACATCGGCCGCGACGGCATTCTCATCAAAGGCGATGGGGCTTTCGCGCAGATCACCAACAACGTCTACACCGGCAAGGGTGCAGGCGATCATCTGGACTACGGCATCGAAGTGGGTGCGGGCGGTTTCGCAGAGATCACCGGCAACACGATCACCAACGCTCTCGGCGTGGCCAGCACCGACGGTTCGACGTCGGCCGGTATCGAGGTGACCACTTATTACGGCACGCCGACGGTCGCCATTATCAAGCAGAACATCGTCACCGGTAACACCGTGGCGGTCGATGTTGGCTACGATGATCCGTCCACCAGTGCCGATGACGATAACGACACAAGCGATGTCGTCGCCTTCGGCAACAACTTCTCCGGAAACGGCGTGGAGCTGGAGTCGAACAACGCCACGGCGGACTTCAGAGGAAACTACTGGGGCACGACGAACGACTCCGCGATCCTGGCTTCGATGACGGGCTTGCGTGCGGCTTCGGTCGACTTCTCGACATATCTGACAACCGGCACCGACACGAGCACCGCCACGGGCTTCCAGGGCAACTTCTCGAACGTGACAGTCACGACGCTTGGCGGCGGTACGGATCGCATCGCGGGTGCGGAGCAATTCGCGCTCACCGGCGGCACGATCAACGTGAAAGCCGGCACTTACGCCGAAGACGTCACGGTGGGCACGCAGTACGCGTTCAACTTCAACAATGTCACGGTCAATAGCTTCACGGTTGACTCCGCCGGCGCTGGCACGGCTGTCAATGGCGACCTCACCGCCACAGGCGCGATCGCGCTGAATGGCGCGACGACGGTCGACGGCGTCCTGACGGCTGCATCGTTCACCTCCAATGCCACATTGGCGCTGACGGGTGACCTCACGACCTCGGGCGCGACAGCGTTCAATGGCGCCGCGACGGTCGACGGCGACCTGACGGCTGCATCGTTCACCTCCAATGCCACATTGGCGCTGACGGGTGACCTCACGACCTCGGGCGCGGCAGCACTCAATGGCGCGAGCAACATCACCGGCGATGTGACGGTCGGCTCTCTCACCACCGGTGGCTCGCTGGCTCTTGCGGGCGATCTGGTCGCCGCGAACGGCATCACGCTGGGCGGCGCGTCCTCCATCGTGGGCGATGTGAGCGGCAAGAGGTTTACGGCAAACGGCACGCTCGCCCTCAACGGCGATCTGTCGGCCACGGGTGCGGCGCAGTTCAATGGCGATACCTCGGTCAATGGCGATGTAACGGCGGCTTCCATCACGGCGGCCAAAGCCTTCGCGTTGAACGGCGAGGCCACTGCTTCGGGCGCCATCACGGCGAACGGCGCAACGAAGCTGGCCGGCAAGCTGACGGGCGGCTCGATCGCGCTCAACGGCGCGACCACGCTTACCGGCAACACCACGCTGGATACGAGCGCGGCGAACGGTACGATCGCCACCGCGGCCATCGACGGCACGTCGGCGGGCGCGCAATCGCTTACCGTCAATGCCGGTTCGGGCAATGTCTCTCTCGGCAACCTTGGCGCCACCACGCGCTTGGGCGCCGTCAGCGACGCCAGCAAGACCACGCTGACGGGCAGCACCTATGACGCCAACAGCTTCCTGTTCGGCGGCGATGTGACGCTCACCTCCGCCAACACCACGCTGAACACGACGCAGTCGTCCAGCGCGGCGGGCGATATCACCTTCCAGGGTGATCTCTTCGGCACGACGGATGGCGGCCAGAGCCTGACGCTTATCGCCGGTCCGGGCACCGGCGCGGCGTCGGCCAATGGCGACATCACGTTGCAGAACGCGGGGACCACAGCCACCAACCTCAACAACATGACTGTCAGCGGCAACAACTTCACCGCCCTGACGGTGGATCTGGCCGGTAACTACACGTCGCAGCTGACCGGCAACCAGGTGTTCGCGGCTGATACGCTCAATGTGAAGGGCAACGCGACCAGCAATGTGGGCGGCGATGCGTCCGGTCATATCGTGGCGGGTGGTGATGTCACCATCGTCGCGGGTGGCGACGTCTCCGGCACGATCAGCGGCCAGAACGTCACCCTCACGGGCGATGACGTGAACACCGATGTGACGGCGGTCGATTCGGCCACCATCACCGGCAACACCGTTGAAGGTTCCTACAACGCCGATACGGTGACGCTGGTCGCTTCCAACAACGTGGACGCGGCGGTCAACGCCACGGACTTCACGCTGTCGGCGCAAAATGGCTCGGTGGACGGCACGTGGACCACGATCGATGCGAGCGGCAGCGGCGTCGTGAACGTGAACGGCCAGACGACGGTCGGTCTCGCCGACGTCAATCCGAACCAGCTCGTGGTGGAGGGCTTCGTTCTTCCGGCGGGTACGACGATCGGGGCAAACGGTCAGCTGATCCTGCCGCAAGGCGTGCTGCTCGGCCTCCTGTCTCCGGGCGGCGGCAAGCCGAAGATGATCCTCGTCCACTCCGTGCAGCAGCTTGGCGAACTCCTCGCCTCCGGCTACTCGGTGATCGTGATCGATCTGTCGAACCGCGACAGCGGCAAGCCGATCCAGCTGGCTTCGAACTAAGCTACGCTGCAATCGAAACGAAAACGCCGGCGGTCACCGCCGGCGTTTTTGTTTTCAGTCCATCTCGCCATCGAGGAAGTCGAACACGGCGGCCTTGAGCAGCGCATGCGGGATGGCGCTGAAATGATCGCAGCCGGGCAGGGTGACGGCTTTCGCGCCGGGAATGCGTGCGGCCAGGTTCTGCGGGTCTCCTGCAAGCTGGTCGCGCGCACCGGCCACGACAAGCGTGTGCACGGACAGCTTTGAGACTTCATCCGACGTGAAATGCGTATCGCGGCCTTGCGAGCACGCGGCCAGCGCCAACCGGTCCTCGCCCTGTTCGTCCGCAAATTGCCGGAAGCTGCGCAGAAGTGGTTCGGAAATCCCATCGATGGAGGCCGCGTTCATCGCGTCGGCCATGGGCGTTCCGGGCGGCAGCGGATCGAACAGTGCGCCGCCGATGCCACCCAGCATGAGATCGCCAATCCGCTCGGGCCTCGCCAGTGCCGCCGCCAGCGAAAGCCGGGCGCCCATCGAATAGCCCAGGAGATCGGCGCGCTGAATCTGCAGATGATCCATCAGTGCGAAAATATCGCCCACCATCTTTTCGCGCCCGTAAGCCGCGGGGTCGTGCGGCTTGGCGCTTTCGCCATGGCCGCGCGAATCGAAGGCCACGAACCGCATACGCCGCCGCTCCAGCGCGCCATACCAGCCCATGCGCCGCCAGTTCTCGTCTCGGTTCGATGCGAAGCCGTGGATAAGGATGATCGGTCGCCCGCCCGTGCCGACATCGTCATAGGCGATCGTCACATCGCCGGATTGAAACTGCGCCATGGCCTCTCCCCAGGGGAATTCGTCTTTTTAAGCACATGCCGCCCATTGGCGAAGAGGGCAGGCCGCCCTACCTTCTCCTTCGGACGGATGGGGATATTGCGATGATGCTGCGGATATTGATGAGCGCTGCCTTGGCGCTGGGCGTTGCTGCAACCGCGAACGCACAACCGAAGGTGACGGGTCCGGTGCCCGCGCCGGTGGTTCCGAAAATCGCAACACCGCTCGCGCCCAAGGTTGTCACACCCGCGCCCAGCGCACCTGTCGAGCCGACTCACGAACTGACAGCTGCCGATCTGAGCGCTTGGCTCGATGGCTTTGTGCCTTATGCCATCGGCCGCGGCGATATCGCGGGCGCGGAAGTCGTGGTCGTGAAGGACGGCGCGGTGCTGTTCGAAAAGGGCTACGGCGTTTCCGATATGAAGACGCAGGCCAAGGTCGATCCCAAGCGCACGCTCTTCCGTCCCGGATCGATCTCCAAGCTCTTCACCTGGACGTCCGTGATGCAGCTGGTCGAGCAGCACAAGATCGACCTCGATGCCGACATCAACACCTATCTCGATTTCAAAATTCCGCCTGCTTACGGCAAGCCGATCACGATGCGGGATTTGATGACGCATCGTCCGGGCTTCGAAGAGACGATCAAGAATCTCCTCGCGCCCACCAACAAGGATATGGTGCCGCTGCGCGAAGCGCTGGCGCGTTGGATACCCGAGCGCATGTTCCCGCCGGGCGAAGTGCCGGCCTATTCGAACTACGGCGCGGCGCTGGCGGGTTATATCGTGCAGCGCGTATCGGGCGAGCCGTTCGAAGACTATGTCGCACACCATATCTTCGCGCCGTTGCACATGGATCATTCCACGTTCCATCAGCCGCTCCCCAAGGCGCTCGCCGGCGATATGTCGAAAGGCTATGACAAGGCCTCGGGCGACCCGAAGCCCTATGAGCTGATCCCGATGAGCCCCGCCGGTGCGCTGGCGACGACGGGCGACGATATCTCACGCTTCATGCTCGCGCATCTGAACAACGGATCGTATGACGGCGCGCAGATCCTCAAACCCGAAACCGCGAAGATGATGCATGGCATCGTCTATCCGGTGCCGGCCGGCACGCTGCCGATGGGGCTCGGCTTTTATCATGAAGACCGCAACGGTTATGACATCGTGGGCCATGGTGGCGACACGATCTATTTCCACAGCGATCTGCATCTGATCCTGCAGAAAGGCGTGGGTTTTTATGTTTCGCAGAACAGCGCGGGCAAACCCGGATTGGGCATTCGTGGGCCGTTGTTCAAAGCCTTCATGAATCGCTATTTTCCGGCGCCTGCCGCAGCATCCCTGCCGACGCTGAAGACCGCGAAGCAAGACGGTGCGCTGATCGCCGGGACCTATGACGTCAGCCGCCGTTCCGATTCCAACATGTTGCGCATCGCGGGCATGTTTGGGCAGTTCAAGTTCAAGCTGAACGACGACGGCACGATCAGCTCCGACGAGATTGTCGACCTCGCCGGCAATCCCAGGAAGCTCCGCGAAGTTGCACCGATGCGCTGGCAGGAACTCCATGGGACCGGTCAGGTCATTGCGATCATGAAGGATGGCGTGGTGCAGCGCGTTTATACCAGCGATCTGCCGCCTATCATGGCCATCACACGCGCGCCGTTCTGGCATGGCGCGTGGAATCTGCCGCTCTTCATCGCGATGTGCGCCATGCTCGCGCTTACCGTCCTGTTCTGGCCGATCAAGGCAATCTTGCGCTGGCGCTATGAGGCGCCATTTGTCCTGCAAGGCCGCGAAGCGGCGCTCTATCGCCTGTCGCGTCTGGCCGCGCTTTGCGATGTGGTGTTTCTCGGTGGATTCCTGGCGCTCTTTACCTACGGCAACGAGAATCTGGCGGTATTCACCTCGACCTATGACTGGTTGTTCCGGATTCTTCAGGCCGTCGGCATTCTCGGCTTCATCGGTACGGTCGCGCTGGTCTGGAATTTCTTCGCCGGTTTCGGCAATTCCGGCCGTCCATGGTGGACGAAGCTCACCGATCTGCTGCTGGCGCTCGCGGGAATCGTCTACGTCTATTTCGTGGTCGCGGAGAAGCTCATCACGTTGAGCCTGAACTACTAGCGGCCCTTGAACACCGGGGCGCGTCTTTCGAGGAAGCTCTTCACCCCTTCGCGGTGATCTTCCGTCTCGAACAGCCGGTAGATCTCGCCGATCGCCCAGCTTCCGATCTCTCGCGGATCGCCATAGCTTGTCTTGCGCAACCCTTCCTTCATCGCGCGCAAGGCCAGCGGCGGATTTGCGGCGATGCGCGCGGCCAGCGCCATAGCACGCGCCAGCAATTCTCCATGCGGCACGACGTCCGACACCAGTCCGATGCGCAGCGCTTCCTTCGCATCGATTGCATCGCCGGTGAAGAGAAGCTCCGCGGCTTTCGCCGGCCCGACAATCGCGGGCAGGCGCCAAAGGCCGCCCACATCCGAAATCAATCCGCGCTTGATGAACAATTCGGCAAAGCTGGCGCGTTCCGACGCAATGCGGATGTCGGCGAACAGAGTCAATTCCATGCCCCAACCCATGGCCGCGCCGTTCACAGCCGCGATCACCGGTTTCTCGCATTCGATGGCGGCCATCGCGGCTGGCGTTGCTTGCGGCTTGAATGTGGCGGGACGCGGCTCGCGCTTCTCGCCCGTCATCATCTCCTTCACGTCCTCGCCGGAGCAGAATGCCGGATCGGCGCCCGTGACGACCACGCAGCGTACGGCGTCGTCAGTGGTGGCAGCGCGGAAGGCGGCTTCCACCTCCGCATAGGCGCGCGGATTGAGGGCGTTGCGGCGATCCGGCCGGTTGAGTGTGACCAGCGCGACCCCATCCTCCACCGCATAGCGCAGACAGGTGAAATCTTTTGGCGCGATCTGTGGCGCTGTTGCCATGGGTGTAGCCCTCCGGAAGCCTCTGAAAGTATGGGGCTTTTTGAGGGGAGGGGAAGGGCTGGTCCGCCGGGCCTGACGCAGCGAAATCCTGCGATTGGCGTTCTTTAACACGCGCCCCATATAAAGAAGTCGGGCGTCTGGGCCGGTTTCTCGAGGATTTTCATTCATGGTTGGGTTTCTGCATTGGGCGGGTTCGATCGCCAAAGGCACGCTGAACGGCATCGCCAGCTTCATTTTGTTCCTCATCCTGCTGTTCGTGGCGTTGTTCGCCATCGGCCTGATGCGCGGCGATGGCCTGCCGGGCGACATGGTGCTGACCGCCGATCTCAGGAGCCCGATGCCGGATTCGATGACGCGCAGCCCATTCGGGATCGGCGACAAGCCGCTCAACGTCATGGACATGGTGCTGGCGCTCGACAAGGCCGGCCGCGACAGCCGCGTGAAAGGCATCTTCATCCGTGTCGGCTCCGGCGACATCTCCATTCCGCAGGCGCAGGAATTGGGCGCCGCGATCCATCGCTTCCGCGACACGGGCAAATTCGTCATTGCCCATTCGCAAGGATTTCTGAGCGCCGGTCTGGGCGATTATCTGACGGCGGCAAGCGCGAGCGAAGTCTGGATGCAGCCGCAAGCGCCGTTCAGCGCGGCCGGTACCGGCGCGGGCGCGATCTTCCTGCGCGGGTTGTTCGACAAGGTTCAGGCCGTTCCGCAGATCGCCAAGCGCTCCGACTACAAAAGCGCCGCCGACATGTTCATGGAAAAGGATTACACCGCGCCGGACCGCGAGCAGATGAATGCGCTGCTGCAATCCTGGTACAACACCGCATCCTCCGGCGCAGCCACCAGCCGCAAGCTGGATGTGAAAGCAGTGATGGCGGCCTTCGAAGCCAGCCCGCAATTCTCCGAAGACGCCAAGGCCAAAGGCCTGATCGACAAGATCGGTTATGACGACGACGCGAAAGACTACGCGCTGGCGCATGCAGGCACCAAACACGCGGTGAACATCACCAAATACATCAGTGCCATGGATGATCAGCCGGAACCCAATGCGCATATCGCGCTGATCACGGCCTCGGGCGAAATCGTGGACGGGAAAAGCGGGGACGGCATCGGCGGCAGCACGCGGATCGCGGGTGACGACTATGCCAATGCAATCCGCACGGCGACGAAAGACCCGCAGGTGAAGGCGATCG
>Ga0153956_1002348_pt1 | contig 14156 bp, 12 predicted proteins | sample TSFL040MetaG_FD_104704 | JGI IMG/M metagenome (GOLD analysis project Ga0153956, IMG submission 104704) | Attine ant fungus gardens microbial communities from Florida, USA - TSFL040 MetaG | ecosystem: Host-associated > Fungi > Mycelium > Unclassified | place: USA: Florida, Wekiwa Springs... | reverse complement strand
CGGAGAAGCGCCTGAAGGTTCTGCAGTCGCTCGATACGCTTGGGGCCGGCTTCTCGCTTGCCTCGCACGATCTCGATATTCGCGGCGCGGGCAATCTGCTCGGCGAGGAGCAATCCGGCCATATCAAGGAAGTCGGCTTCGAGTTGTACCAGCAGATGCTGGAGGAGGAGATTCTCAACCTCAAGGCGGGAATCTCCGCGCCCGCCGAAGACCGCTGGTCGCCGCAGATCACGCTCGGTATGCCGGTGCTCATTCCGGAGGATTACGTTGCGGATCTCGCGGTGCGGTTGTCGCTCTACCGGCGTCTGGCCGATCTGGAGACCGACGATGAGATCGCCGATTTCGGCGCGGAGATGCGCGACCGCTTCGGCCCGCTGCCGGACGAGGTCCGCTTCCTGTTCAAGCTGGCGTCGATCAAGAACTATTGCCGCCGCGCCAATATCGAGAAGCTCGACGCGGGTCCGAAGGGTGCATCCATCACTTTCCGCGACAACAGTTTCGCCGAGCCCGAAAAGCTGGTCTATTTCATCCGGCAATACGGGCAGGCCGCGAAGGTGCGGCCCGATATGAAAGTCGTCTTCCTTCAGGAATGGGCCACGCCCGAGGACCGCATGGAAGGTGTCACCGACATCCTTCGCCAGTTGGCCAATCTCGCGGAAGGCCGCAAGGCGGCGTGATGCTCATACACATTGAGACGGCCGCCTTGCGATAGCCGTCTCAATGCAATGTACGAATTAGCCCGTGGTCGGATACTTGAATTCCGGCGCGGCCTTGAGCGCCTCCTTGGTGGTGTTCATGATCGCTTTCCACTTCTTGGCGGACCGATCGTAGCTGACCTTCACCGCGGACGGCGCGACGGCGACATAGTGCTCGCCCATGCCGAGGAAGCCGCCGACCGACAGGATCAGCGCCTGGACCTGATTGTCCTTGGTGATGGCGACGTCGGCAATCTCGCCGATTGATTGATTGTTCTGGTTGGTGACGTTCAGGCCCTTGAGTTTGGATGAAAACATCTCGTCCGTGGAGACGCGCGCAAAAGTGGGAGTCGACGCCGGCGCACTGCCGGTGGTCGCGGCTGGCGGAGATGACGGGCTCATCGTGGATTGCGCGAACGCCGGCGCGGCAATCACTGCGGCAGTCAGGCCAAGCAATACAGTTTTCTTCATGGGTAACCTCCTCAATTCGATTGACGAGGGCCCAATGCGGAGAGGTTGTGTTCGTTCCGCGCCGAAATCCGTGTGCGGTTACGACGCGGCTTGAGCATCCGACAAGCGCAACCGTGCAAGCAATGATGTCTCGGAATCGTTCGGTAGCAACGAGGTCACCGCGATATCGGATGTCAGCCTGCCGTTCGGCTTCGGTCCGACAACCGTCTGCTTGAGAACGCTGGCAAGGCGCCGTGCAATGGAACGTGCATCGGAGATGCCCGTTCCGGCGAACACGACCACGATGGTTCCGTCGCTCTGCAATGTTCCGAAGTCCATCCGGCGCATCAATTGTCCGATGATGCGCGCCGCGTCGAAGCGCGAACGGTCATTCCGGGTGGAGAGGGTGAAGCTTGCAAGCGACAGACCGGCGCCCTGCGCGTGCGCGTCCTCGATCAGGCGTGCCAGATCGCGGTTGAACGCCGTTTCGGTGAGAAGCCCGGTGCGCGGATCGAGCAGGCCGCCGCACTCGATCGAATGTGCGGCCCGTTGCAGCCGCGCCTCGAATGCATGCTGCCGGATCAGCGGAGCGGCGATCGCGACGATGCCGGCGGCATCCGCCGAGACGGTTTCGAGGTTGGGAAGATCGAAGGGGTGAGGCGATATCGGCGCGCCCGAGACGATCACCGGCAGATTGCGGTGACGCGAGTCCTCCGACAGCACCTGCAGGAAGGCTTCGACGACACGCGGGGTGAAGCCGCCACCGATCACGATGCCGTCGAGCGACCGCGCATTCAGGTGCTTGGCCGCCTGTTCGATGCTGAGTGCGCCGACGATGCCCATCCGTTCGCCCAGCGCGACGGAGAGTGCGGGAAATGAGCCGCCGCGTCCGGCCAGCAGCACGGTTGCGTCCTGTAGCGGATCGTCGGCGGGCATCTGCAAATCGGTCAGCCGGGTGTCGCGTGCGCGTCGCAGCACCGTTGCGTGAAGGGCCCGCAGTCGAAGTGCTGCGTTCAGGCGCGTGGACAGGCGATGTGCACCACGGCCGCCGATGTCCGTCAACGGCAGCACGTTGTGCGGCAGGGGCGCATGTCCCGGATCGAGCGCGATCAGCGGAATGTAGGGACTCATCGTTTCGATACGGCGGGCGATGTCCTCAAGCAACGCGGAATCGTATGGCCCCGCCGCGATCACCGCGCATGGCTTTACCCGCGCGATGGCGGCGGCGGCTTCCTGCCATGTGCTGTCCACGGCGGGAAAGATTTTCGCTTCCGACAGCGCCTTGTGAAGCGGTGCGTATGTTTCGTTGGAGACGACGATGATGGGGCCGGACTGGGACATCTTTGACTCAAGAGGCACTAAGCAACCGGCATCCTACCAGTGCGGCCTTAATGCGCCGTCAACGCCGGGACGGACGAATCCCAAAAACGCAATGAATACCTACGCTTGCCGCTCACGCTGGCGAAAAGCCTCGGTCATCAGGGGGTTGAGTCCGAGTTCCGCCAGTGCGCCGCGCGCCCGCGCATTCTCGCTGGATCGCCCGGCGAGGCGGAAACCGTTGATCGGGTCCGGCAGCGCCATCATCACCGTGCCGGGCGCCAGCCTGCGCGCCCATTGTTCGAGGTCGTCCTCGCGGAACCGGTAGCCGCCGACATTGGCGATACCGGCCGGTGTGCCGGTCAATGCGATGTGCCCGTCCTGGTTCGCACGCTTGGCCGGGTATCCGGTATCGACATAATCGACGCTGGGTTCGGTCCTCATCAAGGAAGGGTCGGCTTTCGGTGGGGAACGATAGGCCGCGAGCGCCACCATCGGTCCGCGCAGGCCGAGCGTGCCTTTGGGCGTAAGCAGCAGTTCGCCCGCCCGTGCGGCGTCGTGGTGGGTCAGTGTCACCGGCGCGGCCGCGCCGTCTTTCAGGCGGTTGAGCGCGAACAGGCCCATCTCTCCGAACAGGTAGACATCGGTGAGCGCCGCCGACTTGGCTTTCCAGTCCGGGCTTGCAGAGACGCGCTCCGGCGTTCGCCACAGGCCGACGATATGGCGCAGCGATGGCAGCGCGTCGATGGCGGAGGATTCCGACATCCGCAACGTGAGTTCGGCGGGGGCGATCAGCGTGTTGCAATTGCCCGTGCGGACCTGTTCGGCCAGCACTTGGGGATCGAACGGATGATGCAGATGCAGCGAACCGCCGCTCAGCAGCCACAGCACGACGGACGACGTGAGCCCGGCAAAGGACGACAGTAGCGCCGTCGAGATGATATGGGCTCCGGAGGGAAGCGCGCTTTCCATGTAGATCGCGAGCCCGCCTGCGATCAGGTTCACATGGCTGCGCGGCACCGCGACCATGCCGTTCCGGGTGATGTCGAACGAGGCGACGGCGGCCTTGCGCGCGTTGATCGACAGATTGGGTGCAAAGGATTCCCGTTGCCGCCAGTCGAGCGGTGTCATGCCGTCGGGCAGTGCTTCGCCGAACCCCATCACATGCCGGATCGAGAACGCCTCGGCGGCGGCGTTCATTGCGAGATCCGCGTGATCGATCAGTTCGATCCGCCCGGCGGTAACGATGGCCCGCGCGCCGACGCGGTTCAGCGCCTCGGCGAGTTCGGCCTGCCGCCAGAGCTGCGGCAGCAGCGCGACCACGAGGCCCGCGCGCCATGCGGCCAGCAGCGTCAGCGGAAATTCAACGGTATTGGGCAGTTGCACCGCAACGATGGAGCCCGCCGGAAGGCCCACGCGGATGAACTGCGAGGACAGCGAGGCGACGGCGGCTTCCGCCTGCGCGTAGGTCAGATCGACCGGCTCCTCGCCGGTGATACGGCGCTTGTTCGGAGGATCGCTCAGGGCGAGCGCATCCGGCGTGCGTTCGGCCGTGCGCGAGAACAGGTCGTACAGCGTCGGGGACCTGTCCGGCGTCGATACGCTGCTGTCGGGAGTTTCCGTCGCGTCGGTCAAGGAGTCTGTTTCTGCGAGTTGAGTGTTTGCGAATTAAACCACCATGTTTCCGGAAGGTAGCCGGAAAGCGCTGTATGGGAAGGGGATTTTATACGATTCCAGCGCGCGATCCATTGTGCCGGTGCGTTGTACAAGGGAATTGCATAGGCCTCGGACATCAGGACGCGGTCGAGCGCGCGTATCGCATCGACGAAGTCCGGCCGCTCCCGCGCCGCCAGCAGGGCCTGAATGGCTGCGTCGATGGCGGGGTCACGGGCGCCCATGTAGTTGCGGGTGCCCGGCATATCGGCGGCCTGCGAGCCCCAGTAGAACGCCTGTTCGTTGCCGGGCGACAGAGATTGGTCCCAGCGGTTCTGGATCATGTCGAAATCATAGGCGAGGCGGCGCTGATCGAACTGCACGGCATCGACCACGCGCACCGAAACCTTGATGCCCGCGCGCTTGAGGTCGCGGGCATAGGCCAGCGCGATCCGTTCCTGATCGCGGGTGCTGACGAGGATTTCGAAGGCCAGCGGCTGGCCGGTTTTGCGATCGCGAAGCTGTGTGCCCTTGAACACATAACCGGCCTGCTCAAGCAGCGTGATCGCGGTCCGCATTGCGTTCCGGTCGCGCCCGGAGCCGTCGCTGACCGGTAGATGGTAGCGGCCGTCCATGATGCCGGACGGCAGGTTTGCGGCGTACGGGGCGAGCAATTCCCGTTCCCGGGCTGAGGCGGGGCGGCCCTCGGCGGACAATTCGGAGCCCGCGAAATAGCTCGGCGAACGGCTGTACAGGCCGAAGAAGTAATTGCGGTTGATCCATTCGAAATCGAACAGCAGCGTCAGCGCCTGCCGGACCCGGATGTCGGCGAATACCGGGCGGCGGGTGTTGAACACCAGGAATTCCGACGGGCGCGGCGTGCCTGTCTTGATGGTGTCGCGGGTCACCTCGCCGTTGCGGGCGGCGGGGAAGTCGTAGCCCTCGTGCCAGCGCAGCGGCTCGGTCTCGACGCGGAAATCGTACAGCCCGCGCTTGAACGCCTCGAATGCTCCGTTGGCCTCGCGGTAGAAGTCGAGCCGCACCTCGTCGAAATTCCACAGGCCCCGGTTCACCGGCAGGTCGCGGCCCCAATAATCGGGATTGCGGGTCAGGGTGACGCTCGCGCCGGGCCGGACGTCGGTGACGCGATAGGGGCCCGAGGCGAGCGGGGCGGCCATCGAGGTGTCCTCGAAGCTGTCGACGTTGACGGCCTTTTGCGAGAATACCGGCATCAGCCCGAGGATCAGCGGCAGTTCGCGGTCGGCCTCGCCGCCGAAATCGAAGCGAACAGTCTGCGCGTCGAGCGCGCGCGCGTCCTTCACCTTGGAATAATACAGCCGGTGGTTGGGGCGGCCGTGGTCGCGCAACAGCCGCCAGGAGAACAGCACATCCTGCGCAGTGACCGGGCTGCCGTCCGAGAACCGCGCTGCCGGATTGATGTGGAAGGCGACATAGCTGCGGGCATCGTCGGTATCGATCCGGTCGGCGAGCAGGCCGTAGAGCGAGAACGGCTCGTCATTGTTGCGCGCCATCAGGCTTTCGACCACGTAACCGCGAACCTGTTGTACCGCGATACCCTTGACGATGAACGGGTTCAGGCTGTCGAAGGTGCCGAGCAGGCCCCATGTGATGCGGCCGCCTTTCGGAGCGTTTGGATCGACATACGCTAGGTTCTTAAAGTCGTTTGGGAGTGTCGGTTTGCCGTGCATTGCGATCGAGGAAGCCCACTCGGCCCGTGCTGGAACACCCGCGAGTGGTGCGGCCAGAATGACGGTCAGAGCCCCGGTGAGAAGCAACATCAAGCGGCGAGGCGAAAAGGCGGTCATCCGGTCCCGGGTCCTTGCGATTCGCGGGCGATGGCGGGAGGCTACCACGATGCTCCCGGAGCGAATTCTGATGGGGGCAGGAAAAGCAAAAATCATTGTTGGCATTGATCTTTCCGCCCGCCGTTGTATGAAGGCGGGCGATTCCGATCAGTCGCGTGCGGTGTCACGCATCCGCCTCAATTGGCTCCGAGACAGCGCCTTCACGGCGATGCGCTCGAACAGAGTGGCAGCGCTTAGTCAGAAAGGGTTTTCACCATGAATTTCCGGAACTTGGCCGCGCAGGCCGCGCCGCGCGGACGGAGGTTCGCCGCAGTATTTCTGGCCGCCGCAGCCATGATGGCTCTGCCGGTGGCCGATGCGAGCGCGCAGGCTCAGCCAGCCGCCAAGGGCAAGGCTGCGCCGAAAGCAGCCCCGAAGGCTGCTCCCGCCCAGCCGCAGCAGCCCGCTCAGGGTCAGCAGCAGGCGCCCGAGCAGCAGGTTCAGCTCATTTATGGCCAGTGGACGAAATTCTGTCTCAAGGGGCAGGACGCCAACGCCAAGCAGGTATGCTTCACCGGCAAGGACGGCCGCATCGAATCCGGCCAGCCGGTTATCGCGGCGGTCATCATTGAGCCGGAAGGCGAGCCGAAGAAGGTCCTGCGCGTGACGCTGCCGCTCGGCATGCAGCTCGCTTATGGCACCCGCATCGTCGTTGACAGCAACCCGCCGCTGCAGAGCCCCTATGTGATCTGCTTCGCCAACGGCTGTATGTCGGATTACGAAGTGACCCCGGATCTTCTGAACCACATGAAGAAGGGCCAGAACCTCGTGGTGCAGGCGATCAACTCCAACGGCGCGCCGCTGACGCTGCCGTTGCCGCTGGCCGAGTTTGCCAAGGCCTATGATGGTCCTCCGACCGATCCGAAGGTGTTCGAGGAGAACCAGAAGAAGCTGCAGGACGAGTTGCAGAAGCGTGCGGCGGAAGCCCGCCAGCGGCTCGAGAGCCAGACCAACACGGCGACCCCGCCGGCCGCCAACAAGTAACGGGCGGGTGCGATCACGGACGAAAAAGCGCGCAGAAATGCGCGCTTTTTTATTGGGTGGGAAATGTAGCGGTTTGAGATGCCGTCATTGCGAGGAGGTGCAGCCGACAAAGCAATTCAGTATTTTCTGGATTGCTTCGCTTCGCTCGCAATGACGAAGCACGTTTAATTCAGCGACAGGTTGCGCTGGCGGTAGCCGCCCGCTTTGTCCTTGACGAAGATTTCCGACACCTGCGAATGACGCACGGGATCGCCGGTTTCATCCGGCAGCAGGTTCTGTTCCGAGACATAGGCGATGTATTCGGAATCCGAATTCTCGGCCAGCAGATGATAGAACGGCTGGTCCCTGTGAGGACGCACGTCCTCGGGAATCGAAGCGAGCCATTCCTCGGTGTTATTGAACTCGGGATCGATGTCGAAAATCACGCCCCGGAACGAAAACGACCGGTGGCGGACGACTTGGCCGATCTGGAATTTGGCGGTGCGCGCTTTCATCGTGAGTCTACCGGTAGATCAGGATTGTGGCTGTTGCTTGGAAAAAGATCGCGAATTGTGGCGTATAGCGGATCAGGCCGAGTGCCGCCACCAGGGGGCGAGCCCCTCGCGCATGGCGAAACGGCGTAGCGGATCGGCCATATTGAGAAGATGAAGGCCGCTCGCTCGGAGTATCTGCACGGGCAAGTAGTCACTGAGCAGCGAGCGGTTGGCAAAATCGATGACGGCGCTGCGGCTTGCGATGTCGGGGCGGCGGGCCCGTGAATATTGCGACATCGCGCGATCCGAACCGGGATCGTCACCGGCGTGCTGGGCCGCGGAGACGATGCGCGCGAAATCGGCCGCATCGCGCAACCCAAGATTGAGTCCCTGTGCGCCGATCGGCGGGAACACATGGGCCGCCTCGCCGAGCAGTGCGATGCGGCGTGCGGCGAGCGTGGCCGGGTTCTGCATTGTCAGCGGGAAGACGTGGCGTTCGCCCTCCGCGCGCATCTTGCCGAGGATCGAATGCGCCTGGCGCTCGGCGCGCAAGCCGAGGTCGTCGTCGGACAGCGATTGCAGCGTCGCGGCTTCATCCGGCGTGGTGACCCAGACCACGCTCGATCGCATATCCGGCAACGGCACGAACACGCGCGGCCCGTGCGGCGTGTGGAATTCGGTCGAGATGTTGCCGTGGGGCCGGGTGTGCGCCGTATTGAAGGTGACGGCGGTCTGTTCGAGCGTGCGGGTGTGCAGTTCGATGCCGGCGCTGCGGCGCGCCAGTGAATTGCGCCCGTCGGCGCCGCCGAGGATCGCCGCGCTGAGACGGGTGCCGTTTCGAGTCTCGATGTCGGCGGACGTGTCGCCGCCGTGGATCGCGGTGGCGTCGTCGTCGTAGCGTACGAGGTTCGGCAGTTCGGATGCGCGCTCTTCAAGGGCTGCCACGAGAATGCGGTTCTCGATATTGTAGCCGAAGGTGTCCTTGCCGATTTCCCCGGCCGAAAGCCGGACCTCGGGGGCGCGCACCAGCCGCCCGGTATCGTCGATCAGCCGCATCACCCGCAGCGCCGCCGCCTGCTGTTCGCAGCGGGACCAGACCTGCAGGGAGTTCAGGAAATCGATGGAGCCGCCGAGCAGGGCGGTGGTGCGATTGTCGCCATAGACAGCCTTGCGGGCGACCAGCGCCGTGGCGACGCCGTTCTGCGCAAGGCTGATGGCGGCTGCGAGGCCGACAGGGCCGCCGCCGACGATGGCCACGGCGAAATGAGAGGAACCGGGAGTATCCATGGGGCTGCGATAACAGCTTTTCCGGCAACGGTCGATGACGGGAACGGCACTTCTCGAGCCCAAGAGTTGCAGTGCAAGCCGAACACAATGCTGTTAGTCATGGGGCTGGATGATCGACTCGCATGCCCCATCCCGCAGCCCTGACGCGTCCATGCGGGCGCGCGCGTTCGCGGTTCACCTGCTGACGGCCTCGGGCGCGGCGCTGGCCTTTCTGGCTTTGCTGGAGGCTGTCCGCGAGCATTGGTCGATGATGTTCGTCTGGCTCGGCGTGGCGCTTGTCGTTGACGGCATCGACGGACCGCTGGCGCGCCGCCTCAACGTCGCCGCTGTGTTGCCGGACTGGTCGGGCGACACGCTCGACCTCGTGGTCGATTTCCTGACCTACGTGTTCGTTCCGACCTATGCGATCGTGGCGAGCCAATTGCTGCTGCCGCTTGCTGCGCCATTGATCGGGATCGCCATCGCGCTATCCGGGGCGTTGTATTTCGCCGACCGGCGCATGAAAACCGGCGACAATCACTTCCGCGGTTTTCCCGCGCTGTGGAATGCGGCGGCGTTCTATCTTCTGTTGCTCAAGCCGCCGCCTGTTCTTGCAACGATCGTGCTGGCCGTCTTCGTCATTCTCACGTTCGTGCCGTTTCATACCTTGCATCCGTTACGTACGTTGCGCTGGCGCCCGCTGACGCTGGCCTTGATCGGCCTCGGCGCGGTGCTGTCGATTGTTACGATCGCAGCCGATTTCGACGTGCCGCCGATGGTGAAGATCGCGCTGTGCGCGATTGCCGGATACGTGCTGTTTTCAGATCTTGCTGTGCAAGCTTTTCGCCGGATCAGATCATGAGAATTGGCTGACGAGTCCTTCACGTTGACATTTGTCTCCCGATGCATTTCCGTCTGCACAAGACATGCAGGGAGATAATGATGACCAAGGCCGTGCGGGTGCACAAACTCGGGGGACCGGATGTCCTGACTTATGAGGACGTCGAATTGCCTCCGCCCGGCCATGGTGAGGTCCGCATTCGTCATCATGCGATCGGCATCAATTTCATCGACTGCTATTTCCGCACCGGGCTGTACAAGGCGCCGAGCCTGCCGTTCACGGTCGGTCACGAAGGCGCGGGCGAAATCGTCGCGGTCGGACCGGGCGTGACGAATTTCCATCCGGGCGACAGGGTGGCCTATTACCTCAACCTCGGTGCTTACGCGACGGAGCGCAACGCACCGGCCGACCGGCTGGTGAAACTGCCGGACCACATCACCTACGAGCAGGGCGCCGTGCTGATGCTGAAGGGCCTGACGGTCTGGTACCTTCTGCACAAGACGTTCCACGTTCAGCAGGGACATCGCGTCTTGATTCACGCGGCGGCGGGCGGCATTGGCCTGCTCGCCTCGCAATGGGCCAAGGCGCTCGGCGCGACCGTGATCGGCACCGCCGGCTCAAAAGAGAAGGCCGATCTTGCGCTGGCCAACGGCTGCGATCACGTCATCCTCTACAAGGAGGAGGATTTTGCCGAACGCGTGAAGCAGATCAGCCGGGGTGAGCTGTGCGACGTGGTCTATGACGGCGTCGGCAAGGACACGTTTCAGGGCTCGTTGCGCTCATTGAAGAAGCGCGGTCTGCTTGTCAGCTTCGGCAACGCATCCGGCGCGGTGCCGCCGTTCTCGGTGAATGAATTGAACACGCACGGATCGCTGTTCGTGACGCGCCCCAAGCTGGCCGATCATATCGAGACCCGGAAGGACCTGATGGAAGGCGCGGACGCGCTGTTCGCGGCCGTCATCAACGGCACGCTGCATGTGCCGATCAATCGCGCTTACGCGCTGAAAGATGCCGCCAAGGCGCATATCGACCTGGAAAGCCGGGTGACCACCGGCGCATCGGTGCTGAAGCCGTAAGGCTGTTCAGAAACCCGCCACGGTGCCGTGCAGGTCGTATTCGTCAGCGCGTTCGATCTTCGCGGTGACGATGTCGCCGACCTTCAACGGGCGGCGGCTCGCGACATAGACCGAGCCGTCGATCTGCGGCGCGTCGGCCTTTGAGCGGCCTTTTGCAACGCTCGGCCCGACTTCGTCGATGATGATCTGCTGGCGGGTGCCGACCTTGCGCTTCAACCGCCGCGCGGAAATCTTCTGCTGGCGCGCCATCAGCGCGTTCCAGCGCGCGGTCTTGATCTCATCCGGCACGGGATTGTCCAGCGTGTTCGATGTCGCGCCCGCGACCGGCTCGTATTTGAAGCAGCCGACGCGGTCGATCTCGGCTTCATCGAGCCAGTCGAGCAGATCCTGAAATTCGGCTTCGGTCTCGCCGGGAAAACCGACGATGAAGGTCGAGCGCAAGGTGAGGTCCGGGCATTGCGCGCGCCACTTCTGGATGCGCGCGAGCGTCTTGTCCTGCGCGGCGGGACGGCGCATGCGCTTGAGCACTTCCGTGTTGGCGTGCTGGAAGGGGATGTCGAGATAGGGAAGGATGTTGCCGCCCATCAGTTCGATGACATCGTCCACATGCGGGTAGGGATAAACATATTGCAGCCGCACCCACGCGCCGAGTTCGCCAAGCTCGCGCGTCAGGTCGAGGAAACGCGCGCGGACTTCGCGATCCTTCCACGGGCTTGCTTCATATTTGATGTCGATGCCGTAGGCGGACGTGTCCTGCGAGACGACCAGCAGTTCCTTGACGCCAGCCGCGACAAGTTTTTCGGCTTCGCGCAAAACATCGTTGGCCGGACGCGAGACCAGATCGCCGCGTAGCTTCGGGATGATGCAGAAGGTGCAGCGGTTGTTGCAGCCTTCCGATATCTTCAGATAGGCGTAATGCCGCGGCGTCAGCTTGATGCCCTGCGGCGGCAGCAGATCGAGATGCGGGTTATGCATCGGCGGCAGCGCGCGATGTACGGCGTCGAGCACGCTCTCATATTGCTGTGGACCGGTGATCGACAGGACGTTCGGATATTCCTTTTCGATCTGTTCGGGTTCGGCCCCCATGCAGCCGGTGACGATGACCTTGCCGTTTTCGGCCATGGCCTCGCCGATGGCACCGAGCGACTCCTGTTTGGCGCTATCGAGGAAGCCGCAGGTGTTGACGATGACGATGTCCGCACCATCGTGTTTGCGGGCGAGTTCGTAGCCTTCCGCGCGTAGGCGCGTGATGATGCGCTCGGAATCCACCAGAGCCTTGGGGCATCCCAGAGAGACGAAGCTGATTTTTGGCGCGCCGGCCGTGGTCATGATCGAAGGGTCCGTTGAAAGCGGATGGCTATCCCTGATCGTGGAGCATTTCAAGGCACTATCTCCCTACAAAATAGGCATTTTTCGGAGTTTTGAGCGCCGGGTTCGAGCGCGCTGTGCTCAAAGCATGGGCCGATGCTTAGGCGCGGTGCACGTTTCCACGCCAGATGGCCGTCAGCGGGCACCGGTGAAGTACTCGATGCCCGAATTTTGCGATCCGCGCCGCTCTTGAGGCGTCTGGCACGGCGATTGCTCAGCAAGGGATGGGTCAATCCAGATCCGTCAGCGAGCCGATGCTTTGTCGGCCGAGGCTTGCTGCTGGGTCGAACCGGTTCGGGTCATGGACCATAAAGGAGCTTCGATGTCTTATCTCGCACCTTCGGAATTCGTCACCAAGATGGTGGACGCAGGCGAATCCAAGATTCTCATGTCGACGCGCGACACGCTGATTCGCGCCTATATGGCGGGCGCCATTCTCGCGCTTGCCGCATGGTTTGCGGTGACCATCAACGTCAACACTGGCCAGCCGCTGGCCGGTGCGGTCCTGTTTCCCATCGGATTCTGCATGCTCTATCTGCTCGGATTCGATCTTTTGACGGGCGTGTTCGTGCTGGCGCCGCTTGCGTGGCTGAACAATCGTGCAGGCTGCACGCTTAGCGGCGTGCTGCGCAATTGGGGTCTGGTGTTCGCGGGCAATTTCGCGGGGGCACTGACAGTCGCGTTCATGATGGCGTTTGTTACCACTTACGGATTCACGCAGGCGCCGGACAAGGTCGGTGCTGTGATAGGCAATGTCGGCGAGGCGCGTACGCTCGGTTACGCATCCCATGGCGCGATGGGCATGATCACGTTGTTCATGCGCGCCATGCTGTGCAACTGGATGGTTTCGACGGGAGTGGTCGGCGCAATGGTCTCGACCTCTGTCAGCGGCAAGGTGATTGCGATGTGGATGCCGATCATGCTGTTCTTCTACATGGTGTTCGAGCACTCGGTCGTGAACATGTTCCTGTTTCCGGCGGGCCTGATGCTGCACGCGCCGTTTTCGGTGATGGATTACCTGATCTGGAATGAGATTCCGACCGCGCTCGGCAATCTCGTCGGCGGTCTGTCTTTCACCGGGTTGACGCTGTACGCCACCCACGTGAAGACTGCGCCGAAGCGTGAGCTTCGTATTATTGGAGAATATCGTCCCCGCCTCAATGAGCGTGCGTATGGTGCGTAAATTGTGAGCAGCCAGGTTGAAATGGTGAGCAGCCATCGATTTTTCGATGGCTGCTTTTTTCGTTCGAAAATTGTGCCATCAATTTGAAATTGAAAGAGGATTTTGATTTTCGGTATCTGGCACGGAAGTTGATTGGCGGATAGGGCGAGGTTGCGGTTTCCGACCCCGCGTTTCAACGAAGGCCGCGCAATAGATGTCGAGCGATTTCTCTCCGGAGCAGAAGCGTTATCTCGAAGGGTTTGTTTCGGGCCTGAGTGCCTCGCGCGTTGCGCGCGCCAGTGCATCTGCCGCGAGCGAGCCGGTTGGGCCCGATGCCGTCCACATCAAAGTGCAGAACCGGATCATTGCGGCGGGCGGCAAGCTCAGCGATCAGGAGAAATTCAAGCGGGACGAACATCCGTTCGATGCCTATCCGCGCCTCGTGCGGCAGGTCGAGATGAACGAGGCCCCGAAGCCGCCGGACAATTTCCGCTGGCGTTATTACGGCATCTTTTATGTCGCGCCGACGCAATCGTCCTACATGTGCCGCCTGCGGATTCCGAACGGTATTCTCAAGCACTGGCAGTTCGCGGGCGTGGCCGATCTCGCGGAACATTTCGGTGGCCTATATGCGCATGTGACCACGCGCGCCAATCTTCAACTTCGCGAGATCGAGCCGAAGAACGCGATCAACGTCATCGAGGGGTTGCAGGATATCGGCCTGTGTTCGCGCGGCTCGGGCGCGGACAACATCCGAAACGTCACCGGCACGGCGACCGCCGGGATCGACCCGCAGGAATTGCTCGATACGCGGCCTTACGCGAAGGCGTGGCACGTCCATATCCTCAACGACCGTTCGCTGTATGGCCTGCCGCGCAAGTTCAACGTGGCATTCGACGGCGCAGGGCGCGTCGCCACGCTGGAAGACACCAACGACATTGCGTTTCAGGCTGTCGAGGTGCGCGAAGGTTTGGGCGCGGATGCAGGAATATACTTTCGGCTCGGT
>Ga0153956_1002347_pt1 | contig 14158 bp, 12 predicted proteins | sample TSFL040MetaG_FD_104704 | JGI IMG/M metagenome (GOLD analysis project Ga0153956, IMG submission 104704) | Attine ant fungus gardens microbial communities from Florida, USA - TSFL040 MetaG | ecosystem: Host-associated > Fungi > Mycelium > Unclassified | place: USA: Florida, Wekiwa Springs... | reverse complement strand
GATGAAAATTTTTCATCAATGTCAAATCTAAAATGATAATTGACTAAAATTTTTCTGCGTGGGAGGAAAGCGGGAATGGAACTCAGGGCACAGATCGAAGAGCTTGAGAGCGCATTGACGCCGGCCGAGCGGAAGCTGGCCTCGACGTTGCTGGCGGACTATCCGTTCGCCGGGCTGCAGACGATCCAGCTGCTGGCCGACAAGACGGGCGTGTCGGCGCCATCGATCACGCGCTTCGTCGCCAAGCTGGGCTGCCAGGGCTACCAGGATTTTCAGCACAAGCTGATCGGCGAGCTGAAGGAGTGGCATCGCTCGCCGGTCGAGCTGCACAGCAAGAGCTCGCACGGCGCGAACTTCCTCGAAGCCTATGTCGAGCGCGCCAGCCAGCTGGTGCGTGCGGTGCCCGCCGCGCTGACGCAGGTGCAGTTCGAGCGCATCTGCGGCATGGTGGCCGACGAAAGGCGGGCGATCTACCTGATCGGCGGCCGCATCAGCGATCCCATCGCGCAGCATTTCTCGCGCCATCTGCGCCAGATCCGGCGCGACGTCTTCCACATTCCGCCCGATCCGGAAGTCTGGCCGGAATATATCCTGCGGATGAAGGCGCGCGACGTCTTCGTGGTGTTCGACTTCCGCCGCTACCAGCCCCGCATCGAGCAGCTGGTGCGCACGGCCAAGCAGGCGAGCGGCATCGACGTGCTGCTCTTCACCGACAAATGGATGTCGCCTGTCTCCAGCGAGGCGACCGAGGTCATCGCGCTCTCCATCGACAACGGAACGGCGTGGGACACCTACATAGCCGCCATGGTCACGATGGATGCGATGATCACCCACATCTCCGAACGGGATTGGGATTCCACAAGCAGCCGCATCCGCGCCTGGGATGCCTTGCGGCTGGACAAGGAAAGGAAGCCGACAAAATGATAAGGGAACCCCTGGTCTTCGTCGCGACATGCGATGTTTCGGGGCGAGTCCGGGGCAAGGCATTCCCGCTCGATCACATCGAGAAGCGGGCGGCGCGCGGCGTCGGCTGGGTACCCACCAACGTGCAGATCACCTGCTTCGACGCCATTGCCGAGAGCCCGTATGGTTCGCTGGGCGATCTCCTGCTGGTGCCCGACCGGGACAGCCGCGTGACGGTGGATTTCGACGACGGCAAGCCCGCCGCGGACTTCATGCTCGGCGACATACTGACTCTCGACGGCGCGCCCTGGGAGTGCTGCACGCGCTCCATCCTGAAGGCCGCGCTGAAGAGGCTCGACGAGGTGGCGGGCGTCCGGCTGGTCGGCGCCTTCGAGCATGAATTTCACCTCAAGGCCGGCGGCAGCGGCGGCGCCTATTCGATAGAGGGCTACCGCAACCGGGCGGCGTTCGCCGAAACGCTGATGGCGGCGATCAAGACCGCCGGCCTGAAGCCGGACACGGTGATGAAGGAATACGGCGTCGACCAGTACGAGGTGACGATCAGCCCGGAGCGCGGCGTGCGCGTGGCCGATGCCGGCCTCGTCCTGCGCGAGATGGTCCGCGCTACCGCCCGGCGCTTCGACGACGAGGCGAGCTTCACCCCGATCCGTCATCCCGACGGCGTGGGCAACGGCGTCCATATCCATCTCAGCTTCGAGGATTCCGGCGGCCGTCCGGCGACCTATGACGAGAACGGTCCGCACGGCATGTCGGCGATCACGCAAGGGTTCGTCGCGGGCGTGCTGAAATATCTCGACAGCATCGTCGCCTTCACGGCGCCGTCCTCGGTTTCCTATCTGAGGCTCACGCCGCACCGTTGGAGCGCCGCCTTCAACAATCTCGGCGTGCGCGACCGCGAGGCGTCGGTGCGGATATGCCCGACCACCGCGCGCGATCCGGAGGGCGTGGCCAGGCAGTACAACATCGAATTCCGCGCCGCCGACGCCGCCGCGTCGCCGCATCTGGCGCTCGCGGCCATCGTTCACGCCGGCGTGCAGGGCATCGTGGAAAAGCTCGAGGCGCCGCAGGCGACGCAGGAGGATCTTTCGCTGCTCGATCCCGCGGTGCTCGCCGCGCGCGGCTTCACCCGGCTGCCGCAATCGCTCGGCGAGGCGGTCGAGCGGATGATGGCCGACGAGACGGTGCGCGGCTGGTTCCCCGCCGGCTTCTGCGAAGTCTACCGCGACCACAAGCTCGGCGAGCTGAAGTTCCTCGGCGACCGCGGCATGCTCGATCAATGCAAGGCCTATGAGGCGGTCTATTAGCCTAGGCTTCTTTCGGCTTGCGGCCGCGGCGGTTTCGCGCGGCCGCCGCGGCCGGCTTCTGGTCCACCGTGATGTTGCAGGGCGCGCGCGCCGCCTCGATGCGCTCCATGCGCTTGGCGAATGAATCGCCGAGCTTGCGGGCGACGGCCGCGATCAGCGCTTCCATCAGCGCCAGCGACGGCGTCATCGTGTCGAACGGCGACACCGTCTCGACCGGGGCCGAGAAGACGATCGTCGCCCATTGCGCGATGGGAGAGCGCCAGCGATCGGTGAAGAGAACGATTTGCGCCCCGCGCCCGGCGGCGGCCTCCGCGAACTGCACGACGTCGATCTCGTAGCGCCGGATGTCGAAGACGACCAGCAGATCGCGCTTGCCGAAATCCACGAGCCTGTCCGCGAGCTGCGACCTGTCATGGGTCAGCAATTGCACGCCGGGCCTGATCTGCTGCAGATGCCATTGCAGCATCGCGGCGAGGAAGCCGCTGACGCGGCCGCCGAGGCAATTCACGCGCATCCTGGGATCGCCGATCAGGTCGACCGCGTCGTTGAACTGGGCCGGAAGGATTTCCTGCTCCATCACGGTCAGGTCGCGGGTGACGGCCTGCAGATAGCCTTGCCAGACCTCGCGGCCGCCGAGCGAACGGCTCGACGAGGACAGCATCGTCATCGGCGAATTGAGATGGGACGCCACCTCGTCGAGCAGCGCCTGCTGCATGTCGGCGAAGCGCTCGTAGCCGAGCTTGTTGGCGAGCCGCGCCACCGTCGGATCGCTGACCCCGGCGCAGCGCGCCAGATGCGATGCCGAGACCAGCGCGGCGGAAGGATAGTTGTTCAGGAGCTCGCGGACGACCTTCTTCTCCGAATTGGTGAAGACGAAGTCCTCGCCCGTCAGGCGCTCCCGTATCCTCATGCCGAGAGGCCGCCGTCGACGACGATCTCGGAGCCGGTCAGGTAGGCGGAGCGGTCGCTCGCAAGGTAGAGCGCGGCCTCGGCGATTTCGGCGGCGCGTCCCGCGCGGCCGACGGGGATGGCGCCGATGATGCCGGCATTCCGCTCCGGCGGGTTGCGCGCCATCATCGCCGTGTCGATCAGCCCCGGCATGATGGCGTTGACGCGGATGTCGAGCGGGGCGAGCTCGCGCGCGGCCGCGCGGCTCATGCCGCGGATCGCCCATTTGGTCGACATGTAGGCGAAGGCGCCGGTCGAGCCGCTGAGCGCCGCGACCGAGCAGATGTTGATGATCGCGCCGCGTCCCGCCGCCCGCATGGCGGGCAGGACCACCTGCATGCCGATCAGCACGCCGCGCTGGTTCACCCGGTAGTGCGCGTCCATGTCCTCGGCCGAGGTCTCGACGAAGGGCGCCGGCTCGAAATAGGCGGCGTTGTTGACCAGGATGTCGAGCCGCCCGAAACGGCCGGACGCCTCCTCGACGACCCTGCGCCAGTCGCTTTCGCTCGATGCGTCATGCGCGAGGCACGACAGGACGTCGCTGGCCTCGGGAAGCTGCCGTGCTTTCAGGTCCGTGGCCACGACGCGGCATCCGGCCGCCAGATACGCCTGGGTAATCGCGCCGCCCATCCCGCCGGCGGCGCCGGTGACGATGGCGACGCGGCCCTCGAGTTCGCCGCGTCCGCCGCTCATGCGTAGACCCCGCGCGTGCCGAGCCAGCCGCCGTCGACGGCCAGCACCTGGCCGCTGACATAGGACGCGTCGTCCGAGCAGAGGAAGGCGACGACCGAGGCGATCTCCGGCGGCTGGCCGCTGCGGCGGGCCGGGATGGTGTCGATCATGTTGCGCTTGTACCAGGGATCGTTCTGGACGAATTCGCGATTGCTCGGCGTCTCGATGAGCCCCGGCGCGATCGCGTTGACGCGAATGCCGTGCTGCGTGACGTCGGCCGCGACGTTGCGGGTGAACTGGGCGATCGCGCCCTTGGTCGTGCCGTAGATCACGGAGCGCGGGAAGCCCGCCTCGCCGAAGATCGAGGCGATGTTGACGATCGAGCCGCCCGGCCGGCTGATCACGCGCAGCGCCTCGCGCGTCAGGCGGATCGTGGCGCGCAGATTGATGGCCATGGTGTCGTCGATATAGTCGTCGTCGCTCTCCTCCAGCGTGATGAGGCGGCCGAGCCCGGCATTGTTGACGAGGAAGTCGATGCCGCCCAGCGTCTCCATCGCCGTCCTGACGATCGCCTCCGGCGCTTCCTTCGACGCGATGTCGATCAGCAGCCTCGGCGTGGCCATGGCCTCGACGAGGTCGGCGTTGCGGTCGACGGAGAGGACCTCGGCGCCCTCGGCGCGAAGCCTCTGCGCCGTGGCCAGGCCCAATCCGCTCGCGGCGCCGGTGACGACGGCGCGCTTGCCCTTGAATCGCATGTTGGATTTCCTCCAGAAACAGTCTTGAATTTTCTACATATTGCCATAGGTTGCATCAAAATATCAAAAATTCAACATTTCATTCCGGGACCTGCGAAGCCATGAAACATGATCTCTCGGTGGCCCTCACCTTCGATGTCGACGGCCCTTCGGCATGGATCGGGACCATGGAAAGCCGCAATCCGTCTATGGTGTCGCGCGGCGAATTCACGGTGGTGGCGACGCCGCGCGTGCTTGCGCTTTTGAAGAAGCACGACATTCCCGGGACCTTCTGCATTCCCGGCCACAACATCCTCGCATTCCCCGACCTCGTCCGGGCGATCCGCGACGACGGCCATGAGTTCGGCCATCACGGCTGGGTGCACGAGAACCCGGCGAAGTTCGACAGGAACAACGAGCGCCGGATCATCGAGAACGGCCTTGCCGCCTACCGGAAGCTCGACATCAGCCCGGTCGGCTACCGCTCTCCCGCCTGGGATTTCAGCGAGAACACCGTCGATCTGCTGGAGGAGTTCGGCTTCCTCTACGACTCGAGCTGCATGGCGCACGACTTCCACCCCTACTATCTGCGCAAGCACGACAGGTGGGGCCTGGACGAGCCCTACACCTTCGGCCCGGTGACCGAGCTCGTCGAGCTCCCCGTGACCTGGGGACTGGACGACTATCCGGCCTTCGAGGTGGTGGCCGGCTGGAACCAGGGCTATTCCAATCCGCGCGACATCGAGGAGATCTGGTGGGATGACTTCCAGTATGCGCTCGAGAACTGCAAGGGCGGCATCTACACGCTCACCATGCATCCTGAATTCATCGGCCGCGGCCACCGCATCATGATGCTCGACCGGCTGATCCAGCGCATGAAGGCCTGCGAGGGCGTGCACTTCACCACGCTCGGCGCCTATGCCGCCGAATGGAAATCGGAAAACCCGCTCGAGAAGTGGAAATCCGAAAACCCGGCGCGCACCGGCATCAACAGCTTCTCGTCGCTCTGAGCGCGATCGCGCCGGCCTTCCGCCGGCGGCGCACTCGCGGCTTCGATGCCTGCAGGCGCGCCGGCCTGATCGCGGCCCCGCGGCTCAGCCTTCCTTCTTGTCGGGAATGACGACGACGAAGGCCTTGGCGTCCTTGCCGCCGATCGCGACCCCGTGATGGTGGAAGCTTGGGTCGAACTGCATGCAGTCGCCCGGCCCGAGCAGGATCTTCGTTCCGGCGAACGTGAATTCCATCTGTCCCTCGAGGACGAGGAGAACCTCTTCGCCGGGGTGGCTGAACTCCGGCGGTTCGACGCCCTTGTCCAGGCAGGGAAGCGCCAGGAAGAATATCTCCGCGCGCGGATTGGCCTTCCTGGGCGAGCCGACCTCGTAGACATAGCCGAGCTCGATGCCGTTGCGGTTCATCTGCGTGCGCTCGTTGGCCCGCGTGATCGCTATAGGGCCGCGCTCGCCGTCCGGAATGAACACGTCGGCCAGCCTGACGCCGTATACGTCCGCAAGCCGGCTGACGACGGCGATCGACGGCGACGCGCTTCCTCGCTCGACCTTCGACAGATAGCCCTTGGTCACTTCAGCCTGGCTTGCCGCCGCGTCCAGGGTCAGGCCGACGGTCTTGCGGATTTTGCGCAGCGTGGCGCCGAGATCGTTGCCGGATGCGTTCTCTTCCATGCGCTCCTTGTCCTGCCCTCAGACCCTTCCTCGATCGTTGCGGGATCATCGCATGATTTTTGTTGACAAGAAAGTGTCCTTATAGGAAACACTCAGGAAACCTATGCGGCATTCGGGAGGATGAGATGGCGCTGGGAGGATTGGTTCCGACCCCAAATGCCTGGCAGGCGTTCCGTTCGATCATGCTTGGTGGCCGCTGATGGGCGCAGTGCCTGCATCGGCCGCGGCGGCTGTCGGCGCGCATTCCGGGCCGACGATAGGGACGCTCTTTCGCGACGCGTCCGGACGCCATGCCGCCAACACGGCGATCAGGTTCGGCAGCGCGCGGGTCAGCTATTCGGCGCTGAACGGCAGGGTGAACCGGCTCGCGCATGCGCTGCGCGGCCACGGGCTCCGCAAGGGCGACCGTGTCGCGATCCTGTCGGAGAACCGGCCTGAATATCTGGAGATCGTTCTCGCCTGTGCGAAGCTCGGCCTCATCGCCGCCTGCCAGAACTGGCGCCAGTCGGCTCCCGAGCTCACCCATTGCGTGAACCTGGTCGAGCCCGGGATACTCTTCTGTTCGCACAGATATGACGAGATCGCCCGCTCGCTGCCGCTGACGAATGTCGAGATATGCACGTTCGGCGAGGCGTTCGAGATGTTCCTGGCCGGCGCGCCGGCGGACGAGCCCGAGCAGGAAGTCCATTCCGAGGACGGTCTTCTCATCCTCTACACCAGCGGCACGACGGGGCTTCCCAAGGGAGCGCTGATCAGCCATCGCGCCATGATCGCCCGCGGCTTCGCGATGATGGTGGACTGGTCGATCCTGCCGACGGACGGCTGCATCGTCTGGTCGCCGCTCTACCATATGGCGTCCGCGGATCCGACGCTCGCAGCGCTGACGCAGGGCGGCACGATTTCGATCGTGGACGGGTTCGATGCCGACGAGATCGTCTCCTGTCTCCACGACGAGGCCTGCGGCTGGCTCGTCCTGATGCCCGGCATGATGGAGCGGATGATCGAGGCGCTGAAGGCCTCGCCGCGGCCCGTCAAGCGCGTCGCGGGCGCGGGTTGCATGGCGAACCTCGTGCCGCCGCAGCAGATCGCCGAGGTCAGCCGCCTTCTCAACGCGCCCTTCCTCAACAGCTTCGGCTCGACCGAGACCGGGGTCGGCCCGGCAAGCGGATCGATCTTCCCAACGGGCGTCGTCCCCACGGCCTTCAGCAAGCTCCAGTCCTCGCTCTGCCAGATCAAGCTCGTCGACGAGAACGATGTCGAAGTGGGGCCGGGCGAGATCGGCGAGATGTGCGTGCGCTCGCCCCTGTTGTTCAGCGGCTACTGGAATGCCGGCGACGCGACGGAACAGGAGTTCCGCGGGGGCTGGTTCCACATGGGCGACGATTTCCGCAGGAACCACGACGGCACGTTGGATTACATCGACAGGCGCAAATACCTGATCAAGTCGGGGGGAGAAAACATCTACCCGGCGGAGATCGAGCTGGTCCTCAAGGCGTCGAGCCGTGTCGAGGAAGTCGCCGTGGTCCGCCAGTCGGACGACAATTGGGGCGAGATCCCCGTCGCATTCGTCGTGCGGCGCGACGCCTCGCTGACCGAGGCGGATGTCATGTCCCTGCTCGACGGCCGGATCGCCCGCTACAAGCGGCCGCGCCGGGTGATTTTCATCCGCTCCGACGAACTGGTCCGGAACACGACGGGCAAGATCCAGCGGAACCTCTTGGAGCAGAGACTGCGCGAGGTGGGCTCATGAGCGGACGTTCGATCACCAAGCTTTCGCAGGAAAAGATCGTCGCCATCATAACGGTCGCGCTCATCCTGTTCTTTTCGGTCAGCCTGAACAGCTTCCTGACGGCCGGCAACATCCTGGCGCTCCTGCAGAATGTCGCGATCCTCGGCATCCTGGGCGTGGCGATGGCGCTCGCCATCATCGGGCGTGGCATCGACCTGTCGGTCGTGGCGATCATGGCGATCTCGGTCGCCTGGGTCCTGCAGCTCAACAATGGCGGCGTCGCTCTCCCGCAGGCGGTCGCCATGGGCTTCGCGCTGGCGCTGGTGATCGGCCTGGTCAACGGCATCCTGATCGCCTATCTCGAAATCCCGGCGATCTTCGCCACGCTCGCCATGGGAACCGCGGCCTACGGCTCGGTGCGCGCGCTGCTTCTCGACGACAATCTCGTCTACCTGAAGGCGGCCGAGGGCACCTGGTTCAAGTGGATCGGCAGCGGTCAGGTCTACGGCATCCCGAGCCCGATCCTGATCTTCGCCGCCATCGCGCTGATTGCCCATCTTTTCCTGCGCTTCACGGTGTCGGGCCGGTTCGTGTTCGCCATGGGCGACAATCCGCTCGCCGCGCGCGCCACCGGCGTGCCGATCCGGGCGCTGATGGTGCTGCAATATCTTCTGACCGCGGCCATCGCCTTCGTCGCGGGCGTCGTCATGGCGACGGCCGTCGACAGCATGGAGACCCGCGTCGCCCGCTCCAACCTCGTCTACGACATCATCCTTGTCGTCGTCATCGGCGGCATCGGCCTGAACGGCGGCAAGGGCAGCATCCGCAACGTGCTGGTCGGGACGCTGCTGATCGGCGTGCTGCTGAACGGCATGACGATCATGAACATCCCCTACACGCTCCAGAACATCATCAAGAGCCTGATCCTTCTCGCCGCGATCATCATCGATGCCGTGATGAACCCGCGCGACGAGCAGACATCGCAGCAGGGCGACATCTGACCGCCGACGCCCTCGGCGGCGGCGCAAACGCACGGACATGAACAACCAGGAGGAGAAGACAATGAAGCATTTCGTGAAAGGCTGCGCGGTTGCAGCCTCCATCGCCATCGGCGCGCTGGCTTGCGCCGGCTCCGTATCGGCGGCGCCCGACGACGGCCTGATCAACGAGAGCGCCGCCGCGCTCAAGGGAAAGAAAGTGGCCTTCGTGCCGATCGCCATGGGCTTCGACCTGACGGAAGCATGGGCGGCGGGGCTGAAGCTCGACGCGCAGCGCTTCGGCTACGAACTCACCATCCGCGATCCGAACTGGAGCGTCGACGCCGGCGCGCAGGCGATCTCGCAGCTGATCTCCGAGCAGCCGGACGTGATCGTCGTGCATCCGCCCGAGATCCAGGCCTATTCGCGACTGATCCAGCAGGCCAATGCGGCGGGTATCCCGGTCATCACGGTGAGCCTCAAGGCCGATGCGAACGGCGACGTCTTCGTCGGCCCCGACTGGTACGACCTGGCGGTCAAGGAAACCGAGTCCATGGTCAAGATGTGCGGCAAGGATTCGGGGAAGTCGGGCAAGATCGCCGTCATGCAGGGCGTGCTGACCAACCCGACGTCGCAATACGGCATCCAGGCGATCCAGGACACGCTGAAGAACCATCCCGAGATCCAGATCGTCTCCAACCAGGGCGCCGACTGGGACGCCAGCAAGGCCCATGCGATCGCCTCGACCGTGATCAAGGCCAATCCCGATCTCTGCGGTTTCATCGGCCTGTGGGACAACATGGATGTCGGCATCGCCGCGGCCATCAAGGAAGCCGGCAAGCAGGGCCAGATCGCGGTCGCCAGCTCCGGCGGCGGCAACCAGGTCTCGGGCTGCGACAACATCGAGAACGGAAACTTCGCCAGCTATGTCAGCTATGACGCGAAGGGCCAGGCCCGCGACCTGATGATGGCGGTGCGGACCATCCTGCAGAACAAGCCCGCGACGCCAGGCGAACACACGGTCGGCCTGTACACGCCGCTGAAGGTGATCACCAAGGATACGATGACGGCGGACTCCTGCTGGAAGCTCGACGACGTCAAGAAGTTTGGCCCCTGAGCCAGACTTAACGGTGCCCGCCGACAGGCGGGCACCCAGGCCCCCTTGAGCTCTCGTAAGGCCATGCGCGAAACACTGACCCGCCTGCGGTATCGGTTCGTACCGGATCACATTCTCGGCGAGATCCTCGCCAAGAACTGGATCGACAACGCGATCCCGTTCGCGATCCTGCTCCTGACGCTCTACGTCCTCGGATCGATGATCCCGGGGCTCGTCGGCGTCGGCAGCCTGCTCGGCATGTCGGCGCAGTTCGGCGAACTGCTGCTGGTGGTGCTCGCCATGACCATCGTCATGCTGGCCGGCGGCATCGACCTCAGCGTCGGCTCGGTGTTCGCGCTGGCGAATTTCGTCACGCTCGGCCTCTTCAACATGCTCGGCTGGCCGATCCTGGTCGTCATTCCCGTGGCGATCGCCTGCGGCGCGCTGGTCGGCCTGGTCAACGGCATACTGATCGGCTACCTGCGGCTCAGGGCATTCCTCACGACGCTCGTCACGCTGATCATCGTGCGCTCGATCGTCGACATGTTCATCCTCGAATATGCGGTCAAGATCGCCCGTCCGACGACGAAATCGGCGATCTGGGACTTCATCAGCTTCAAGCGCGTGCTGGGAATGCCGGTGGCGCTGATTGCCGCCATCGTCATCGCCATCCTGGCTCACGTCATGCTCACGCGCCTGCGGCCGGGCTGGCAGATCATGGCGGTGGGCGGCTCGCGCCGGTCCGCCTTCAATGCCGGCCTGCCGGTGCGGCGCACGATCGCGATGACCTATGTGATGTCGGGCATGCTGGCGGCGCTTGCCGGCGTCTTCTACGCCTCCCGCCTCAATGCCGCCGGCTCCGATACCGGCGTCGGCATGGAGGTCCTGGCGCTGACGGCCGCGGTCGTCGGCGGCAACAGCCTCGGCGGCGGGCGTGGCTCGATCTTCAAGGCATTCCTCGGCGCCGTCATCATCCTGATCCTGTCGAACAGCCTGCTGAGGCTGTCGCTCCCGACCGGCGGCACCTCCGCGGTGCTCGGCTTCGTACTGATCGCAGCCGTCGCCGTCGACGTCAAATGGGTGAAGCATCGCGACAAGCTGCAGACCAGCGTCTATGTCGCGCCGACCTATCTGGCGCTCGGGAAGTCGCCCGAAACCGCCGAGGGGTCCAGCTCTCCCTATGCGCTGAACAACCGCCTCAAGGACGTCGAGCTCATCGGTCTGGGACAGATCGACGGGCCGGAGGATCCGATCCTGGACGAGGCCGGCAACCTCTACAGCGGCACGCGCCATGGCGACATCATCCGGTTCCTGGCGCCGGACTTCAAGCGGAAGGAGGTGTTCGTCCACACGGGCGGCCACCCGCTCGGCCTCGCCTTCGACAAGAGCGGCAACCTGCTCGCCTGCGTCGCCGGCATGGGCCTCTACCAGATCAGCCCGGACAGGAAGATCAAGCGGCTCTCCGACCAGACGAACCGCAGCTGGCTGTCCGTCATCGACGATTCGCGCATGCGGCTGGCCGACGACCTCGACATCGCGCCCGACGGCCGCATCTTCTTCAGCGAGGCCACGATCCGCTTCGACATGTCCGACTGGATGGTCGACGCGCTGGAAGCGCGCGGGAATGGCCGCATCATCTGCTACGATCCGTCGACGGGCTCGACCAGGACCGTCATCGACAAGCTGCGCTTCCCCAACGGCATCACCATGGCGCGCGACGGCGAGTCGTTCTTCTTTGCCGAGACCTGGGGCTGCTGCGTGTGGCGCTACTGGTTCGCCGGCGCGCGCAAGGGACAGCGCGAGCTGGTCATCCCGGACCTGCCGGGTTACCCCGACAACATCAACCGCGCCTCCGACGGCGGATACTGGCTCGCCATGGTCGGCATGCGGACGCCGATCTTCGACATGGCCCTGAAGAACCCTGGCTTCCGCAAGCGGATGGTCGAGCGCGTCGCGCCCGACGAATGGCTGTTCCCCAACATGAACTACGGCTGCGTCATCAAGTTCGACGAGGGCGGAAATATCACCGATTGCCTCTGGGACAGCCGGGGCGCCAACCATCCGATGATCACCTCGATGCGCGAGCACAAGGGATGGCTCTATCTCGGCGGCGTCTCCAACAACCGCATCGGCCGCTATTGCATTCCGGATGCCGATCCGGAGTGGACCGCGCATGCGTCCTACCGGGGAGAGGCCCGATGATTTCGCCGATCAGGAATCTTGTCGACAGGCTGCGCGGCAACGGACGCCACGCGATCACCACGCCGCCGATGGACGGCGTGCTGCAGCCGAACAACCTGATCGAGGAAGCCGCGCTGCTCGCCGAGGTGAAGGCGCCGGACAACCTGGCCCTTGCCGGCGAAGGGATTTTCTTCACCTCCGGCCGGCGGCTGCTGACCCTCGGCGCGGCCGGGGCGGCGGTCGTCGCGGAGTTCCCGCATGAGATCAACGCTGTAGCGGCATCGCCGCAGGGCGCGCTGGCCATCGTCCTGGCGTCCGGGCAATTGCTGGTGCGCGGCGGCGCGCATGACGGCCTGTCCGTCGACGGTACGAACGCGAAGACGCTGACCTGCCCGACCGCGCTTTGCTTTGCCGGCGAAGATACGGTCTATGTCTGCCAGGGATCCGACCGCAATCCGCTCGCGGAGTGGAAGCGCGACCTCGTGCAGCGCAACGCGCTCGGTTCCGTCTGGAAGCTGGACCTCGGCACCCGGGCGCTCTCGCGGATCGCCGGCAACCTCGCCTTTCCCTATGGAATTCTGGCGCGCGACGACAACAGCCTGATCGTCGCGGAAAGCTGGCGGAGCCGGCTGGTGGGCATCGGTCCGTCCGGCAGCGTCAGGCCCCTTCTCGACGACCTGCCGGGCTATCCGTCGCGGATCATGCCGCGCAAGGACGGGCGAGGCGCGTGGCTGTCGGTCTTCGCGCCGCGCAGCCAGCTGATCGAATTCGTGCTGCGGGAGGACAGGTTCCGCGAGGACATGCTGCGTTCCATTCCCTCCGATCTCTGGATGGCGCCGTCGCTGACGCCTCCGCATTCGTTCCTGGAGCCTCTCCAGGGCGGCGGGCTGAAGCAGTTGGGCGTGATGAAGCCCTGGGCGCCGACGCGGTCGTTCGGCCTGGTGATCGGCCTCGACGAGAATTTCGCGCCGGTGGCGAGCTGGCACAGCCGGGCCGACGGCGCGCGCCACGGCGTCACCAGCATCGTGGACCGGGGCGGGGACATCGTCGCCGCGAGCAAGGGCGGCGACGCGCTCGTCGCGCTCGGGCACAGCGGAGGGATGCCGGCATGACGCAGGCGATCGTCGAACTTCGCAACGTCACGAAATCCTACGCCGGCGTGTCGGCGGTCGACAATGTCAGCTTCGTCCTGCGGCAAGGCGAGATCCACGCCCTGCTCGGCGAGAACGGCGCGGGCAAGTCGACCCTGACCAAGCTCATCGCCGGCGTCACCTCGCCGACGAGCGGCGAGCTTGTCGTGGCCGGCCAGCCCCGGCATTTCGCCACGCCCGCCGCCGCCATGGCGCAGGGCATCAACATGGTTTTCCAGGAAAACAGCCTGGTCCCGTCGATGACCGTCGCGCAGAACCTGTTCCTCGGCGACGAGAGTTTCTTCAACCGCCTGCGCCCGCTCTACATCGCCGCGCAGCAGTTCCTCCAGTCGCTCAACTTCAACGTCGATCCCTGGGCGCAGGTGTCCAGCCTCGGCGTCGCCAAGAAGCAGATGGTCGAGATTGCGCGCGCCGTCCGGCAGAACGCCAAGGTCATCATCTTCGACGAGCCGACCGCGTCGCTGACGCCGGAGGAAAAGCATCATTTCTTCTCGCTGATCTCGCGCCTCAAGGCGGATGGCGTGTCGATCATCTTCATCTCGCACGCATTAGAGGAGGCGCTGGAGATATCGGATCGGATCACGGTGATGCGCGACGGCAAGATCGTGGTCTGCGACGACACCCGCAATTTCGACCGCGACCGCATCGTCACCGCCATGGTCGGGCGTTCGCTTTCCAAGGACCTGCACGGCACCGAAGGCCGCGTTCCGCGCAAGGCGCAGAAGAAGGTGCTGAGCGTCCAGAACCTGTCGATGGGAAAGGT
>Ga0153956_1002346_pt1 | contig 14159 bp, 15 predicted proteins | sample TSFL040MetaG_FD_104704 | JGI IMG/M metagenome (GOLD analysis project Ga0153956, IMG submission 104704) | Attine ant fungus gardens microbial communities from Florida, USA - TSFL040 MetaG | ecosystem: Host-associated > Fungi > Mycelium > Unclassified | place: USA: Florida, Wekiwa Springs... | reverse complement strand
GGATCGCCCAGCCGACCGTTACCGAGCGGCAGCAGTGCGGTGATCAGATCGACAGTCGGCAGAGCGTCCGATCGACAGGACTGAGCGGCAGATGCTGGACCAGCACGAGCTTGTCGGCCTGATTGAGGGGGAGCCAGCCCGTGCAGGTGTGCGCTTCCCCTGCAACCGCAACATGGGCCGGTGCCCCATGTTCACCGACATACCAGCCCGGAAAGACCACTGAGATGCCGAAGTCCGAGGTGACCGCTTCGAAGCTGGCGTGATCGCCAACCCGCTCCACAATGCATTGCACGCCATCAATGATGAAGCTCGCCCCATGCTCGTCAGCGAGCAGCATGAGGCGGATCAAGCCGGGACAGTCAGTGAGCGGGACGGGCGTTAGCATGCCCGTATTTAGGCGTTCTGGTCTTCCTCTGGGTGTGCAGCTTCGAGCTTCTGAAGGATGCGGTCGAGCGTTCTCCTGATAGCAACGAGACTGATCGCGATTGCCTCTTCAGCGCTGACATCGACAGTCGGGGCCTCCGAGGGCTCCATGAGGCGCGGCCGTATGGGCGCGATCGTCCCTTCCATCAAGCCTGCGAGGCTGTCACCCTTGGGGTTCAGGCGGGATACTGTGAAGCGGATCATATCGGCCTCACGAACTTGATTGTGCCGCGCTCGTCGTAGGTCGTGTCGTTGCTTCCCACTCGCACGGTCACCGTGCCCGAGGTAAACCCCACCAGCTTGCCCGCCCGCGCGAACAGCAGTCTCCCTTTCTCGCTCCACACGCTCACTGAGGAACCCTGCTGGGTCGCCGATCCAATCGCCATTCCTCTGCCGACCTCACATCTTGAACTCTTAACCGATACCGCTTATCGAATAAGCGATACCGCTTTAGACGTCAATGACGAAGGGCTGCGCGGGACTGGATGAAAGAAAGCGATACCGCTATCTCTCGGAGGGTGACGAAGCCGAAACTCTTCGACGAAGCCATTCACTTCCGTGCGCGGGCGGGCACGAAATCGCGCATCGACGCTTTGCGTGGTGATACCCGGCAGGGCGACTTCGTGCGCGAACTCATTGAGGAAGCGCTCGACCGACGCGAGCAGGAAACGGCGAAGCACAAAGGCCGCTGATCCGCGCTGCCTAAATAGGTGGGTTGGGAGAAGCATATGGAATGGCGGCACTATGAGGTCAGGCAGGCAGACGACTGCGAGGTTCGCTCACAAGAAGGAACCTCACTGATCCCGTTCACCATGGGGATTGTTGAAACGGGCAAGCAGCGGGTCCTCGCCGGTCACTTCGTCCGATTGCTTCTGGCCGACCGCGACCCGATCACCGGCGAGGATGAGCACTCGCTGCGTGCCGCGCTGTGGAGGCTTGCCCGCAACCTCGAACCGCTGGGCCTGACACTCAACTGTGTCGGCCTGCGTGCTGAGTTCAGCGAGAGCGGCCTCAGTGTGGATACAGGCTGGGGCTACTGGGGGCCGCACAGCGAACCGATGCACATGATGGACCGGGTGCCCGCTGACGAAGGCCGCGATCTCGACGACAGTATCCGCGAAGCCGTGGACGGGATGCAGATCGGCATCAGCGTCACGCTGGAGGCCGCTCCCCGCCAGCCCGCGCGCGGAGTGCCTCGTAAAGCTGGGCAGGGCCGAGCAGCACCTCCTTCAGGCCATCGCGCACCTTCTGCGAGTCGAGGGCCTGCTTACTCAAAGAAGAGTGCGCCTCGAACGCCTCGATGATCGCGTTCATCAACTCGTCCTTGAGCGTGGGCGAGTTGGCGAACTGAGCTTCGGTGTTGTTCGCTGCCTGTGTGACCAGCGCGTCGGATTCAAGCATCTTATCGCGCAATGTGGTGACGTAGCTCAGCTGGTCGCCATCGGTCGTGTCAGCGCCGAACAGGTCGTTCACGCGCTCAATGATCTCGGCGAGCAGCGCCTTCTCTTTCTCCTGCACGGACCCGGAACCGACCTCGGTCATCGGCTTGAGCTTGCTCTCATCACGGCCAGACACGTCAAGGCGGCGCTGCCCCTCATCCTTGAGGTTGTGATGCGTCAGCACGACCTTGGACAGGTCCACGCCCTCGCGCTCGCGACCGAACTCCAGCAGCGGGACCAGCCGCTTGTAGAACAGGAAGCGCTTCTCGACCGCGCTGCTGCCGTAGTCGAAAATCTGCGAAAGGAAGCTGTAGGCGCGCTGGTATGCTGCCATGTCGTTCTTGAACAGGATCAGCGCGTTGACCTCATCCTGAGCGTCCGACGCGCCGTCCTCATCGTTGCGCTCACGGGCGCTCCGCAGGCGTTCCTGCGCGGCCTTGTAGCGCTTGAGCAGGCGATCAGCGACCGGCTCAATGGCGGCGATGAGATCACCCTGCTTGGCTCGGGGGTTCATCTCGACCGCAGCGACACGCTCGACCTCGAAGGCATCATAGTGACCGCTGGCGTCGAGCTTGCCCTTGAGATCAAGGACGAGGTTCGGGTCAGTGACGCCCTCAAGCTCGGCGGTGTCATAGTAGGTGCGGAAGGCGGTGAGGACTTCCTCGGACGAGTTCACGAAATCGAGGACGTAGGTGGTGTCTTTGCCGGGGTGAGCACGGTTCAGGCGCGATAGCGTCTGCACCGCCTGAATGCCCGCAAGCCGTCGATCCACATACATGCCGCACAGCAATGGCTGATCGAAGCCCGTCTGGAACTTGTTGGCGACGAGCAGGAGGTGGAAGTCCCCACCGGCGAACGCATCACGAATGTCGCGGCTCTTGAGGCCCGGATTGAGGGAGGCGCTGCCCTCAGTGACGGGACCATCACCTGACTCGGGATCGTTCACCTCACCAGAGAAGGCGACCAGCGTGCCAAGGCCGTAACCCTGCGACTTGATGTAGCTGTCGATCGCCTTCTTCCAGCGCACCGCCTCGACCCGGCTCCCGAGCACGACCATGGCCTTGGCCTTCCCATCGAGCAGCGGCTCCACGTTTTCGCGGAAGTGCTCGACGACGATCTGCACCTTCTGGGCGATGTTATAGGGGTGCAGCCGCACCCAGCGCATAATGCCCTTGAGCGCGGTGCTGCGCTCGACCTGCTGATCATCCCACTCATGCCCCTCATTGGCGAGGCGGAAGGCGAGCCGATAAGGCGTGTAGTTCTTGAGAACGTCGAGGATGAAGCCTTCCTCGATCGCCTGCCTCATTGAGTAGACATGAAAGGCGGACGGCAGATTGCCGGGGCCGGATGGCTGATCGGGCTGCGGCTTGCGGCCGAACAGTTCGAGGGTCTTGCCCTTCGGCGTGGCAGTGAACGCGACATAGGTTACGCCACTCTCACCTGCGCGCGCTGCCATCTGCGCGGTCAAGATATCCTCGGCGCTGGCCTCGCCACCGTCCTGAAGCTCAGCGATCTCCTCGGGGGATAGAAGCTGCTTGAGCTTCTTCGCCGCCTCACCGGTCTGGGAGCTATGCGCCTCGTCCGCAATGACGGCGAACTGCTTGCCCTGCGTGGCGGCGAGATCGCGGACAGCCTCCAGCGCGAAGGGGAAGGTCTGGATGGTGCAGACGATGATCTTCTTGGCCTGAGCCAGCGCCTCGGCAAGCTGGCCGCTCTTGGCACCGCCCTCACTGCGGATCGTCGCCACCACGCCGGTGGTCCGCTCAAACCCGAACAGCGCGTCCTGAAGCTGGGCGTCAATGACGTTGCGATCCGACACGACGATGACGGTGGAGAACAGCTTCTCGTCGGCATCGGTGTGGAGGTCGGCGAGGAAGTGCGCCGCCCATGCGATCGAGTTGGTCTTGCCGCTGCCCGCTGAGTGCTGGATCAGGTATTTGCCGCCCGCGCCCTCGGTGCGCACGGCCGCGCGCAGCTTACGGGTGGCATCAAGCTGGTGATAGCGTGGGAAGATGTTGCCGTTGATTGCCCGCTTCGCATCACGCTGAGCGACGAGGTAGCGGCCGAGGATTTCGAGCCAGCTTTCCCGCTCCCAGATTTCCTCCCAGAGATACGCGGTGCGGTGCCCGTGCTCATTGAGCGGATTGCCCGCGCCGCCAGCGTCGCCCTGATTGAACGGCAGGAACCGCGTGGTCGGCCCTGCCAGCTTGGTGGTCATGTGGACTTCGCTGTTGCTCACCGCGAAGTGGACAAGCGCACCGCTGGGAAAAGTCAGCAGCGGTTCGGGGTTACCACCCTTGGGGCGGGGCAGGCGGTCGAACCGATACTGATCGATGGCGTCAGTGATCGACTGGGTGAAGTCCGTCTTCAACTCAGCGGTCGCGACGGGAACGCCGTTGAGGAACAGCGCCAGATCGAAGCAGTTCTCGTTCGCCACCGAGTAGCGAAGCTGGCGCACCACCCTGAGCCGGTTCGCCTGATAGGCCGCGATGATATCAGGGTTCATGCCCATCGCGGGCTTGAACTGGGCCAGCGAGATCATGCCTCTCACGCCGAGCATCTCAACGCCATGGCGGATCACATCCAACGTGCCGCGATCGTCGATCTGCTTGCGCACGCGGTCGAGCAGCGCGCCCTCAGCGGCCGAACCATGGCTGCGGCTCAATGACTCCCAAGCCTTCGGCTGCGTCTCCCGCACCCACGCAACCAGATCGGGTGCGAACAGCGCTCGCTTGCGATCGTAGAGCGCGGCGCTGCCGGGTTCGTAGAGCCAGCCATGCTCAGCGAGGTGGGCGCAGATTTCGTCCTCGAAGCGGACCTCCTTGTGGATACTCATCAGCGCTGCACCGCCCGCACCTGATTGAGACGGGGACGCATGATCCGCTCAAGCCGCACCATGGCGTCCACCAGCGCCTGCTGGACCTTCGGCCAGTCCTCGCGGTCGGAGCGGTAGCCTCCATCCACCAGCGCGCCGATGAGCGTGCCCCGCTGCCGACCATCCCGCTTCCAAATGAGATCGCCGCCAAACTCGGCCTCGATGGCGGCGCGGTCTGCTTCCATGCGCAGGAAGAAGCTCTGGTTGTCTTCGATCCACAGGTGAACCTGTGAGTCGCTTTGCCGGATGGTATAGCTGAAGTTGAAGCCCGGAACGCCCGCTGAGGCCGATATCCAGTTGTCCTTGGAAGGGCTGCGACCTGCGTGCAGCGGCGTCTGCTGAGCCGCGAGCGCAAGCAGGCTCTGCCAGAACTCGTAGCGTATCTCGTGTCGCTCGACCTTCGCCTTCTGCTCCGCCTGCCGCTTGAGCCCGATCTGCGTTTGGAACTGGGTCGCCTCGGGCAGGGGAATGATCGGCTGCACATCCAGCAGCACACGACCGTCGCCGAGCTTGTAGGGGCTCAGCCGGATGCAACTGATGTCGAGCCCCTGCTCGCGCAGCCACAGCACGGTGGTGGTCAGTTCCTTGCTGAAGGCGGCTGAGGCGAGGATGATGCGGACACCACCACCAAACTCCTCCTGCTCGGCCTCCTGCCAGTTAAGGAAGGCGAGCAGCGCCGCCTCGGCGTCGTCGCCGCTCTGCCCACACCGGCGCAGGTATTGAGCGTGGGCCTCGACCGCCTCAGCGAACGTCATGCGGGCGATCATTGCCGCGTAGCGGATCGCCTGAAGCTCCATGTGCCCTGCGTCGTCGCGCTTGAGTTCGACCACCACGAGATTCGCCTCAGGATCAAGGCAGAGCAGGTCGATGCGGCGGTTGCTGTCGATCCACCCGCCATACTCATCGGAAAGCACGAACAGGTCTTCGCCGAGCACCGCAATCTGGTCGCGCAGCATTCGCTGGATGTCCTGCCGTTCGCGCAGCCCCTCTACATCGAAGCGCGTCGGGTTCGCGGCCGTGAGCTTGCCCTCACTGACCTCGTAGACCGGCATCAGGCTGCTCCTACCGGGGCGGCGATCTGTCGCGCCTCCCAGTCCTTGTAGGTCACCCCACCTTCAGCGGTGCGCCAGTCGATCTGGCCATTCGACGCTCTACCGTTGACCACTGCCGCTGCCGCGCTGGGGCTGCGGAAGGCGTAATCTTGCGTGAACACGCAATGCGCGCCCTGCTGAGTGAGGACGCCCGACCGGCGAAGCTCGGCGTAGAGCGAGGCGTAGGTGTGGTGATCGAGGCCTTTCCATTCGAGCCTGCCCATCGACCCGGCCTCAACGACGAACTCGCCGTCAGTGAGCACGGCCGAGGCCCGGAGCCCGTGCTTGCGCGATTCCAGCACGAAGCGCGTGCCGCCAGCATCGCCCGTATGCGCTTCAGCGGGCATCGGCGATCCCGCCGCTGGTGAGGAGGGCCGCGCCGATCGGGCGCGCTGGATGAACATGTCCACGCGCACGGCCGGGAGCACGATCAGCAGGTTTTCGAGAAACGCCTCCATCTTGGCGACATCGGCCTCACTGAGCATCGGCAGCACCGGGGCGGTCAGGTTGTCGAGCGGGGTATGACCGATCGCCTTGGCGTGCGCGATCAGCCGCGCTTCGAGGTAGCGGACATGCGCCTTGTTGAGCTTGTTGGCGGACGCCGTGACCAGCACCGCGCTGGTCCACCATTCTTTGCGCACGTCATGCTGGCGGATGCGCGCGCCGATATCCTCGCCCTCACCGATATAGGCGAAGGGCTCGCCGTTCTGGTCACCGAGCAGCAGGTAGACGCCCGCGTAGCTCGCCTCATTGCGGGCGAGCGCAGCGCTCAACTGCGTGCGCGGGAACAGCAGGACGTGGCCGGTCCAATTGAACAACTCGGCCGTGACCATCCCGTCCGGGCGACCGTCGATGTAGTAAAGCTCCAAAGAGCGGCCGACCGCTGGGCTCATACGAACAGCCTCCCGGTCGTGGTCTTGGGGCCGGAGCCGGTCGGCACGATGCCGTGGCGGCGCATCCAGCCCAGCCACTCGGGAAGCTCGCTGGCGCGAAACTTCTCGCGCTTCTCCGGGTGCCAATCATTGAGGAAGCCGGTGATGATCTCGTCATCGGACGGCTCGGCTCCCTCACTGAGCAGGTCGTTCCAGACGCCGTAGAGCGTCGCCACGGCCTCAGCCTGCTTGGTGGTGAGGTCAGCGAAATCGGCAACCAGCTTGTCGAGCTTGGCCGTGCGATCGGGGCCGAGCCAGTCGGCAAGCTCTTGGCGATGCGCACCACGCTGCCGGGTGAGGCGATAGGTGTTGGTGGTGCCAGACCCGCCCGGTTGTGCGCGTTCGACCCCTGCAATGCTGTTCGCGCCGTGCTCCATCTCGTCGATTAGCGCACCGTCAAGAGGGCCAGCGGCTGCTCGCGTGTAGCAGCCCGCAAGTTCGCTGATGCCGACGTGCCCCTCAGCAAGGAATGCTACCTTCTGGAACTTGACGCGACCGAAGGTTGGCTGACCCGCAGACCGCTCGATGATCTCGGTGCCGACCAGCGCGCGTGCTCGGGCGCGTTCGATCGGGAACTGCAGCACCTTGGCTGAACCGCGCACGTCGATCTTGCCAGTGACGGCAGCGGAGATGAGGGCGGCACGGCGCTCATTGAGCAGGCCGATAGCGAGATCAGCCTGCGTCGTTAGCTCGTCCAGCTTTGATCGCATCGACGAAACCGCTCGCTCAATGTCCATCTGCTCATCGGGCGGCGGCATGACCACCGGAAGCTCCATGAGGTTTGAAGATGAGATGGAGGCCAGATTTGTTGTTTGCTTTGAGCGCAGTATGAAGAAGGTCTGGGCATAGCCAGACCCGTTGACGAGGTTGAGCCACGTGGACGCGACCCTTATCGGACGCACGGCGAAAACATGGTTCTGATGCAGGCAATCTGGTATCTGCCCTTGCCACACGTCTCCTCGACCAAGTTTGTCGAAGTCGCCACCTTCGTTCATCAGCACATCGCCTATCCGCAAACGGTAGCGATCGACATCCGAAGGCAGGACGTCGATTTCAGCGACGTCATCAAGGTTTAGATGACCGTTTTGGACGTTGGCGACACGAAGGTATGGCACGCGCACGGTAGTTTGATCACCATGGTCCTTACCCTTCGCCAGCCCGGTCTGAACCGTTGCAAGGAACTTTAGCGGCACAACCCGCCAGTGCGCGGGCACCTCGCCGAGCCATTCGATACCGCTGTCCTTCATCGGGGCGTGGGGATCGAGGCCCTTGGTGACGGCGTGGGAGATGACGGCTTGCCGCTTCTCCTTCAGCAGCGCGATCAAGCGCCGCTGCTCCTCAATGAGCGCGTCGATTTTGGCGGTTTCGCGGTCGACGAAGGCAATAATGCCTTCGATCTCGTCGGGAGGTGGCAGCGGCACACGAACATCAAAGAAGTCGCCCGTGTTCAGCCTTAAAAAGGCTGTTCCCATCCCTCGGCATCGGGTGAAAAGCTCTCCCGCCACCTGATCAGTCCGCAGAAGGTCGCAGAGGAAGCGGCGCTGGGACGGTTCCGCTACCTCAAACACTGAGTAATCAGGGCTAATCATGCCATCGTGCGGTGACAAGCCGAAAACGCCGTTCCACGCCTGCATCTTGTTCATCACGAGATTGCCGGAACGAACGACTTTATACTTGCTGTAGTTGTCCGACTCAGACGCGCCTTGGGACAACTCCGAGCGGCGCACGACGCCCTGCGACTTGGAAAGTCCGAGAAGTTCCAAATCATTCTCGCCCACTCGCGCGTCGATCTCGCGAAGTAGGTTTTTCAAGCGTGTGGCGGCCCAGTGACTCGGCACCTCGCGCAGCCACTCTACGCCGCTTGCTTTATAGCGCGCATACGCCGGGAAGCTCACGCGGCGAGCCCTTCCAGCATGCTCTTGATCCGGTCAGTGACGGCCTCAAGATCGGCGTCGATCGCGGCGAGCGGGCGTGGCGGCTCGAATACGTAGAAGTGCCGGGTGAACGGGATTTCGTAGCCGACCTTGGTCTTGTCGGTTTCGATCCATGCGTCCTCGGCGTGCGGCAGCACCTCCCGCGCAAAGTAGGTCTCGACATCCTCACTGAGCGGCACGTTCTCGGTGTCGCGCAGCACGCTGTCCGCCTGAGCTTTGCCCTTTGCCTTGCCGCGCAGGCCCACCACGATCTTGCCCGCGTTATCCCGCTGTGGTCGCTCGACGGTGATGGTGCGATAGCCGAAGGCGCTGTTAGAGAAGATGCGCGACAGCGGCGCGAGCTTCACCCTGCCGCCTTCCGGCGCTGAAGGCACCGGCTCGCCCTCGATCACCACGTCGCGGGCGACCTCCTTCCCTTCCGCGTCAAAGCTGGTGGCGAGCCGCGCCTCAGTGAACCCGCCGAACAGCTTAGTCACTGTGGCGATCTGGGCGTCCGACATCTCCTTGCGCTTCGAGCCCAAGGATTTGCGCATCTTGCGCCACATGGAGGAGGCGTCGATCAACTGGACCTTGCCCCGGCGAGCCTCCGGCTTCCGGTTGCTGATGATCCAGACGTAGGTCGAGATGCCGGTGTTGTAGAACATGTCGGTCGGCAGTGCGACGATCGCCTCAACGAGGTCGTTCTCCAGCACGTAGCGGCGGATTTCGCTCTCACCACTGCCCGCGCCGCCCGTGAACAGGGGGGAACCGTTGAGGACGATGCCGAACCGACAGCCCCCCTCATTGAGCGGGCGCATCTTCGACAGTAGGTGCATGAGGAACAGCAGTGACCCGTCCGACACGCGCGGCAGTCCGGGGCCGAAGCGGCCATCAAAGCCCTTCTGCTCATGCTCGGCACGGACCTGCTTCTCGACCTTCTTCCACTCCACCCCGAACGGCGGATTGCTGAGCATGTAGTCGAAGGTGCGGCCCGGATGCCCGTCGTCGGACAAGGTATTGCCGGGGGCGATATTCTCGATGGCCTGCCCCTTTATGAGCATGTCGGCCTTGCAGATCGCGTAGGACTCCGGGTTCAGTTCCTGACCGAACATTGTGAGGTGCCCCTGCGGGTTGTGCTCAGTGAGATACTCGCCCGCGATCGACAGCATGCCGCCCGTGCCCGCCGTGGGATCGTAGATGGTGCGCACGATCCCCGGCTTGGTTAGCGCGTCGTCGTCCTCAACGAACAGCAGGTGGACCATGAGCCGGATCACCTCACGCGGGGTGAAATGCTCACCCGCTGTCTCGTTCGAGATTTCGGCGAACTTGCGGATCAGTTCCTCGAAGGCGAGGCCCATCGCTGCGTTGTCCACCTTGTCCGGGTGGAGATCGATGCGGGCGAAGCGCTCAGTGACCTGATAGAGCAAGCCCGCCTTGGCGAGCCGGTCGATCTGGGTGTGGAACTCGAATTGCTCGAAGATGTCACGCACCGCAGGCGAGAAGCCCTCGACGTAGCGGACGAGGTTGGCGCGGATGTTGTCCTGATCGCCCATCAGCTTGCCGAGGTCGAGCGGATCGATGTTGAAAAACTTCTGGTCCGCCGCGCGGATGAGGAAAGGCTCGGGGTTCAAGCCGAGCGCGGTCTTGGCCCGAAACTCAGTGAGGACCGCTCCCTTGGTGGGCTCAAGCACGCAGTCGAGGCGGCGCAGCACGGTGAATGGCAGGATCACCCGCCCATATTCGGATTGCTTGTAGTCCCCCCTCAGCAGGTCCGCCACGGACCAGATGAATGACGCAAGTGCCTGATGGTTCACCGTTTCCCCCTTGACTGGGGCAGGGTAGCATGTCTGCCGAGGGGAGGACAGCAGCTTATGCGATACCGCTTTCTGGTAAACGGAGCGTTGAGGCGGCATGGCCGATCAGCCTGACCTGCTCACCGACCTGCACGATCTCGACTTCGTGCGCCTGCTGCTGGCTGAGATGCACGACGACCTGCGCGGCAAGGTCGGCCGGTTCCGCCAGCTTGACGACACGGTGAGCGCGATCGGGTCGCGGCGGTCGATGATCCCCGGTGGTGAGGTCGCCTACACCGCGTGGATCGAGGCGCGCAGCAGCTTCGTGCATGGCAACTTCGTCGCCACGGTGCTGCTATCGCAGGCACTCGCTGAGCAGATGCTCGCGGCCATGCTGATCATGGGGCTCGACGCCGAGCCGATCCCGGCGAAGATCAAGTTTCCTGTCACGCTGAAGCGCTGCCTTGCTCGCGGCATGATCACTCAGCAGGACGCGGACGACCTGAAGCGGCTGATGGACCTGCGCAATCCGCTGTCACACCACCGGCTGATCGATGACCCCACCAACTTGTCGCGACGTGCCATCAATGCGCGCATGCCCGGTGAGGAGCACCTGCGCCGTGATGCGACCTTCGCCATCAGCATGGCTGTTCGTCTGATGGCTCTGCCGATGATCCGACTTGGTGACTGAGAGCCGAGCGCTGACGCGCTCGCCTGCTGCATCCCATTGACCGCTTCGTTGCACTTCGCGGATCAATGAGCGCAGCGGATTTCGTGATATGATGCGAAAACAAGTGCGGGCATCAACCTCGGGTGGAGGAGACACCTCTATCTCCCCGGCACCTGAGCAGACTTACAACGGGCATCGACGGATGCCCACGCCCATTGAGAGCGATGCTGCCCAGATGCCGGGAATAGGAAGTTCATCAACCTGAGTCTCAGAGAACAAATGCGTCGCAGCTTCGGGGTTTTATGCCCAGCAGGTGGTCGCCCGTGACCCTGCATGCGCCAGCGCCTATCAAGGTGAACGTCCCGGCAGAGCGGATACTGACTTCGGGAGGATACCTTCGACGGTTATATCGGTAAGGATAAGCGATTGAGAGGCGCACGCTTTTGCCCTTACGCCCGTTCAATCTGGGGAGTTGTCAGTGAGCGACATAGCTCCCCATCTTTCTCGTGACTTCTTTTCAGCACGGTCTCTGAACCGGCAACCGCAGCGCCACGAGCGCGGTCGGGGTGCTCACCCAATACACTGATGCGGCAGCAAGCCGTTCAGCTTCTCTTGCGTGGAGGCGAGCACGCGACAGTCAAACCCCTGAGCACTTCATGTATATGCAAGATACCAAACACGTCATCCTGCCCGCAATATTTATCGTCATCCCCGACGCACCTTTCGGTGCGCCGGGGAGATGCCTCAAGCACGGCGGTAGGCGATGCGTCCAACGCGATCCATCCCTTCCTCTGCGTTGCCGTCGCGCGCGACACGTTCAGCAGCGAAGCGGATCGCGCCCTCACTTCCCTTGAACCCCGAGCGCTGGGCTTCACGGTAGAGTGTGCTGATGCACTTCCATTCATTCGTGAGCAGGTCGAGCACGATCTTGTCAGTTTCTGCACCACGGGGCTTCTTCACCGCTCGCGAGCGAGGACGCGCTGAGGCCATAGCGGCGATCTTTGAGCGAGCCGTCGTGCGCTGCGGTGCCGAGCCGCTCATTGCAGGCATGCCCTGCGGCTTGTCCGCAGGTGCGCCGTGGATCAATGCTTTGACCACTTCCGAGATGCGCGCATTGATGTCCCGCTCCTTGCCTTCCTGCTCCGCCGCAAGCGCGTCGCGGGAGCGCTCCGCTCGGACCATCGCGAGCCGAAGGGATTCTACCTGCGCCTTCAAGCTCTCGATCTGCTCGTCGCGCTCAGCGATCACACTGAGCAGATCATGTGACCGGCCGAGCATGTTGCCGAGCCCGCCGTGCCGCGTTGCGTTCTGATGCAGGACGCGGAATCCCGCGACCGCCTCATCCTCCTTGGTGAGCGGGCTGACGACGGTGTTAACGAGTTCGTTGACGTTCTTGATCATGTTGAGGACTCCCTCGGGTTTGAATGTGCCAAGGGGTGGCCACCTCGTTGACGGCGACTCATGTAGCCGGGAGGATGGCGCGACGGTCGAGAGTGAACATTTGGTGAGGCTCGATGCGGAAACCCAAACACGTCCTGAGTGAGCAGGAACGCTACAAAGGTCAGATAGGAAGCCGTGCGCGCGCTGGACTGAAGGGCCGGATGCGGCAGCAAGGCATGTTCATTGACTTGGCGGGCTTCATTATGAACTGGCGAGTTGAGGACGGTCGCGGATACCCGCCGATCGCTGATATGGTGCGCCACCTTGAGGCCCGAGGGTGGAAGGGCGAGCGAGGAGGATCACTGAGCAGACCGGAGGTGAGCCGTATGCTCGTGGCCATGGACCCGGACGGGACGGCACTTCCCGCGCACAAGGCCGATTGGAACTTCGCAATGGAGCGGGGTCTGATCATCCCCGGCACTGAGATCACCGCTGTCGCTATTGACCCGGAGGGGTGGCGGCAGTTCCGCGACGCGAGCATGAGCGGTTGGAAGCCGTCATGGGCTGACCGGACGACAAGCTCAGCCGATGAGGCGAAAGCGCGGAAGCGCATGGAAGAGTTAATCGGGGATGCCGACCCCGATCCCTCTCACTGACTGCCTATCGGGATTTCAGTCTCATGCTGACCGGCGCAAGCGCTTGCAGGCGTCGATAGCGAGGGTCGTCCGGTGAGCGCCGCGCGGACTGAGAATGCCTATCGCGAGCCGCCTGCTCGGACTTCAGGCGCGCGCGAATCCATCCGGTCGGCATCCCGGTGAGCACGCGCACCGATCCAATGTCGCCCCAAAGTCCACCAAATGTTCACCCGTGGGCTTCCGTTCGATCAAGGGGGCATATGCATGCTGGTCGAACGGCTCTCTCTCGACAGCGCCAGTAGGATAATGCGCATCCTATTAGTGTTGTTCTCTGACGACGGCGTGAGGCAGGCAATTACGCCGAGCACGATATGGAATGAACTATGGGACTCGACCTTTACGCAGCTTGCAAGACAGTGGACGGCATCAAAACCGAGCCTACCACCACCGTGACACAGGAGTTTCCGCATATCCCGCCTCGCTATAATAACAAAGACTTCTTTCGCCTTCGTCACTTCGATCCTCGTCGGCTCGTCCGCACGCTCTCAAACAAGGAAGGTTGTGCGAGCTTTGCGGAGCGGTTTTTCGGCGATCTTCCCGGAGAGCGACATTATTTCCCGGATGAGTCGATAGCAGAGATGCCGCAGAACCTCGATGACCGTGACCTTCCTCCGGTTATGTCCCCACAGGAGGCACTATCTCTCGCTGACGATATTGCCGATCTCGACGTGGAAGGTATCCCCGCTGCCATCGAATATCTGCGCTTCTGGGGCACGCGGGGTCATCCTATCTTGTGCAGCTATTAGTTGCATCATGCCGACCCCGAAGTCGTGGATGAACGATCTGGCATCACCTGCCCGATCCAACCTCGCCGCCAAGTGGTTGATCAGGCCGACAAGCTCGTGCTGGTCCAGCATCTGCCGCTCAGTCCTGTCGATCGGACGCTCTGCCGACTGTCGATCTGATCACCGCACTGCTGCCGCTCGGTAACGGTCGGCTGGGCGATCC
>Ga0153956_1002345_pt1 | contig 14175 bp, 11 predicted proteins | sample TSFL040MetaG_FD_104704 | JGI IMG/M metagenome (GOLD analysis project Ga0153956, IMG submission 104704) | Attine ant fungus gardens microbial communities from Florida, USA - TSFL040 MetaG | ecosystem: Host-associated > Fungi > Mycelium > Unclassified | place: USA: Florida, Wekiwa Springs... | reverse complement strand
CGCGGCTTCGCGCAGCCGCTCCAGCGCGCCGATGTCTTCCTGCGCGCGGCCGGCCTGCTCGCGGTTCAGCGCCGCCACCAGGAAGGAGAGCAGCACGAGGGTCGCCGCCGCGATCATCGCCGGCACGGGGCGGGCATGCCGTATGGCCTGTTCGTGCAGGAGCAGCAGCGGCGGCGCGAACCACAGGCACCACAGGAAACGGCGCAATTGCTGCTGCCGGTCCAGTTCCCGCCGGTAGAGCGCGCACAGCGACGGGAAATCGGCGTCGTGCGGCGGCGCGGCCTCCATGCCGTGCATCGCGAGCCAGACCCCGGCCAGGGCGAAGATCATCGCCAGCAGCGGCGTCACGTCGGTCTCCAGCAAGAGAAACAGCGCCGCCGCCGACAGCGCGCCGGCTTCCGCCAGGCCGCGGCGGCGCGTGCGCCGCGCGAACGCGCGATAGTCGCGCGCCAGCGCGTCGCGGCTCAGCATGCGCGGCCCCGGCATCCGGTCGGCGCTGACGATCAGACCGGTGCGCAAGGCGCAGAGCAAGGGCGCGACCAGGAAGCCGAAGAAATACAGGCTGGTCCAGGTCGTATAGCCCAGGCCCATCTGCTGCATCATGCCATTGTCGAACGACATGTGCTGCACAAACACCATCGCCAGCAGCGCCACGGCCATGGTCGCGCGGATGGCCCGGATGGCGTCGGGGCGGCCGAGCGGGCGCCAGGCCTCGCGCAGCATCAGCACCGGAACGGCCAGCGCGGCCGCCGCGCCGCCCAGAATAATCCAGACCAGCCCGGCCTGCAGCAGCAGAAGCGGCAGGTTGAGGTTGCGCCGGATCTGGCTGGCGATGACGAAGGGCACGGTGCGCAGCGCCTCGTGCAGATACTGGCGGGGGTTGCGATACGTCTCGCACAGGTCGCCCGCCACCGCCTCGCGCGCCAAGGGCGGGATCAGCGCCAGCACGACCCTTTCCAGTTTTTCCGGCGGGTTCAGCGCGGCTTCCATGCCGCCCCGCCCAGATTTTCCAGGATGGTGTCGATCAGCCGTTGCGCCGTGCGCGCCGATTCCCGCAGCGCCTTCTCGCCGGGTTTCTCCAGCCGGTAATGGCGGCGCGAGCGGCCGCCGCGCGTCGCGGTGGGCTCCGACAGCCAGGAGGCGACCAGCTTCTTGTCCTCCATGCGGTCGAGCGTGGCATAGACCGCGCCGCGCGCCACCTTGCGGGGCCGCGACAGGTCCTCGACCTTGGCATGGATGGTGACGCCATAGGCGTCCTCGCCCAGCGCCAGGATGGCGGTCAGCACCGTCTGTTCGAACTGGCCCAGGGTATCCGCCATATCCTCTACATGGTAGACAAAATAAAGCCGCCGTCAAGAATTGATCGCGGGCGTAATGTCCTACAATGTAGGCATTATGGAACGCGCCCGCATCCAGGCTCCCGAACGTCCGCCCGTCCGCTGGCGCTTCACCGCCCTGCGCGCGGCGCTCTGCCTTCTGTTGTGCGCCGCCTTCCTGGCGGGCGGCTCGCGGTTGTCCGTCGGGCTGACGACGGTGCTGGCGGTCGCCATCGTGGCGGCGGTGCTGGCGGCCTATGAACTTTCGGTCCGTGACGTGGCGATGGAATGGGTCGCCGGCGCGGTGCTGGCGGTCCTGTGGTCGGCGGGGCTGGGCTATGCCGCCTGGTTCTATACCCGCCCGCCGCAGCCGACGGGGCCGCTGTTGCCCGCCGCCGACGCCACGCCCGCCACCGATTGCCATGACGCGATGGGCCCGAACGACCTGGTGATGGTCGTTGCGGAAAGCCGGCTGGTGGGCAAGGGCGAGGGGCCCTTCCGCGTGCTGGCGCTGGATGACTGCCCGATGCTGGCGCTGCGCCGTGCGGGCGGGGGCCTGATGGTGGATGCCACCTTCTATGACTGGACCGACGACATCGCCTTCCGCGTCGCGGACAATGTCTTCGAGCCCTTCATGCCGTTGCAGTTGCGGCAGTTCCGGCCCGATCCGCACACCCTGGTGATCCTGGACCGCTTCGACCAGGAGGTTCTTTATATCCGCTTCCTCAATCCCCATGCCTTGCGCATCCGGGGACGCTTCCTGTGCGGCGAGCGTCCCCAGGCGGTGGTCCGCGACCGGGCGGTGCTGATGGGCGGGGTGCGCGTCGCCGGGATGTATCTGGGCCAGCGCCGCGATCCGCGCCACACCTGCGCCAGCGTCCGGGCCGGCCAGCCGCCCGGCCTTGTCCTGGGCTGGCCATGAGCCCGGTCCTTCCAGGTCTGTCACAAGACCCCGCAATCCCGCGGGAAAAAGTGACTCGACAAAGCTATCGTGTCATGCAAGGTATCAGGCCACGCAAGGTTGAATCCTTCGGTCCGGGCCGGACACTGGTTAAAGAGAGGTGAGCGCCATGCCGTCCGCCGTTTCCCTGTGCAACGTCGTCAAGCATTACCGCCGCGGCCGCGAGTCGGTCGAAGTCCTGCACGGCCTGAACCTTGAGATCGCCGAAGGCGAGTTCGTCTCGCTGATGGGACCGTCCGGTTCGGGCAAGACCACCATCCTCAACCTGGTGGGCGGACTCGACCATGCCGATTCGGGCGAGGTGGTCGTGGGCGGCGAGCATCTGGAAAGCCTGTCGGGCGGGGCGCTGACCCGGTGGCGCGGCGGCCATATCGGCTTCATCTTCCAGTTCTACAACCTGATGCCGATGCTGTCGGCGGCGGGCAATGTCGAACTGCCGCTGCTGCTCACCCATCTGCCGAAAGCCGAACGCCGCCGTCGCGTCGATGCGGCGCTGGAGATCGTGGGCCTCGGGGACCGCAGCCGTCACAAGCCGGGCGAGATGTCGGGCGGCCAGCAGCAGCGCGTCGGCATCGCCCGCGCCATCGTCGCCGACCCGGCGATCCTGTTGTGCGACGAGCCCACCGGCGACCTCGACCGCGCCACCGCCGACGAGATCCTGGGCCTGCTGCAGCAACTCAACCGCCAGCACAACAAGACCATCGTCATGGTCACCCACGATCCCAAGGCCGCCGACCATGCCAGCCGCCGGCTGGAGATGGACAAGGGCGAGCTGGCCAGGCGGGTGGCGGCATGAAATACCTTCCGCTCGTCTGGGCCGCGGTGATGCGCAAGCCCGTGCGCGCCGTGCTGACCCTGTTGTCGGTGATGATCGCCTTCACCCTGTTCGGCCTGACCATCGGCATGAACGCCACCTTCGACGCGGTACAGAAGGAAGCGCATGACGACCGCGTCTTCACCGGTGCCCGCTTCAGCGGCGACAATGGTTTCATGCCGCTGGCAATGGCACGCCAGATCGCCGCCCTGCCCGGGGTGGCGGGCGTCGCCTATAACAGTGCCGTTTTCGGCTATCATCAGGTGCCGCGCAATCGCGTTTTCGTCCTGATGACGGATGCCGGTTTCCAGAAAATGTTCGCCGAATGGCCGATCACGGCGCAGCAGTGGGACTTGCTGCACAACAACCGCACCGGCATCCTGGTCAGCCGGGCGATGGCCGACATGTGGAAGCTCAAGCCCGGCGACGATTTCACCGTCGCCGCGCCACAGATCAAGCGCGCCGATGGGACCAACAGCTGGACGCTGCATGTGTTGGCGATTGTGGGCGACGTGGCCTACATGAATCCCGGCTACATGCTGGGCAATTTCGATTATTACAACAAGGCGCTGGCCGCCGGCTGGCAGGACCGCGCCAGCCAGATCTTCGTCAAGACCACCGACCCGGACGGCAGCGCCGCCATGGCGCAGGCGATTGACCATCATTTCGCCAGTTCGGCGCTGCCCACCCAGTCCACCACCGAAAAGGCGGCGTTCGACATCTCCAATAGCGGCATAGACATCGCCGCCGTGGATATTGATATCGCGCTGGCCGGCATGTTCATGGTGCTGTTCCTCACCGCCAACGGCATCGCCCAGTCGGTGCGCGAGCGTTTCGCGGAATTCGCCACCCTCAAGACCATCGGCTTCAGCGACCGGGGCGTGATGGGCCTGGTGTTCCTGGAAGCGGCGCTGCCTTGCGTGCTGGGAGCGGTGCTGGGCATCGCCCTGGCCGCCGGGCTGGCGCACGTCCTGCCGTCGCTGCTGCCGCCGGGCAACGGCGTGCCCTTGCCGCGCGTCAATGCCACGGTGCTGGTCTGGGCGGCGATCAGCGCCGCCGCCGTGGCGCTGTTCTCCTCCGCGCTGCCGGCGCTGCGCCTGAAGCAGATGGATATCGCAACCGCACTTTCGGGGCGCTGAGATGAACCTGATCCGCCAGATCTTCATTGTCGCCGCGCTCAACTTCAAAAGCCTGCCGCAGCGCTTCTGGACCTCGATGGTCATCGTGGTCGGCCTGGGCGCCACCATCGGCGTGATGCTGTCGATGATGTCCATGACCACCGGCATCAGCCGCGCCTATCTCAGGGCCGGCGACCCGGGCCGCGCCATCGTGGTGTCGCAGGGCGCCGAAGGCGAAGCCAATTCCAGCATCAGCCGCAGCATGGCGCCCCTGATCCTGGACGCGCCGGGCATCGCCAGGGGCCGGGACGGCAAGCCGCTGGCCGACCGGGCGCTGAACATGGGCGTGCCGGTGCTGCGCGCCAACGGCACCAAGGGTTATACGACCCTGCGCGGCTTCGGTCCCAATGGCGTGGCGCTGCGCCCGGAATTCCGCATGATGTCGGGCCGCATGTTCCGGCCGGGCAAGCGCGAGATGATCGTGGGCATCGGCACCCAGACCATGTTCCAACATATGGGGATCGGCGACACCATCATCATGCCGGACGGCGAATGGCCCATCGTGGGCGTGTTTTCCACCGGCGATATTCTCGATGGACAGATCATCGGCGATACCGAAACCGTGATGAACGCCCTGCACCGGGGAGGTTACAATTCCATCCTGGCGCGGCTGTCCTCACCGGATTCGCTCGACACCTTCAAGCGGGCGATGACCACCAATCCGGCGATCTCGGTGACGGTGATGCGCCATTCGGACTGGTACAGGAAGATTGCCGGCGAGCAGACCGCCGGCCTCATCATCATCGCCTATGTGGTGGGCGCGGTGATGACGCTGGGCGCCTTGTTCGGCTGCCTCAACACCATGTATGCGGCGGTCAGCCTGCGCGGCCGCGAGATCGCCACCCTGCGCGCGCTGGGCTTCTCGGCCTTCCCGGTCGCGGTGTCGGTGATGCTGGAGGCGGTCGCCCTGGCGGCCGGCGGCGGGTTGATCGGCGCCGCCATCGCCTGGCTGCTGTATGACGGCAAGCGCGACGCCTTCGGCAATACCGTGTTCTTCCTCACCGTTTCGCCCGGCCTGGTGGGATTGGGCGTGTCGTGGGCGGTTGTGGTAGCCTTGCTGGGCGGGATCGCGCCTTCCATCCGGGCGGCGCGCCGCCCGGTGGTCGAGGCGCTCAGGGCGACATGAACGACAAATCCTCCCTGCTGGATTCGCTCAGGATCGAGCGCAAGCCGCTTGCGCGCAGGCGCTCGCCGTTGGCGCCGGCGGTGGCGGGCGCGGCGGCGCTGCTCGTGGCGGGCGCCGCGGCCTGGTATTTCTGGCCCGACAACCGCGTGGCCGTCACCGTGGTGACGGCGCAGGCCGAAGGCGCCGGCGGCGCTGGCGGCGGGCTGGATGCCTCCGGCTATGTCGTGGCGCGGCGCAAGGCGACGCTGTCGGCCAAGATCCTGGGCAAGCTGACGGAAGTGAATTTCGAGGAAGGCCAGCGCGTGAAACAGGGCGATATCGTCGCCCGGCTGGACGATTCCAACTATGCCGCCGCCCTGCACCAGGCCGAGGCGGCGGCGCGCCAGGCCAGGGCCGCCTTCGACAACACCGCCCCCATCTATGCCCGCTATCAGCGGCTGAAGGCGCAGAACGCCATCTCCACCGACGCGGTGCAGAACCAGCGCCTGGCCTATGACAATGCCCGCACCGCCTGGGCCACCGTCCAGGCGGCGGTGGAACTGGCCCGCGCCAACGAGAACGACACCGTCGTGCGCGCGCCCTTCGCGGGCATCGTCAAGGTGGCGCAGGTGGGCGAGGTGGTCGCCCCCAGCGCCGCCGGCGGCGGCGACACCCGCACCGGCATCGTCACCATCGTGGACATGGACTCGCTGGAAGTGCAGGTGGACGTAGCCGAGAATTACATCGACCGCGTCGTGGTCGGCGGCCCCGCCACCATCCATCTCGACGCCTATCCCGACTGGGACATTCCCGGCTCGGTGATCGCCATCATCCCCACCGCCGACCAGAGCAAGGGCACGGTGGAAGTGCGCGTCGCCATCAAGGCCAAGGATGGACGCATCCTGCCGGCGATGGCGGCGCGGGTGACCTTCCTCACCGCGCCGGAGAAGAATGACGGCCCGGCGGCGGCGCGGATATCGCTGCCGCCCAACGCGGTCCGGGTGAATAGCCGCACCGGCACGGTGTTCCTGGTCAGGGACGACGACACGGTGGAAAAGCGCGAGGTGGCGCTGGGGCTGAAGACGCCGCAGGCGGTGACGGTGCTGTCAGGCGTCGCCGCGGGCGACCGGCTGGCGGCGGGCGAGTTGGGCAAACTCGCGGACGGCAGCCGGGTGAAGACCGGGCCCTAATGCGCCGCGGCGGCGGCGTCACGGATTCCAGTAAGGCTCGGGCAGCGCCACGAAGGTCACCGGCACTTCCGTCACCACCGTCCCGATCCAGTCGGCGGCATATTTCATGCCCGCGTTCAGCGAGGCGTTTTCCCCCAGCAGCACCAGGCCCTTCTTCAGGCCCACGGCGACCATGTCCTGGCAATATTCGACCACTTCCCATTCATGGGTGTAGCCGCAGACCAGCACGTCGATCGGGGAATTGAGCAGCGCGATGCCCGGCATCTGCGCGGTGTTGCCCAGGCTGGTGGCCACCGCCGATACCGGCAGCCTGGGATCGCCCACCACGCGCAGCGTCTTGGCGTCCAGCTTGGCGCCCAGTTCCTGCGCCAGCGCCAGCAGGGTGGTGGCGGGGCGCCTGAACAGGTTGGCGTTGCCGGCCTCGGCCTGCCAGCCCAGCGCCCGCGCCAGGCCCGCCGCGATCTTGTCCGGCATGGAGTCGCGCAGATGGTCCTGCAGGTTGAACACCACCATGTTGTGGGCACGGATGAAGTCGCGCTTTTCCAGGAACAGCGCGTCGGTCTCCAGCCGGTTGAGGTTGTCGCCGCTCTCCCAGAAGGCGGGATCGTAAGTGAAGACCAGGTTGGCGCCCGCGCGGGCGGCCTTTTGCAGGCCCTCCAGCGTCGCCTGGCTCATCGCCGCGATGCCGGTCACCGCCTGGGTGGGATCGCCGGCCGAGACATGGTCCACCGTGTGCGGGCGGCCGGCCGCGCCGGTCCCGGCGACGACGCGCTGGATCAGTTGCAAGGCGGTCAGGTCGCTCACGGCAGCACCCTCGTCTGAAGGAGTCGCGTGCCGATCTCGAAGACCGGCTTCCTCAGGTTCCAATAGGGTTCGATGATACGGATGAACTTCACCGGCACCTCCGGCACGAAGCCGCGCAGCCAGGTGGCGGCATAGTCCATGCCCCATTGTTCCGACAGCACATGGCCCAGGATGATCAGGCCCTTCCTGCGGCCCGCCGTCACCAGGTCCTGGGCATAGGCGATCAGGTCCCAGTCCTGTTCCTCGCCGATCACCAGCGCGTCACAGTCGCTGTTGAGATAGGGCGCGCCGGGGATCAGGCTGCAATTGCCCCAGCTGACCGCGATGCGCTTCACCGGCAGGGCCGGGTCGCCCACCACCCGCAGGGTGCGGTCGTCCAGCTTCCTCTGGAATTCCCTGGCCAGCGCGCCCAGGGTGGTGGGCGGCAGGTTGATGTGCCGGTCGTAAGGTTCGGTGATGTATCCGCTCCAGCCCATGCGGTCGGCCATGCCCTGGTGGATGCCGTCCACCGGCTTCTTGCCGTGCCAATGGTCGTGGAAATGAAAGCTGACCAGGTTGTGCGCCTTCATGTAGGCAAGCTTGGTCCGGTAGAGCGGATCGTCCTGCAACCGGGTCACGGTGTCGGGATGCGACCAGAAGGTCGGCTCATGGGTGATGACCAGGTTGCACCTGGCCGCCACCGCCGCTTTCAGCGCGTCGAAGGTGCACATCATGGTCGTGGCGATGCCGGTGACCGGCGTGCCGGGGTCGCCGGCGATGATGCGGTCCACCCCGCGCTCGAACCAGGGCGCGCCGGTCTGGCCGTGCATCCGTTCCAGCACCTGACTGACTGTCAGTGGGGCTGCCGCCTTCGCGGGCGCGGCGGCCAGGGCCAGTCCCGCCGTCACCGCGCCGCGGCGCGTCAATTCCGCCATCTCTCCGTCTCCTTGATATTGGCGCCGCCCGAAAGCGCACGCCAATATAACGAGGGAAGGAGCCGAAATCCGCCGCGTTTTTTGCATCCGGCGGATTTCGCGGCGGCCTTCGTCTTATGTTGTCGCCGAACCGGGGGACGCGATGCGTTGGGAAAGATGCCTGCCGGTCCTGCTGGGGCTGGTGCTGCTGGCGCCGCCCGCCCTGGCGCAGGATCGCGCCGCCTTGCAGGCCGCCAACCAGGCCGAGCGCGAGCGCGAGGCGCGCATGGTGGGCGCCTGGCCGCTGAACACGCCGGGTACGGCTTACGATCCCGGCCAGCCGGGCAACGTCAATTACGACGAGGCCAAGGCGCAACAGCATCCCGACCTGCCCGATGTGCTGACCCTGAAGAACGGTGCGAAAGTCACTACGCCCGCGCAATGGAAGACGCGCGCCGCCGAGATCCGGGCGATGTTCGACCGGGACGTGTTCGGCAAATATCCCAAGGGCCTGCCGAACGTGACCTGGCGCGTCACCGGCAGCGAGACCCGTGAGGTCGAGGGCATTGCGGCCCTGATCAAGCATGCCACCGGCCATGTCGATAATTCCCGCTATCCCGCCATCGCCCTGGACATCCAGCTCGATGTGGTGACGCCCGCCGCCATGAGGGGCCGCAAGGTGCCGGTGATCCTGGGCGGCGGCTCCGTCAGGCCGCGTCCGGTGTTTCCGCCGCCGCCGCCGCCGCCGGGCGCTGTGGTGCGCAGGACGCTGGCGCCCGCCGATGCGCCGTCCTCCGAAAGGCTGCTGCTGCAGAAGGGCTGGGGCTTTGTCTGGATCAACGCCACCGACATCCAGCCCGACAATGGCGCAAGCTTCGGCAAGGGCATCATCGGGCTGATGAGCAAGGGCCGGCCGCGAAAGCCCGACGACTGGGGCGTGCTGCGCGCCTGGGCCTGGGCCGACAGCCGCGCGCTGGACTATCTGCAAACCGACCCGGACGTGAACGGCAAGGCAATCGGCATCATGGGCCATTCCCGCTTCGGCAAGGGCGCGGTGGTGGCGATGGCCGACGATCCGCGCTTCGCCATTGGTTTTATCTCGTCGTCGGGCGAGGGCGGCGCCAACCTGTTCCGCCGTGATTACGGCCAGACGGTGGTGGAGACGCAAGGCCCCAACGATTTCCACTGGTTCGCCGCCAACCTGTTCAAATACGCCGCCCAAGGTCATTCGGCGGCGGAGATGCCGTTCGACGCGCATGAATTCCTGGCCCTGATCGCGCCCCGGCCGGTCTTCATCGGTGCGGGCGCGACTCTGCTGGACCCGGTCTATGTCCCCGGCGACGGCTGGGTGGATGCCAAGGGCATGTTCATGGCCGAGGTCGCGGCCAGTCCGGTGTGGGAACTGCTGGGCGGCAAGGGGATCGGCGCCACGGCCTTCCCGCCGGCCGGCACGTTGGTGGACGGCGGCGGCCTGGCGTTCCGCCAGCACCAATATGGCCACACGCCCGCGCCCAACTGGCCCGACTTTATCCAGTTCGCGAACCGCTATCTGCATTGAGTGTATCAAAGCGTCGCGATACGGCGGATTGCCCCGCCTGCTTCGTCTAAAGCGGCGGGGCTTTCCGCACGCGATGATGCATTGCACCCAAACACGGCGCCGCCGCCGGGAACATGCTGGAGGAAATATCATGCTGCCGCGCAACACCACCCTGATCGCCCTGCTGCTGGCCGGCTCCATCGCCGGCGCTTCCGGCCAGGTGGCGATGCCCGGCGCGGCGGAACGCGCCGCCATCGCGGCGGCCTCCACCCAGGAACGCGCACGGGAAATGAAACTGCTGGGCATCGCCGGGATGCGGGCGCCGCTGAGCGCCTATGACATCGGCAAGCCCGGCAACGCCAATTACGACGAGGCCAAGGCCAATCCCTATCCCGGCCTGCCGCCGCTGATGGCCCTGCGGGACGGCGGCAAGGTGAAGACGGCGGCGCAATGGCGCAAGCGCCGCGCCGAAATCAAGACTCTGTTCGATGACAATGTCTATGGCCGCTACCCCGCCCATATCCCGAAGGTGGACTGGCATGTCGACGGCGTGGAGACGATGGACGTGCAAGGCGTGCCGGCCACCGTCAAGCATGTCACCGGCCATGTCGACAATTCGGCTTATCCGGCGATCACCGTGGACATCAAGCTGGACGTGGTGACGCCCGCCGCCGCCAGGGGCCGGAAAGTGCCGGTGATCATCGGCGGCAGCGCGCTCAAGCCCCGCCGCGCCCCGCGCCCCGCGCCGCCGCCCGGCGCGGCGGTGCACATGCTGTCCGCTCCCAAGGACGTGCCGGAATCGGCGAAGCTGCTGCTCGACAAGGGCTGGGGCTTTGTCACCATCAACACCAACGAGGTGCAGGCCGACAATGGCGCGGGTCTCGACAAGGGCATCATCGGCCTGGTCAATCATGGCAAGCCCCGCAGCCTGACCGACTGGGGCGTGTTGCGCGCCTGGGCCTGGGCCGACAGCCGCGCGCTGGATTATCTCCAGACCGATCCGGACGTGAACGGCAAGGCGGTAGGGGTGATGGGTCATTCGCGCGGCGGCAAGGCGGCGCTGGTGGCGCTGGTGGACGATCCGCGCTTCGCCATCGGCTTCATATCCTCGTCGGGCGCGGGCGGTGCGGACCTTTATCGCCGCAACTATGGCGAATCCACCGCCAATATCGCCGCTCCCAACGAGTTCCACTGGTTCGCCGGCAATTTCCTGCGCTATGCGGCGGTGGGCCATTCCGCCGACGAGATGCCGGTGGACAGCCATGAGTTCATCGCCCTGGTGGCGCCGCGCCCGGTCTTCATCGGCGGCGGCGCGCTGATCACCGATCCGCAATATGCCCCGGGCGACGCCTGGCAGGATGCGCAGGGCATGTTCATGGCGGCGGTGGCGGCCAGCCCCGCCTGGGAAGTCCTGGGCCGCAAAGGATTGGGCACCAGCACCTTCCCGCCGATGGGCACGCTGGTCGACAGCGGCGATGTCGCCTTCCGCCAACACCAGTATGGCCATACGCCCGCGCCCAACTGGCCTTACTTCATCGCATTCGCCTCGAAGTATCTGAAATAAGAACAAGGAGAGGAAACATGACGCACAAGACCCTGTTGGGAGCGCTGCTCCTGTCCGGCGCGCTGGCCGTCACCGCCGTCGCGCAGGTGAAGCCGGTGCTGCCGTCGGATGCCGCGGCGCGCCCGCGCACGCCCGAGGCGCAGAAGATCCTCGACGCCTCGACCGCCGAACTGATGCGGGAGATGAAGATCCTGGGCATCCGCCAGCTTCGCACGCCCAAGGAAGCGGTGTTCCCCGGCAAGCCCGACTTCGCCAACTATGACGAGGCGAAATCCGATCCCTATCCCAACCTGCCGCCGCTGATGACGCTGAAGGATGGCGGCAAGGTCACCGACAAGGCGTCGTGGGACAGGCGCCGCGCCGAGATCAAGGCGCTGTTCGACAGCGAGGTCTACGGCAAATATCCCAAGGTGCTGCCGAAAGTGACCTGGACGGTGACCGGCACCGAGCGGAAGGACGTGGACGGCGTGCCCGCCGTCATCAAGCATGTCACCGGCCATGTCGACAATGCGGCCGACCCGGCGATCGCGGTGGCGATTCCCGTCACGGTGGTGACGCCCGCCGCCGCCAAGGGCCGGAAGGTGCCGGTGATCATCGGCGGCGGCAATCTCACCAGCCGCTTCTCGCTCAACGGGCCCGATCCCATCCTGCGCATCCCCGGCAGCAGCATGTGCATGCTGCTGGGGCCGCAGACCCCGCCTTCGACGCGCCAGCTTCTGCAGAAGGGCTGGGGCTTCGTCAGCGTCGATGTCAACGCGGTGCAGGCCGACAATGGCGCGGGCCTGGCCGAGGGCATCATCGGCCTGGTCAACAAGGGCCGGCCGCGCAAGATGGACGACTGGGGCGTGCTGCGCGCCTGGGCCTGGGCCGACAGCCGCGCGCTCGATTACCTCCAGACCGATCCGGATGTGAACGGCAAGGCGGTCGGCATCATGGGCCATTCGCGCGGCGGCAAGGCGGCGCTGGTGGCGCTGGTCGACGATCCGCGCTTCGCCATCGGCTTCATATCCTCGTCGGGGGCGGGCGGCGCCAATCTCTACCGCCGCAACCATGGCGAACTGCCGGAGAATGTCGCGGCCCCCAACGAGTTCCACTGGATGGCGGGAAATTTCCTGAAATACAACGCGGTCGGCCACACCATCGACGAACTGCCGGTGGACAGCCATGAATTCATCGCCCTGGTGGCGCCGCGTCCCGTCTTCTTCGGCGGCGGCGGCTATGTCTCCACCCCGGCCTGCGCCGTTCCCGGCGACGACTGGCAGGATGCGCATGGCGTGTTCAAGGCGGCGGTGGCGGCCGGCCCCGCCTGGGCGATCTACGGCAAGAAGGGCCTTGAGACGGCAACCTTCCCCAAGGTCGAGACCTTCCTGCCCAACGGCGCCATCGGCTTCCGCCAGCACCCCTACGGCCACACGCCGACGCCGAACTGGTCCTATTTCATCACCTTCGCCTCGAAGTATCTGAAATAGGATCGGGGGGAGAGGCGGGCGCCGACCGGACATCGCGCCCGCCTCTCGTCTTCCATCCGGCGGCAGGAATTGTGCGCATCACGGCGGCGCAGGAAGACCTGCGCGCCAAAGCAAGGGAGAATGCAAATGACATCGGGCAAGACAGGTCATGGCGAAGCCACGGGCGTTCCGCGCCGCGATGTGATCCGCGGTTTCGCGGCCGGGGCGGGCGCCCTGGGCGGCGCGCTGCTGCCGCACGAAGCGTTGGCGGCGGAAGCGGGGCAGGAACAGCACGAATATGTCCAGAAGCTGGTGTCGTTCCGGAAGACGGCACGCGGTGCGGTGTTCCGCTGCCAGACCTCCGCCGGCAAGCCGGTGGATGTCCAGGTAACGGTCTGCACGCCCCAGATCATCCGGCTTCAGATGTGTCCCGACGAAAAACTGCGGAACGTGAAAAGCCTGCTGGAGATCAGGGAAGACTGGCCTGCCAGCGCCTTCACGCTTTCGGAAACGGTCGAGGAGATCGTTCTCGACACCGGCGCGGTGCGCTTCCGCGTCCGGCGCGATCCCTGGCAATATTCGCTCCACGATTCGCGGAAAGACCCGGTGCTGCGGGAAAATGTGCAGGACTGGGACGTGATCGGCGACTATCGCAGCCTGCCGATCGGCTTCACCACCCAGGACGGGCGGTTTCGCCGCGCCAACGAGACCTTCTATCTGGCGCCCGGCGAACACATCTATGGTTTCGGCGAAAGCTTCAACCGCCTCGACAAGGTGGGCGAGACGGTGGATGGCTGGCTGATAGACGGTTTCGGAACCGGCACCGGAAACCTCTACAAATACATCTCCTTCCTGATGAGCACGCGCGGCTATGGCGTGTTCCTCAATACCACGGCGCGGGTGCGCAGCCATGTCGGCAGCCAGTCCTACATGTCCTATACCCTGATGCAGGACGATCCCCGGCTGGACATGTTCCTGATCCACGGCCCCGGCATGAAAGAGGTGCTGGCGCGCTATCTGGAAATCACGGGCATGCCCGCCTTTCCGCCAAAAGGATCGTTCGGAATCTGGTATTCGGCCGGCGGGCTGGCGCAGCGCGGCGTCGAGGGCCTGGAAGAGCTGGCGAAAAAAAGCCGGGACGCCGAAATCCCGATCGACATGCTGATGCTGGGCAACCTGCTGACCACCCGCAGCAAGGCGACGGATGCCGAACAGCTTGCCTTCACGCGCCAGGTCTGCCGGGCAATGGCCAAGTGGGGCATCAAGGTCGGCATGTACACCGCGCCGATGCTGGGCGCCGGATCCGCGCTGGAGCAGGAAGCGCGGTCGCGCAACCTCGCGCTCCGCAAACAGGACGGTTCGCCT
>Ga0153956_1002344_pt1 | contig 14179 bp, 10 predicted proteins | sample TSFL040MetaG_FD_104704 | JGI IMG/M metagenome (GOLD analysis project Ga0153956, IMG submission 104704) | Attine ant fungus gardens microbial communities from Florida, USA - TSFL040 MetaG | ecosystem: Host-associated > Fungi > Mycelium > Unclassified | place: USA: Florida, Wekiwa Springs... | reverse complement strand
TACGGCGTGCGCACGATGTTTTCCTCGCCGACCGGTATCCGCGTGCTGAAGAAGCAGAATCCGGATTGGCTGCGCGCGCACGACCTGTCGAGATTGAAATGGCTCTTCCTCGCCGGCGAGCCGCTCGACGAGCCGACCGCGGCGTGGATCGGCGGCGGGCTCGGCAAGCCGGTCATCGACAACTATTGGCAGACCGAAACCGGCTGGCCGGTACTGACCCTGCAACCCGGGCTGGATCTGAAGCCGATCAAGCTCGGGTCGCCGGGATTGCCGAACTTCGGCTACCGCCTGCGCGTCATCGACGAGGTCTCCGGCGAGGATGCCACGGCGGGGGAGAAGGGCGTGCTCGCGTTCGTGCCGCCGCTGCCGCCGGGTTGCCTCGGCACGATCTGGAACGACGACGAACGCTTCCTGCACAGTTATTTCAGCCACTTCAAGGAGCTGTTGTACAGCTCGCTCGACTGGGCGATCCGCGACGCGGACGGCTATACCTTCATCCTCGGCCGCGCCGACGACGTCATCAACGTCGCCGGCCATCGGCTCGGTACGCGCGAGATCGAGGAAGCGGTCGCCACGCATCCGCTCATCGCCGAAGTCGCCGTCGTCGGCGTGCACGACGAGGTGAAGGGGCAGGTGCCGATCGTGTTCGCGACGCTGAAGGCGGCCGTGCCCGACGAGGCGACGCGCCATGCCGCCGCGAGCGCGTTGCAGCAGCGCGTGGTCGAACAACTCGGCGGCATCGCGCGCCCGGCATGCGTCTACATCGTCAATGCGTTGCCGAAGACGCGCTCCGGCAAGCTGCTGCGCCGTTCATTGCAGGCATTGGCCGAGTCGCGCGATGCGGGTGACCTGTCGACGCTGGACGATCCCGCCTCGCTGGAGGAATGCCGCAAGGCGCTTGCGAACGGACCGGTCGGCGGGACCTGAATCCGCCGGTGCGCGACCAGGCGGAGATTTGCGCCCGGGCGTCCCGGAAGGACTCCGAATCCGTTTGCTGCGGCGGGAGTCCGCATCCGTCCGCCCGGATGTTTCGACAGGCCCGGCACGGGTGCGCTCCGCGTGGCGAAGGGCGGCCCTTGCGATGCCGCCCGGGCGACCCGTGCGGCCAATACGCTAAAATGCGCGTCTTTACTTCGCGGAGCCGACATGAGTCCCCATGCATCCACCGGCGCGCCGGCTTCCCAGGGAGCACGCTTCCGCGCCGCCGTCGCCGCCGAACAGCCGCTGCAGGTCATGGGCGCGATCACCGCCTACGCGGGCCTGATGGCCAAGCGCGTCGGCTACAAGGCGCTGTACCTGTCCGGCGGCGGTGTCGCCGCGAACTCGCTCGGCGTGCCGGACCTCGGCATCAGCACGATGGAGGACGTGCTCACCGACGCGCGCCGCATCGTCGACGCGACGCAGATGCCGTTGCTGGTCGACATCGACACGGGCTGGGGCGGCGCGTTCAACATCGGTCGCACGATCAAGTCCTTCATCAACGTCGGTGTCGCCGCCGTGCACATGGAAGACCAGGTCGGGCAGAAGCGCTGCGGCCATCGCCCGGGCAAGGAAGTGGTGTCGAAAGGCGAAATGGTCGATCGCGTGAAGTCCGCGGTCGACGCACGTACCGATGCAGGTTTCGTCATCATGGCGCGTACCGACGCGGCCGCGGTCGAAGGCATCGACCGCGCGATCGAGCGCGCCGTCGCCTATGTCGAGGCCGGCGCCGACATGGTCTTCCCCGAGGCGATGAAGACGCTCGAGGACTACCGCAAGTTCAAGGCCGCGGTGAAGGTACCGATCCTCGCCAACCTCACCGAGTTCGGCTCGACGCCGTTCTTCACGACCACCGAATTGAAATCGGCGGACGTCGACATCGCGCTGTACTGCTGCGGGGCGTATCGCGCGATGAACAAGGCCGCGCTGAACTTCTACGAGATCACGCGTCGCGACGGCACGCAGAAGGCGGCCCTGCCGACGTTGCAGACGCGCGAGGAGCTGTACGATTTCCTCGGCTACCACGACTACGAGCGCAGGCTCGACGCGTTGTTCGCCGATGGCAAGACCGACTGACGGCGTGCCCGGCGAAACCGCCAGGAAGGAGCGGAAACGTCCGCGCAACTGGGACGCGCTCGCCGCGGTTCTCGCCGCGGGCATCGGTTTCCTCGCGCTCGTGGTCTCGGGCTACACGGCGTACATCCAGCGCGAGCAGGTGCGCGCACAGGTCTGGCCGTACCTGATCGCGGGCAACGACGATGGCAACCAATCCATCTTCGTGTACAACAAGGGCGTCGGTCCGGCGGTCGTGAAGACGGCGCAGGTTTTCATCGACGGCAAGCCGCAACCCGACTGGGCGCATGTGCTGGCGGCCCTCGGCCTGCCCGAGCGCGGCTACAGCCAATCGACGCTCAATCCCAACGTGCTCAGCGCGGGCGAGCAGGTGCGCATCATCCACGTGGTCGAAGGCGATCGCTGGCAAGCCTTCCGCAGCGCGGTGGCGCCCAGGATGACGATGGACATCTGCTACTGCTCGACACTGGACGAATGCTGGATGTACAGCGACCAGCATCCGGTCGGCTACAAGTCGTCCGACCAGCTGGTCCATCCGATCGATCGCTGCCCGCGTCTCCCCGACGCGGAAGTCTTCAACAATTGACGAGGTTCGATGCCATGAGCGAAGCCGCTGTTCCCTTCAAGCCCAAGAAGTCGGTCGCCCTGTCCGGCGTCGCCGCCGGCAACACCGCGCTGTGCACGGTCGGCCGCAGCGGCAACGACCTGCACTATCGCGGCTACGACATCCTCGACGTCGCGACGACCTGCGAGTTCGAGGAGATCGCGCACCTGCTCGTGCACGGCAAGCTGCCGACGCGCGCGGAACTCGCGGGCTACAAGACGAAGCTGAAGGCGCTGCGCGGCATTCCGGCGTCGGTGAAAGCCGTGCTCGAACAACTGCCCGCGTCGACGCATCCGATGGACGTGATGCGTACCGGCGTATCCGCGCTCGGCTGCGTGCTGCCGGAGAAGGACGACCACAACCATCCCGGCGCGCGCGACATCGCCGATCGCCTGATGGCTTCGCTCGGTTCGGTGCTGCTGTACTGGTACCACTTCGCGGTCAACGGCAAGCGCATCGAGGTCGAGACCGACGACGACTCGATCGGCGGCCACTTCCTGCACCTGCTGCATGGCGAGAAGCCGCGTGATTCGTGGGTGCGTGCGATGCACACCTCGCTGATCCTCTACGCCGAGCACGAGTTCAACGCGTCCACGTTCACCTGCCGCGTCATCGCCGGTACCGGCAGCGACATGTATTCGGCGATCGCCGGCGGCATCGGCGCGCTGCGCGGACCCAAGCACGGCGGCGCGAACGAGGTCGCGTTCGAGATCCAGAAGCGCTACGACACGCCGGACGAGGCCGAGGCCGACATCCGCCGGCGCGTCGAGGCCAAGGAAGTCGTGATCGGCTTCGGCCATCCGGTCTACACGGTCAGCGATCCGCGCAACAAGGTCATCAAGGAAGTCGCGCGCGAGCTGTCGGCCGAGCAGAAGAACATGAAGATGTTCGACATCGCCGAGCGCCTCGAGTCGACGATGTGGGAGATCAAGAAGATGTTCCCGAACCTCGACTGGTTCAGCGCGGTCAGCTACCACATGATGGGCGTGCCGACCGCGATGTTCACGCCGCTGTTCGTGATCTCGCGCACCTCCGGCTGGAGCGCGCACGTGATCGAGCAGCGCATCGACGGCAAGATCATCCGCCCGAGCGCGAACTACGTCGGGCCGGAAGACCTGAAGTTCGTGCCGATCGACCAGCGTTGAGCCGCATTGAAGCTGAAACGAAAAAGCCGCGCATCGCGCGGCTTTTTCGTTGCGGAATCGCAAGGCGTCAGGCGAGGCCTTCGTCCTTCAGCACCTTCCGCACGCCCGCATCGGCTTCCATGTGCGCGAAGAACTTCGCGAGGTGGTCGAAGCCGGTGAGGTCGACGCCCTGCGCCCTGGCCCAGCGCGTCACGACGTAGAGATACGGATCGGCGATCGAACGCGCGCCGGCGATCCAGTCGTGGTTCGCGAGCTGCGCGTCGGCGCGGCCGAACAGCGTGCGCAGCGTGGCCTTGGCGTGCACCTTGGTCTTCTCGATGACGGCGTCGTCGTCGAGGTAGTTCGAGGCGCTGAACAAAGGCTTGAACGCCGGGTGCAGATCCGCGTTGACGAACGCGAGCCAGCGGTTCACCTCGGCGCGCCCCTTCGGCGTGCCGTCGCCGCCGAGTTTCGCTTCCGGGTGAAGATCGGCGAGGTAGTTCAGGATCGCTGCGTTCTGGGTCAGCACCCAGCCGTCGTGCTCGAGTACCGGCACGGCACCGGCGGGGTTCAGCTTCTTGAATTCGGGCGTCGCGCGCTGCTCGCGGCTGACGAGTTCGGCCGTGTACGGCTTGCCGATCCATTCCAGGACGATGTGGTCGGCAAGCGAGCAGGCGCCGGGCGAGGTATAGAGCTTCATCGGATTTCTCTGCGTGGGGGAGGGGAAGGGGCTCGTGGTGGTGGTTCGTGCCGTCGGAAACAAGGCGCGCGAGGGTTCAGCGCATGCCGATGTCCTCGAAGCGGACATTGCCGATCGGATACGACGTCCAGTCGCGGTAGTCGAAGTGCCACCATTCGTATTCGTAGACGCTGAATCCTTGCGTCTCCATGTGCCGGCGCAGCAGGTCGCGATGGGCGCGCGCATCGGCGCTGCCGCCGGCCCAGGTCGGATAGGCGCGTTCGGAGAATTCGTCGTAGCCGCTCGGCATCTCGATCTCGCGTCCGGTCCCGAGATCGACCAGGGTCAGGTCGACCGCGCAACCGCGGTTGTGGCGCGAACCCCGCGCGGGATCGGCGACGAAGCGGTGCTTGTCCGGCGGCGTCGCGTCCCAGAACATCTTCGTCACGTACCAAGGGCGGTAGCCGTCGTGCACGAGCAGGCCGTAGCCGTCCGCGGCCAGCGCGCGCTGTACGCGCACGAGCGCTTCCGCGGCCGGGCGCTGCAGGAACGCGCGCGGCTGGCTGTAGAGCGGCGTGCCGAGGAAATTGCGCGTTCCCGCGTAGCGGATGTCCAGCTTGATCGTCGGATCGAGCATGGTCGGCTCGACGAGGTCGGACTTGCGGAAGTCGCCTCGTTCGGCAGGCGGCTCGGCCGCGAGTGCGATGGGCAGCAATTCGGCGACCGGACGCACTGGCTCGATGTGGAAGACCGCTCCGGTATCCGCCGCCGGTTCATTGGGTGGATGGCCTCCCGTCGCGGCGCAGGCCGCAAGCACGACGGAAAGGGCGAGCACGAACAGGCGTTGCATGGCGATCCCCGATGACGGCAGGCGAGATGCGTGCAAGGCGTGAACCGACGCCTGCGTATACTGCATAGCCGATCCGCCGAGGCTGCACAGTATGTACGAACTTCCCCGATCCGGCGTCGCCGTGCATGCGTGGATGCCGCTGGCAGCCGCATTGCTGTTGCCCGCATGCACGCTGGCGCCGCCGCGCGCGGAGCACGATCGCCTGGCGCGCACGCAGGTCCTGGCGCTGGTGCAGGGGCTCAATGCCGACCTGCTCAGCCACGACAGCGCGACGTTGACCCTGGAGCGCTGGTGCGCGGCACATCGCCTGGCCGAACCCGCGCGGATCGTCGCGCAGCGCGTGCGCGGCGCGGCGAAACCGTTGCCGTCGTCGACGCGGGAGCGCCTCGCCGTCGACGCAGACGAGCCGATCGCGTATCGACGCGTTCGCCTGACTTGTGGCGCACACGTGCTGTCCGAGGCCGACAACTGGTACGTGCCGAGTCGATTGACGGCCGACATGAACCGGCGCCTCGACACCACCGACGAACCGTTCGGCAAGGTCGTGCGCGCGCTCGGTTTCCAGCGCCGCACGTTCGCCGCGGAACTGCTCTGGTCGCCCCTGCCGGCGGGCTGGGAAATGTCGGCGCACGCCGCTGCCGAACCCGCGCCGCTGCGCATCCCGCACGCGCTGCTGCGCCACGAGGCCGTGCTCTATACCGCCGCGCAACAGCCGTTCAGCGCGGTGGTCGAGACCTACACGAACCAGGTGCTCGATTTCGGGCCGTGGGCGCAACGCCTCGCGCCCGACGCCGAACCCTGACGCGCCATGCGCCACGTCTTCCAGCGTTTCGATCCATCACGTTCCTCGCGCGATCGCCTGCGCGGGATCGAGTCCCGCAGGACATCGGCTGGCGCTTCAATCGCCAACGACGGTCAGCGGAAGCTGCAACGCGTCCTGGCCGAGTTGCTTGCGCAGCGTCTGGTCGTACAACGGAACGCCCAGCACGAGCGAGCCGTCCGGTTGCGCCGTGATCGCGGTGCGCCGGGCAGGGGTTTTCATGTCCTGCGGGCGTTCGCCGAGTCGTTCGATCAGGCCGGCGCCATCGCCGTCCTTCAGTAGCGTCGCTGTTTGCGCTTGCGCATGCAGCCAGATCAGGCTGCGCAGCGCCTGCCGCACGGCCCAGGCATCCTGCAGCCGATGCTGGTAGCCGGCAAACGTCGGGCGGGCGATGTCGCTGAGCATGCAGCCGACGGAATTGGCCAGACATTCCCGGCTGAGCAGGCCCGCAGAGACGCTCGGTGGATCGTCCACCGGCAGATCCTGCAGCAGTTGTTCCCGGGCCGGTGCGCGGCAGGATTCGGCATAGGCGTCGGCAAGCCGGGCCGAGGTCTTTCCGGCGTCGAGAACCAGACGCGACGTGCCCTTGACCCCGCCCGGTGGAAACATCGCGAGATGATCCTCCCACTCCGCATGCAGATGCGGGCAGAGATCGAAGTCGTCCGGCGTCAGCGCAGCGGTCGCCGAAACACAGCTTTCCGGAATCGCCTGCGCCGGATAGGTCGCCAGGATCCATGCCAGGGCCTGGACCTGGGAGGCGATGAGCCTGGCGCCGACAGTCCCCGAGAGGAGGTCGCGCGATCGCGTGGCCAGCATCGTGCCCAGTTGCAGGTTGCGGCAGCCGATCGCGAGCGCGGATACCGCATCGTCCTGCGCGATCGCCTGCGCCTCTCGCGTCAGCGGCAATGTCAGCAGGATCTGGAACCGGGGCAGTGGTCGTGCCGCCCCGGGCGGAAATTCGTTTTCGTAGCGTGCGTACTGCGCCAATGCGTCGATGCGGGTGGATAGCGCCTCGTGCCGTTCCAGCAGTTGTGCGTACGTGAGCGGATCGGCACGCACCTGTTGCAGGCACTTGCCCCATTCCAGCGGTTTGCACCACGGTGGATCGCTTTCCTGCGGCGCCAGCAGATTCGCGTACTTCGAATCCGATGGCGCCGTCCAGAGCGGGCCGTCTTTTTCGATGTTGTTTTCGTCGAGCCTGTCGCGCCACCACTCGGTGTGGCTGCGCATATCGGCTTCGGTGATGGCACGCAGGTCGGCCTCGTCGGTCGGCGTATCGCGATCCAGCAGCCACATCGCGTCGAAGGCATTGCGTCCGCTGTAGGGCTGCTGATTGCGGAACAGCTCCAGCGCCTCGCGTTGCCGCTCGGTCAGCGGCGCGGATTTCGACCAGAGGTACACGGCGACGGCACCCGCCAGCACGCAGGCGAGGCCGAGCAGGAGAATACGCACGATCCTGCGCCAGCGGTTCCTTTTCTTCGGTGCAGGGTTCAACGCCACGGGAGATCCTTTTCCTTTGCGGGATGCCGTCCGACTCGCGCGTCGGGCATTGCGCCTACAGGTTTGCCGCCAGCCGCGTGCCTTGCGCGATCGCGCGCTTCGCATCGAGTTCGGCCGCGACGTCGGCACCGCCGATCAGATGCGCGGTGATGCCGGCGCTCGCGAGTTCCGCCTGCAAGACTCGATTGGGTTCCTGGCCCGCGCAGACGACGATCGTGTCGACCGGCAGTACCTGCGCGTCCTCGCCGACGCGGATGTGCAAGCCGTCGTCGTCGATGTGCTGGTATTCGACGCCGCCGAGCATCGTCACGCGCTTGGCCGCGAGCGTCGCGCGATGCACCCAGCCGGTGGTCTTGTTGAGGCGCTTGCCGGGTTTGCCCGGCGTGCGTTGCAGCAGCCAGACTTGGCGCTCCGGTGCTTCCGGCGCCGGCTTGGCGAGGCCTGCGCGCGCGTCGAGCGTCGTGTCGACGCCCCATTCGCGCGTCCAGCGCGCGACGTCGGTCGTCGGTGATGGCGCGTCTTCGACGAGAAACTCGGCGACGTCGAAGCCGATGCCGCCGGCGCCGATGATCGCGACCTTGGCGCCGACCGGCGCGCCGTTCTTCAGCACATCGAGATAGCTGACGACATTCGCGCGCTCGCTGCCCGGGATCGACAGCACGCGCGGCATGACGCCGGTGGCGATGACGACGTCGTCGAAACCCATCAGCGCCTCGACGGTCGCGGTCGTCGACAGGCGCAGCGCGATGCCGGTCTGCTCGATGCGCCGCGCGTAGTAGCGCAGCGTTTCGTGGAATTCCTCCTTGCCCGGAATCTTCTTCGCCATGTTGAACTGGCCGCCGATCTGCGCGTCGCGCTCGAACAACGTGACGGCGTGGCCGCGTTCGGCCAGCGTTGTCGCGCAGGCGAGTCCCGCAGGCCCCGCGCCGACCACGGCGATGCGTTTCTTCGCCGTTGCCGGCGAAATCACCAGTTCCGTTTCATGGCAGGCGCGCGGATTCACGAGACAGCTCGCGCGCTTCTTCTCGAACACGTGGTCGAGGCAAGCCTGGTTGCAGGCGATGCAGGTATTGATATCGGCGGTGCGGTCCTCGCGCGCCTTGCGTACCCAATCAGGGTCAGCGAGCAACGGGCGTGCCATCGACACCATGTCGGCATCGCCTTCAGCGAGGATGCGCTCGGCGACGTCGGGCATGTTGATGCGGTTCGTCGTGATCAGCGGGATCTTCACTTCCTGCTTCATGCGCCGCGTGACCCAGGCGAAGCCCGCGCGCGGCACGCTGGTCACGATCGTCGGGATGCGCGCCTCGTGCCAGCCGATGCCGGTGTTGATCAAGGTCGCGCCGGCCGCTTCGATATTCTTCGCGAGCTGCACGATTTCTTCCCAGCTCTGGCCGCGCTCGACGAGGTCGAGCATCGACAGGCGATAGACGATGATGAAGTCGCGCCCGACCGCGGCACGTGTGCGCCGGACGATCTCGACCGGGAAACGCTGGCGTTTCTCGACCGAACCGCCCCAGTCGTCGTCGCGCCGGTTGGTGCGCTCGACGAGGAACTCGTTGATGAGGTAGCCCTCCGAGCCCATGACCTCGACGCCGTCGTAGCCGGCGTCCTGCGCCTTGCGCGCGCAGTTGACGAAGTCGCCGATCGTGCGCTCGACGCCACGCGCGGACAGCGCGCGCGGCGTGAACGGCGTGATCGGCGACTTCACCTTCGACGGCGCGACCGACAGCGGGTGATACGAATAGCGCCCGCCGTGCAGGATCTGCATGCAGATGCGCCCGCCTTCCGCGTGCACGGCGCGCGTGACCTTGCGATGCCGCGCGACGTGCCACGGCATCGACATGCGTCCGCCGAACGGCGTCAGCCAGCCTTCGATGCTCGGCGCGAGGCCCCCGGTCACGATCAGCCCGACACCGCCGCGCGCGCGTTCGGCGAAGTACGCGGCGAGCTTGTCGTAGTCGCGCGCATGATCCTCGAGGCCAGTGTGCATCGAGCCCATCAGCACGCGGTTCGGCAAGGTCACGTGGCCGAGGTCGAGCGGGGCGAACAGGTGCGGGTAGCGCATGGGCGGCCTGAGGGGTTCAAACGATCGTATGAAGATGCCCGGATCGCACCAGCGCGACAAGTCCCGCGCCGCGCCGGTTCATTGGCGCGGCGGCGCGCCCCACAAGGCATAGCCGCTCTCGCTGACCACGCCGCCGAGCGGCCGGATCTCGACGGCCAGGTCCGCCGTCGCGTCCGGCAGGGCGAAGTCGATGTCCATCTGCGACCAGCGGCGCGTCGGATTGGCCTGCGTGTCCGGCCACGCGCCGACCTTGCGTCCGTTGATCCACAACTGTGCCGCCTGCCCGCCGACGCCCGCGTCGAAGGTGCGGCGCAGGCGGAAGTTCGTCCCCGCCGCCGCGGTGGCGAGCACGAAACGGCTCGGCGTGGTTCCGCGGCAAGTCCGCGCGGTGCGCGGCGTCGGCGGCTCGTCGCCGAAGGTCGCGACCAGCGTGGAGCAGGTCGCGTCGACGCCGTGTTGATACTGCGCCGCGGCTTCCGACGCGGCGTCGCCCAATTGCAGCGAGGCCAGTTCGACCTGCGCCGGCGCCGCATCGCCGTAGTAGAACGCAACGCTGCGCAGGCACACCGGCTCGGTGCCGTAAGCGCCGTTTTCCAGCTTGAAAACGATCGACTGGCGCCAGCTCGGCGCATCGGTCGGAAACCAGCGGTACATCGAGGTCGCGTCATCGTTGCCGCCGCGATGCACGAGGGTCGCGCCGGCGAGCGGATGGCTGAATTCCCCATGGTCGAAATAGAAGCCGCCGTTGAACATGTCCTCGACGCCGGTGCCGTACCACAAGGGTTGCGTGCTGCCGTCGACGTAGAGGCGTTCGTCGCCTTCGAGGTAGTAGCCGCCATTGCGCGTGCCATCGCCGGTCATCCACAGCGCGAGGCCGAGCAGGCGCCCGGTGCCACTGTGCGCAAGCAGCACGTCGTCGCCGCTCGAAGCCGGCGTGGTCGGGCACGATGCGTGGCGATACGCGCGGAACGTGCCGGCGTTGTCCGGCGGCGCCGTCGTGTCCGCGAGTACGCCGGAGCGCACCTGTACGGGGGCTGCGGCGGCGCCCTCGCGCAGGCGCAACTCGATCGACGCGGACAAGCGATACGGCATCGGCGCGGTCGAATAGAACGCACCGTCGACGTCGACGCCGGCGAACAGTCCGCTTGGCGGCAGCGCGTCGAGCGCGTCCGCGGTGAAGAACTCGGCCAGCGGCAAGTCCACCGTGCGCTCGCCGTCGAAGGTGAACGCGATGCGCAGGTCGTCGACGCGGGAAGGGTCTACGGCGATGTGCAGTTCGCGCAACCAGCCGCCGCCGTCGCCGCGCCAGATCGTCTGCGAGGGAGCCGCCGGCGCGAGCACGTCGACGCGCTCGCCGGGGCCGAAGGAAGGGGCGCTCGCGCGATCTCGCGAGATCGGCCAACGCTTGGCGAGCATCAGGTTCCGCACCCACGGTTGCGCGAGCAGCCAGGCCAGCGGCTGGAATTGCGCGCGCGATTCGAACGGCGCCATCGGCGTCCCGTCCGGAACCTGCGTGTAGTTGAGCTGGTACCACAGCCGCGACGATGCACCGTGCAGCAACGCGATCTTGATGCCGTGCCGGTACGGCAGGGGCAGGTACGAGACATTGCCGCCGCTCGACGCGGCCCTGTCGTATTCGAGCGCGACCGGCGAGATCGCACGGCTGGCGCGGCTGTCGGCGGGTTCGCGGAAATATTGTGCCAATGGCATGTCGATCGCGGCTTTCGCGTCGCCGTCGAAGTACACGCGCAGGCGCACGTCGTCCGGCAAGCCGGTGCTGACGCCGTCGCCGGTGGTCATCCAGAGGCGCGTCACCGCGCCCGCGCCGGGCTGCTCGAAGATCACGCCCTGTTCACCGTCCGGCGTCGATTCGATGCGGAGGAAACGCTGCCCGCCGCGACCGACGTCCACGGAGGTGCGGTCGTAGCGGCAGCCGTCCAGGCAATAGCTGCTGGCAAGGTAGCTGCCGTGGTTGCCGCCGACCAGCGCGACCTGGCGGAGGTCGTTCCAGGGCTCCCAGGGCAATGGCTCGCCGCGTGCGAGCGGGGCGGCCATCAGCGCACAGGCGGCAATCGTTCGTGTGGTCCATCGATCGGATCGGCGCATTCCCCCGCTCCCGCCGGCTACGTTCCCAGGCGAGGGGCGAAGATGCCTGTTGCCGTCGTGCGCGGCAACCGGTCGTGCCGGCCACGGCATCGCATGCGCCCGGTGCCGTCGGGGCTGTCCGCGAGCCGATCATTCGCTCGCGGCGACACACTCGGGCCTTGCCCGGATTGCAGTGCCGCCGGGTATTCTTCGCCGCCTGAGGCGCGTCGAAGGGGTTTCCGGAACCGGCCGCGCGCGGGCGAGAAGGTGGAATCCATCCGCGATACCGAAACGAGGGAAGACATCATGTCGAGGCTTTTCGTCCTGCTTTTCCTGCTGTTGCCGGCGTTCGCCAACGCCGGGCCCGATCGTGCCGGATTGATCTCCGCGTGGGAGGCGGCGATGCGCAGCGACGGCGCGCTGGAGGCGCAAGCGGATGGCGACTACCGGTATCGCAGCGAATCGCTCGGCTACGACGGTCGCGTGAGGCTGTTGACGGCGATCGTGCGATCGGAAGGAACGCCGGGTGCGATGACCTACGGCATGCAGGCCGTGGGTTCGGTCGATTTCGAGTTGCCGGACCTGCCGGCGTCGTCCCAGGGTTCGCCATCGTCCGGGCTCATGAGCTGGAAGGCGGAACGCCAGAATTTCTTCTACGACGCCAACAAGCAGACATGGCTTTCGATGGCGGAGTGGGCGCATGCGCAAGGGGAGAACGACGGCGAGGGCGCATCCGTCTTCTGGTCGCATTGGCTGCGCACGTACGGCGTGCTGGTCGGAGTGCTGGTTTTCCTCGTGGCCGTGCTTTGGGGCGCCGCGCGCCAGCAGCGACGCGTGCGCGGGCTGCTGGCCGAGTCGCACGAGGTCAACCGCCTGGGGCGCGAGAACATCGAGCGTGCTGCGTCGCTGCGTGAAGCGCAGGCGGCGGCGATGCAGGAGTCGCTGGAACTGGCGCGCCGCAGCGCGGCGGCGGTCGAGGCGATTCTCGAGGAGCTGCGACGGCGACCGGCGTCCTGATCGCGTGGCGGTGCCCGTCGTGCGGCTGCATGGCTCGCCTCTGGCACAATAGGCGGTCTCCCAGACGTCCTTGCGCCGCGCGCGAGGCGCCGCACGCACGGAACCCGCCATGAACACGAATCACCGCAAACCGCTCCCGGGCACCAAGCTCGACTGGTTCGACGCGCGTGCCGCCGTCGAGGAGATCAAGCCCGGCGCGTGGAACACGCTGCCATACACTGCGCGCGTGCATGCCGAGAACATCGTGCGCCGCGCCGACCCCGCGCGCATCGACGCTTATCTCGGCCAGTTGATCGAACGCAAGCGCGATCTGGATTTCCCGTGGTTCCCCGCGCGTGTCGTCTGCCACGACATCCTCGGCCAGACCGCGCTGGTCGATCTCGCCGGCCTGCGCGACGCGATCGCCGACCAGGGCGGCGATCCGGCGGCGGTGAATCCGGTCGTGCCGGTGCAGCTCATCGTCGACCATTCATTGGCGGTCGAATGCGGCGGCTACGATCCGGACGCGTTCGCGAAGAACCGCGCGATCGAGGATCGCCGCAACGAGGACCGCTTCCACTTCATCGACTGGACGAAGAAGGCGTTCCGCAACGTCGACGTGATTCCGCCGGGCAACGGCATCATGCACCAGATCAACCTGGAGAAAATGTCGCCCGTCATCTACGTGCAGGACGGCGTCGCGTTCCCCGACACCTGCGTCGGCACCGACAGCCACACGCCGCACGTCGACGCGCTCGGCGTGATCGCGGTCGGCGTCGGCGGCCTGGAAGCCGAGAACGTGATGCTCGGCCGCGCTTCGTGGATGCGCCTGCCGGACATCGTCGGCGTCGAGCTTTCCGGCAAGCCGCAGCTGGGCATCACCGCGACCGACGTCGTGCTCGCGCTGACCGAATTCCTGCGCAAGGAAAAGGTCGTCGGCGCGTATCTCGAATTCCGCGGCGAAGGTGCGGCGGCGCTGACCGTCGGCGACCGCGCGACGATCTCGAACATGGCGCCGGAGTACGGCGCGACCGCGGCGATGTTCTTCATCGACGACAACACGCTCGACTACCTGCGCCTGACCGGCCGCAGCGACGAGCAGGTCGCGCTGGTCGAAACCTACGCCAAGACCGCCGGCCTTTGGGCCGATGCACTGAAGACCGCGGCCTACGAACGCACGTTGCATTTCGACCTGTCGAGCGTCGTGCGCAACATGGCCGGCCCGTCGAATCCGCATCGCCGCCTGCCGGTCAGCGACCTCGCTGAGCGCGGCATCGCCGACGAAGCGAAACTCGCCTCCGGCAAGGGCGAGGAAGCCCAAGGCTTGATGCCGGACGGCGCGGTCATCATCGCTGCGATCACGAGCTGCACGAACACCTCGAACCCGCGCAACGTGATCGC
>Ga0153956_1002343_pt1 | contig 14179 bp, 18 predicted proteins | sample TSFL040MetaG_FD_104704 | JGI IMG/M metagenome (GOLD analysis project Ga0153956, IMG submission 104704) | Attine ant fungus gardens microbial communities from Florida, USA - TSFL040 MetaG | ecosystem: Host-associated > Fungi > Mycelium > Unclassified | place: USA: Florida, Wekiwa Springs... | reverse complement strand
GGCGCCGGCGATATATTCCTCGCCCAGGCCGATATCGCCGCGCGCCATGATCCGGCGCAGCACGTCCCATTCCTTGATGGCGAAGCGCGCCGAGGGGCCGGGATGGGCGCCCTTGCAGAGGCTGACCTCGCCATTGGGCGCCACGAATTCCAGCGTGCCGTATTCCAGCGCCTGGATCGCCTTGCGCCAGCTTTTCTCGATGTAGGATGCGGGGATCAGTGGCATCGCGGCGTCTTTCCGGAAAAGGCGAATAAAAGTTTAGGCGCGGTTCGGCCGCAAGACAATTATCCCGCCGGTGTCGGCGGCGGCGCTTTTTGCTGTGCAGCATCGGGGCCCGTACACCATGCCGGGACAAGAGTCTTGACGGGGCGCGATGGGTGGCCCGGTGACGCTCCGGCCTTCGGACGCCGCTAGGAGATGTCCTTGGCGGTGATGGTGTTGCCCGCAGGGTCATAGAGCATGTTGCGCGCGTCGAGCTGCAGGATCTTCTCCTGCTTGCCGATCAGCGCCCCGTCCACCCTGGCGGGATTGCCGTCGGGGGCAAGCTCGACCTTCTGCACCGCGCCGATGGTCTTGCCGTCGGCGTTCAGCACATTGGCGACCGCGATCCTGCTGGAGGGGTTGTTGGCCTGCGACAGCGGCATGGGGGCTGCGGCCTGCGCCGCCGCGCCGGTGTCGATCCGGGTGGTGGGCGCCGCCGCGGGCGGCACCGCGCCCGGCCGGGACATGTCGTTCACCGCCGTTTCGGGCTCGGGATTGTTCGCCGCGCCGAGCCTGGCCTGCTCCAGGTTGAGCTGGCGGGTGGTTTCCCGTTCGGCGCGGGTGGAAGGACCGGCGAAGGCGGGGAGGGCCAGCAGCGCCAGCGCGGCGCCCGCCAGGATGGAAATACGGATCATGGGACTCTCCCGGATATGCACCCGGAGAAAACACCCGTGCGGAGCGGCTTGTTCCGCCGGATTTTCCAGGAACCGCCGCGATCAAATAGCCGTCCCCGCGAAGGAACCGCCCGCCCGCGCCGGTGTTCCTGTTCTTCATATTCGTGAAAAGGAATTTCACATGGGAACCATTCTGATCGTGATCCTGTTGCTCCTGCTGCTGGGCGCCTGGCCGTCCTGGCCATACAGTCGCGGCTGGGGCTATTACCCGTCCGGCACCCTGGGACTGGTCCTGGTGATTGTGCTGGTGCTGGCGCTGCTGGGACGCATCTGACCGCGCGGCCGGAGGCACGCATGACCAAGAAGAAGCTGTTCGAAGACATCAGGCGGAATCCGGCGCGCATCTATCGCACGCCGGGCGACGTGCTGCGCGACCGCCGCTTCGACGACGCGGAGCGGCTGGAGATTTTGCGGGCCTGGCGCGACGCCGCGCCCGGCACGCCGGACGCCGGCGAGATCGGCGCGATGATCGTGGAGCTGGAAGGCCGCCTCTCTCCCGCCAACGGCCACGCGGCCGAGTAACCAAGGAGAAAACCGGGCGTGATGCGCTATGTGCCGCACATCAGCCTGGCGCTGGCGGTGATCGCCGGCATCGTGGTCTACGCCATCTTCTTCCACTGATCAGGCGGCGGCGGCCAGGTCCATCAGGGCGCGGCGCAGTTCGACCGGGCCGAAGGGCTTTTGCAGCACCAGATGGTTGTGGAATTCCGCCGGGATGCCGCGCGGGCCATAGGCGGTGGCGAACAGGAAGGGAATCTCCCGCTCCTCCAGCGCCGCGGCGAAGGGGAACACCGTCTTGCCGTTGAGATGCACATCCAGCATGGCGAGATCGAAGAGGCCGGTGTCCAGCAGGCGCATCGCGTCCTCCAGCCGGGTGACGACGGCGGCCACCTCATAGGCGAGTTCGGCGACCATGTCCTCGATCAGCATGGCGACGGTCATTTCGTCTTCCACCACCAGCAGCCGGGGCGCGACCAGCCGCGGATGGGCATGGCCGGCCGGCAGGCCGGAGGCGGGCGGGTGCGGGGATACAAGGATGCTCATAATCCGCCAACGCATCGTGGCGGCGCTGGTTTCATCGCCGGGGCCCGCTCTGGCGGATTCAAGAAGTCGAGTTCCTTGCCCATTTACCGGGCGTCCGGTTCCTAACCACTTGACGGCAAAGGCGTCTGGCTCCACCAAAGGGACGGTTCCCCAGGTTCGAGCGCCGTTTGCCCACGCCGCAACTCTCCGTCGTCGTCCCCACCTTCAAGGAGCGGGGCAATGTCGCCGAACTGGTCCGGCGGCTGGACGCCGCGCTTTCGGGCATCGCCTGGGAAGCGATTTTCGTGGACGACAATTCCCCCGACGGCACCGCGGCGGCGGTGAAGGAGATCGCGGCGGTTGATCCGCGCGTGCGCTGCATCCTGCGGGTGGGGCGGCGCGGCCTGGCGGGAGCCTGCATCGAGGGCATGCTGTCCTCCAGCGCGCCCCATGTGGCGGTGATCGACGCCGACCTGCAGCATGACGAAAAGGTGTTGCCCGCCATGCTGGCCCGCCTGACCGGCGGCGATGCCGACCTGGTGGCGGCCACCCGCTATGTCGCGGGCGGCAGCGCCGCCGGTTTCAGCCAGGGCCGCGGCGCGATCTCGCGGCTGGCGACCGGGCTGACCCGGCGGCTGGTGGGCGTGGCCCTGTCGGACCCGATGTCGGGCTTCTTCATGATGCGGCGGGACCGGTTCGAGCAGGTCGCGCCGCGCCTGTCGCCGGCGGGGTTCAAGATCCTGCTCGACATCGCCGCCACCGGCGGGCCGGCCTTGCGCATCGCCGAGCAGCCCTACAGCTTCGGCGCGCGCTTCGCCGGCGAAAGCAAGTTCAACGCCCAGATCGGGGTGGAATTCCTGGGCCTGCTGCTGGCCAAGATGACCGGCGACCTGGTGGACCCGCGCTTCATCTTCTTCGCCATCGTCGGCACTATCGGCCTGTTGGTGCATCTGCTGACGCTGTTCCTGGCGCTGTGGCTGCTGCCCGTCGTCTTCCGGGAAGCCCAGATGCTGGCGACCTTCGCCGCCATGACCAGCAACTTCCTGCTCAACAACGAACTGACCTATCGCGACCGCCGCCTGAAGGGCTGGGGGATGCTGCGCGGCTTCGTGCTGTTCTGCCTGATCGGTTCGGTGGGCGTCCTGGCCAATGTGGACCTGGCGGGCTGGCTGTATGAGGAACGCCCGGTCTGGTGGGTGGCGGGCGCGGTGGGCGCGGTGATGAGCGCGCTGTGGAATTACGCCATGTCGACGCTGTTCGTCTGGCGGGCGCGGTGATTCGTTTGATGAACCCCTCCGGCCCTCATTTCCGCGTTCCGCTTCGCTCCACGCATGTTCGGCGGGTTACGGCCCAGGCGGATGGTCGCCCGGCGGAATGCCGGGCTCGCGCATGATTCCGGCGCGGCTGACTTTCGCGCTTCTTGCCGTCCTTCTGGTGTTGCGCGCGCTGATGGCGGCGCTGCTGCCCTTGTCGGCGGACGAGGCCTATTACTGGCTGTGGTCGCTCAGGCCGTCCTTCGGCTATCTCGACCATCCGCCGATGATCGCCTGGCTGATCGCTGCCGGCACGGCGCTGTTCGGCGCCACGCCGCTGGGCGTGCGGTTCGCCGGGATCGTCCTTTCCATTCCCGCCACCTGGTTCGTCTGGCGCACCGCCGCGCTGCTGTCGAAAGACCGAGCGCGCGCCGGGCTGGCCGCCTTGTTCTTCAACCTCACCCTGATGGCGTCGGTGGAATTGCTGGCGGCGACGCCGGACATGCCCTCCATCGTCACGGCGGCGGCGATGATCTGGGCGCTGGCCAAGGTCCAGGCGAGCGGCGACGGCCGCTGGTGGCTGGCTTACGGCATCGCCGCCGGCCTGGCGCTGCTGTCGAAATATTCCGCGCTGTTCCTGGGACTGGGCACGCTGGTCTGGCTGCTGCTCGATCTGCGCGCCCCGGCGGCGGACGCCCATAAAAAAACCAGGTGGCTGGTTTCGCCCTGGCCCTATCTCGCGGCGGCGGTCGCGCTGGCGATCTTCGCGCCGCATCTGTGGTGGCAGTCGCTGCACCAGTGGCAGACCTTCCAATTCCAGTTCAGCCGCGTGGCGTCGGGCCATTTCACCTTGCGCTTCATCGGCGAATTCCTGGCGGCGCAGCTCGGGCTGGCGACGCCGCTTGTCTTCGCGCTGATGCTGGCGGGGTTGTGGCGGGCCAGCCGCCGCGGCAGCGACGCCTTCTTTCTCGCCGTGCCGGTATGGACCGCCGCCGCCTATTTCCTGGAACATGCGCTGCACGACCGCGTGCAGGGCAACTGGCCCGCTTTCCTGTATCCGGCGCTGGCGGTGCTGGCGGCGGACGCCGCGGCGCGCTGGCGCAGGACGGCCTGGGCGGCGATGGCGGTGGCGGCGGCGCTTCTGGCCGCGGTCTATGCCCAGGCGCAATTCCAGGTGCTGGCCCTGAAGAAGGATCCGCTGCCGCGCATCCTGGGCCGCGATTTCGCGGCGGTCGGCCAGGTGACGGCGGCGCTGGTCAAGGCGCATCTGGCCGACGCGGTGCTGACCACCGATTATGAAACCACCGCCTGGCTGCGCTTCAACCAGCCCGGCGTGCCGGTGATCCAGGTCAATGAGCCGCGCCGCTATCCGGACGCGCCGCCCGCCCCGGCCAAGCTGCTGAACGGGCGGCTGGTTTACCTGGTGGAACTGAAGCGCGACCGGCACCCGCTGGTCCAGCGGCAGTTCGGCTATACCGGCTTCCCCACCCAGATGCAGACCCCGTCGAGCCTTTACATGCTCTATCCCGTGGCGCGGCCCAGGCGCGCCGCCATCGGCAGGATGCCGTAAGGCCAATAAAAAGGGAGCGGGGCTGGAGAGAGCGGACACCCGAGGCGGGCTGTCGAAGGGGCTGGGGGCGTTCCGGATCGGACGTCCGCTCGCCCCAGATAATGGCCGGCCCAAAAAAGCGTTCCGGCGGCCCGGAAAAATTTACATCCGGGTGGAGGCCGCGACTTTCGCTCCATCCTGGGATGTCTTGCCGGCCACCTCGGCGGCATGACGGTCGGCGCTGCCGAAGATCAGGGCGGCCAGCAGCACGGCGGCGACCAGCGCCTCGCCGGGATGATCCGCCAGGAAAGCGGGAATGCGCATCGCGGATGTCTCCTCTTTGCGTCTAAACCGGCGGCCTGCCGCGCAACGCGCCGGAAAAGGCGCTGACAATCAAAAGGATCACGAACACCACCGGCAGCAGCTTGGCGATGGTCGCCGCCAGCCCGGCCAGTCCGAAAAAGCCCATATATCCCGCGACCAGTGCGAGGATCAGAAAGGTAAGCGCCCAACCGAGCATGACGTATCGATCCCCGAATTCTAGCGTCACAAAAATGCCGCGTTACAGGGCCGGGTTCCCGTCTATCCACAGGATGACGGAGGGCCTCGCCGTTATCGGGAGGACTTGTTGCGGTTGAGGAACATGTTGACCAACCCTGCCAGACCGGCACCGACAATTGCCACCCAGGGGGTTTCCTTGGCCACGGCGGCGAGCAGCACCTTGGTCAGGTCGTTGTTGATCGGCGGCGGCGGCCGCTTCGGACGGGAGAGATGGATGATCGCCGCCCAGGTCAGCGGCGGCAGCAGGAAGATCGCGCCCGCCAGCGCATAGCCGCCCACCGTGCCCAGAAGCTGGGCCAGGGCGGCGGCCACCGCCGCGCCGGCAAGGCAGATGCCGATAAACGCCATGGCGATGGCGGCGGCGGCAAGGACGGCTTTGGCGGTCAGTCGCGCGAACATGGAAACCCCATTCCCGAACATCTGTTTATACGCCGCCGTTGTTTAACAAGGAAATGATCTCCTCATGCCGCGGCCGGGCTCTACGTCCTTCCGTACCGCGCCTCGCCGTGGATGGCCGCCTCAGGGGCGGCCATGACATAGGTGGATCGACGGCGTCACGGTCTAACAAGGAAATGATCTCCCCTGCCGTGGCCCGGCTCGGTTATCCGGGAATTGTGCCGGCGGCTGGATGGCCGGCTCGACCCTCGGGTCAAGCCCGAGGGCATGGGCCGGCCATGACATGGGTATGCGATCAAGCCGGTACCTCTTCATGTCATGGCCGGGCTTGACCCGGCCATCCACCCGTCCCGCGCCGCCCCATGACACGGGACCGGATCAGCGGCGCAGGAAGACGGCGCCGAAGATGGCGCCGATGCCGCCGGCGATCAGCAGCGACTGCAGCGGATTGGCCCGGACATGGTCGCGCAGTTCCTCCGCATTCTCCTCGGCCCATTCCTCGGCCTCGTCCTTGTATTCGAGGGCGGTGGCCTTGGCGCCCACGGCCGCCTCCTCGGCCAGCGCCACGGCGCGGTCGGCGATCTCCTCGGCCGACCGCATCGCCAGCGCGGCGCGTTCGCTCGCCACTTCGCTGACATCGCCGTAAAGGCCCTTCATGTCGGACTGCAGGGCGGCGAAATCGGCGCGCAGGGCGGCCAGGCGGGCGTCGATGTTGCCGGTCGCGGCTTTCTTCTTGGCCATGTCTCAAATCTCCACTGTCTGAAAAGCTAGGCCGCCGCTTCCCGCGCGACGGGATGGAAGAACAACGCCTGGCCCACCGTGGCCTGCACGGTTTCGGGCAGGAAGGGCTTGGCGATCAGGTAAGTCGGCTCCGGACGCTCGCCGGTCAAGAGCTTTTCCGGATAGGCGGTGATGAAGATCACCGGAATGTCGAAGCCGGCCAGGATCTCGCTCACCGCGTCGATGCCCGAACCGCCTTCGCCCAGGTTGATGTCGGCCAGCACCAGGCCGGGACGTTCCGACTTGGCCTTGGCCACCGCATCGTCCTTGGTGGCGGCGATGGCGACCACCTTGTGGCCCAGTTCGGTGACGAGATTCTCCAGGTCCAGGGCGATGATCGGCTCGTCCTCGATGATCAGCACCTTGCTGGCGAGCTGGTTGTCGATGGTCTTCTGGGCGCCCAGGATGGCGGCTTCGACCTCTTCCGGGGTCTCGTCGATGATGAAGGCGGCCTCCTCCAGGCTGAAGGCCTCCACCGCGGTCAGCAGCAGCGCGGCCCGCTTGTTGGCCGACAGGGATTTCAGGCGGGCTTCCGGGCTTTTGGCCGCGCCGACCCCGGTCTGGGCGCTTTCGTCATAATGCTCGGCGCCCGACTGCCAGATGGCGTGGAACAGCCGGTAGAGGCCCACCCGCGGCGGCACCCCCTCCATAAGGCTTTGATCGCCCGACAGAAGGGCGGTCAGCGCGGCCCGGACATGGGCGTCCCCGCTGGCCTGGGAGCCCGTCAGGGCCCGGGCATAACGACGCAGATACGGCAGATGGGGCGCAAGGGTTTGCGACATGCTCATGGAATGCTCCTTCAATGCCCCGGATCCCCGGGCGGGGCGATCCAAAAAGAAAAGCTCAGGACAGGAACTTACGTCCATCAAAAAAGTTCCCCTGACAATCGGAACCATCGCCATGGCCGTTCGTTTGGAACCTTGGGACAAGGGAGCTGGTAATGGGGCCGAAGAAACGGAATTTCATGTCATGTCAGCCGCTTGCCGGTTGCCGGTTGGTCGTCGGCGGACAGGATGGGCGAAACCGGATATGACTCAGCAATGGGATAACACGGTGTCTAACGAGGAAAAGCCCACCGAAAAGGCGCGGGCGATCCGGGCCCGCCAGCGGGCCATCGGACGCGAGCTGCGCCGCATGTATGACGATGTGGCGCAGGAGCCGGTGCCCGACGACTTCATGGACCTGCTCAAGCAGATCGATGACGCCAATGAAGGGAAGAAGGTGTCGTGATGCACACTTCGGCCCCCTCCGCCCACACCCAGAAGCCCGCCGAAAACCCCGACTTCAAGACCGAGCTGCTCGGCCTGGTGCCTTTCCTGCGCGCCTTCGCCCGCTCGCTGACCGGCAACCAGGAAAGCGCCGACGACCTGGCGCAGGAGACGCTGGTCAAGGCGTGGCAGAGCCGCGCCAGCTTCATTCCCGGCACCAATCTCAAGGCCTGGCTGTTCACCATCCTGCGCAACCAGTTCTACAGCGACCGCCGCCGCGCCTGGCGCCAGGCGCCCTGGGACCAGGACGCCGCCGAGCGCATTCCCGGCGGCGGCGAGGACCAGGTCCATTCCGCCGAACTGTCCGACACGGTGCGCGCCCTCAAGCATCTCTCCGACGAGCAGCGCGAAGCGCTGATCCTGGTGGGAGCGGGCGGTTTTTCCTATGAAGACGCCGCCGCGATCTGCAAATGCGCCGTCGGCACGGTCAAGAGCCGGGTTGCCCGCGCGCGAAAGACCCTGATAGAGATTCTGGATGGCGGCGACACGCTGGGGGATGTGTCGCGTCCGGCCGGGGGAGATGCGGCGCGTGAAATCATGGTCCAGCTTGACCAGCTCAGCCCCGGACGCTCCGAGCAGGTCGCCGGAAAGAAGCGCGACAAGTAATCTCCATGCGATGAACATACCGGCGCGCGAGCCGGGCTGGACGCTGCGCCAGCGGCTCCAGATCATCATCACGCTCGCGCTGATTCCGGTGGTGCTGGTGTCGCTGTTCCAGGGCGTGGCCCGGGCGCGTCTCGACATCGCCAATGTGCATGAACGCCTGCTGCAATCGGCGCGCACCGTCGCGGCGGGCGACCAGAACCTGCTGGCCGCGGCCGAACAGGTGCTGCGCGCGGTGGGGTCGCTGTCGGAAGTGCGCGGCATGAACGGCAATTGCGACGGCGTGCTGGCCGATACCCTGATCGGGGTACGCTATTTCTCCAACCTGACCCGCATCGACGCCAAGGGCCGCGTCGCCTGTTCGGCGATGGCGCTGGCGCGCGGGCTGAATGTCAGCGACTACAATATCTTCCAGGACGCCCGCAAAACCAGCCAGATGACGGTGTCGAACGCGTTGACCAGCCGCGTCACCGGCCAGCCGGTGATCGGGGCGATGCTGGCGCTGCACAAGCCCGACGGCAGCTTCGACGGCACGGTGGCGATCAGCCTGGACGTGCACTGGATCGACTACATGATGCGCGCCAGCCAGTTGCCCAAGGGCGCGGTGGTGGCGGTCTATGACAAGAGCGGCAAGGTCATCGCCACCAACGACAAGGATGTCGGCCAGGCCCTGGCCCGGGCGGCGCTGGCCAGCGGCACCGCCTGGGACGTGGCCAGCGCCACCGACTCCCGCGGCGGGCAATGGCGCTACGGCAACGCGGCGCTGGAAGGCGGCAGCATCTTCGTCGCCTTCGCCATGGGCGAGAGCCGGCTGTTCGGCCCGACCTACCTGCATGTCGGCCTGGATTTCCTGCTGCCGATCCTGATGATCGGCTTCGCCTGGGGCGCGATCTGGTTCTTCACCGACCGCGGCATCACCCAATGGATCAACTATCTGCGCCGCATCGCCGCCGCCTATCGCAGCGGCCATTACGTGATCCGTCCCGACCTGGCCGACGCGCCGGTGGAGTTCAAGCTCCTGGGCGACGCGCTGAGCGAGATGGCGGAAGGCATCCAGGACCGCGACCGCCGCCTGCGCGAGAATGTGGAGTTGAAGACCACGCTGATCCGGGAGATCCACCACCGGGTGAAGAACAATCTCCAGATCGTGATGAGCCTGCTGTCGATCCAGGCGCAGCAGGTCAAGGATGCCGGCGCCAAGGAGGCGCTGATCCAGGCCCAGACCCGCATCAACGCCCTGGCGCTGGTCCACCGCATCCTCAACGAACTGGAAGACACGTCCACCCTTGATATCCGGCAGTTGCTGGAGGAACTGGCGCACCAGATCGCCGGGGGCATGTCCAACGACAATGTGACGGTGGAAGTCGATGTCCCCAGCCGCGTGGTGTCGGGCAGCGTGGCGGTGGCGCTGGCGCTGTTCACGGTCGAGGCGATGACCAACATCTTCAAGCATGCCTTCCCGGAAGACCGCGAAGGCGTCATCCAGGTGACGATGGCGCCGGCGCCGGGCGGCAAGCTGCGCCTGGCGATCGCCGATAACGGGCTGGGGTTCGACATGGAAGACCAGCCCAAGAGCGTCGGCTCCCGCCTGATCAAGACCTTCGGCCTGCAACTGGGGGGCGTTTCCGGCGTCCATTCCGTGCCGGGCAAGGGAACGGTCGTGGACCTGATCTTCCCCGATCCGGACCTGCGTTCCGAAGCCCCGTCTGTTTCATGAACCCCTCCGGCCTTCACTTCCGCGCTGACGCGCCGAAGGGCAGGCGGGACACGGCCCTGGCGGGTGGATGCGGCGCCAGAGACAAATAACCGCCTCAGTTATGCGTTTTGGGCTGTTTTCCTGAAGGCCCGGATGGTTATGTTCCGCCCGTGATTTGAGGGCGTTTGGACATGGCGGATTCCTTTGACGTGATCGTGATCGGCGGCGGCCCCGGCGGCTACAATGCCGCGATCCGGGCCGGCCAGCTGGGCCTGACCGCCGCCTGCATCGACAAGCGTGGCACCTTCGGCGGCACCTGCCTGAATGTCGGCTGCATCCCGTCCAAGGCGCTGCTGCATGCCAGCGAGCGCTTCCATGAAGCCGGAAGCGAATTCGCCCAGCTCGGCATCAAGGCCAAGGTCGATCTCGACCTGCCGGCGATGATGGCGCGCAAGACCAAGGTGGTGGGCGAACTCACCAAGGGCGTGGAGTTCCTGTTCAAGAAGAACAAGGTCGAGGGCATTGTCGGCGAAGGCCGCATCGCCGGTCCCGGCAAGGTCGAGGTCAGGCTGCCCGACGGCAAGACCCGTTCGCTGACCGCCGGGAACATCATCATCGCCACCGGCTCCGATGTCGCGGCCCTGCCCGGCGTCGCCATCGACGAAAAGCAGATCGTCTCCTCCACCGGCGCCATCGCCCTGACCCAGGTTCCCAAGCGCCTGCTGGTGGTGGGCGCGGGCGTGATCGGGCTGGAACTGGGTTCGGTGTGGAAGCGGCTCGGCTCCGAGGTGACGGTGGTGGAATTCCTCGACCGCGTCACGCCCGGAATCGACGGCGAAGTCTCCAAGGCGTTCCAGCGCATCCTCACCAAGCAGGGCTTCGCCTTCCAGCTTTCCACCAAGGTCACCGGCGTCGAAAAGACCAAGGCGGGCCTCAAGGTCACGGTCGAGCCGGCGGCGGGCGGCGAAAAATCCACCCTGGAATGCGACGTGATGCTGGTCGCCATCGGCCGTATTCCCTACACCGCGGGCCTGGGCCTGGCGGAGGCGGGCGTGGCGTTGGACAAGCGCGGCCGGGTCGTCACCGACAACCGCTACCGCACCAACGTGCCGGGCATCTGGGCGGTGGGCGATTGCCGCGAGGGCGTGATGCTGGCGCACAAGGCCGAGGACGAGGCGGTGGCCTGTATCGAGATCATCGCCGGCAAGGCGGGGCATGTGAATTACGACGCGATTCCGTCGGTGGTCTACACCTTCCCGGAAGTCGCCACGGTCGGAAAATCGGAAGAGGAGTTGAAGGCGGCGGGCGTGCAGTACAAGGTGGGCAAGTTCCCCTTCACCGCCAATGCCCGCGCCAAGACCATCGCCGCCACCGACGGTTTCGTGAAGATCCTGGCCGACGCCAAGACCGACAAGGTGCTGGGCTGCGCCGTCATCGGCCCGGAAGCGGGCAACCTGGTCGCCGAAGTGGTGCTGGCGATGGAGTTCGGCGCGTCCTCGGAAGACATCGCCCGCACCTGCCACTCGCATCCGACCCTGACCGAGGCCGTGCGCCAGGCGGCGATGGGGGTCGAGGGCTGGACCATGCAGATGTGACGCCACGCCAAGGCGTGGCGTCATCCCCGGCGAGCGGCGGTCAGCCGCGAGGGAAGGGGATCCGGCTTTTCGAATCCTACAGCGAACTGACCAGATAACTCACCGCGCCGATCAGCGCGAAGAAACCGACCCAGGTCAGGCAGAACATCAGCGCGCAGTGGCGCTCTTCCCGGTTGGAAACCGGCAGGTCGTGATGGTGGTCGATGACAGCCATGGGCACGCTCCCGTTATGTCATTGCTGTAACGCTAAGCCTGTTCTTCCTATTTCGTGAAGGGCAATTCGTTGCCGCGTTGCAGCAAAGAGGCGTCAGCGTTTTTGCAGCCGCACATGCTCCGGGCGCGGGCCGAGCCCGACAAAGCGCGCCGGAATGCGTTGCAGCCAGGGCCAGCCGTCCACCAGCTTCAGGAAGAAGGGCGGGTTGGGCGTGCCGTTGCCGTGCAGGACGGTCGGCGCCAGGAAGCGGTTCTGCACGAAAAGCTGGAAGGCCTGAATCAGCCGGGTGGGAAATTCGCGCCGCTTCTGCACCCTCCTGAGATCGCGCAGGCGCGGCACCCCCTTCTTCAGCACCGGCCCCAGGATGTTGGCCGCGGCCACCGCATCCTGGATGGCGAGGTTGATGCCGACCCCGCCCACCGGCGACATGGCGTGCGCGGCGTCGCCGATGCATTGCAGGCCGGGCCGCGCCCATTGCGCCAGCCGGTTCACCGACACCGTCAGCAGTTTCACCTGGTCGAAGTCGGTGATGGCGCCGTCCACGCGGGCCGCCGCGAAACCGGCCACGCTTTTCAGCCGGGCGCGGAATTTGCTCAAGCCCGCGGCGCGGATCTCGTCATAGCCGCCCTTGGCGATCACCAGGGCGCATTGATAATAGTCGCCGCGCCAGATCATCACGAACATCTGGCCGCCCTGCAGCCGGCCGATCACGTCCTGGGGATCGCCCGGCGCCGCCGGAAGCCGCAGCCACAACACGTCGAAAGGCGCGCCCAGTTCATCCAGCTTCAGGCCGGACTTGTCGCGCAGGGTGGAATGGCGGCCATCGGCGGCGATGGTCAGCCCGGCGCGGATCTGCAGGTTGCCGTCCGGCCCTTTCGCCAGCACGCCCGCGATGCGGTCGCCGGTTTTTTCGTTTTTTTGGGCGATCAGGTCGAGCGCCTGGGTCTGCATCAGCAGGTGGAAATGGGGAAACTGTTTCGCCTTGCCCGCCAGGAAATCCAGGAAGTCCCATTGCGGCATCATGGCGATGTATTTCGCCGCCGTCGGCAGGTGCGACAGGTCGGCGAAATCGAAATGCCGGTCTCCGATCTCGACCCCGGCGCGGGCGATGCGGGCATGCGGCAGCTTGAGGAATTCCTCCAGCAGCCCTAATTCATGCATGACCTGGAGCGTGGAGGGATGCACCGTGTCGCCGCGGAAGTCGCGCAGGAAATCGCCATGCTTTTCCAGCACCGTCACGTCCACCCCGGCGCGCGCCAGCAGATAGCCGCACATCATGCCCGCCGGCCCGCCGCCCGCGATCACGCAACTGGTCGAGATCGTTTCCACCGCCGTCTCCCCCGTCCCCGACGCCACTCTATTGTAAAACTCCGGGCCCGGGCCATATTTGCAATGCAACAATCTTTGAAAGGAGGTGATCCGGTGTCTCATTGTCATGATCCGCGGACGAACGCCGCGAACCGGATACTTCTCGCGAAGGACACGCGGGCCGCGTAAGCGATCGTCCCGGCAAGACAATGTCGGGCCGTCACCCTTGCGGGTGGCGGCCCTTCTTGTTTATTGGCGGCCATGAACGGCGCGGAAACCCTGGTCCGGACCCTGGCTGACAGCGGCGTGGCGGTGTGCTTCGCCAATCCCGGCACTTCGGAAATGCATTTCGTGGCGGCGCTGGACCGCGAACCGCGCTTGCGCGGCGTGCAGTGCCTGCAGGAAGCGGTGGCGGCGGGCGCGGCCGACGGCTATGCCCGGATGGCGGGCAAACCGGCGGCGGCGCTGCTGCACCTGGGGCCGGGCTTCGCCAATGCGATCTCCTTCCTGCACAATGCGCGCAAGGCGCGGGCCGGCATCGTCGCCGTCGTCGGCGATCATGCCCGCAGCCACGCCCGATACGCCCAGGCGCCGCTGACCAGCGACATTCTGGCGATCTGCGGCTCGGTGTCGGACTGGCTGCGCCGGCCGGAAACGCCGGACGCGGTGGCGGGCGACGGGGCGCGCGCGGTCGCGGCGGCGAAGGGCCGCCATATCGCCACGCTGGTCCTGCCCGCCGATTGCGCCTGGGACGACGCCAGGGCGTCCGCGCCGCCGCTGCCGGCGGCACCCGCGAAAATTCCGGGGGCCGGGACGGTGACGCGCATCGCCATGGTATTGAAGAACGGCAGGCGCAGCGCGCTGCTGCTGCGTGGTGGCCCCCGCCGGGCGAGCGCAACAAGGACGGCCGAAATAAAACGGGGCCGCCACGCGCGAAGCATGGTGGCCCCGGTCCGGGTCGAACGGACACGTCCCTTTCGGAACAACGGATTTTAAGT
>Ga0153956_1002342_pt1 | contig 14181 bp, 17 predicted proteins | sample TSFL040MetaG_FD_104704 | JGI IMG/M metagenome (GOLD analysis project Ga0153956, IMG submission 104704) | Attine ant fungus gardens microbial communities from Florida, USA - TSFL040 MetaG | ecosystem: Host-associated > Fungi > Mycelium > Unclassified | place: USA: Florida, Wekiwa Springs... | reverse complement strand
GCCGGCGCGGACTTCGCGGCGAACGGCGGCGGCGTGTCGCGGCTCATTGCGGACGATCAGGCGAAGCGCGCACCGAGCCAGCGGCGCAGGTCGGCGATTTCCGCGGCGCAGACCTGGTGCGCCATCGGGTAGCCGTGCCAGTCGACCGCGTAGCCGAGCTGCGCGAGCGCGTCGCGGCTGGTCGCGCCGAGCGCCTGCGGCACGACCGGGTCGAAACTGCCGTGCGCCATGAAGATCGGCACGGCCGCGTTCGCCGCGCTGCGCTCGGCCGCCGTCTTTCCGGCCAGCGGGAGGTACGTCGAAAGCGCGACGATGCCGGCCAGCCGCGCCGCATGGCGCACGCCGCCCGCAAGCACGATCGCGCCCCCCTGCGAGAAACCGGCGAGCAGTACGCGTTCGGCCGGGATGCCGCGCGAGGCCTCGCGCGCGATCAGCGCATCGAGCTGCACGACCGATTCGCGGATGCCGGCCTCGTCCTGCTTGTCGGCGATCGCCATGCCCTTGATGTCGTACCAGGCGCGCATCGGCATGCCGTTGTTGATCGTCACCGGCCGTACCGGCGCGTGCGGGAACACGAAGCGCAGCGGCGGCCACGCGCGATCGACCAGTTCGGGCACGATCGGCGCGAAATCGTTGCCGTCGGCGCCGAGGCCGTGCAGCCAGATCACCGCATGCGCCGGATTCGGCGCGGTTTCGAGTTCGACGCAGGACAAGAGCATGGGTTGGCGAGCCGATCGGGAATCGGGCAAGGCTGCCGGAAGCCCGCGCGTTTGCCAAGCGCGGGAAGGCCTCTCCCTGCGGCATATGGCTCGTGGAACGCCGGCAAGGCCGTCGCGCCATCGGCGCCCCCGCCTCGCCGTTCTCCATCCTCAAGCTGACTTTCGGCCCGGTTCCCGGCCCCGACCTGCCGCTATGCTGCGTGCTTTGCATTCCGCCCGGAGAACCCGCATGCAGCGCGCGCTCGTCGCCAGCCTCGTCACCCTGCTCACCCTCGCCGCCGCGCCGCCTGCGCGCGCGGTCACGATCGAACAGGCCATGGCCGACCCCGACTGGATCGGCGCGCCGGCCGAGCGCCCGTACTGGAGCGTCGACGGCCGCAGCCTCTACTACCACCTGAAGCAGAAGGGCTCGTCGATCCGCGACCTGCACCGCGTCGACCTCGCCAGCGGCAGCGACACGATCGTGGACCCGCAGGCGATGGCGAATGCCGACGGCGCCGACGCGGTGTTCGATCGCACGCGCACGCGCGCCGCGTTCGTGCGCAACGGCGACGTGTTCATCCGCGAGCTCGGCAACGGACGGCTGGTGCAGGTCACGCGCACGCCGCAGCCGGAAAACTCGCCGCAGTTCTCCGCCGACGGTCGCGCGCTGCAATACCGCAGCGGCGGCGAGTGGTTCAGCTACGACATCGCCGGCGGCGTCGGTGGCCCGGCCGCGATCGTGAAGGCCGAGAAGGATCCCGACGCGAAGAAGCCCGATGACCTCGGCCAGCAGCAACTGCGCTACTTCTCCACCCTGCGCAAGATCAAGACCGATCGCGAAGCGCAGAAGAAACACGGCGAGGATTTCGCGAAGGGCGACCCGACGCGCGCGCCGCTGCCGTTCTACATCGGCGACGACGTGAAGATCGAAGGCACCTCGCTGTCGCCGGACGGCCGCTCGATGCTCGTCGTGACCTCGCCGAAGGGCTACGACGCCGGCAAGAGCGGCAAGCTGCAGCGCTTCGTGACCGAATCGGGCTACGAGGAACAGGAAGACGAACGCACGCGCGTCGGCCGCAACGATCCGGCGCCGCAGTCGCTGCTGCTGCTCGACCTCGTTCGCCACGAACAGCACGCCCTCGCGCTCGACGCCCTGCCCGGCATCCACGACGATCCGCTGAAGTCGGTGCGCGAGGAGAACGAGAAGCTCAAGCACGATCGCGGCATCGAAACGGCGTCCGGCAAGGGCAACGACAAACCCACCGCGAAGGAAAAGTCGAAGGACAAGAAGAAGGACGACGCGGCGAAGACCCGCGCCGTGCGCATCGTCGCCGACGCCGAGGACGGCGGGGGCGGCGGCATCCAGTGGAGCGACGACGGCAAGTCGCTGGCGATCCAGATCCGCGCGATCGACAACAAGGACCGCTGGATCGCCAGCGTCGATTTCGACCGCGCCAAACTCGTTCCGCAGCATCGCCTGACCGACCCGGCGTGGATCAACTGGAACTTCAACGAGTTCGGCTGGGAAAAGGACAACCGCACCTTGTGGTACGTGTCCGAGGAAACCGGCTACGCGCAGCTCTACGCGAAAGTGCCGGGCGCCAAGGCGAACGCGCTGACGCAGGGCCAATTCGAGGTTTCCGCGCCGGTGCAATCGGCAGACGGCCGCTGGTTCTACCTGCGCGCCAACGCCGAAGCGCCGTATGCGTACGACGCCTACCGCGTCGCCAGCGGCGGCGGCAAGCTCGAACGCGTGACCTCGCTGAAGGCGATGCAGGACTTCGCGCTGTCACCGGACGGCAGCCAGCTCGCCGTGCTGCATTCGAGCGCCTACGTGCCGGCACAGCTCGCCGTGCTCGGCAGCGACGGCAACGGCGCGGTACGCGACCTCACCGACGCACGCAGCGCCGAATTCAAGGCGATGAACTGGATCATGCCGGAAATCGTTGCGGTGCCGTCCACGCACACCAAGGCGCCGATCTACGCCAAGTTCTACAAGCCGAAGGATTTCGACGCCTCGAAGAAATATCCCGTGGTGCTGTTCGTGCACGGCGCCGGCTACCTGCAGAACGTGCACCTCGGCTATCCCGCGTATTTCCGCGAGCAGATGTTCCACAACCTGCTGACCGAACGCGGCTACGTCGTGCTCGACATGGACTACCGCGCCAGCGAAGGCTACGGCCGCGACTGGCGCACCGCGATCTACCGCAACATGGGCCATCCGGAACTGGAAGACCTGATCGACGGCGTGCACTGGCTCGAAAAGAACGCCTCCGCCGATCCGCAACGCGTCGGCCTCTATGGCGGCTCCTACGGCGGCTTCATGTCGCTGATGGCGCTGTTCCGCGCGCCGGACGTGTTCAAGGCCGGCGCCGCGCTGCGCCCGGTCACCGACTGGGCGCAGTACAACCACGAATACACCTCCAACATCCTCAACGACCCGCAGCTCGACCCGATCGCCTACGAGCGCTCCTCGCCGATCGAGTTCGCCGACGGCCTCAAGGGCCACCTGCTGATCGCACACGGCATGATCGACAACAACGTGCTGTTCGAGGACACCGTGCGCCTGAACCAGAAGCTGATCGAGCTGCACAAGGACAACTACGAGGTCGCCGCGTACCCGATGGAACGCCACGGCTTCGTCCACGCCGATTCGTGGCTGGACGAGTACAAGCGCATCCTGAAGCTGTTCGAGGCGAACTTGAAGTAAAGCCCGCAAGAGGTTCCGTAAAGCCCCTCTCCCTCCGGGAGAGGGGTTGGGGTGAGGGTTCGGTCAAACCCGATTGGGCGACGCTCGCGAGAATCAACCCGATCGCGCAACCCCGATCCCCCACCCATTCTTGCGTCCGACACCCGGCACCACGCCCACCTCACCGATCCAGCGGACTGACCACCCCATTCCCGCCGCGGTTCAGCACATGCGTGTAGATCTGCGTCGTCGCCACGTCCTTGTGCCCCAGCAATTCCTGGATCGTGCGCAGGTCATAACCGGCCTCCAGCAGGTGCGTCGCGAAGCTGTGCCGCAGGGTATGCGCGCTCAGCGGCTTCGCGATGCCGGCGCAATGCCGTGCACGCTTCAGCGCCCGCGCCAGGATCGCCTCGTCGAAGTGGTGGCGACGCTGCGTGCCATGGAGCGGATCGATCGAGCGCCGCACCGACGGAAACACGAACTGCCAGCCGAAATCCCGCGCCGCGCCCGCGTACTTGCGCGCGAGCGCGTGCGGCAGGCGCGCCTCGCCTAAGCCGGCCGCGAGATCCTGCTCGTGAAGCGTGCGCGAGCGCTCCACCTCGCGCTGCAACGGCTCCATCAGCGAACGCGGCAACATCGTGCGCCGGTCCTTGCCGCCCTTGCCGTCGCGTACGGTGATCTCGGCACGCCCGAAGTCGATGTCCTTGACGCGCAGGCGCAAGCATTCCATCAGGCGCAAACCGGTGCCGTACAACAGGCTCGCGAGCAACCACGGCCGGCCTTCCATCGTCGCTAGCAGGCGGCGCACCTCGTCCTGCGACAGCACCGTCGGCACTCGACGCGGCCGCTTCGCACGGACGACGTTCTCCATCCACGGCAAGTCCACGCCAAGCACCACCCGATACAGGAACAGCAACGCGGACAGCGCCTGGTTCTGCGCGCCCGGCGCGACCTGCCCCTGCACCGCCAGACCGCTCAGGAACGCCTCGACTTCGATACCGCCCATGTCGCGCGGATGGCGCTTGTCATTGGCGAAGATGAACCTCCGTATCCAGCCGACGTAAGCCTGCTCGGTGCGCAAGCTGTAGTGCCTGAGCCGCAAATGGCGGCGAACTTCGTCGAGCAGGCGCGGCGCACGCACCCCTTCGACGCTGCCTGTTACGCCCGCATTTCCGACCCCGTAACTCATACGCCCGCGACTCCGCCGTGTTGCACGGCAGTTTCTAAGGCAGCGCAAGACCGCGCCATGCGCGAAGTGCTTGTTGCGCCGTAGGAAATCGACTTGACCGCGCGCCAGAGTTCCTGAACGATGGCGCGCAATGCCCCGGATGCGGGGTCTACTTGTAGTTAGGCCACTAAAAGCAGGCATCGAAACAGGCTGTGCTCTTATCTGTTTGCTTCCGCTCCTCGGCACAGAAAACCGCTGCATTCCACTCTGCAAGATGCAGTGGGCCGCACTTCGTTGAAGTAGCTCGCGCTACGGCGCAGCACAAGGCAGCCGCGCCTCCGCCTCCGCAATGTCTCGCTCGCTCATCAAGCGCCAGATCAGCAGTACACTCGGGTCAGGTCATGCGTTGCCGTCAAGAGCCGTGGCCTAACAATTCGTTCAAGCCGACGCCACTTCGTGGCGCGGCTTAACTCAGGCGTTAGCTGGCAAAGACACATGACCGCACCGTACAAATACAAACAATGCCAATCGCTGTTTGGCTACTCCTTTGATGTTCATGTCCGCTCTAGCGGCACCTGCCAACTGTGCGGGTGCGGTGGCGCAAACCTGACATTTGACCTGTGGCGTCAGATGACCGTGGAGCACATCATCGGCAAAAGCCAAGGCGGCTACCTCAAAGAGATCCGTTTAGTTGTAGCAGAGCGCTTCCCCGATCTCGGCAGCGTGGAACGTGAGTCATTGTCCAAAGAAATTGACGCAGTGAATACGGTAACAGCATGCAGCTTCTGCAACTCAACAACTAGCAGAGACTCCAACACCATCAGCATGAGCGACTTGATTCGCACATCAATTGGCAGTCCTTCTGAGGTGGTCAGCCAAATAGCTTCCGCGCTACAGCCAATTCTTGAGCGCAAGCGTTCCGACGTACAGTGGAAGCTGGAGTCAGTGCGTAATGCGTATGAGGCAAATTTCTTGTCTGTGCTAAGTGCTGGCGGGCGTGTTGCCAGCTAACAATTCATTCAAGCCGACGTTGCTTCGCAACGCGGCTTAATTCAGGCGTTATGTTGCATAGGGGGCAACGCGGATGACCGTAGCGACATTCTCGTTTCTTGGGGTCATCATCGGCGCCATTCTCCAGTACCTTTTCTCGCGCCACCTCGATCAGCAGCGCGCTCGTCGCGACGCTCGCACAAAAGCCTACACAGACTATCTTCGCTGCGTCAGCGAGCACGCCAACCCAGCGCAGTTCCTTGAGTCCTCCGACGGCCATGAACTCGGCGCAAGAACAGCAGACGCAAAGTGTCGTATTTGCTTGTATGGGTCCTCACCTACCGTTGCAGCCTTCGCCAAATTCGAGAGGCTCGGTGCCACCATGCGGTCCGCGGAGCAAAGGGCGGCTTTTACGTATATGGTCGCGGTCATGCGCAAAGATTCATCAGGCACAACAGATGTGGCATCCGGCGATCTCCAAGTTGTCCTTCTTGGCGCCGACCGCGATGCAACATAACCATTCGTCCAAGCAGACGCGCGAAAAGCCGCGCGCCGCTTAACTCAAGCGTTAGGCCCCACACGGGGGTTATATGGCACCCACAGTAGTCGTACTTCGACAGTTCACGTTTTCCGGCTCAGGCGTATTCACTTCGTTTGAGCAGCAGCTTGCCGCGCAGGAAATAGCTATTGGGAACTCTCTTCCCTACCTCTACTGCGCCTTCTTAGTTAAAGATAAGGGATCGACAAGAGATGTTTTAGGCGGCTGCTTTTTTTTAACAGATCGGGATCACAACAATCCAAGCTTTGGCACGTTGTTACGAGACATCGCTCTGCATGTCGAGCCATGCGCCTCCCTGTACAAACAGGCGAGCACAATTAAGCCCCTCCGGCTCAATCGTGAAGCTAAGCTGCCAGATGTTGAGGGACTGGATATTTATGCCGTTAGTCAATATGCCGCCCTCGCAACCGCGGGTAGTGCCTAACAATTCGTTCAAGGCGGACGGCTCCGCCGCCGCTTAACTCCAGCGTTATACGTCACAGGTGAGTTCGTGGATTTCCTTAACTTCCTCAAAGAAAACTCCGCTGCGCTAACCGTCCTTTTCGCGGGGGCCGTGACGATCGCGACCGTCGTGTACGCCGTTCTGACGTGGAAGCTCGTCTCTGAAACCCGGCTAATGAGGAGGGTTCAGACCGACCCGCGCATCGAGATCACAATCAACTCATTAGACATCGCTATTCACTTGGTTCGTCTAAGGATCCGCAACATTGGCCAGGGCCCTGCGTTGGGTCTCAAATTTTCCCCACGCGTCATTGCTGGTGCCGAATCGGCTCAGGCACTGCTAGACGACTTTACGGATATCAACTATTTCCAGACAGGTATTTCTTACTTCGGACCTGGCGAGGAGCGGTTCTCCAGTTACACGGAGATGGTGAAAGATCATGACGGAAAGATCGCCTCTGTCATTGCGTTCGACCTGGAGTACAAAGGCGCTTCGGGCTCAAAGCACAGTGAATCGGTTGTAATTGATATGGCCGAGTACAAAGGCACCTACAGACTGGGCAAGCCACACTTGTACTCTATTGCCCAGAGTCTCGAAAAGTTGCAAGAGGACGTCGGCCACATAACTAGTGGATTCAAACGTTTAAGAGCGGACGTGTACTCCCAAGCAGACCGGGACTTGGAGCGGGAAGAAGCTCTGAAGCAACGCGAAGAGTTTCGTAAGCGCCAAGGTGACGTATAACAATTCGTTCAAGCGGACGGCTGCGCCGCCGCTTAACTCAAGCGTTAGCCCCACCAACCAAGGAGTACTACGTGGCAAATTCATTCGCTATTGGAGATATCGTTCAACTCAAGTCTGGCGGCCCCGAGATGACCGTGCAAACAATTCCAGATCCGCCAGCCAAGTACTACAAGTGCCAATGGTTTGCTGGCAAGAAGTTGGAGTCAGGTGTTTTCCCAGAAGCATCCTTGCAACAAGTCAAGGCACAAACACCGTGACACAAGCCTCGGACGTGGCAGCATGGATGCTGGCGCAGATCGAGCGCGATGGCTGCATTTATCAGGATGATGTCGTTGACTATTTGGTTAAAGCAAAACTGGAAACGCTGACTCGTGAGAACGCGGACGGAAACCTGGTCGTCGGCCAAGAAGTTCTAAAATCATTTAAATCAATTACCGAGACCAATGTGGTCTGGGTCAAACCTGATCGTTATTGGCGTTACCGCGTGAAAGAGGATGAGCCAGGACGAGAAGCCCGCGGTTAATGGCGCGGGCTAACAATTCATTCAAGCCGACGCCGCTTCGCGGCGCGGCTTAATTCAGGCGTTAGCCCTTTATGCTAGGCATACACGATCTGTCGCTCTTTATTGTATCTGGCTTACTGCTCAATATCACTCCGGGCGCCGATTCGCTTTACATAGCCACTCGCAGCATCGCTCAAGGCGTCAAGGCCGGTGTTGTGGCAGCACTTGGCATCGGGCTGGGCTGCTGCGTCCACATAATTGCTGCCGCCCTCGGTCTTTCAGCTATACTCACCACTTCTGCAATAGCCTTCACATTCGTTAAGTTCGCTGGTGCAGCTTATCTTGTTTACGTCGGAGTGTCATTGCTCCGTACCCGTACCGAGTCAACGCAGGCAATTACTGCTGTCACTACTGCACCTCTACGAAAAATCTTTGCGCAAGGGTTTCTCACCAACGTCCTCAATCCCAAAGTTGCGCTGTTCTTTCTCGCCTTTGTTCCACAATTTATTGAACCATCTGCCAGCAACAAACCGCTTGCCTTCATTTTTCTCGGCGCTATCTTTAACTTCAACGGCACGCTCTGGTGCATGTTCTTGGCTTGGGTAACTGCTCGAGCTGGCTCACTCGGCATTGGGCGCCGCATTTCTATTTGGCTCAGTCGCAGCGTAGGAGCTATTTTTGTTTTTCTTGGGTTACGGCTTGCGTCCGCAAAATAGGGCTAACTAGTCGTTCAAGCGGACCGCTGCGGTCGGCTTGCGACCCCCGTCAGTCCTCGCGGCAACAGCCGCCAAACTCAAGCGTTAGGCGTTACACGCTCTTCTCCACGATATCCTTGCCCTTTCTACCGCAGGAAGCGAACCTATGCCGGCGCCCGCATCCGTAAAGAGAAGCAAGTCGCACTTGGCGCTCACGATGCTCCTCATCGGAGCTGCGCTAGTCGGAGGGCCGTACGCGCTCGCGAGCGCGAACCTGATGCAGCCCCTCAAGCCTTATGGGTGGGTTGTCCTTCTTGTCGCATACGTCGGCGTATTGCTCAAGGCGTGCATCGGATACCTCACTACACGCGACTTTAGATACGACAAGACCGCCTACGACCTCAGTGTCTTGGTCTTCGGCGGCGCCTTAACCTGTCTCGCGCTTCAGATTGTCACCGCGACCGTTCTCTTCCCGGGCCTGCAGAGCATCTCGTTTCTCCGTTTCGCATCAACGATAGGCGTTGATGTGCGTGGCCAACACATAGCGCTCCTGTTCCTTCTCTTACTCAGCAGTCTTGTCGCGACAATTCTGTCTGCTATGGGCGTGGCCGACACTGAATCCGACAGGCCGAACTGGTGGTGGACGCTTGGATGTTCCTTCATCGCATACGTCCTCGTGGGCGCGTACGCGCTTGCGTTGATTGCGAAGGAGTAGCGCATGTGGTTCATTCTTCTATTTGCGATATGTGGACTGGCAGTTCCCATAGCACTTGAGATTCACGTAAGGGGCAAGGACAACATCCTCACTCGCAGCGGTTCTGATCTTGCTCGATCTGCTATAGGGCGAAAGCTGGCCCGGACAACTGGCGTAACAGCAGCATGGATCAACTCCCTCGTGGCGCTGGCGGCCTTGTTCGCGCTTGGCTGGGTTGCATTGCGACTCCTGTCCTGGCTCTTTGGTCTAGTCTTCTGATGTTGGGCCTCCGAACGACTGCCTGTGACGCCTAACCCATCGCTGCACCGGATCGCTACAGCGGGCTGCGCCCGCTGTAGCGATCCGGTAAGCTCAAACATTAGGCGCCGATCACATCTCATGGCATACCCGGAAGTGCTAGATCCCGATCTCGTCGGTAGCTTCGGCGCAGCTGCGTGCGCTGGTGGTGGGTACGTCTGGGATGCCGTCTTGGAGTATCGCGTGTGGTGTCATCCTGAGTACGGAGCGCCAGACGAATACAATGGCAATGACTACTTCCATTCGTTCGCAACTTTCGATGCGGCATCGGCCTTTTCCAAAACCGTCGTTGGCGCCGAAGAGCCCCTGGCTTTGGTCCTGCAGCGGGAATTCATTGAAGAGCCGGAGCCAGGTAAGTATGTTCATGTGAAGCAGCGTCGAATCACCGAATGGCCGGTTGAATTTCTCTCGCGGCCACGTCGCACTGATCTCACCATACCCAGTTTCCTGGCACCCGGCGCACCATCAAATCGTCTCGACATTTTGAGGGGAGTCGGCGCCTAACTATTCGCTCAAGCGGACCGCCGAGGGGGCGCGCTTGCGGTAAGATCGTTGTGTTCGCGGCCGGCGGCCGCCTAGCCCAACCGTTAGCTGCTAACAGATATCCACCGGCAGCAGCAGCGGGCTCATGTCCACCGCCTTGTAGCACTCCCGGAATCCCTTGATGGCTCTACGTCTTGCGAGCAAGATCGAGGCGGTTTTTCTGCGGCCTCGCCAGGCCCGACCGGAAAGGCGCCATTGTCATATACAACATTGATTCGGCTCACCCGGTAACGCACGCCTTTGATGCCGTGACCAAGGCGCCGGATCATCGCGCCATCCTGCTGGACAATGGCATCGTTCGTGTCCTGGATACGAGAGTCGAGCCCGGGCAACGCACTCCCGTGCATGCGCATGAATGGCCTGCTGCGCTATACGTTCTCAGCTGGAGTGACTTCGTCCGTTACGACCCGCAAGGGAACGTGTTGCTGGATTCGAGGACGATCGAATCAAGGCCGCCGGCAGGTGCCGCCTTTTGGGGAGCACCGATAGGTCCGCATTACGTCGAAAACGTCGGAACCGATGTTCTCCGTATTCTCGCGGTGGAAATAAAGGGAACTGGCTAGCGCGGACGCTCGGTTGGGTCGCCCTGCTGTATCGAAGGGCGATCCTCGCAGTCCCCTGCGCGGTCGAAAGCGTATGTCGTCGCGTCGCGGAGGTCGCGCGTCGACACCTCAGCGCGAACGGATGGCGTCGCCGCTGCGCCGGGAATCGAATTTCGTGCTTCCACCGGACCCTCACCCCAACCCCTCTCCCGAGGGGAGAGGGGCTTCAGGCAGCTGGGCTTCGGTGCGGATTCGCGCAGGTCGACCGGGAAACGTTGCCCTCGCATGTCGAAACCGCTGTCCGTCGTTCGTTCGGGAGAAGACAACGCACCCTTTTTCCCTCCTCGGACCCATCGGAGCAATCGCCATGTCGAAGATGATTTTCGTGAACCTGCCCGTCACCGACCTCGAAGCCTCGATGGCGTTCTATGCGGCCCTCGGCTTCACCAACAATCCCCGTTTCACGGACGAAACGGCGGCCTGCATGGTGTGGAGCGAGGCGATCCACGCGATGCTGCTCACCCATGCGAAGTGGCGGACGTTCACGGACCGCCCGATCCCGCCTTCGACGTCGAGCGAAGTGGCGCTTGCGTTGTCGTGCGACAACCGCGACACCGTCGACGCGATGAACGCGGCGGCGGCAGCGAACGGCGGAACGGCCGACATCAATCCGCTGCAGGACCACGGCTTCATGTACGGCCGGAGCATGGCGGATCCCGATGGCCACGTCTGGGAAGCGTTCTGGATGGACCCGGCGGCGATTCCACCCGGCGACACGAAGCCGTGAGGGCGCGAGGCGGCTGTCGCGTATATTCGGCAGCCCGGCCGGGTACGGCCCCACGTCGCCACAGGATCCCTCGTCATGAAACGCGTCACCGGCATCGGCGGAATCTTCTTCAAGTCCAGGAATCCGAAGGAACTGAGCGCCTGGTACAAGACGCATCTTGGAATCGACGTACAGGCATGGGGCGGCGCGGCGTTCCGCTGGAACGGGCCGGACAATCCGGACGGCAGCGGCACGACGGCCTGGTGTCCGTTCGCCGAGGACACGAGCTACTTCGCGCCGAGCCAGGCGCCTTTCATGATCAACTACCGCGTCGACGACCTGCATGCGCTGCTCGACGTCTTGCGCGCGGAGGGCGTGCAGGTCGAGGACAAGATCGACGAGTCCGAGTACGGAAAGTTCGGCTGGGTCATCGATCCCGAGGGCAACAAGATCGAACTTTGGCAGGCACCCGCGGGCGGCTAAGCGCGGTATTTTCCGGCGCGCGCATGGCATTGCGGAGCCGGTTTGCGCGCACGGATGGCGCTCGCTCATTCGTGTGCGCCGCCGCCGGCAAGGCGCGGGCACGCGCGGACGCCGATCGTCGATGCGACACGCCGCCCTTGCCGGCGTTCGGCGCGCGATTCGCTCGCTTCGGCGCAAACCCGTTGGGCGGTGATGGCCGAGTCGGCATGGTGACCGATCCAGGCGCGGTGTCCGGGGAGGCGAGAACATGAATCGCACGGCGTTGGCGAAGGCGGTGCTGGCGGGCGGCGCCGTCGGCGGCTTGCTCGATCTCGGCTATGCCATTTCGTTCGCCTCGTGGCATGGCGTGCCACCGGCGCGGCTGTTGCAGACGGTCGCCAGCGGAGCGCTCGGCGACGCGGCGTTCACGGGCGGCCTCGCCACCGCGTGGCTCGGGCTGGTGCTTCATTTCGTGCTGTCCTGGCTGTGGGCGGCGCTGTTCCTCGCGGCGGTCCGGCTCCTGCCGCGCATCGCGTTGCGCCCGGTGGCGTCGGGTATCGTTTTCGGCGGCATCGTGTTCGTGGCGATGCGGTGCGTGGTCCTGCCGCTGTCCGCGTTTCCCCGCCCGGTGACGTTCCCGCCGCTGTCGAGCGCGCTGGACCTGATGTCGCACATGTTCCTGTTCGGCATCCCGATCAGCGCGTTCGTCGGCGGCGCGTGGAATCGCCGGCGAGGGCGATCGATAGCGGCTTCGATCGGCGCGTGATGGTCGGCCGACAACGCAAAGGAGCCACGCTTGCATATCCCGCGGCACTTCGAGCAGCCCGACATCGCAGCCCTGCACGCGCTGGTCGCGGCGCATCCGCTCACCACGCTGGTCACGCACGGCACGGCCGGGTTCCGCGCCAATCACCTGCCGATGGATCTCGACCCGAACCCGCAGCCGTTCGGCTCGCTGCTTTGCCACGTCGCACGCGCCAATCCGTTGTGGCGCGAATTATCCGACGGCGCCGGGGCGATCGCGATCTTCCACGGACCGCAGGCGTACGTGTCGCCCTCGTGGTATCCGTCGAAGGCCGAGTCGGGCAAGGTCGTGCCGACATGGAACTACGTCGTCGTACACGCGCATGGAACCCTCCGCGTCATCGACGATGCGCGCTGGGTGAAGGCTCAGATCGAGAAGCTGACGATCCGTCAGGAAGCGGGCTTCGCGCATCCGTGGGCGGTTTCGGATGCGCCCGTCGACTACACGCAGACGCTGCTCGGCAGCATCGTCGGCATCGAGATCGCGATCACGCGGCTCGAAGGCAAGTGGAAGGCAAGCCAGAACCGCACGGAACCGGACCGCTCCGGCGTCGCCGCCGGATTGCGCGCCACGGGTGCGTATTCGATGGCCGATTTCGTCGAGCGCAGCACCGGCTGACGGGAATTCATCATGTTCATCACGTGTGACAAGACCCGGCTGGATGTTTCGCTGATACACGACTTCCTGTCGCGGCATTCAAGCTGGGCAAAGGGCATTCCCCTTGCGCTCGTGCAGAAGTCGATCGACCACTCGCTGTGCTTCGGCGGATTCCTCGGATCGCGGCAGGTTGCATTCGCCCGCGTCATTTCCGACTACGCGACCTTCGCCAACCTGGTCGATGTGTTCGTCGTACCGGAGCAACGTGGCGCCGGCCTCGGGAAGCGCCTGATGCAGGCCGTGTTTTCCCATCCCGACCTGCAAGGCCTGCGGCGCTTCACGCTGGCGACGGCGGATGCGCACGGGCTGTATGCGCAGTTCGGCTTCAGTGCGCCGCTTCGCCCACAAACGCTGATGGAGCGCTATCGTCCGTCCGTCTATTCCGGAACGGGTGCAGGCAGCGGGCATGAAGCCGATCTTTGAGAAGTTGAACATCAAGGGGCAGGAGCGGATCGTCGTGCTCGACGCGCCGGCCTCCTTCGAAGCCGAACTGAAGGCGCTCGGAGGCGTCGTGGTGCAGCGCGACCTGTCGAAGGTCGACGCCGTGCGTTTCGCGCTCGCGTTCGCGACCACGCAGGCCGAGGTCGACCGGCTTTCGATCGCACTGGCCGGCAAGGCCGAGGGCGACGCGCCGCTCTGGTTCGCGTACCCGAAGGGAACCTCCCGAAAGTACAGCTGCGACTTCAATCGCGACACCGGCTGGAACGTGCTGCGCGGCCTCGGTTTCGACACGGTGCGCGCCGTCGCGATCGACGAGGACTGGACCGCGCTGCGCTTCCGGCGCATCGAGTTCATCAAGTCCTCCGCGCGTCGCGCCGCAACGCGCTAGCGCACCGGACCGGATCCCCAGCCGAAAGGAACATCGACGCATGTCCGCCCGACCGCACGCAGCCGCATCGACCGTGAT
>Ga0153956_1002341_pt1 | contig 14182 bp, 14 predicted proteins | sample TSFL040MetaG_FD_104704 | JGI IMG/M metagenome (GOLD analysis project Ga0153956, IMG submission 104704) | Attine ant fungus gardens microbial communities from Florida, USA - TSFL040 MetaG | ecosystem: Host-associated > Fungi > Mycelium > Unclassified | place: USA: Florida, Wekiwa Springs... | reverse complement strand
TCTTCGCTTCGCCGCCATCCTGGCCGCCCTGATGGGCGCCGCCGGTGTCGCACTGGCCGCCGCCAGCGCCCATCAGCCGGACGCCAGCCGCCTCGGCAGCGCGTCGTCCATGCTGCTGTTTCACGCCAGCGCCGTGATCGGCGCGGCATTGTTGACGGCCCAGGGGCTGGCGCAGCGACCGCTCGGCCTCGCGGCAAGCTTCGGCTTCGTGCTCGGCGGTTCGCTGTTCGCGGGCGATCTCGTCATGCGTCAATATGCCGGTCACGGATTGTTCACAATGGCCGCGCCCACCGGCGGCACGCTATTGATCCTGAGCTGGGTGGTGCTGGCCATCGCCGCGATCTGGCCGCGGCGGAGCGTCTGATCTGCGCCACGGGAGCTTTGCGCCGTTGCCGCAATCGGCTAAACCCTCGGCGACCTCTGCCAGCCTCGAGACCTCCCCATGATCGATCTGCCGACGAATATCAGCGCCCAGGATCAGGCCCGCATCCTCTCGGAAGCGCTGCCGCATATGCAACAGTACGATGACGAAACCATCGTCATCAAATACGGCGGCCACGCCATGGGCGAGGAAAACCTCGCCAAGCAGTTCGCCCGCGACATCGTTCTCCTGGAACAGACCGCCATCAATCCGGTGGTCGTGCACGGCGGCGGCCCGCAGATCGCCTCCATGCTGACCCGGCTCGGCATCAAGTCGGAATTCGCAGCGGGCCTGCGCGTCACCGATGCGCCGACCATGGAAATCGTCGAGATGGTGCTGGCAGGCTCGATCAACAAATCGATCGTCAGCCACATCAACGAAGCGGGCGGCAAGGCCGTCGGCCTGTGCGGCAAGGACGGCAACATGGTCACCGCCACCAAGGCGACGCGCACCATGGTCGATCCCGGCTCCAACATCGAGAAGGTGGTGGATCTCGGCTTTGTCGGCGAGCCGGACAAAGTCGATCTCACGCTGCTCAACCAGTTGATCGGCTACGAGCTGATCCCGGTGCTGGCGCCGCTGGCGGCCTCCGCCGACGGCAAGACCTATAACGTCAACGCCGACACCTTCGCGGGCGCCGTGGCCGGCGCGCTGAAGGCCAAGCGCCTGCTGCTGCTCACCGACGTACCGGGCGTGCTGGACAAGTCGAAGAAGCTCATTCCCGAACTGTCGATCAAGGATGCGCGCAAACTGATCGCCGACGGCACCATTTCCGGCGGCATGATTCCGAAGGTCGAAACCTGCATCTACGCGCTGGAAGCAGGCGTCGAGGGCGTCGTGATCCTTGACGGCAAGACGCAACATGCGGTGCTGCTCGAACTGTTCACCAATCAGGGCACCGGCACGCTCGTGCACAAGTGATGCGGAACAAACCATCTCTCTCGGTTGTCATGGCCGGACTTGTTCCGGCCATCCCGACTGGAAGAGCACAATGCGAAGTTGATCGGGATCACCGGGACAAGCCCGGTGATGACAAACGGAAGATTGGCTATCTCTCCCGCCCACTCGCAGGAGCTGTGATCGTCACACTCGCAGCCTTCACTTCCCCTGCCCGCGCCGATCTCAAAGTCTGCAACCGCATGAGTTACGTGGTCGAGGCCGCGATCGGCATCGACGACAAAAATGCTATCGCCACACGCGGCTGGTTTCGCATCGATCCGGCCACATGCCGCGTTGTGACGCAGGGCAACATCACCGCCGACCGCATCCTGCTGCACGCGCGCTCGCTGCCGGTCTACGGCGCCTCGCCTGCACCGCAGAATGGCACCGACAATCTTTGCATCGCGCCAAACAACTTCGTCATTGCGGGCCGTCAGTGCCACGGCGGACAGACCGCCGTGCCGTTCACCGAAATCAAGCCAAGCACCGGCGAGGACGGAAATCAGGTCGCTTATCTCGCCGAAGACTCCGAATACGATGATGAACAGGCCCGGCTGGCGGCGATCCAGCGGCTGCTGGTGATCGCGGGCTACGACGCCGCACCCATCGACGGCGTGGATGGACCGAAGACGCAGAACGCCCTCGCATCCTTCCTCAAGGCGCGCGGGCTCAGCGCGGACGCCACGCAGGCGCCGAACTTCTTCGACACCATGATCGCTGCGGTCGAAACGCCATCCGCCACCGGCCTCACATGGTGCAACGATACGAAATATCGCGTCATGGCCTCCGTCGCCACCGACGACGGCAAGGCCGTCACCAGCCGCGGCTGGTATCGCATCGAGCCGGGCAAGTGCCTGCATCCCGACGTGAGCGGACAGCCGCGCCGGATCTTCAGCTTTGCCGAAGCCGTCGACACCGACGGCCGCGCCATCAAGATCAACAGCCGCCCGCTGAACTGGGGCGGCACGACAATGCTCTGTACCCGCGACACCCAGTTCGAATTCAGCGAACAGGGCGACTGCGGTTCGCGCGGCCTGCACGCCAGCGGCTATGGCCAGATCGATATGGCTGCAGGGACAGGCAGGACATTGCGGTTTGGAATGCCATGACAAAGAAACAACAGCGCAGCTTCGCTCACATCGAGACGTGGGTGTTCGATCTCGACAACACGCTCTATCCTCATCACGTCAATCTCTGGCAGCAGGTGGACGTGCGCATCCGCGATTTCGTCGCACAATATCTGAACGTGCCGAAGGACGAAGCCTTCAAGATCCAGAAGGATTACTACCGCCGGTACGGCACCACCATGCGCGGCATGATGACCGAGCACGGCCTGCACGCCGACGATTTTCTCGACTACGTGCACAAGATCGATCACTCGCCGCTGGAGCCTAATCCCGCGATGGGCGCGGCGATCGAACAGCTTCCCGGCCGCAAGCTGATCCTCACCAATGGCTCGCGCGCACATGCCGGCGCGGTGCTGGAGCGGCTCGGCATCGGCGGCCATTTCGAGGATGTGTTCGACATCGTCGCGGCCGAGCTTGAGCCGAAGCCCGCGCGCCAGACCTACATGAGGTTTCTCAAGCTGCACGGCGTCGATCCCTCGAAAGCCGCGATGTTCGAGGACCTCGCCCGCAATCTGGTGACGCCGCACGATCTCGGCATGACCACGGTTCTGGTGGTGCCGGACGGCACCAAAAACGTGGTCCGCGAGGACTGGGAGCTGGAGGGCCGCGACGCCACCTATGTCGATCACATCACCGACGATCTGACCGGTTTTCTGGCGGCGATCAGGGGCCTAAACTGACCCCCGTCAGCTTGACTCTCCCGCGCCAAATCCCGACAAAAGCCCGTCATAAATATCGAATCCCTCCCAAGGAACATCCATGTCCCTCTCCGCGCTTGAAACCACGCTGAATGCCGCCTTCGAGGCCCGCGACACCGTCAACGCCAATACCAAGGGCGAAGTGCGCGACGCCGTGGAGCTGGCGCTCGACCTGCTCGACAAGGGCGAGGCCCGCGTGGCGGAGCGTCAGGCGGATGGGAAATGGCACGTCAACCAGTGGCTGAAAAAGGCCGTGCTGCTGTCGTTCCGCCTCAACGACATGGCGGCGATCACCGGCGGCCCCGGCGGCGCGCAGTGGTGGGACAAGGTGCCCTCGAAGTTTATGGACTGGAGCGAGAGCCGCTTCCGCGACGCGGGATTCCGCGCCGTGCCGGGCGCCATCGTGCGCCGCTCGGCCTTCATCGCCAAGAACGTCGTGCTGATGCCGTCCTTCGTGAACCTCGGCGCTTATGTCGATGAAGCGACCATGATCGACACATGGTCCACGGTCGGCTCCTGCGCCCAGATCGGCAAGCGCGTGCATATTTCCGGCGGCGTCGGCATCGGCGGCGTGCTGGAGCCGCTGCAGGCCGGGCCCGTCATCATCGAAGACGACTGTTTCATCGGTGCGCGGTCGGAAGTCGCCGAAGGCGTGATCGTGCGCAAGGGCGCGGTGCTGGCGATGGGCGTATTCCTCGGCGCATCGACCAAAATCGTCGACCGCGAAACCGGCGAAGTCTTTATCGGCGAAGTGCCGGAATATTCGGTGCTGGTGCCGGGCACGCTGCCGGGCAAGCCGCTGAAGAACGGCCAGCCGGGCCCGAACACCGCCTGCGCCGTCATCGTCAAGCGCGTCGACGAGCGCACCCGCTCCAAGACCAGCATCAACGAGTTGCTGAGAGATTGATCCCGCGTGGCTGACGCCCTCTCCATCACCCGCGATCTCGTCCGCTGTCCGTCGGTGACGCCGGCGGATGCGGGCGCGCTGGGCGTGCTGGAGAAACTGCTGGGCGACGCGGGCTTCGAGCTGCATCGCGTCACTTTCTCCGAACCGGGCGCAGCCGATATCGACAATCTCTATGCGCGTATCGGCACCGGAGCCCCGCACATCACCTTCGCGGGTCACACCGACGTGGTGCCAGCGGGTGACGAAACGAAATGGACCCACGGCGCGTTCGCCGGCGACGTGAAAGACGGCCTGCTTTACGGGCGCGGCACGGTGGACATGAAGGGCGGCATCGCCTGCTCGGTCGCCGCCGTGCTCGATTATCTCGCTGCCAACGGTGGCAAGCCCAAAGGTTCGATCTCCTTCCTCATCACTGGCGACGAGGAAGACGTTGCGGTCAACGGCACCATCAAGCTGCTCGAATGGGCCGCCAAGCGCGGCGAGAAATTCGATCACTGCGTGCTGGGCGAGCCGAGCAATGTCGAGGAGATCGGCGACACCATCAAGATTGGACGGCGCGGCTCGCAATCCGGCACCGTCATTGTTGACGGCGTGCAGGGCCATGTCGCCTATCCGCACCGCGCGTCCAATCCGGTGCCGGATATTGCGGCGATCATCGCGGCATTGAGCAACGATCCGCTCGACAAGGGCACCGAGCACTTTCAGCCGTCGAATCTCGAATTCACCTCGGTGGATGTCGGCAATACCGCCTGGAACGTGATCCCAGCGCAGGCGCGGGCACGCTTCAATATCCGCTATAACGATTGCCACAGCCGCGAGTCGCTGCGCGCGCTGATCGAGGCGCGGGTTGCGAAGGCGAGCGGCAATCGCATCAAGGCCCGTGTGACGTGGGAGCCGTCGAACGCCGACGTGTTCCGCACCAAGCCCGGCCCGTTCACCGATCTCGTGGTCGCCGCCATCGAAGAGGTGACCGGCCGCAAGCCCGATCTCAACACCGGCGGCGGCACCTCCGACGCACGGTTCATCTTCCGCTATTGTCCGGTGCTGGAATTCGGCCTTGTCGGCCAGACCATGCATCAGATCGACGAACGCACGCCGGTCTCCGATCTCGAAAAACTGACGCGCATCTATCGCGGCGTGCTGGATCGCTATTTCACATGACCAATCCGAACTTGAGCGGCCCTGTCGTTGTTCTCACCGCCATCGACGACGAACTGAAGAAAGAGCGCGCGCCGGATGGCGTCGAGGTGATCTATACCGGCGTCGGCAAGGTCAATGCGGCCCATGTCGCGGCGCTGACGGTACTGGCGCTTCAACCGAAGCTCGTCATCAATTACGGCACCGCCGGGAAGATCGCGCACATCCACAACGGCCTTGTGGAAGTCGCGCACGTGATCCAGCGCGACATGGCGCCGATGCCGCTGGCGCCGCGCGGGCGCACGCCATTCGCACCGGAGATGGACCGCCTGTCGTCAGGCTCCGGCGACGTGGTCTGCGGCACCGGCGACAGCTTCGTCACCGCCATCGATCCGTGGCTGGTGGAGAACAATGTCGATGTCGTCGACATGGAACTGTTCGCCATCGCGCATGTCTGCGCGCGGCATGGCGTGCCATGGCGCGCCTTCAAGTTCATCACCGATGCGGCGGACGACAACGCGGCCGATCACTGGAACGAGAACGTCGCGGGTGGCGAGGATCTGTTCTGGGATGCGATGAAAGACATTGCGCGCTGAAGTCTCAATGGTCGTCCCGGCGAAGGCCGGGACGACCAATTTTTAGTCTGGTTATCAATACTCCACCCGCACCAGATAAAGCCCGTCCGGCGGGGCGACGGGACCGCAAGCCGCGCGATCCTTCGCTTCGAGCGCGCGGCGCATGTCGGCCGCGCTCCAGCGGCCATGGCCGACCCACACCAGCGAGCCGACCATCGAGCGCACCTGGCTGTGGAGGAACGAGCGCGCGGACGTCGTGATGTTCACGTTCTCGCCGTCGCGCGTCACGTTCAGCGTTTCGAGCGTCTTCTCCGGCGACTTGGCCTGACACTCGGTGTCGCGGAATGTCGTGAAGTCATGCTTGCCGACCAGAACCTGCGCGGCGTCATGCATGGCGTCCACATCGAGATGACGCGGCACGCGCCAGACATGGCCTGCGCTCAGCGCCAGATTGGAACGGCGGTTGGCGATACGGTAGATATAATGCCGCTTGGTCGCGGAAAACCGCGCATCGAATGTGTCCGGCACCACCTCAGCCGAAAGCACGGCGATGGGATGCGGCCGCACATGCGCGTTGAGCGCGTCGCGCACGCGATCCGCCCTGTAGGACTTCGTGAGATCGATATGCGCCACCTGCCCCAGCGCATGCACACCGGCATCGGTACGCCCCGCACCGCTGACGCGCACCATCTCGCCGGTCATCGCCGTCACGGCGGCTTCCAGCGCGCCCTGCACCGACGGCCCCTTGTCCTGGTACTGCCAGCCCCAGAACGGCGCGCCGTCATACTCGATGATGAGCTTGTAGCGGGGCATCAGATTCGAAGCCTCGCCCCCTCTCCCCGCCTGCGGGGAGAGGTAACAGCGATCGCAGGATGAATTTCCATCACATCACCCGCAGTGGCGGCTTGAGCGGCGTACCGTTGAGAAATGCCTCGGCCTTCATCGGCGGCTTGCCTGCGCGTTGCAGTTCGAGAATGCGGATCGCGCCATCACCGCAGGCGATCGTCAGCCTGTCGTCGAGCAGATCACCCGGAGAGCCTGATCTTTTCGCCAGTTCGCATCGCAGCACCTTGATACGCACCGGTTCGCCATCGATCGCAACCTCGAACCACGCGCCGGGAAATGGCGAGAGACCGTGGATATCACGCAGCACATCATGCGCGGGCTTTGACCAGTCGATCCGCGCTTCGGCCTTGTCGATCTTGGCGGCATAAGTCACGCCTTGTTCGCTTTGCTTGACCTGCTGCAATCCGCCACGCGACAGCGCCGCCATCGCGCGCACCATCAGGTCCGCGCCGAGGGGCGCAAGCGCATCGTGCAGATCCTGCGCCGTCATCGCGTCGGTGATCGGCAGGCGCTCCGCCATTGCCACATCGCCGGTGTCGAGACCGGCATCCATCTTCATGACCATGACGCCGGATTCCGGATCGCCCGACATGATCGCGCGCTGGATCGGCGCAGCCCCGCGCCAGCGTGGCAGCAGCGAGCCGTGAAGATTGAAACAGCCGAGCGGCACCGCATCCAGAATGTTCTGCGGCAGGATCATGCCGTACGCCACCACCACGGCGGCATCGGCGTTGTGCGCGCGGAATTCAGCTTCGGCTTCCGCCGTCCTCAATGTCTTCGGCGTCAGCACCGGGATGCCAAGCTGCCGCGCCGCTTGCTCCGCCGGCGTCGGTTGCTGTTTCATGCCCCGGCCCGCAGGCTTCGGCGCACGCGTATACACCGCCGCGATCTCGTGGCCGTGATCGGCCAGCGCGAGCAGGGTCGGCACCGCGAACTCCGGCGTGCCCATGAAGATCAGACGAAGCGGCATGGAATGCTCCGTCTATTCGCGGTGAGGTCATAAGCGTTCCCTCCCCCCTTGCGGGGGAGGGTCAGGGAGGGGGGTGAACTCGAAATAACCAAATCAGCAATACCCCCCTCTCCACCTCTCCCCCACAAGGGGGGAGAGTGCAGATCGCGTCGTATTGAGGTCATCATGGCATTATCCGAAAGAAGACGTGGATACTCGGCATAAAGCCGGGCATGACGATGAACTTGGCGTACGTGCAATAAAGACCTATTTCGCCGCGAGCCGTGCGGCCTTGGTGAATTTCTTCATCACGCGGTCGCGCTTGAGCTTGGACAGATAGTCCACGAACAGCACGCCGTTGAGATGATCGATCTCGTGCTGGATGCAGGTCGCATAAAGTCCCTCGGCGTCTTCCTCGTGGACCTTGCCGTCGATATCCATGAAGCGCACGCGCACCTTCGCCGGCCGCTCCACCTCCTCATAATAGTCCGGGATCGACAGGCAGCCTTCCTCATACACGGACAATTCTTCGGACGAGGAAATGATCTCGGGATTGATGAAGACCCGCGGGTCCTTCTCGCCTTCCTTCTTGGACACGTCCATGGTGATCAGGCGCAGCGGCTGCGCGATCTGGATCGCGGCAAGGCCGATGCCCGGCGCCTCATACATGGTCTCGAGCATGTCGTCCGCGAGCGCGCGGATTTCGGGCGTGATTTTCTCGATGGGCTTGGAAACGAGGCGAAGCTGCGTGTCCGGCAGGATGATGATGTCGCGAATGGCCATGGGCGCGATGTAATGGGCGCGCCTGCCGCGGTCAAACCTCTTGTCGCGTCAGGCGGTTGAGATGTGTTCGAGACCGTTAACCGCCGATTAACCATGAAAATCAAGGATTTATTAACCATAAATGTTCCCTATTCGTTCGCACCAAGCGGCGAATCGGGCTACAATTCCCATATGAACGAGATCCTTTTCATTGTCGGCGACATGCCGGTCCGCATCAGCCATGCCCTCATCGCCTTCGGCGCGCTGGCGCTGTTGCTGCTGCTGACCATTGCCATCGTCATCGCACGCTCGGGCGCTAAGGGCGCCGAAGCCGCCATGGCACAGGCGCTGCGCGCCGACGAACTCGAGGAGCGCCTGAGCGAGGTGCTGCGCATCCAGAACGAGGCCGCCGGCCGCGTGCATGAGATGGGACAGGCGCTGGCGGGGCGGCAGGCCGACATGGCGCGCGCCGTCAACGAGCGGCTGGATTCGGTGACCCATCGCGTCGGCCAGTCCATGGAGCAGACCACGCGCAACACCATGGACAGCCTGCGCGTGCTGCACGAGCGGCTCGGCATCATCGACAACGCGCACAAGAATCTGACCGACCTCACCTCGCAGGTGACGACGCTGCGCGACGTGCTCGCCAACAAGCAGGCGCGCGGCGCGTTCGGGCAGGCCCGGATGGAAGCCATCGTGCAGGACGGCATGCCGAAGGGCTCCTTTGCGTTTCAGCACACGCTGTCCACCGGCAAGCGGCCGGACTGCGTGGTGTTTCTGCCGGACCAGCGTCCATTGTGCATCGACGCGAAATTTCCGCTGGAAGCCGTAACGGCATTGCGCGACGCGCGCAGCGACGAGGACAAGAAATACGCAACCCAGCGCCTGCGTCAGGACGTGATGAAGCATGTCACCGACATCGCCGACAAATACCTGATCCCGGGCGAAACGCAGGACACCGCCTTGATGTTCGTGCCGTCGGAATCGGTCTATGCCGAGATTCACGACGGCTTCGATGACGTGATCCAGAAGGCCTATCGCGCACGCGTGGTGCTGGTCTCGCCGTCGCTGCTGATGCTGGCGATTCAGGTGATGCAGCAGATCCTGAAGGACGCGCGGATGCGTGACGCCGCCGACCAGATCCGCACCGAAGTCATCAGCATGTCCGACGACCTCGGCCGCCTGCGCGAACGCGTGCTGAAATTGCAAAAGGATTTCGGCAACGTGAACGAGGACGTGCGGCAGATCCTGATTTCCGCCGACAAGATCGAAAAGCGGGCAGGACGGATCGAGGAACTGGACTTTTCGACGTCCAGCGATCCCGCCGAGCCCCGCGTCGTGGCGCCGACAGGAAGCGAGCTGTTCCCGCCTCATCCGCTGCGCAAGCTGCAGGCGGGGGAGTAGTTTCGAAAGAAAGACGTGGATCACCGGGACAAGCCCGGTGATGACGATCGCGTGTGACGCTCCGTCCTCCTCACAAGGGGAGAGAGGACAGTCCGAATCTGCTAACACCCCTTCATGACAGCACCCGAGAGCACAGAGCGAAACGCTCCGCCCCGCGCCACGTCTCGCCCGACCTGGCGCGAGACCATGGTGGTCTACCTGCAGCCGCGCGTGCTGATCGTGCTGCTCCTTGGCTTTTCATCGGGACTTCCGCTGGCACTTTCCGGATCGACACTCCAGGTGTGGGCGGCGGAAAGCGGCGTCAATCTCAAGACCATCGGCCTGTTCGCGATCATCGGCACGCCTTACACGCTGAAATTCCTGTGGGCCCCCCTCGTCGATGCGCTCGACGTGCCGTTGCTGTCGCATTGGCTCGGACGGCGGCGCGGCTGGCTGATCTTCTCGCAATTGCTGCTGATCGTCGCGATCGTTCTGCTCAGCCAGTGCGATCCGAAAAGCGGCCCGGTGCTTTTGATCGCGGCCGCGGCTCTTGTCGCCACCGCATCGGCCACGCAGGACATCGTGATCGATGCGTTTCGCGTCGAAAGTCTGAACGAGGGCGAACAGGCCGCGGGCATGGCGTCCTACGTCGCGGCCTATCGCGTCGCCAATCTGATTTCGACCGCCGGTGCGCTCTACATCGTGAGCGGGTTCGAGGCCGGCCTTGGCTTCCCGCGCACCACGTCATGGGCACTGGGCTATGCGGCGATGGCCGCGCTTGTCCTGATCGGAATCGCTGGATCGATCATAGCGACCGAACCGGAAGCCTCGCAGCTTGCGCTCAGCGAAAACGCGCGCCGTCCCGCCACCAGCCGCCTGAAGCGCGTCTTCGAGACGGCACGCGCGGCTTTTTCGGATTTCATGACACGCGATCTTGCGGTGGTGACGCTGATCTTCGTCGTCCTGTTCAAATTCACCGACGCATTGGCCGGCGCCATGACGGCGGCCTTCGTCATCGACATCGGCTTCACCCGCGTCGAATACGCCACGATCATCAAGGGCGTCGGCTTTGCGGCAACATTGATCGGCGGTTTCGCCGGAGGCTTCGTGGCCCGCGCCTACCCGCTGGCCACCAGTCTATGGATCGGCGGCATCCTGCAGGCCCTCGCCAACTTCGGCTTCTCCTGGCAGGCGTCGATCGGTCATGACCCTCTGTGGCTTGCGTTCGCGATCACGCTCGAGAACTTCACCAGCGCGATCGGGACCGTCATCTACATCGCCTATCTGTCCGCCCTGTGCCGCAATCCCCTGCACACAGCCACGCAATACGCGCTGCTGGCTGCACTCTCGGCATTCGGCCGCACATATCTGTCCGCGATGGCAGGCTATATTGCAGAGGCGACCGGCTGGATGTGGTTTTTCGCCATCTGCGCCGCGAGCGCCCTCCCGGGGCTGGCGTTGCTCGCCATCCTGCAGCGCCGTGGGCATTTTGAACGACTCGGACAACGCGAGGCCGGAACGGCCTGAGCAAAGCCGTTCAGTGCTTCGACAGCATGCTCCACTTGGAGACGATGGCGTCGCTGAACTGGCCCGCCGCCTGCGCGCAGGACATTTCAACCGCCTTTAGCGCAACGCTCTTGCCGATATAGGGCTTCAGGGCGGCAACTTCCGCGTCGCTGTTGGTGACGATCTGGAACGTCTCGGGCCCGGTTTCGAGATTGCACATGCCCGACGGGGCCGGAAGCCGGCGCGGCTCGCTGGTCAACTGATAGGTGATGGTGCGCTTTTTCTTCGGGCCTGAGCGCATCGCGGTCAGTTCACCCGACAGCACGCCGCCATTGTTGATCGGCTTTGCCGTCTGGGGCTGGGCGAAAACATCAAGCGATGTGAGCGAGACAAGACCGAATGCCATGATGAGAGTCGCGGTAGATTTCATCAGCGCGGGTTTCAATCGACGCGAGATCATGCGAGTTCCATTTCCAGTGATTCGTCAGAACAGCGTTCGCTGCCGCATGGCAGCGGATAGCGTCCCTTCATCGAGATAGTCAAGCTCGCCGCCGACAGGCACGCCATGTGCAAGCCGTGTGACCTTCACATTCGCATCCTGTAACAAATCGGTGATGTAATGCGCCGTGGTCTGGCCATCGACAGTCGCATTGAGGGCGAGAATGATTTCCGTCACGCGCGGGTCCATCGCGCGCTTCACCAGCGACTCGATGGTGAGATCGTCCGGCCCGACTCCATCAAGCGGCGACAGTGTGCCACCGAGCACATGATAAAAACCATTCGTGGCATGGGCGCGTTCCAGCGCCCAGAGATCTGCGACATCCGCGACCACCACAATGATCGCGGGATCACGCCGCGTATCGGTGCAGACCGTGCAGGGATTCTGCGTGTCGATATTGCCGCAGGTGTTGCAGACCTGAATCTTCTCGATCGCCACCTGCAGCGCCGACGACAGCGGCGTCATCAGCGCCTCGCGCTTCTTGATCAGATGCAGCGCGGCGCGGCGCGCCGAGCGCGGGCCGAGTCCCGGCAGCCGCGCCAGCAACTGGATCAGACGTTCGATTTCAGGTCCTGCAACGGCAGCGGGCATTTCAGCTAGCCAAGTCCCAGCCCTGGCGGCAGGCCGAGACCGCCGGTCAACCCCTTCATCTTCTCCTGCATCGCGGCTTCCGCCTTGCGGCGCGCGTCGCCATGCGCCGTGACAAGAAGGTCTTCGAGAATCTCGCCTTCCTCGGGCTTGATCAGCGACGGATCGATCTTCACCGCTTTCACATCGCCCTTCGCCGTCATGCGGACACTGACAAGACCACCGCCGGACAGGCCTTCGACTTCGATAGTGTCGAGTTCATCCTGCAGCGCCTTCATCTTGGATTGAAGCTGCGCCGCCTGTTTCATCATGCCGAGAAAATCAGCCATGAGCGGTTCCTTATAATACTGAGGTTAGAGATCGTCGTCTTCTTCGACCGCGGCAACGGGACCGGCATCATCGGCCCCCGATCCACTGTCCGTGATGATGGGCTTCACCTCCATCACCTGTGCGCCGGGAAACCGCGAGAGCACCGCCTGCACGCGCGGATCGGCATGCGCGCCGTCCTTCAGCTTTGCCTTGGCGGCCTGCGCCTGCTCGCGCAATGTCGGCTGGCCCGTCTCGTTGGACACGATCACGGTCCAGCGCCGTCCGGTCCATTGCTCGAGCTTGCGTGACAGATCGTTGATTGTGGCACGCGCGGCGCTGCGCTCCAGCGCCACTTCGAGCTTGCCGTCTTCCATCTGCACCAGCCGCATGTCGGCCTCCAGCGCAGTCTTGATCTGCAGGTCGCGCTTCTCGCCGGCCAAAGCGACCAGTTCGGCGAATGTATTCAGCCGCCGTGCGGGCGCGGCCTCGACAGGCTTGGGCGCAGGAGCCGGCATGCTCATCTGCGGACGAGTCCCCGGATCGAAACCGGCCCGCGAACTGGATGCAACGGCGCGCACTTGTCCGCCGTCATCGCTACCGGAGGGCAGCATCGCGGAGACACCGCGCGAAGCGCCGCCGCCACCATTGCCGCCAAGCACAGGTGACGCGCCGCCACCCTGATCGATCATTTTGATCGCTTCGTCCGGCGTCGGAAGGTCCGCCACATAGGCGATCCGCACCAGCACCATTTCGGCCGCGGCCTGCGGGCGCGTGGCAGACTGAACTTCCGCAATGCCCTTGAGCAGCATCTGCCACATCCGCGACAGAACGCGCATGGACAGCTTGGTCGCGAATTCCCGCCCGCGGGTGCGTTCGGTCTCACCCAGCGACAGGTTGTCGGCGGTCGCCGGCACGACCTTGATGCGGGTCACAAAGTTCACGAACTCGGCGAGATCGCTGAGCACAACGACCGGATCGGCCCCGGTGTCATACTGGTCGCGAAATTCCTTGAAGGCCGCGGCAATGTCGCCGCTCGCCAGCGACTGGAACAGATCGATCACGCGCGTGCGATCCGCGAGGCCGAGCATCTGACGCACGTCCTCTGCGCGCACGGTGCCCGCCGCATGCGCGATGGCCTGATCGAGCAGCGAGAGCGAATCGCGTACCGAGCCTTCGGCGGCCCGCGCAATCAGGCCCAGCGCTTCCGGCTCCGCCTGCACGCCTTCCTTCGCCGAGATATTCGACAGATGCGCCATCAGCACATCGGCATCGACACGTCGCAGGTCGAAGCGCTGGCAGCGCGACAGCACCGTCACCGGCACTTTTCGGATTTCCGTGGTGGCGAACACGAATTTGGCGTGTTCCGGCGGCTCCTCCAGCGTCTTCAAGAAGGCGTTGAACGCCTTCTCCGAAAGCATGTGAACCTCGTCGATGATATAGACCTTGTAGCGCGCGCTCGACGGCGCGTAGCGCACGCCGTCGGTGATCTGGCGCACATCGTCGATGCCGGTATGGGACGCGGCGTCCATTTCGAGA
>Ga0153956_1002340_pt1 | contig 14184 bp, 18 predicted proteins | sample TSFL040MetaG_FD_104704 | JGI IMG/M metagenome (GOLD analysis project Ga0153956, IMG submission 104704) | Attine ant fungus gardens microbial communities from Florida, USA - TSFL040 MetaG | ecosystem: Host-associated > Fungi > Mycelium > Unclassified | place: USA: Florida, Wekiwa Springs... | reverse complement strand
GATGTAGTTCTCGATATCCGGGTGGTCGGCGTCGACGACGACCATCTTCGCCGCGCGCCGCGTCGTGCCGCCCGACTTGATCGCGCCCGCGGCGCGGTCGCCGATCTTCAGGAAGCTCATCAGGCCCGACGACTTGCCGCCGCCCGAGAGGCGCTCGTTCTCGCCGCGCAGCTTCGAAAAGTTCGAGCCGGTGCCCGAGCCGTATTTGAACAGGCGCGCCTCGCGCACCCACAGGTCCATGATGCCGTTTTCGTTGACGAGATCGTCCTCGACCGACTGGATGAAGCAGGCATGCGGCTGCGGATGCTCGTAGGCGCTCTCCGAGTTCACGAGCTTGCCGGTGAACGGATCGACGTAGAAGTGGCCCTGGCTCGGGCCGTCGATGCCGTAGGCCCAGTGCAGGCCGGTGTTGAACCACTGCGGCGAGTTCGGCGCCGCCATCTGCATCGCCAGCATGTAGCAATGCTCGTCATAGAAGGCGCGGGCGTCGGCTTCCGAGTCGAAATAATTTCCCTTCCAGCCCCAGTAGGTCCAGGTGCCGGCGAGGCGGTTGAAGACCTGCTTGGCGGAAGTCTCGCCGACGATGCGCTCTTTCGCCGGGAGCGGCGCGAGCTTCGCTTCGTCCGGCACCGAGCGCCACAGCCAGGAGGGGACGTTGTTCTCCTCGACGCGCTTGAGGTGCGCGGGCACGCCCGCCTTGCGGAAATATTTCTGCGCCAAGACGTCGGTCGCGACCTGCGACCAGTGCTCCGGCACTTCCATGGTGTCGAGCTTGAAGACGATCGAGCCGTCCGGATTGCGGATTTCGCTGGTCGCCGTGCGGAAGGCGATGTCCGCGTAAGGCGATTGACCCTCTTTGGTGTAGCGGCGCTCGATCTTCATCGTCATCGTCCCCTTGCTTCGGGCCGCGGGCCTGCCGCCCGCGGTGCCGGATTTGGCCGAACTCTTGTTGCTCACATCCCTGATGGAGCCGTCCGGCGTTGGCGACGGTTCGGCCCCGATACTCACATTCCCGCGCGGAGAAACGAAGGCCGTTGCCGGGGGTGGAAAGTTGCCCCGGCCGGGGTCATTCGCGCTCCTGGGGGAGGCCGGAAAACCGCACGAACACGCGATTCCCGACAGGTACTAAGACTAGACGCGATACGCTTCATGCGTCAAGCAGTAGTATAAGCCACTTAACAAAGCTCTAAATCTTGTGTTTTCAAGAGGTATTTAGGGAGGGTTCCCGCCGCCCGCAACCCGCGAAAACGAGACCATCAGAAGGGGATTCGCGCGGGCCGTAAAGCGGATTCGTCAGGCCAGCCTGTGGCTTGCGGTGAAAATTTTTCCGGCGGGCGTTTTCCCGCGCGAAAACGCGGAAGACTCGCCGCGCAGAAAAAAATCCGCCGCCGAATTCGGCGGCGGATTTTCATTCAATGCGATCTCTTTCGAGGATTGACGCTTAATGCCAGCGGCAGTGCCGCACCCCGGCGCGGTCGTGCCAGCAATGTTTGTATGCGTGCGTGCGCGAAATGCGCGGGCCGCCGACGACCGCGCCGATTCCGCCGCCGACCACTGCGCCCACGGGCCCCGCGACGACCGCACCCGCGCCCGCGCCGATGGCGGCGCCTGTCCAGGTGCGCTCTCCCGCGTCGGCCGGCGCCGCAAAACAAATGGCCGCGAGGAAAGCAGCGGTCATGACGAATCTCTTCATGATCGTTCTCCGTTGGTCTGCGACAAACTCAGCACGGAAGCGTAAATATAAGCGAAAGGCTCCGGAATGGTTCCGTCGCGCTCTGAAGTAGAATCGGCGGGCGGAGAATTGTGATGATCGACAAAAATTACCTGCAAAAAATGGCGCGCTACAATCGCTGGCAGAACGAGAGCTTGTACGGCGCGGCCGAAACCCTGAGCGACGCGGAACGCAAGCGCGACCGCGGCGCCTTCTTCGGCTCGATCCACGGCACGCTCAATCATCTGATGTGGGGCGACGGCATGTGGCTTTCCCGCTTCACCGCCCGTCCGAAACCGGCGGCGGGCATCAAGGGCTCGACGGAGCTTTACCCCGAGTGGGATGTGTTGAAGCTGGAGCGCGTGAAACTCGACCGGTTCATCGTCGAATGGGTCGGCGGCCTCGATCCGCGATGGCTGGAAGGCGACCTCACATGGTTCTCGGGAGCGGCGCAGCGCGAGCTTTCGCGGCCGAAATGGGTCACTATCGTCCACTTCTTCAACCACCAGACCCATCATCGCGGGCAGGTGCATGGCATGCTGACGGCGGCGGGTGCGAAGCCCGCCGAGACCGACCTCATTTTCATGCCGTAAAGGATGCAGATTGGTTCAGCGCCTCAAGCGTGAAGAATACGATGACACAATCATCGAGATGTAGGGCAGCTAAAAAAACCGCATCTTTTTGTTCGTCAGCGCACATATAAAAGTTTTCGTTAAGAACTGGCGCGATAGATAAGGGGTAATTTGTAACCGCCATTGTACACATCACTGTATCCGTCCCGGCAAATCTTGAAGTTCACCCCCGCGTTCCGCCGAACATGCTTCGACGTGCTGCTGATTACGGGCTTTGCGCTCGGCAGCCTGCTGGTGGCTGCCCGTATTGCGCTGCAACCCCAAAATCCCTCCGAAGGGCTTGCCGTTGTCTTCACGCCGTGGACGGACGCCGCGAGCGCCCTCGACCGCGCGACATCGGCCGGCGCGCGCCTCGTGCGCTACGGCAATTACCCCTTCATCGTCGTCGTGATCCCTGACGACGCGAGCTACGTCTCGCGCGTCTCGTCGAGCGGCGCGCTTTTTATCGCCGACCCGAAGACGCTCGCCGCCTGCTTTCCCGGCGCGAACCAACAAGGAAAAACAATATGAACAGCCTTGAGCAATTCCAGCGCCGCGTCGCACGCCTGCTCATCGCGCTCGCCTGGGTTCATGTGCCTGTTCTCGCGCTGCTGAGCCTGCTGATGGGGAAGCAGACGGGGCTGATTTTCACGACGGCCTTGCTCGGCGCGTTGCTGCCTACCTACTTCTATTATGCCGCCCGTTCGATCGCGCTGATCGGGATCGCGCTGGCGTTCACGCTGGTCGCCGAGACGTCGCTCTCCGTCTATATCTTCACCGGCCACCCGTGGCAGGTGGAGATGCATTTCTACTATTTCGGCGTGCTGGCGATGCTGGCCGGCTTCTGCGACTGGCGCATCCTGCTGCTCGGGGCTGGAATCATCGCCGCGCACCATCTTTTGCTGAACGAGTTTTTCCCGTCCGCGATCTATCCCGCGGACGGCGACATCTTCCGGGCCATGGTGCATGTGACCTTCGTCGCGGTGGAAACGGCGGTGCTGGTCGTGATCGGCGCCACGATCCGTCAGGCTTTCGTGCAAACGGATGCCGCCCTTGAGAAAGCGGAAGATTCCGCGCGCGCGCTGGAAGTGATCGCCTCCAGGCGGCAGAAGGATCTGACCGCGACGGCGATGCGCGCCGACCAGACCGGCGACATGCTCGGCCGCTTCAACACGGAAATGGAGCAGGCGATCGGCGTTCTCTATACGTCGGCAAGCGAATTGCAGTCCTATGCCGATGCGCTCGGCATGGAGGCGGAACGGGCGAACGCGCAGTCCCGCAAGGTGATGAGCGCCTCCGAAGGGACGGCGCGCAAGGTCGAGGCGGCCGCGAACGCGGGCGAGGAACTCGCGCAGAGCATCGGCGAGGTCGGCGACAACGCCGCCCGCTCGTCGAAGCTCGCGGCCGAGGCCGTGCAGCAGGCCGAGACGACCAACATCACGATCGACGAGATGGCGGCGGTCGTCGCCGAGATCGGGCAGGTGACGGGCCTCATCAGCTCCATCGCCGCGCAGACCAATCTGCTGGCCTTGAACGCGACCATCGAAGCGGCGCGGGCAGGGGAAGCCGGCAAGGGCTTTGCGGTCGTCGCGCAGGAAGTGAAGGCGCTCGCCTCGCAGACCGCGCGGGCGACGCAGGAAATCTCGTCCAGGATCGAGGCGATGCAGACGACGACCGCGCGTTCCGTGAGCGCCATCCAGGCCATCACCGGCACGATCCGCGAGCTGGACCAGTTCTCCACGGCGATCGCGGCGGCGGTGGAGCAGCAGGCCGCTTCCGCGCAGTTGATCTCGCAGAACGTGAGCGACGCCGCGGGCAGCGCCGGCGATGTGACGGCTTCGATCGGCGATATCGACGCGATCGCGAAAAATACCGCGACGGCGGCCGAAGCGCTGCTGCGCTCGGCGGCGGAAGTCACCCGGCAGACCGGCGGCATTCGCTCGCGCGTGAACGCCTTCACCGGCGACATTCAGGCGATGCAGGGATAATCGGGCAGGGGGAGATAGGGCATTCCACGGCGTTTTTGCCGCTTTCCGGGCGCCCGGAACGCGCTGGACAGGGCCGGACGGACACATTAATCCACCGTCCCATGAAAAACTTCTTCCTCAAAGTGTTCACCTGGTGGAACGGCCAGACCTTCGGAACGCAGTTCTGGACCTGGCTCTACGGCGAATATGTCGGCACCGACGAGTTCGGCAATCGCTACTTCCGGGAGAAGGGCGGCAAGATCAACAAGGGCTTCGGCTTCCAGCGCCGCTGGGTGATCTATAACGGCGTCGCCGAGGCGTCGCGCGTGCCGCCGTCGTGGCACGGCTGGCTGCATCACACCGTCGATACGCCGCCGACGGAAGAAAACTACAAGCCGCGCGAGTGGCAAAAGCCGCACCGGCCGAATCTCACCGGCACGCCGAACGCCTACCGCCCGTCGGGCTCGACGCTGAAATCCGGCCGCCGTCCGGCCGCGACCGGCGACTACAAGGCCTGGAGTCCGGGCGAATAGCTTCCGTTTTGGGAGGATGCGTCGAAAACCCCTCGCGGTTGAGACGCGTTATATTGGTTCATGCTTTGGCTTGAACTCTTCATCGTGGCGGTCCTGACGGTCCTGAACGGGCTGTTTGCGCTGTCCGAGCTCGCGGTCGTTTCCTCGCGCCGCTCGAAGCTGCAGGCGCTGGCCAATCAGGGCTCGCCGGGGGCGGCGACGGCGCTCGCGCTTGCCTCCGATCCCGGAAAATTTCTCTCGACGGTGCAGATCGGCATCACGCTGATCGGCGTCCTTTCGGGCGCGTTCTCCGGCAGCACGCTCGGCACGCGCCTCGCCGCGTGGCTCGCAAGCCTCGGCATGCCCGCGTCCTACGCCGATGCGATCGGCATCGGCCTCGTGGTGGTCCTCATCACCTACGCCTCGGTCATCATCGGCGAGTTGGTGCCGAAGCAGCTCGCCTTGCGCGATCCCGAGCGTTTTGCCGCAATGGTCGCGCCGTCGATGAACGCGATCTCGAAATTCGCGCGGCCGCTCGTGGTTTCCTTCGATCTCTCGGGCCGCTTCGTGATGCGGCTTCTCGGCCGCCAGGCCGAAGGCGACAGCGCGATCACCGACGAGGAAATCCGCACGCTGATCGCGGAAGCCGAAACCGCCGGCGTGATCGAACCCGAGGAGCGCTCCATGATCGCGGGCGTGATGCGCCTCGGCGACCGCCCGGTGACGGCGGTGATGACGCCGCGCCGCAACGTCGACATGATCGACCTCAATCTTGAGCCGGAGGAAATCTTCCGCCGCATCCGCATGAGCGCGCACTCGCGTCTGCCGGTGTACCGGGAATCGAACACGCGCGTCGTCGGCATCGTTCAGGCGAAGGACGTCATGGACGCCTATATCGCGGGGGAAACGGTCGACCCGCGCGATTTCGTCAAGCCCGCGCCGATCGTGCCCGACACCATCGAGGCGCTCGACGTGCTTGACGTCCTGAAGTCGTCGGATATTCACGTCGCGCTCGTGCACGACGAGTACGGCGACTTTCAGGGAATGGTGACGAGCGCGAACATTCTCGAGGCGATCGCCGGCGTGTTTCAGGCCAAGGAAACGAAGCAGGCGAAGGCCACGCGGCGCAAGGACGGCGGCTGGCTGCTCGATGGCGCGATGGCGATCGACGAGATTTCCGACCTGATCGGCATCAAGATTCCCGAGGATCGCGAATACCATACGCTCGCGGGCTATCTGCTCGCGGAGTTCGGCCACCTGCCGGCATGCGCGGAAGACATCGTGCGGCAGGGCTGGCGCTTCGAGGTCGTCGATCTCGACGGCCGCCGCATCGACAAGGTGCTGGCGAAGCGCGTGACGGTCCGCCGGCGCACGAAGACCGAGAAGGCCGAAAAGCCGAAGGCGTAGATCGTGCTCTCTTAAAGCACGATCACGCGGGTGTTGACCGGCGTGCGCAGATACAGATCCGCGATTTCCTCGTTCAGCAGCCGGATGCAGCCCGACGATACGTTGGTGCCGATGGTCCACGGCTCCGCGGTGCCATGGATGCGATAGAGCGTGTCCTTGCTGCCCTGATAGAGATAGAGCGCCCGCGCGCCGAGCGGATTGTTCGGCCCGCCCGGCATGCGTTCGGGCAATTCCGGCTGGCGCAGCCGCATTTCCTTCGGCGGCACCCAGTCGGGCCACTTCGCGGTCCGGCCGACCATCGCGGCGCCGCTCCAGCCGAAGCCTTCGCGGCCGACGCCGACGCCGTAGCGCACGGCGGTGTTGCCCTCGCGCAGCGAGTAGAGGAAATGCTGTTTCGGGTCGACCACCAGCGAGCCGGGCTGCTCGGTGTGCGAATAGTTCACGAGCTGGCGGCGGAATTCGGGATTGAGCAGATCCTGATTGACCTTCCGGATGACGAAAGGCGGATCGGGAATCTCGCCGATGTACCACTCCTGTCCGTCCGGCGCTTCGACCGGCTGGCCGTAGATCGGATGGTTGTCGGCGGGCTGCGCGTCGGGCGAGACGCGCATCGGCGCCTGATTGCCGGGCTGCACGTTGCCGGGAGGCAACTGGCCGGGAGGCATTTGGCCTTGCCCGGAATAGGGCTGGCCATAGGGCCCCTGCGGGCCGGGAGCCTGCGGCGGGTATTGCGGATAGCCCTGCTGCGCGTGCGCCGCGACAGGAAAGGCCGCAATGGTGGCAGCGCCCAAGAGGAATTTCCGGCGCGAAAGAGGTTTCCGATTCATGGGGTCAGTCATAGCTAGGGATACGCTTAAAGCCACTGGAAATTGGGAAACTTGATGGCGAATCCGCCGCCCCTGGGGGGCGAATTGGCGAAAATTACCCATGAAGCGGCACTGGAACACTTTTATGACGCGGGAGCCGTTCTCCCGTCCCGGGCAAAAGCGGCCCAAACGGCCGAAGCGGTCCAAGAGGCCGAAGAGGACCAAGAGGACCAAGAGGACCGCTTTTGTCGCGTTCCCGGCTATCGCGGGATGCGGGGATTCAACATGCAGGTGTCGCCATTCGCCCGGGCCTGCATGCACTGATCCCTCGTTTCGTACAGGCACTGCATGATGGTTCCGCCGCCGTCGGAGCCGCCGATGGACATATCGAGACACCAGGTTTCATTCTTCCGCAGTTTTTCTTTCGCGTCCGCGTTCGTGGCCGCGGAAAAAAGCGCGGCGGCGAGCAGCGATATTCCCAAAAGGATTTTCATCGCAACCTCCTTGGCCAAATAGGGGTATCGGGAATGCCCGGATCAGTAATGACCTTGCGTCCGGTAGTAGCGATCGCGCTGGGCGAACGCCAGAACCGGATTGAGCATGCAAGTGTCGCCCTGGCCGGCTTTCGACGCGTAGCACTGCGCCATCGTTTCGTAATTGCACTCGATGATCGTGCCGCCGCCGCGATCGCCGCCGACGCGCGTCTCGAGACAATAGGTTTCGTTCTTGCGAAGATGTTGCTTTGCCTGCGCGGGCGCGAAGGCGCCGACGAGCGCGATCGCCGTTCCGGCGAAAAGGATAAAAGCCTTCATGATGCGTGCCTCCGCCTCTGCCTTTTCCTCTTCGTGTAACAACACGAATGCGGCGTTGTTCCTGCGCGGGGACGCGGCCTACATCACAACTACGCGCGTGCCGACCGGCGTGCGGAGGTAAAGGTCGGCGATTTCCTCGTTCAGCAGGCGGATGCAGCCCGAGGAAATATTCGTTCCGATCGTCCAGGGTTCCTTGGTGCCGTGGATGCGGAAGAGGGTGTCGCGGTTTCCCTGATAGAGATACATCGCGCGCGAGCCGAGCGGATTGTCCGGGCCGCCCGGCATCATGGCCGGCAGTTCGGGCTGCCGCAGCAGCATTTCCTTCGGCGGATGCCAGTCCGGCCATTCCGCCTTGCGTCCGACCGACGCCTGGCCGCTCCAGCTGAACCCCTCGCGCCCGGTGCCGACGCCGTAACGGATCGCCGTGTTGCCCTCGCGCGTCGAATAAAGGAAGTGCTGGCTCGGGTCGATGATGATGGTGCCCGGCTGCTCGTTGTGGCGGAAGTTGACGAGCTGGCGGCGATACACCGGATCGAGCATCTCCATGTTGACTTTATGGATGCGGCCTTTGCCGTCCTGCACCCAGCCCGTGTACCACTGGTTGACGTCGATGCCTTCGTCCGTCTCCTGTCCGTAGCCGACATAGGGCTCGATCCGGATGCCGAAATTGCCCTCCTGCGCATGCGCGCGGAAAGGCCAGAGGGCCGGGGCGGCAAGCGCGGCGGCGCCCGCTTTCAGGAAGCGGCGGCGGCTCGATTTGGCTCCTGCCATGATGGTCCCATGCGTGTGAATCTTGCGTCAGGCAAATGTGGGCAAATTTTGCGCGTTTGCCAAGCGCCCCGGAACCGCCCGAAACGCCCTTCCGCCGCCGTATTTGCCATGATAACCAGCACGCTAGGCGGGCAGACTGATGGATTCCTTCACTTTCCGATCCGCCGGAATGCGATGCCATTGAAGTTTTCACCCATCATCCCGGCCTTTGCCCTCTGCCTGCTCGCTGCGGGCGCGGCCGCCCAGTACGACGCCCCGCGTCCGCCGGGGAGCGTGGGTTATCCACCGGGGCAGCAGGGATACCCGTCGCCGCGGGAATATCCTTCGCAGGGGTATCCGCCGCAGCAGGGCTATCCGCAGGGCCGGAGCCAATATCCCGGCCAATATCCGGGTGAAGTGCAATCGCAGCCCTTGCCGCCGCCTTCGGGCGGGCGGAACACGCGGCAGATCGTGCCGCCGCCGGGCACCGATACGATGCCGCCGCCGCCGGGCGCACCGAAGGCAAGAGCCAAGGGCGACTCGTTGAAGGGCGAGCAGCCGAAACAGGAACGGGGAGCGGCGAAGCAGGGCGCGCCGTCGGCCCCCGGCAGCGCGCCGGAAGCCGCGGAGGTGCCTGTCGATCAGGCGCCCGTGCAGCGCATTTCAAATCCGACCGCCGTATTTTCCGGCCTCGACAAGATCACCGGCCGCATCATCACCTTCGACGTCGCGATCGACGAGACGGTGCAGTTCGGCGCGCTGCAGGTGACGCCGCGTGCCTGCTACACGCGCCCGCCGACGGAAATTCAGGACACGACGGCTTTCGTCGAGGTGGACGAGATCACGCTTGCCGGCGACATCAAGCGCATCTTCACCGGCTGGATGTTCGCCAATTCGCCCGGCCTGCACGGCGTCGAGCATCCGATCTACGACGTCTGGATCAAGGACTGCAAAACGACGCCGCCCTTGGTCGCCAAGTCCGGCGATAAGTCCGGCGACAAGCAATAGAAGTCTCCATCCGCCGCGAGCGCGATCGCCAGCAGGCGATGATACTGCTCGCGCTCCAGCTCGACCGCGCCGAAGCTCGCGAGATGATCCGTCAGGAATTGCGCGTCGAGCAGTTTATAGTTGCCGGCGCGCAGCCGCGCGACGAGATGCACGAGCGCCACTTTCGAGGCGTCGCGCTCGATGTGAAACATGCTCTCGCCGAAAAACGCGCCGCGGAGCGAAATCCCGTAGAGGCCGCCGACGAGCTTTCCGTCGCGCCACGCCTCGACCGTGTGGCAATAGCCCCGGCGGAACAGCTCGCGGTAGAGCTTGCGAATGCGGTCGTTGATCCAGGTCTTGCGGCGTCCCGGCGCGGGCGCGGCGCAAGCTTCGATCACCGCGTCGAAATCGCGGTCGGCATGGACCTCGAAACGGTCGGAACGCACGGTGCGGGCGAGGCGGCGCGATACGTGAAAGCGCTCGAGCGGCATCACGCCGCGCCGCTCCGGATCGACCCAATAGAGGCTCGGATCGTCGGCATTCTCCGCCATCGGGAAGATGCCGCAGGCATAGGCCTTGAGCAGCACTTCGGGCGTGATTTCAGCGAGGTGTTCTCCGCCGCGTGTCATGCGGCGAGTCTATATCCGTTGCCGCGACTTGGGGAGCGTCGATTTCCGGCGTCAGGCGGTACGGAACGCGACCCCGATCTGCTTTTTCTTGCGCCAGACCACGCGGCAGAAACGCAGGACTTTTCCGCGCTCGGAAAGCATCAGCGCGAAACGATCGGGCAGCGTCTGCGCGTCGTCCACGAGAAGACGGGCGCCGGTCGCGGAGATATCGGCCAGGCGGCACGCGTGCCGCGTCTTGCCGTCGAGCGAGACGGCGGTCGAACCGCAAGTCAGGCGTTGCCGCTTGCTCTGGCGCAACTCGGATCCCATAACTTTCCTGGGCCCCTGTCTTTCTTCCCGATTGCGGAAACTTATAGCGCGATTGAAATAACGGACTCTGAAAACCGGCGCGGAATGGCCGCGCGTTTCATCACGAAAACGCGACGGTTAACGTTCGGTTTCGCTTGCGAAAACGGCGGCGCGCGATGGTTGTCCCGCCCATCCCTGCAATCTCGCCTTAACGGATTGGTATCCGCTTTTCCCTAGTCTTTCGTGAATTGCATCAGGAGCCCGGGCACGATCGTCCCGCCGGCGCCGGAGGATCGGACGATGCGTGACGTCCCGCTGCCCCATGAAGAAGTCGCGACCCGGTCCTCGGCGTAGCGGGGGGCGATCTTGTTACCGATAGCGGTCGCGATCCTCGTCTGCCTCGTTTTATGGATTGTCTTTACTTCCTCGCGCGCGCGGAGATTCTTTTTTCTGGCGACGACGCTTCTGGTGGCGGCCGGCTGCTTCTGGTTTCTGCGCGAAGAACTTCCCTTGCTGGGACGGAAGACGGAAGCCCCGGCGAAGCCGCCTTATCCCGAAAGCATGGATGTGTCTCCCGACGAACTGCTGGTCGAGAACGTCGTCGTGCGCAAGCCCGCCCGCGACAACGGCTATTACGGCATCTCGGGGAACATCGCGAACCGCGCGAAAACCAAAACGCTCAGCGCCTTCAAGCTGCGGATCGTCGTCAGCGACTGCTCGGGCGGCTCGAGATGCGTGATCGTCGGCGACCGGACGATACGCATCAAGACCAGCGTGCCGCCGGGCGGAAGCAGGACGTTCGACTACGAACTGACGCGCCTCGCGGGCATTCCGAAGAAGGATGGCCTGTCCTGGAAGTGGTCGGTGGTTGCGAACGACGCCGACTGAGCCGTTACGCCTTGAAGCCGCCGTTCTCGAGGAAGCGCTCGAGCCAGTGGATGTCGTAATCGCCGTTCTGGATGTCGGAGTTGCGCACGAGGGTCCGGAAGAGCGGCAGCGTCGTCTCGATTCCGTCGACGACGAATTCGTCGAGCGCGCGGCGCAGCCGCATCAGGCACTCGTTGCGTGTCTTGCCGTGGACAATCAGCTTGCCGACCAGCGAGTCGTAGTAGGGCGGGATCGTGTAGCCCTGATAGACGGCCGAATCGACGCGCACGCCGAGCCCGCCGGGCGCGTGATACGACTTGATCCGGCCCGGCGAGGGCCGGAAGGTCGCGGGATTTTCCGCGTTGACGCGGCACTCGATGGCATGGCCCTCGAACTCGATGTCTTCCTGCCTGAAGCCGATCAGGCCGCCGGCCGCGATGCGGATCTGCTCGTTCACGAGGTCGATGCCGGTGATCATCTCGGTCACCGGATGCTCGACCTGAATGCGCGTGTTCATTTCGATAAAATAGAACTCGCCGTTCTCGTACAGGAACTCGATCGTGCCGGCGCCGAGATATTTCAGCTCGCGCATGGCGTTCGCGACGATGTCGCCGATTTTCTTGCGCTGCGAGCTGTTGAGCGCAGGTGAGGGGCTTTCTTCCCAGACCTTCTGGTGGCGGCGCTGCAGGGAACAGTCGCGCTCGCCCAGATGCACGGCGCCGCCCTTGCCGTCGCCGAGCACCTGAATCTCGATGTGGCGCGGCGCGCCGAGATATTTCTCGATATACACCGCGTCGTCGCCGAACGCGGCCTTCGCTTCCGAGCGTGCGGTGGAAAGCGCGGTCGAAAGGTCGGCCTCGCTGCGCGCGACTTTCATGCCGCGCCCGCCGCCGCCGGCCGCGGCCTTGATGAGCACCGGGAAGCCGATTTCCTTCGCGATCTTCTTCGCTTCCTCGTCGGAGGAGACGCCGCCCTCGGAGCCCGGCACCACGGGGATGCCGAGGCGCTTGGCGGTGCGCTTCGCCTCGATCTTGTCGCCCATGATGCGGATATGCTCGGGCGTCGGGCCGATGAAACCGACTTTATGATCGCGCAGGATTTCGGCGAAGCGCGCGTTCTCCGAAAGGAATCCGTAGCCGGGATGCACGGCGTCGGCGCCGGTGATCTCGCAGGCCGCGAGCAGGTTGGGAACGTTGAGATAGCTGTCGCGCGCCGGCGGCGGCCCGATGCAGACGGTTTCGTCCGCGAGCTTCACATGCATCGCGTCGGCGTCGGCGGTGGAGTGGACGGCGACCGTCGCGATCCCGAGCTCCTTGCAGGCGCGCAGGATTCGCAGCGCGATCTCGCCCCGGTTCGCGATCAGGATTTTGTCGAACATGACGGCTCTACTCGATGACGACGAGCGGCTCGCCGAATTCGACCGGCTGTCCGTCCTCGACGATGATCTGCGTCACGGTGCCCGCGCGCGGCGCGGGGATCGCGTTCATCGTCTTCATCGCCTCGATGATGAGAAGAGTCTGGCCGGCGGAGACTTTCGTGCCGACGTCGACGAAGGGCTTGGCGCCCGGTTCCGGCGCGCGGTAGGCGGTGCCGACCATGGGTGAGGTGACGGCGCCCGGATTCTTCGCGGCGTCGGCGGATTTTGCCGCGGCGGGAGCCGCCGCTGCCGGTGCGCTGGCGGGAGCGGGGGCGTGCGCCACGGGCGCGGCGATGTAATTGCCGCCGCCGCGCGAAACGCGCACGCGCTGGTCGCCGCGTTGCACCTCGATCTCGGTGAGATGATTTTCTTCCAGGAGACGCGAAAGCTCGCGTACAAGTTCCTTGTCGACTTCAACCTTGCGCTTGAACATCTCGAAATGCTTCCGCGTTTTCCGTTATTTTTTGCCGAGTAGCGAAGCCAGCCCGTCGATCGCGAGGGCGTAGCCCTGCACGCCCATCCCGCAGATTACGCCACGCGCCACCTTCGATATATAGGAGTGATGCCGGAATTTCTCCCGGGCATGAATGTTGGTGATGTGAACCTCGACCGTGGGAACCTGCACGCCGAGCAGGGCGTCCATGATCGCAATGGACGTCGTCGTATAACCCGCCGGATTGATGACGATGCCCGCGGCTTTTTTCTTTCCGGCTTCCTGAATGAAGTCGACGATCTCGCCTTCCACGTTCGACTGCCGGAATTCGACTTTCCAGCCGTGCTTCTTCGCGGCCGCCGCGCAAAGCTTCTGCACGTCCTTGAGCGTCGCCCGGCCGTAGGTCTTGGGTTCGCGCGTGCCGAGGAGATTCAGATTCGGCCCGTTGATGACGAAAAGGGTGCCGGCCATGACAATGCAGCTTCAGGGGTGGGTTCGAACATGCCACAGCCCGGAATGGGCGCGGGCGCTCCTTATAGGAAGGCCGGATGGAAACGCCAAGTGTCCCGGGGGTCCCAAGTATCCCGAGCGCCCTGACGGTCCAAAGCAGGATCGAACAGGGAAACGGGCATGAAAAAAGGGCGAAGGGAGGCTCTCCCTTCGCCCTTTCGGCGGAATCGTAATCGGTTTAGGGGCAGGTATCCCAGAAACCACTCGTCCGCGCAGGATCGGTATAGTACCAGCAGTAGCCCGGTCCGGGAGGATTGGAGGCCCAGGCGGCCGCCTGCACGGAGGTCAGATAGCCGATCGCGGCACCGGCGGCGATGGCGCCTCCGGCGATCCACCAATAATCCGAGGGGCGGACCCAGCGGCCGCCGTTGTAGCGCCAGCTGTAGTGATAGTTACGGCCCCAGCCGTGATAGGCCTTCCGGTTGACGTTCCGATTGACGTTGACGTTGCGGTGGACGTTGACGTTGCGATTGACCT
>Ga0153956_1002339_pt1 | contig 14185 bp, 8 predicted proteins | sample TSFL040MetaG_FD_104704 | JGI IMG/M metagenome (GOLD analysis project Ga0153956, IMG submission 104704) | Attine ant fungus gardens microbial communities from Florida, USA - TSFL040 MetaG | ecosystem: Host-associated > Fungi > Mycelium > Unclassified | place: USA: Florida, Wekiwa Springs... | reverse complement strand
TGATACTGCTCGGCGATGCCGACCATCTTGTTGCGGCGGCCGAGCGAGAGGATCTGCGCGAAGCCGGTATAGAACCACATGCCCTCGAACACGACATAGAAGGCAATGAGATCGCGCAGGAACGACTGATCGGCCTCCTGCGTGCCGGTGGTGAAATCCGGGTTGTCGAGATTTTGGGTGTGCTTGAGCGCCCACGCCGCCTTGTCGGTAATCGAAGGCACCTCGCGGTACATGTTGAACAACTCGCCCTCGTCGAGGCCGAGACTTTCCACGATGTACTGGAAGGTGTGGGTGTGCACGGCTTCTTCGAAGGCCTGCCGCAACAGATACTGCCGGCATTCAGGATTTGTGAGGTGGCGATAGATCGCCAGCACGATGTTGTTGGCGACAAGGCTCTCGGAGGCGGCGAAGAAGCCGAGATTGCGTTTGATGGCGCGGCGCTCGTCCTCGGTCAGTCCGTCGCGCGACTTCCACAGTGCGATGTCCGCCTGCATCGACACTTCGGTCGGCATCCAGTGGTTGTTGCAGCCGGAGAGATACTTCTCCCATGCCCATTTATATTTCAGCGGCAGCAACTGGTTGACGTCGGCGCGGCAGTTGATCATCCGCTTCTCGTCGACCGAGACCCGGCCGCCGGAACGGTCGATTTCTCCGAGGCCGGTCTGCTCCGTAGGCTGCTCGGTGTTGAACACGGTGGCGGGTGTCGGCTTGGAGGTGGTTGAATCGGACCAGTCGAGCATGGTTCTTTCCTTATTATTTAATATCTCTGTTGGCCGTCATGGCGAGGAGCGTTGGCGACGAAGCAATCCAGTTTTTATCGGCGGTTTCTGGATTGCTTCGCTTCGCTCGCAATGACGAAAGATCGTTACTGACACGCTTCGCAGTCGGGATTGTCGATCGAGCAGGCCTTGACGCCGTCAAGGTCCGGCGCCGTGGCGTTCGGAACGACAATCGGCGCGTGGGCGATCATGCCCGACGCGGACACCGCGTTGAGCTTGCCGTCGGTGCCCTTCAACGTGGACTTCTCGACATGGGTGGCGCTGCGCGAACGCAGGTAATAGGTGGTCTTCAGGCCAAGCTGCCAGGCGAGGCGGTAAAGCTGGTCGAGCTTCTTGCCCGACGGATTGGCGATGTAGAGGTTGAGCGACTGCGCCTGGTCGATCCACTTCTGCCGCCGCGCGGCGGACTCGATCAGCCATGAAGTGTCGATTTCGAACGCGGTCGCATACAGCGCCTTGAGATCGTCCGGCACGCGGTCGATCTGGCCGACGCTGCCGTCGAAATATTTCAGGTCCGACACCATCACCTCGTCCCACAGGCCGCGCTCCTTGAGGTCGTGCACGAGATGCTCGTTCACGACCGTGAAGTCGCCCGACATGTTCGATTTGACGAACAGGTTCTGGTAGGAGGGCTCGATCGACTGTGCCACGCCGCAGATGTTGGAAATCGTCGCGGTCGGCGCGATCGCCATCACGTTGGAATTCCGCATGCCGTCCTTGCGGACGCGATCGCGTAAAGCAGACCAGTCGAGCGTCGTGGAGTCATTGAGCGGAGCGCCGCCGCGCGACTTCGAGAGGATGGCGACGGAATCGATCGGCAGGATGCCTTGCGACCACAGCGAGCCGTCGAAGGACGGATAGCGGCCACGCTCGACCGCGAGATCGCTCGATGCCGAGATCGCGTGATAGCTGATGATTTCCATGCTCTGGTCGGCGAAGGCGACGGCGGCATCGGATGCGATCGGAATGCGCTGGACGTGCAGCGAGTCCTGGAAGCCCATCAGGCCCATGCCCACCGGGCGGTGCTTCAAATTGGAGCGCCGTGCCTCGGGGATGGTGTAGAAATTAATGTCGATGACGTTGTCGAGCATCCGCACCGCAGTTCCGATGGTGCGCTTCAGCTTGTCCTGATCGAGGCCCTTGGGCGTCGTGTGGTTGAGCAGGTTGATCGAGCCGAGGTTGCACACCGCAACCTCGTCCGCCGAGGTGTTGAGCGTGATTTCCGTGCACAGGTTGGAGGAATGCACGACGCCGGCATGCTGCTGCGGCGAGCGCAGGTTGCACGGATCCTTGAAGGTGATCCACGGATGGCCGGTCTCGAACAGCATGGTCAGGATGCGCCGCCACAGGTCGGTGGCGCGCACCTGCTTGAAGACGCGCATGTCGCCGCGCGCGGCTTTCGCCTCGTAGCCTTCATAGGCGGCCTTGAAGGCCGGTCCGTAAAGGTCGTGCAGGTCCGGCGTCTCGTCCGGCGAGAATAGCGTCCATTCGCCATCGGCCTCGACGCGCTGCATGAACAGGTCGGGCACCCAGTTGGCGGTGTTCATGTCGTGGGTGCGGCGGCGGTCGTCGCCGGTGTTCTTGCGCAGGTCGAGGAATTCCTCGATGTCGATGTGCCAGGTTTCGAGATAGGCGCAGACCGCGCCCTTGCGCTTGCCGCCTTGGTTGACGGCGATCGCGGTGTCGTTGGCCACTTTCAGGAACGGCACCACGCCCTGGCTTTCGCCGTTGGTGCCCTTGATGTGAGCCCCTAAGCCACGCACCGGCGTCCAGTCGTTGCCGAGGCCGCCGGAATATTTCGCCAGCAGCGCATTGTCCTTCACCGCCTTGAAGATGCCGTCGAGATCGTCGGCGACGGTGGTGAGGAAGCACGAGGACAACTGCGGGCGCAGCGTGCCGGAATTGAACAGCGTCGGCGTCGAGGCCATGAAGTCGAACGACGACAACAGGTTGTAGAATTCGATCGCGCGCGCTTCGCGGTCGATCTCGCGACCGGCAAGGCCCATCGCGACGCGCATGAAGAATGCCTGCGGCAGTTCGATGCGTGCGCCGTGCACGTGCAGGAAGTAGCGGTCATAGAGCGTCTGCAATCCGAGGAACTGGAATTGCATGTCGCGCTCGGGCTTCAACGCGCTTGCGAGGCGGGCAAGGTCGAAGCGGCCCAATTCGGGATCGAGCAGTTCGGCTTCGATGCCTGTCTTGACGTAGGCCGGGAAGTATTCCGCATAGCGGGTCGCCATGTCGGATTGCGAGGCGTTGGTCGGCGTGCCGTGCACGAAGCTCAGCACTTCGCTGCGCAGCTTGTCGAGCAACAGCCGTGCGCTGACGTAAGCGTAGTTCGGCTCCTGTTCGACCAGCGTACGCGCCGCCATGATGGAGGCGAGCGCCAGTTCGTCCTGGCTGATGCCGTCATAAAGGTTGCGGCGGGCCTCGGTGAGCACCGGGGCGGGATCGACGGCATCCAGACCCTCGCAGGCTTCGCGGATGATGAGTTCGAAGCGCTTGAGGTCGAGCGGCACGCGGGCGCCGTTCGCGAGCGTCATCTGCAGTGCGGGCTCGTTCGACGAAGCGGTTGCAGGCTTGTCAGCGGCGCGCTCGCGGGCGCGCTCTTCGCGATACAGCACATAAGCGCGCGCGACCTTGTGGTGCTCGCTGCGCATCAGAGCGAGTTCGACCTGATCCTGCACGTCCTCGATATGGAAGGTGCGGCCTTCGCCGAGACGGCGGGTGAGGGTGGCAACAACCTCCTGCGTGAGTTGCTCCACTGCTTCGTGAACGCGGCGCGATGCGGCTGCCGTGTGTCCTTCGACCGCAAGGAACGCCTTGGTCATCGCGATGGAAATCTTCGACGGATCGAAGCGCGACACCGTGCCGTTGCGCCGGATGATCTGCATCGCCGGTTCGTTCGGCGATGAGGCCCGCGACTCAGGAGCCAGCTGGATGAGAGGTGCTTTTTCAGTTTTGGCGGTCTGCAGGTTCAGCGACATCGACAAGCCCCGTGATGCGGATTTCAGAAGGGCAGGGGTCGAGGCGCTTGAGCGCACGGCAAAATGCCGATTGCTGGCGGCCGCCGGACACCCCGTCCGTGGACGTTTTTTTCGGTGTCGCGGCAGGTCTCCTGGCTTGCAGGTCGTTGCGGCTTCTTGTCTTCCCGGCCAGGGCCAGTGACGTAATGGCGAAGCAGCTCGCTGCTGACAGTTGCGGGGGCAGCGCCGGATTTCCGCAGGATATGCGGTTCACCGGCTTCCCTCTTAGCCACTAGATTTTGGTATCCAGTGGAACCGTGACACCTATATGTGGTGATCTTTGGCTCGAAGAGTCAAGGAATGATTAAAATGGTCCCCGTTATCCCCGGAACCGGATCAAGGCTCGGCAAAAACCTCAAGCCTTTCAGCGTTCGCTACAGTGCGGCGATTCTGGTTCCGCGGCCAAGAGCTTTCCGATCTTTCCATGATGCCGGGGAACATCACGCGAAAGGCGCGAATCGCCTCACGCTTTACGGGCGGGGAGGCTCACATTAGATAGGGGCCTCGACAGGCGAGTCATGCGATGAACGAATTTGTTCGACCGATCCTCAATCCCCCCGGTGGGCAGAAGAAAGTGCTGCTGCATTCGTGCTGCGCGCCGTGTTCGGGCGAGGTGATGGAGGCGATGCTTGCCTCCGGCGTCGATTACACCATCTTCTTCTACAATCCGAACATTCATCCGGAGCGCGAATATCTGCTGCGCAAGGATGAGAATGTGCGCTTCGCCGAGAAGCACGGCGTCGGTTTCATCGATGCCGATTACGACAAGGACAACTGGTTCGCGCGCGCAAAGGGCATGGAATGGGAGCCGGAGCGCGGCGCCCGCTGTACCATGTGCTTCGACATGCGCTTTGAGCGCACCGCGCTTTACGCGCACGAACACGGCTTTCCGGTCATCACCAGTTCGCTCGGCATCTCGCGCTGGAAGAACATGGCGCAGATCAACGATTGCGGTAAGCGCGCAGCCGAAAAGTATGACGGCCTCGAATACTGGGATTACAACTGGCGCAAGGGCGGCGGCTCGGCGCGCATGATCGACATCAGCAAGCGCGAGGAATTCTATCAGCAGGAATATTGCGGCTGTGTGTATTCGCTGCGCGACACCAATGCCCACCGCCGGGCCTGCGGGCGGGAGCCGATCGAGCTTGGAGTCAAGTTCTATGGGCAGGATTCCACCGAGAGTGGGCAATAATCTCTCCCTCCGCGCGTTGACTGATTTTTCCTCCACGCCATATTTGCCCCGTCGTGGTCTTCGCCGCCGATCCTGGTGGCGAAGCTAAGAGGGAAGCCGGTGAAGCACTGATGCGCTCAATCCGGCGCTGCCCCCGCAACTGTAAGCGGCGAGCCTGCATCCATTCGTGTCACTGAAGCTGCCTGCTTTGGGAAGACGGGTGTGGGCCGCGACCCGCAAGCCAGGAGACCTGCCGCGACGAGATGTTTCCACGGGCGGGGTGTCCGGTGGGCGTAGTCCTTGAGGTGCTTGCGCGCCTCGGTAGGTATGCGCGCGCTGTCATCCCCGCCGTTTCTCGTATTTCGGGGTCGTAGCCATGTCGAATGTATCAACTTCCGCCACTCTCGCCGTTGCCACGCTCGGCACACCACGCATCGGTCCGCGTCGCGAACTGAAAACCGCACTGGAAAGTTTCTGGGCGGGCAAGATCGATGAGAAAGCGTTGCTCGCCACAGCCGCCGAACTGCGCGCCGCCAACTGGGCACGCCAGAAGGCGCGCGGCATTACCGTCATCCCTTCCAATGATTTCTCGCTGTACGATCAGGTGCTCGACACCAGTGCGATGGTCGGTGCCATCCCGGCCATTTACGGCTGGAAGGGTGGCTCCGTGCCGCTCGCGACCTACTTTGCGATGGCGCGTGGTGCGGAAGGCGGTGCCGAGACCTGTGGGCACGGCCACGTGCATCACACCGGCCACGGCGTACCCGCGCAGGAAATGACCAAGTGGTTCGACACCAACTATCACTACATGGTGCCGGAATTCGAAAAGGGGCAGGCGTTCGCGCTGTCCTCGACCAAGGCGATCGACGAATACAAGGAAGCCAAGGCGCTCGGCTATCAGACCCGCCCGGTGCTGGTCGGTCCGGTGACGTTCCTCAAGCTCGGCAAGAGCAAGGATGCATCCTTGAATCCGCTGTCGCTGCTGGATGGCCTGCTGCTGGTTTACGTCGACGTGCTGAAGCGCCTCGCCGCCGAGGGTGCGGAGTGGGTGCAGATCGACGAGCCGTGCCTGGTGCTCGATCTCGACGATGCCGCGCGGCAGGCGCTGGCGAAGGCCTATGCCACGATCGTCCGCGAGGTGCCTGGCATCAAGGTGATGCTCAACACCTATTTCGGCGCGCTCGGTGACAATCTCGACACCGCGCTGGCGTTGCCGGTTGCCGGTCTTCATCTCGACTTGATCCGTGCGCCGGAACAGCTTGAGGCCGCGCTCAAGAAGGCGAAGCCCGATCTCGTGCTCTCGCTTGGTGTGATTGACGGCCGTAATGTCTGGCGCGCCAACCTGCCGTCGGTCCTCGACCGCATCGAGCCGGTTGTCGCTCAGCGGGGCAAGGACAAGGTCGAGATTTCGCCTTCGTGCTCGCTGTTGCATGTGCCGATCGATCTCGACGCCGAGACAGGTCTCGATGCCGATGTCCGAAGCTGGCTTGCCTTCTCGCTGCAGAAGATGAGCGAGTTGTCCGTGCTGGGCAAAGCGCTCGCGTCCGGTCGTGCCAGCGTTGCCGCCGAACTCGACGCGTCCGCCGCTGCGGCTGCCGCACGCAAGACGTCGCCGAAGGTTAACAACAAGGCCGTCGCCGAGCGTCTTCAGGCGGTCACGCCCGGCATGGCGAACCGCAAGAGCGCTTTCGCGGCTCGGGCGAAAGCGCAGCGTGAGAAGTTCAAGCTGCCTGCCTTCCCGACGACCACCATCGGCTCGTTCCCGCAGACCAGCGAAGTTCGAAAGGCGCGCGCGGCCCACACCAAGGGTGCGTTGTCGGACGCGGACTACAACAAGTTCCTGCGTGAAGAGACGGAGCGTACCGTCCGTTGGCAGGAAGACGTCGGTCTTGACGTGCTGGTGCACGGCGAGTTCGAGCGCAACGACATGGTGCAGTATTTCGGCGAGCAATTGTCTGGCTTCGTCTTCACCAAGAACGGCTGGGTGCAGAGTTACGGCTCGCGCTGTGTACGTCCGCCGATCCTGTTCGGCGATGTCTCGCGCCCCAAGCCGATGACGGTGGAATGGTGGTCTTACGCGCAGTCGCTCACCAAGCGCCCCATGAAAGGCATGTTGACCGGGCCGGTCACCATCCTGAACTGGTCGTTCGTGCGTGACGATATTCCGCGCAGCGAATCCTGCCGCCAGATCGCACTGGCGATCCGCGACGAGGTGGTCGACCTGGAGAAGGCGGGCGCGAAGATGATCCAGATCGATGAAGCTGCGCTTCGCGAGGGTCTTCCGTTGCGCCGTTCGGAATGGAAAACCTATCTCGACTGGGCCGTGGGCAGCTTCCGGCTCTGTGCCTCAGGCGTGGCCGACGAGACGCAGATCCATACCCATATGTGCTACTCGGAGTTCAACGACATCATCGATGCGATCGGCGCGATGGATGCGGACGTCATTTCCATCGAAACCTCGCGTTCGAAGATGGAATTGCTCGATGCGTTCAAGAGCTACAAATATCCCAATGAGATCGGGCCCGGTGTCTATGACATCCATTCACCGCGCGTGCCCGAGATCAATGAGATGACGGAGCTCCTGAAGCTGGCGCGCAATCGCCTCGCGGATGAGCAGCTTTGGATCAATCCCGATTGCGGCCTGAAGACCCGCAAGTGGGACGAGGTGAAGCCCGCGCTCGTGAACATGGTTGCGGCTGCGCAAGAATTGCGCGCGCGGGCCTGATACGAACGGCTTGTTAGAAAAGACCGGCGCCGTCTGACGGATGGCGCCGGTTTTTGATTTTGATGTCGGCGAAGGCGTGGCAGCTGTTGTTTTTTGCGTGCTTCTATTCCGCAGGACGCATGTGATTGTGCACGGCGGACGATGATGCAGCTGGGGAGGTGCTGCCCGGGCCGGAGGCTGGGGAGGGCGTATCGAACAACAACGTCTGTTCGAGCGACTTGGCGGCCTTCCTCAAGGCAGGCACCAGCGCGAGCGCGCGCGTCAGCGGCAGTCGCGTGATGGGGCCATGCACCGCGACGGTGGCGCAAATCCGCCCATGCGAATCGTGAACCGGCACGGCGGTCGCGGCCATGCCTTCCATGAATTCCTCGTTGTCGGTGCCGATGCCGGTTTGGCGGATGCGCGTCAACTCCGCCTCAAGCTGTTCGGTCGTGGTCAGGGTGCGCGCGGTGTAGCGTTGGAAAGGCTGCGTGCGGAATAGCGCCTTGCGCAAGGAGACCGGCGCGAGGCTGAGAAAGAGCTTGCCGCTGGCGGTGCAGTGCAAAGGCACATGCGAGCCGACGCTCAGGCGAAACTGCAGCGGCCAATCGGATTCGACACGGTCGAGGTAAACCAGCCGCTCGCCATCGAGCATGGTGATGTTGCAGGTTTCGCCGGTCTCCTTCACCAGCGCGGAGAGAATGACGCGGCGTGGCGCGAGGTTGAACGAGCGACGCATGCCTTCGAGCGACAGCGCGAGAAAACGGTGGCCGACTTGATAGCGCCGCCCATCGGCGGCGCGCTGAACGAATCCCAGTCGTTCGAGCAAAGCGACGAACCGATGCGTCGTCGCTTTTGGCAGTCCGATCGCGGCCATCAGATCGTTGAGTGTGAGCGGCTGTTCCGCCTTGGCGATGGCTTCAAGAAGAAGCAGCGCGCGTTCCGAAACCGAAGTCGTCGTCTCCGTGGACATTTTGAAATCCGATTCCATTGAGTGAGCCGCAGGAGCCTCGATGAGATTGACAAGAATTTAGGTCGAGTTCAATGTTCAAGATAAATTGTCTCATTAAATGAGATATAAGAAAAGGAGGAAGCAGTGGAGCAATTCGATTACATCGTGGTGGGAGCGGGCTCCGCCGGATGCGTGCTGGCAAACCGGCTGAGTGCCGATGGCCGCCATAAGGTTTTGCTGCTCGAGGCCGGTCCGAAGGACAACTACCTGTGGATTCACATTCCCATCGGTTACGGGAAGACGATGTTCCACAAAGCCTATAATTGGGGCTTCTACACCGATCCCGAACCCAACATGAAAAACCGCCGGATCTACTGGCCGCGTGGGCGTGGCCTTGGCGGTTCGAGTTCGATCAACGGACTGATCTTTGTTCGCGGCCAGCGCGAGGACTACGATCACTGGGCGCAACTCGGAAATGCCGGTTGGGACTGGAACAGCGTTCTGCCCTATTTCATGAAGTCCGAGCACAACAGCCGCGGCGCGAGCGCGACGCATAGCGACAAGGGGCCGCTGTGGTCGTCCGACATCGGTGGCAAGCACGAATTGATGGAAGCCATCATCCGTGGCGCCAATGAAATGGGCGTGCCGCGCACTGACGACTTCAACAGCGGCAATCAGGAAGGCGTCGGCTACTATCAGTTGTTCACGCATAACGGCTGGCGGATTTCGTCCGCGGTGGCCTATCTCAAGCCCGCGCGCGATCGCGCCAATCTGCGTATCGAGACGGATGCGCATACGACCGGAATCATTCTCGAAGGCCGCCGCGCGGTCGGCGTGCGTTACGTCCAGAACGGGGTCATGCGGGAAGCGCGCGCCGCGCGCGAGGTCATCCTGTCGGCGGGCGCGCTGCAATCGCCGCAGCTTCTGCAACTCTCGGGCATCGGGCCTGCCGCGCTGCTGCAGAAGCATGGCGTCGGCGTGGTGCACGATCTGCCGGGCGTCGGCCAGAATCTGCAGGATCATCTGCAACTGCGCCTGATGTACAAGGTGTCGAAGCCGATCACCACCAATGACGATCTGCGGACGATATTCAGTCAGGCCAAGATCGGGCTGCAATGGCTGCTGACGCGCAAGGGCCCGCTCGGCATCGGCATCAACCAGGGCGGCCTGTTCACGAAGATCCTGCCGGGGTCGGAGACGCCGGATATCCAGTTTCATTTCGGCACGCTGTCGGCCGACATGGCGGGCGGCAAGCCGCATCCGTGGTCGGGCTGCACGTTCTCGGTCTGCCAGTTGCGGCCCGAGTCGCGCGGCAGCGTCGAGATCAAGTCGACCGATCCGATGGAGCCGCCGTCGATGCGGCCGAACTATCTCGAGGCCGAAACCGACCGCATCTGCGCGGTGGAGTCGATCAAATACGCGCGCCGTCTCGCATCCACGAATGCGCTCAAGCCTTACCTTATCGAGGAGCACAAGCCCGGCGCCGACGTGCGCAGCGACGACGAGATCCTCGATTTCGCGCGCGAATACGGCGCGACGATTTTCCATCCGACCGGCACCTGCAAGATGGGATCGGACCCGATGGCGGTGACGGATGCGCGGCTTCGCGTGCACGGCATCGGCGGCCTGCGCGTGGTCGATTGTTCGATCATGCCGGCACTTGTTTCCGGCAATACGCATGCGCCGGCCGTGATGATCGCGGAAAAGGCATCCGACATGATTCTAGCGGACTCGAAAGAAAGTTCGATCGCAGCTTGAAAAAAACTAAATCTTTAACTGGGGAGAGCCAACATGGCAGACAAGGCGCTTTTAAAACGTGTCGTCTTCGCATCTTTGATCGGAGCGACCGTGGAGTGGTATGACTTCTTTCTTTACGGTGTCGTCGCTGGCATCGTTTTCAATCATCTTTATTTCCCGTCGCACGATCCGGTGATCTCGACGATGCTGGCCTACACCACGTTCGCGGTGGGCTTCGTCACCCGTCCGCTCGGCGGCGTGATCTTCGGTCACTTCGGTGACCGCATCGGCCGCAAGAGCATGCTGATCCTGACGCTGATGATCATGGGTGTCGCGACCTTCCTGATCGGCATGGTGCCGACCTATGATCAGATCGGCATCTGGGCGCCGATTTCGCTCCTGGTGCTGCGCGTTCTGCAAGGCATCGGCCTTGGTGGCGAATGGGGCGGCGCGGTGCTGATGACCTACGAATACGCTCCGCCGGAAAAGCGGGGCCTTTACGCCAGTCTGCCGCAGATCGGTCTGTCGATCGGTCTGTGCCTTGCGTCCGGCGTGGTGGCGGTGTTGTCCTATTCGCTCACCAACGAGCAGTTTCTGGCCTGGGGCTGGCGTGTCGCCTTCGTCCTGAGCTTCGTGCTGGTGCTGGTCGGGCTTTATATCCGTCTCAACATCATGGAGACGCCGGAGTTCGCCAAGATCAAGGAAAGCCGCAAGGAAGTGCAAATTCCTTTCGCCACCATGATCAAGGAATATCCGAGCGAAATCGTTGCGGGCATGGGTGCACGCTATATCGACGGTGTGTTCTTCAACATCTTCGGCGTGTACTCGATTGCCTTCCTCACCTCGCAGCTCAAGATTCCACGCACCGAAGCCCTGCTGGGCGTCTGCTCCGCGGCGTTGATCATGTGCGCGTTCATCCCGTATTTCGGCGGAGTGTCCGATCGCGTGGGCCGTACCAAGACCTACGCTTGGGGCTCGTTGATTACCGGCCTCTCGGCGTTGCCGGCGTTCTATATCTGGATGACTCATCCGGATCAGGCCGTGCTGGTGTGGGCCGCGCTGATTATTCCGTTCGGAATTTTCTATGCGTCGATCTACGGTCCGGAAGCCGCGCTGTTCTGCGACCTGTTCGGGCCGCAGGTGCGTTACACCGGCATCTCGTTCGTCTATCAGTTCTCCGGCATCTTCGCGAGCGGCCTCACGCCGATCATCGCGACCTATCTGGTGCAACGCTATGCGGGGAACGCAGGCTGGGCGATCGCCTGGTACTGCGTGTTCGCGGGCGTGATCAGTGCGCTGTCCGCGGTGTGGATCAACCGCCTGGCGCGCAAGCGCGTCGCAGCGGGTGGAACGGCACCTGAGGCGCTGATTGCGTAAGCGATACGATATAAACGCAAACGGCCCGGTCTTTGCCCGGGCCGTTTTTGTTTTGGGGCGAGGACGGAATTTATCCACTCGTCATGCCCGGCTTCATGCCGGGCACCCATGTCTTGAAAATCTCAACAAGGAAAGACGTGGATGGCCGGAGCAAGTCCGGCCATGACGGAGCGATATGTTTTTCTGAAAGTAAAACACTCTTTACGGCAGGCTCAACCGCGCCAGCGCGCAGGATGCGATGCGCGCGCGGCGGGAATCCGCGCGGCTGGTCAGGATCACCGGCACCTTGGCGCCGAGCACGACGCCCGCGCATTCGCCGCCGCCCATGTAGATGAACGACTTGTAGAGAATGTTGCCGACGTCGAGGTTCGGCACCATCAGAAGGTCGGGATCGCCCGCGACGGCCGAGGTGATCTTCTTGGTCTTGGCGGACTTCGCCGAGATCGCGTTGTCGAAGGCGAGCGGACCGTCCACGATGGCGCCCGCGATCTGGCCGCGGTCGGCCATCTTGGTGAGTGCCGCCGCGTCCATGCTGGACTGCAGATCCGGATTGACGGTTTCGACCGACGACAGGATCGCGACCTTCGGCGCCTCGAAGCCGATGCGATGGGCGAAATCGACCGCGTTGGCGAGGATATCGACCTTTTCCTTGAGGCCCGGCTGGATGTTGACCACCGCGTCGGTGATCATCAGCGGCTTGTGATAGGCGGGCAGGTCGAACCAGAACACATGGCTCATGCGCCGCGAGGTGCGCAGGTTCGCCTCGCGCGACACCACAGCGCCGAGCAGTTCGTCGGTGTGCTGCGAGCCTTTCATCAGGGACTTGGCCTCGCCCGCGCTGACGAGTGCGACGGCTGCGCGGGAGGAAAGCACCGGATCGTCTTCGGATTCAACCAGCCGCAGCCCGTCGAGGCTGACCTTCAACTCAGCGGCACAGGCTTCGATGCGGCTGCGCGGACCAACCAGAATGGGATCGATGATGCCTTCCTCGTAAGCCGACAGGGCGGCGCCAAGCGCATCGGTCGAGCAGGGGTAGGCGACGGCGACGCTGAGGCGGCCCTTGCCGCGCGCGGCTTGTTCGAGGGAATCGAGTTTCGGATGTGAGGAGGGAGTGGACATCAGGCGGCTCCGACGTCGGCGCTGATCGTTGCGCTCATGGCTTTGGCTGCGTTTTGCAGGAGTGGAATCTTCTTGATCATTTCGGCTTGCGACATGCGTGTCACCGGGGCCTGAATAGCGAGCGCGGCAGCGCAGACACGATTGCGGCCCTTCTGGTGGATGATAGGAACGGCGAGGCAGACAAGGCCCTCAAGAAACTCTTCGCGGTCGAGTGCGTAGCCGTCACGACGGATTTCCGACAATTCGTTCAGCAGGGTGGATTTCTCGACGACGGTATGGTCCGTGATGCGTTCGAACGTCATCTCGGAAATAACGAGATCGCGCTTCGCTGGTTGCATCAGCGCGAGAAACAGCTTGCCGCTCGCGGAGCAATAGGCAGGGACCTTCGAGCCTTGCTGGAATGTGATGCGTAGAGGCCACTTGGATTCGACACGGTCGAGATAGGTGACCTGCGTGCCGTCGAGCACGGTGAGGTTGCAGGATTCTCCGACCTCTTGCACCACGCGCCGCAGAATCTCGTGGCGGAGCGCGCCGCCGGGGCGGTTCGATAAAATCGAAAACGCAAGCTGGGTCGCGCGCATCGCGAGTTCATAGCGCCGTCCGTCCGGTGTGCGCTGGATCAGGCCCGCCTGTTCAAGCGAACCGAGCCAGCGATGCATCGTTGGTTTCGGCACGCCGACATTCACGGCGAGTTCGGCAAGACTTGCTGGATGTTGCAGCCCGGCGATGGCCTCCAGCAGGGCCAGCGGTTTGAGGGCACCAAAAAGCTCGTTCATACCCATCCACTACACCATAATTCCGATATATGAAACAGTTTAAAACTTAAATTGAGATATTCGTTGCGTCTCGTCAAGCGGCATGGCACATACGGGAGGAAATCCTGAGGTCCAATCAGGATCAGACTCCCCGCAGACACTGTGAAAAGAGAGGGTTCGCCTATGAAAATGACAACGGAAGAAGCCTTTGTGAAAGTGCTCCAGATGCACGGCATCGAGCACGGTTTCGGCATCATCGGTTCGGCGTTCATGCCGATTTCGGATCTGTTTCCGAAGGCCGGCATCACCTTCTGGGACGTCGCCCATGAAACCAATGGCGGCCTGATCTGCGACGGCTACACCCGCTCCACCGGCAAGATGGCGATGGCGATCGCCCAGAACGGCCCGGGCATCACCGGCTTCGTGACGCCGATCAAGACCGCGTACTGGAATCACACGCCCATGCTGCTGGTCACGCCGCAGGCGGCGAACAAGACCATCGGGCAGGGCGGCTTCCAGGAAGTCGAGCAGATGGCGATGTTCCGCGACATGGTCTGCTATCAGG
>Ga0153956_1002338_pt1 | contig 14188 bp, 9 predicted proteins | sample TSFL040MetaG_FD_104704 | JGI IMG/M metagenome (GOLD analysis project Ga0153956, IMG submission 104704) | Attine ant fungus gardens microbial communities from Florida, USA - TSFL040 MetaG | ecosystem: Host-associated > Fungi > Mycelium > Unclassified | place: USA: Florida, Wekiwa Springs... | reverse complement strand
GGGATGACCCGCAGGGTGTGCCGATCTCGGCGATCCTGTTCGGCGGTCGCCGCAAGACCACCGTCCCGCTGATCACCGAGGCCCGCGACTGGCAGCACGGCGTGTTCATCGGCGCCACCCTGGGCTCGGAGCAGACCGCCGCGGCCGAGGGCAAGGTCGGCACCGTGCGGCGCGACCCGATGGCCATGCTGCCGTTCCTGGGTTACAACGTCGGCGACTACTTCCAGCACTGGATCAACATCGGCAAGAACGCCGACGAGTCCAAGATGCCGAAGATCTTCTTCGTCAACTGGTTCCGCCGCGGCGACGACGGCCGCTTCCTGTGGCCCGGCTTCGGTGAGAACAGCCGCGTGCTGAAGTGGGCCGTCGAGCGCATCGAGCACCAGGCCGACGGCAAGAGCACCCCGATCGGCATTGTTCCCACTGCGGCCGATCTCGATTTGGCGGGCCTGGACGTGGACGCTGCTGACGTCGACGAGGCGCTGGCCGTCAACGCCGACGAGTGGCGCAACGAACTGCCGCTGATCGAGGAGTGGTTCGAGTTCGTCGGCGAGAAGCTGCCCACCGGCATCAAGGACGAGTTCGACGCGCTCAAGCACCGGCTGGCCGAGGAAGGCTGAGCCTTCGCAAGGACAGAGGAAGGCTGAGCCTTCGAAATGGCAGAGGAAGGCTGAGCCTTCGCAAGCCTTCGCCGTCGTTTTCACCGCCGCCCCGACCTCAGGTCGGGGCGGCGTCTTTTGTCGGCCGGCTCGTCGACGGGAAGCGTGATCGGCTAATTAATTGACGTACCTGCAAGTTCGCTGAAAATGGTACCGCCGGTCCTGTGAAGTTTCCCAGGTTGGGCCGGTCAACCTGGGACTATCCGGGTCAAGAGTAAGCCCCTTCCTGGTGGCGAATCCACAGCACACTGCTAGCATCCGGCGCATGAAGGTGCTGGATATATTTGCTACTTCTGCCGGGCCCGTCGCGCGTTGGCCGCGACGGGCCCGGTGAAGGGCACCCCGATGCCGCACACCGCCGACCGCGCGGGCACTGCGGCCGACCGCGCGCTGCGTGGCGCGTCGGCGAAGACTTTCCGGCCCGATATCGAAGGCCTGCGCGCCGTCGCCGTCATGGCCGTCGTGCTGTTCCACGCCGACCTGCCCGGCTTGGGTGGTGGCTTCGTCGGCGTCGACATCTTCTTCGTCATCTCGGGGTTCTTGATCACCGGTCTGCTCTGGCGCGAGGCCGGCGCCTCCGGTTCGGTCAGATTGCGCAATTTCTACGGCGCCCGGGCCCGTCGGTTGTTGCCGGCCTCGGCGACCGTGGGTGTGGTCACGATGGTCGCTTCGGCATTCCTGCTGCCCCCGCTGCAGGTGCGGTCGGTCAGCATCGACGGCATCACCAGCGCGTTATACGTCAGCAACTACCGATTCATCACCTCGGGCGTGAAGTACTTCGGCAAACAGGGCGTCCTGTCACCGTCGCCGTTCCAGCACTACTGGTCCCTCGGCGTGGAGGAACAGTTCTACCTGGTGTGGCCGATCCTGATCATCGGCACGGCGTGGCTGATCCGGCGTGCGCGCAAGCTCTCCGACAAGAGCGAGGCCTTCACCTCGGTGCGTCCGTACCTGATCGTGCTGACCCTGGTCGCGGTCGTATCGTTCGCGCTGTCAATGCTTTTCACCTACCTGCTGCCTCCCATCGCGTTCTTCTCATTGCCCACCCGGGCCTGGCAGCTGGCGGCCGGCGGTCTGGTCGCGTTGACCGCCGTGGCGTGGCGGCGTCTGTCGGCGCGGAGCGCCGCGATGGTCGGCTGGACCGGCCTGGCCCTGATCGCGATCGCCTGCACCTGCCTGACCGGGGCCACGCCGTTCCCGGGGACGGCGGCCCTGTTGCCGACCCTGGGTGCGGTGCTGGTCATCGGCGCCGGGTGCGCCCACCCCGACAGCGGGTGCGGACGCCTCCTGGGGCTGGCGCCGATGGGTGCGATCGGGCGACTGTCGTATTCGTTGTACCTGTGGCACTGGCCGGTGCTGGTACTGCTGCCGGCGTGGGTCGGTCATCCGGTGGGACTGCCGATCAAATTGGTCGCGGTCGCGGTCTGCATCGTGTTGTCGGTGCTCACCCTGAGGTTCATCGAGAACCCGTTGCGGTTTGCCCCGAGCATCCGCGATTCGGCGCGGGCGAGCTTGGGCCTGGGCGCCGGCGTCACCGCCGTGGCGGTCGCGGTCGGGGTGGCCGCGCTGCTCTGGGTCCCGGTGCCCGAGGGGCACGGACCCGAGGCCGGCCAGAAGGTCATCGACGTCGAACCCGTCCCGCCGGGCGCGAGCATCGCCGAATACGACGCGGCGGTGCAGGACATATTCGGCCAGGTGCAGGCCATCGTCGCGGAGTCGGCCGACCGTGAAGTGGTGCCGTCGAACCTGCGGCCCTCGATCAGCGCCGCCGGCGGCGAGCAGTTCGGCATGCTCGATCACGGCTGCCTGCGCATCCTGCCCTTCGACTCCGAACTACCCGAGTGCGCCGTGGGTGATCTCGATTCCACGACAACGGTGGCGTTGATCGGCGACTCTCGTGCCGCGATGCTCAATCCGGCGTTCCAGCAGGCCGCCGAGCAGCGGCATTGGCGGCTGGAGAAGATGTCCAAGGCGGCGTGCCCGATCGTGGACCTGCCGCTCACCAGCCAGTTGAACGACTGGGCCGAAGAAATCCAGCGTTGCGCCCAGTGGCGTACCCGCGTGGTGAAGCGGTTGCTCAAGGAACGTCCGCAACTGGTCGTGATCAGCTCGTCGCGGGCCTATGACGCCAATGGCGCGCATGTGCTGACGCCGGGGCTGAAGATGTTCGATGAGGCATGGATCAACGGGTTGACCGACCTGGTTCGGCAGCTGCGCGATGTCGGTTCGCGGGTCCTGGTGCTCAGCCAGAGCCCGGAGCCGCCGCCGGTGCCGCTGTGCCTGTCCGGGCATCTCGATCACGCGACGGCATGTTCGGCGAAGCCGCCGTCGCAGCACGGCATCGATGTGGAGTCTGCCGCGGTCAGCGCCGCCGGCGGTCAGTTCGTGGATACCTCGGCGTTGTTCTGTGCCGGTGAACACTGCCCGGTCATCGTCGGCGACATGATGGTCTATTTCGATGCGGGTCACCTGACGCGTGAGTACTCCCGGTTCCTGACGCCGGCGATGGGAGCGCTCGTGGACCGGGCACTTGCCGGCGGTTGAGAGGCGACCGGTTGAGGGGCGGCTCAGCCGCGGAGGCGGTGGTAGAAGGTCTTGGCGTATTTGAGAACGCGGCTCTGTGGATGTACGTCTTTGTAGTGCAGGACGACCGTGACACGCCGAGCGCCATCGGCCACCGGCATGGTGGCGTGGTAGGAGCGGTAGCCCCAGAACAGATACGCGGTGCCGGGCTGCAGTGGCACCATCTCGATGTCGTGGTGCCAGTTCAGCCGGCGCAGGAAATGCCGCCGGTAGCGGTCACTCTGCGTGACGGCTTTCTCGATGACGTTGGTGAGTGCCCAACGCCGATACGGCCGCCGGTTCGGGCACACGATCAGTTCGCCGGATTGTCCCGGCGCTGCGTCGGGTATGTCGATGGGTAACACCATGGTCAGCACACTGGCGTCGTAGTGGAACCACAGCGGATGATTGACCGGGTCCGCGCCGTTGAGCACCCGCAACGCGCATTCGACGTCGCGCTGGGCCGGATCGCCTGCCGGATGGACTGTTTGCGCGACGGATTCCAGGAGTGCCAGCAGGTCTGGGTTCGACGTGAGTTGCCGCATGAACGGCAGTTTGTTTGCGGCGGCACCTTCCAACATCACTTCGTGTACGCCAGCGGGAATGGTGTCGACGTACTCGCGCACCGCGTTGAGCCACTCGTCGGATACGGCGTCGGTGAGATGGCACGAACCGGTGAGGTCGATCTCAGAGGTGATGTCGAGCGGTGAGGCCAGGAATCCGCGAGCGGGGATGGCGCTCGTGCGTGTGCGGGTCGATGGCATGGAAGCATTTCATCATACCGCCAGTATCTTTTTGCTAAATGTGACTATAGTTACGCAAATTTATTTGTTTTCACACTAAACAACCTCAGTAGATGCTCGCACTGGCGAATCTATGAATTAGCCATATACGCATATTGATGTGGAATTGGTTGGGTTCACGCGGATCTGCGTTCCGGGGGCATTCGAGGGTGTCCCGGCGACGCGGGTTTGCTACGGCTAGGGGAAAGCTAGATTTAGCCAACCCGAACTTTTATTTTTGCCACTTTGGCCAGCAAATTTTCTGCTTAGGCACTTACGGATTGGTAGTAACACTAAGTTGCTGCATTGTGGTAATGGGGTTATCGTCGTAGCCAGCGAAGGGGAGTAGTTCCTCACCGTCGAGCAGTTCAGACGGGATGCGGATGGTCGACATACTGGCGGTGATTCAGCCGCCCGGTCATCCACCGGGTGTGGCCCGGCGAGCGAGACCTTCGGCCGACATTGCAGTTGTCGGTCCGAGTCTCGTCGCACGCCGATCAGGTTCGGACCGCCCAACCGAAGGGCTCCCGACGTGATCGACGCCCAGTCGACCCGCCCGACCTCCCGGCGGACCCTGTACCGGTCGCTGCTGATGACCGCTGTTTTCGTACTTCCCGCGGTTGTCTTGCGGGTTTCCGGCATCCACCCCAACCCGGTCGTCTCGCTGCTGGCCTTCGGGGCCGCCGTCGTCGCCGCCAGTTTCGTATTGGCCTGGGCCGCCGAATCGGCGCAGATCGACGTGTCCGGTGGTCTGGCCATTGCGGTGCTGGCGCTCATCGCGGTGCTGCCCGAATATGCCGTCGACCTCTACTACGCCTACACCGCCGGTCACAATGCCGAGTACGTGCAGTACGCCGCGGCCAATATGACCGGCTCCAACCGGCTGCTGATGGGTATCGGCTGGCCGGTGGTGGTGATCGTCGGTTTGTTCGTCGCCCGAAAAGCCGCGGATCGCAACGGTCGCAAGGTATTGCCGCTGGAGCCCGGCAACCGGGTCGAGCTCGGCTTCCTGCTGATCGCGGGTCTGGTCGCGTTCATCATCCCGGCCACCGGACGGATCTCGTTGATCCTGGGCGTGGCGATGCTGGCCTGGTTCGGCTTCTATCTCTACAAGATGACCCGCGGCGAGCCGGAGGAGCCGGATCTGATCGGCACCGCCGCGGCCATCGGTGAGCTACCCCAGCGGGCCCGCCGGATCACCGTGTCGGTGCTGTTCGTATTGGCCGGCGTGGTCATCCTGATGTGCGCCGAACCGTTCGCCAACAGCTTGGTCGGCGCCGGCACCCAGTTGGGTGTCGATCGCTTCCTGTTGGTCCAATGGCTGGCGCCGCTGGCGTCCGAAGCGCCGGAATTCATCATCGCCATCATCTTCGCCTCGCGTGGCAAGAGCACCGCGGCGATCGCCACCCTGATCTCCTCGAAGGTGAACCAGTGGACCCTGCTGGTGGGCTCGCTGCCCATCGCCTACCTGGCCGGCGGCGGCGGTACCGCGTTGGTCCTGGATGGCCGGCAGATCGAGGAGATGCTGCTAACCGCGACGCAGACCTTGATGGGTGTCGCGCTGATCCTGTCGCTGCGCTTCCACCGTTACACCGCGTGGACGCTGTTGGCGTTGTTCCTGGTGCAATTCCCGATCACCTCCACCACCGGTCGGTTGGTGCTGTGCGGCATCTATGGGGCGCTGACGGTAGCCGGCGTGATCATCAATCGTCGGCACGTGGCGGCAACGCTGCGCGCGCCGTTCGTCGATCCCGGCAATGGGCACCTCGGGGTATCTGCCGGTGGCCGGGTGCTGTTCGCCGTGGATAAGTGACACGTCCCACTTGACGCGTGTCAAGTGGGACGTCGTAAAGTTCTCCCATGCAGATTCGCGACCACGTGGGCACCGGTAAACCAGCAGTCATCCTGTATCCCTCGGGCACGGTGGTGACATTCGACGATCTGGAGGCCCGCGCGAATCGGCTGGCGCACCACTTCCGTGCGCACGGACTGGTTGAGGGCGATGCCGTAGCCATCCTGATGGAGAACAACGAGCACATGCACGCCGTCATGTGGGCGGCCCGCCGCAGCGGTCTGTACTACGTGCCGATCAATATCCATCTGACCCCGGCCGAGGCCGGTTACATCATCTCCAACAGCGGCGCCAAGGCCGTCGTCGGTTCGTCCGCGTTGCGCAAGGTCTGCGAAGGACTGGTCGGCGAGATCGAGCTGCCTGCACTGCTGCTGATCGCGGACGATGACCTCGACGGCTGGCAGCGCTACCCCGAATGTGTTGCCGACCAACCGGATACGCCGATCGCCGACGAGATCGAGGGCGACCTGCTGCAGTATTCGTCGGGCACCACCGGCCGGCCCAAGGGCATCAAACGTGAACTGACCCATCTGCCCCCCGCCGAGGTGCCCGGGCTGATGAAGATGCTGATGAGCTTCTGGCTGCCCAAGGATGCCGTATACCTCAGTCCCGCACCGCTTTACCACACCGCCCCGTCGATCTGGTCGATGCAGATCCAGGCCGAGGGCATCACCACCGTGGTGATGGAGAAGTTCGATGCCGAGGGCTGCCTGGACGCCATTGCCCGCCACCGTGTCACGCACGGCCAGTTCGTGCCGGTGATGTTCACCCGGATGCTCAAACTTCCTGCCTCCGTGCGTGATTCGTACGATCTGTCAAGTCTGCAGCGGATCATGCACGCCGCGGCGCCGTGCCCGGTGGAGATCAAGAAGCAGATGATCGATTGGTGGGGGCCCATCGTCGATGAGTACTACGCCTCATCGGAGGCCATCGGTTCCACGCTGATCACCGCGGACGATTGGCTGGCGCATCCGGGTTCGGTGGGCAAGCCGATGCTGGGCAACCTGCACATCCTGGACGAGGACGGCAACGAGCTGCCCGCCGGTCAGGCCGGTGAGATCTACTTCGAGGGTGGCATGAACTTCGAATACCTCAACGATCCGGACAAGACCGCGTCCTCCCGTGACACCCACGGCTGGATGACGGTGGGCGACATCGGATATGTCGACGAGGACGGCTACCTCTACCTGACCGACCGGCGCCACCACATGATCATCAGCGGTGGGGTGAACATCTACCCGCAGGAAGCCGAGAACATACTCGTCACCCACCCCAAGGTGATGGACGCCGCGATGTTCGGCATCCCGGACGCCGAGATGGGACAGAGCGTCAAGGCCGTGGTGCAGACCGTCTCGGCCGACGACGCCACCGAAGCCTTCGGCGAGGAACTGCTGGCCTGGCTACGAGATCGGTTGGCGCACTACAAGTGTCCGCGGTCCATCTCGTTCGAGGCGCAGCTGCCCCGCACCGACACGGGTAAGCTGTACAAGCAGTCGTTGATCGAGAAGTACTCGCCTGCGAGTGTCTGATTCGCGGCTGATCGATCTCGGCGGTATCAGCATCGGCGTCGGTGATGTCGATGAATCTGCTTTGCAGCAAGCCACTTTCACGTTGGTCGAGGCACCGTGTGCCGACCGGCGCACGGTCCGGGTACCCGACGTTGAGGCCGCTCTCGATGTGCTTCGTGAGCGGGTGACGTGGCGGCCGCAGACCGCCGCGGTGTGCGATGACGTCCTGCGCGCCCTGGACCCGGCGGCTCCGGCATTCTCCGGACTGATCACCGAGTCACTGGCCTATTCGACGCTGCAGTCCGGCGGCGAGTTCGCCCGCTGGCTGGCCGAGCGCGGGCCCGCGGTACTGCCGCAGATCCCCGATCCCGTTGTGGCCCATCGCGATGGGGGCACGCTGCACGTCGCGTTCAACCGGCCACAGCGGCACAACGCATTCACCACAGATGCGCGTGCCGCGATGTTGGAGGCGCTCGAGGTCGCGCGGCTCGATCCGTCGGTGACCGCGCTGGTGCTCACCGGCAACGGTCGATCCTTTTGCAGCGGTGGCGATCTCGCGGAATTCGGCACCTTCGCCGACCCGGCTTCGGCGCATATCGCACGGACCCGCTACAGTCCGGCGCTGGTACTCGACGAGATCACCGCACGGCTCGGAACAGCCTGCCGCGCCGAGGTGCACGGCCAGGTGCTGGGCAGCGGACTGGAGATGGCGGCGTTCTGTGGAACCGTCGTCTGCCATCCCGATGCGGTCCTGGGGCTACCCGAGTTGGCGCTGGGCCTGATCCCGGGCGCCGGCGGCACGGTGAGCATCACCCGGCGGATCGGTCGTTGGCGGGTCGCCTATCTGGTGCTCTCGGGCGCCACCATCGACGCCGTGACGGCGCTGGACTGGGGCCTCGTCGACGTCCTCTCGTTGTGATTTCGGGGTGCTGGAGCGCTTATATGGCGCTTGCGCACCCCGAAGTAGCGGGTCAGAGGTGGCCGCGGGCGACCAATTGGGCGGCGATGACGTTGCGTTGGATCTCGTTGGTGCCTTCGCCGACGATCATCAGCGGCGCGTCGCGGAAATAGCGCTCGACGTCGTACTCGGTCGAGTAGCCGTAGCCGCCGTGGATGCGTACGGCGTTGAGCGCGATCTCCATCGCCACCTCGGAGGCGAACAGCTTGGCCATGCCGGCTTCCATATCGGCGCGCTCACCGCTGTCGTAGCAGTCGGCGGCATGGAACGTCAGCTGCCGCGCGGCGGTGAGCTTGGTGGCCATATCGGCCAGGTAATTACCCACCGACTGGTGTCGCCAGATGGGCTGGCCGAAACTCTGCCGATCCTGGGCGTAGGCCAGCGCGTCGTCCAGGGCCGCGGTCGCCACGCCCAACGCGCGGGAGGCCACCTGGATGCGACCGGTCTCCAGGCCTTTCATCATCTGCGCGAAGCCTTTTCCGAGCACGCCGCCCAGGACCGCCGACGCCGGCAACCGGCATGCGTCGAAGGACAGCTCGCAGGATTCGACACCCTTATAGCCCAGCTTGGGCAGGTCACGCGAAATGGCCAAGCCATCGGTCGGGTTCTCCACCAGCACCACCGAGATGCCCTTGTGCTTGGGCTCGGCGTCCGGATCAGTCTTGCACAGCAGGGCGATCAGTCCGGAACGCCGCGCGTTGGAGATCCAGGTCTTGGCGCCGTTGATCACCAGATCGTCACCGTCGCGGCGGGCGACGGTGGTCATGGCCTGCAGGTCCGATCCGCCGCCGGGCTCGGTCAGCGCCATGGTGGCGCGCAATTCCCCGGTGGCCATTCGGGGCAGGTAGGCGGCTTGTTGTTCCGGGGTGCCGAACAGCGTCAGCAGTTTGGCCACCACGGTGTGCCCGCCCATGGCGCCGGCCAGGCTCATCCAGCCGCGGGCCAGTTCCTGGGTGACCTCGACGTAGCAGCGGGTCGACACCGGAGTGCCGCCGTATTCCTCGGGCACTGCCAGCCCGAAGATCCCGATGCGTTTCATCTGCTCGATCCACGCCTGCGGGTAGGTGTTGGCGTGCTCGATCTCCCGGACCTCGGGCCGGACGTCGCGGTCGATGAAGGTTCGTACGGTCTCGACCAGCATGGCCTCGTCGTCGTTGAGCGCAGGGGACATGACTAGCATTTTGCGTTGTGAGTTTGTCCGGCGGTATGCCAGGTGGCCCGTTCTTCGATGATCTGAGCGTGGGGCAGGTGTTCGATTGGGCGCCGGCGATGACGCTGTCCAGTGGCGCCGCCGCGACCCATCAGGCGATTCTCGGTGACCGGATGCGGCTGCCGCTGGACGCGACGCTGTCGGCCGCGGTCACCGGCAGTGCTGGGGCGCTGGCGCATCCGGCCCTGGTCTGCGATGTGGCGATCGGCCAGTCGACGTTGGTCACCCAGCGAGTCAAGGCCAACCTGTTCTATCGCGGGCTGCGCTTCCACCGCTTCCCGGTTCTCGGCGACACCATCAGCACCCGCACTGAAGTCGTTGGGCTGAAACAGAATTCGTCCAAACCAAGTAAGCCCCGCACCGGGCTGGCCGCGCTGCGGATGACCACGGTGGACCAAGAGGGCCGCAAGGTCCTCGATTTCCACCGTTGCGCCATGCTGCCGCTGCACGACGATGCCCCCGACACCGGCCATGCCGATGACCTGAGCGCCATCGGCAGCGCCGACGTCGACGTGCCCGATGCCACCGCGGGGTGGGATGCCGATGCCTGGCGGGCCCGGGTAGCCGGACCGCACTTCGACCAGGCGGCCGCCGGGACTGTGCTGCACAGCACCGCCGACGTCGTCAGCAGCGCGCCCGAGCTGGCCCGGCTGACCCTGAATATCGCTGCCACCCATCACGACTCCCGCGCGGCCGGCCAGCGTCTGGTCTACGGCGGACACACCATCGGGCTGGCGTTGGCACAGGTCAGCCGGTTGTTGCCGAACCTCGTCACGGTGCTCGGTTGGCAATCGTGCGATCACACCGGACCGGTGCACGAGGGCGACACCCTCTACAGCGAGTTGCATGTAGAAGCTGCGAGGCGGCTCACCGATGGCCGCGGCGGCGTGCTGGCCCTGCGGTCGGTGGTGTTTGCGGTGGCCACCGAAGGCCCCGATCGCCAGGTACTGGACTACAGATTCAGCGCCCTGCAGTTCTGAGCCTTGCCACAATAGGCAGATGGACACGGCGGACTGGGCGGCCAGCGGACTGGCGGCCCTGACCGGTCATCCGGATGGTCCGGCGGACGGCAGCCGGGCCGCGGTGCTGGCCGGCGCCCGCGAGGTCGCCGAACGGTGGCGCGCGCACACGGGGGTGGCGGTCGATGCGGCCGAACTGTTGGCCGGCCGGGCCGCGCTGCTGGGCCTGACCCGTGGCGGCCGGGTCAGCGCCGGGGGCGCCACCCATCTCTTCGCGTCGCGTGATGGCTGGTGTGCACTCACGTTGTCCCGGCCGGACGATATCGCCGCGGTCCCGGCACTGCTCGAGGTCGACGATGTCGAGGATCATTGGCGCGCTGTCGAGCGCTGGGCCGCGTCGCGTGAGGGCGACGAGGTTGCCGGGCGGGCCCGGCTGCTGGGCCTTCCGATCGGTGTACTCGGTGAAACACGCTCTTCCCCAACGGTTGTCCGTCATGTCGGGGAACGTTGTGTGCGGGAATACGGCGAACTGCTGGTGGTGGATCTGTCCTCGATGTGGGCCGGCCCGTTGTGCGGACAGCTGCTGGTGCGGGCCGGAGCCACGGTGGTGAAGGTCGAGAGTGCCGCCCGGCCGGATGGCACGCGGGGCGGCGACCGACGGTTCTTCGATTGGATGAACACCGGGAAACTTTGTTACACAGCAGATTTCGCTGATCATGACCGGCTCAGGGAACTGCTGGCCGCTGCGGATGTGGTGATCGAATCGTCGCGACCCGATGCGCTTCGGCACCGAGGGCTGGGCCCCGAAGATGTATTGGCTCGACCCGGACGGGTGTGGTTGCGGATCACCGCGCACGGCAGGGTGGGCGACCGGGCCAACTGGGTAGGTTTCGGCGACGATGCGGGGGTATCGGGCGGGCTGGTCGGCGCCGGCCCGGTGTTCTGCGGGGATGCCATCGCCGATCCGTTGACCGGACTGCAGGCCGCACTCGAGGTGGCCGAGTCGCTGGCGCGTGGCGGCGGTGAGGTGGTGGAGGTGTCATTGGCGGCCGTCGCCGCGAACTATGCCGAATTGCCCAGTGTGGACAAGGAATTACCGATTCCGGTCGCCCTACCGATAGTCCCCGCTCCGGTGCCCAGCGCCGGCGAACTGGGTGCGGACAACGCGCACGTCGATCGGTTGATCGGGGAAAGGACCGCTGCCGCATGCTGATTCGCCGCGCCCATCTGATCGACGGCCGGGTGGTCGATATCCGGTTCGCCCGCCGGATCGAGGAGATCGCCGACCGGTTGCACCCGGTACCGGGTGAAGACGTTCTGGATGCCCGCGGTGGCACTGTCATTCCCGGCCTGCATGATCACCACGTCCATTTACGTTCGGCCGCTGCGGCTTTGGCGTCCGTCAAGGTCGGTCCCGGTGAGGTACGCCACCGCGACGGACTGCGCCGGGTATTGGCCCGCGCGGAGGTCGGTGAGGACGGCTGGATCCGTGCGGTTGGGTATCACGAGGCCGTTGCCGGACCGCTGGATCGTTGGACGCTGGACCAGGTTTCGCCACCGGTTCCGGTACGGGTGCAGCACCGCAGCGGTGTGCTGTGGACGCTGAACTCGGCCGGCCTGGCCGTCGTCGGCCTACCGGATCACCCCGACGGCCGGCTGCGCAGCGCCGATCCCAGCTGGACCCACGCCCTGCGTCGTCGCGACACCGGGTTGGCCCGGATCTCCACCAAGCTCGCCGGGTTCGGTGTCACCGGTGTCACCGATGCCACCCCGGACCTCGGTGCCGATGATGTCGTCGACTTCGCTGAAGCCCGCCGCCACGGCGAACTGCTGCAGCACGTCGAGACCCTGGCCCCGGCCAAACGCATTCTGCACGACGATGACCTGGACCTGGATGCCCTGGCCGATTGGATCGTCGACCGGCATGCGCAGGGCGGAATCGTTGCGCTGCATTGTGTTACCGCGATGCAGCTGATCGTGACGATCGGTGCGCTGCGGGCGGCCGGGCCCCGTCTGGGTGATCGGATCGAGCATGCGGCCGTCGTTCCCGATGACTGCCTGGCCGAACTGCGTCAACTCGGCGTCATGGTGATCACCCAGCCGAACTTCGTGTCCGAACGCGGCGACCAATACCTGGCCGATGTCCCCGCCGATGAGCACGATCAACTATGGCGGGTCGGAACACTGTGCGGTGCCGGGATTCCCGTCGCGTTGTCGACCGACCTGCCGTTCGGTGATGCCGATCCGTGGGCGGCGATGCGGGCGGCGGTGCACCGGAGTACCGAGGGGGGAGTGATCCTGGGGTCGGGCGAATGCGTCAGTGCAGCAATGGCATTGGGTATGTTCCTGGGGGTACCGGAGGCGCCGGCAATACCGCGCGTGCTGGCTCCCGGTGGCGCCGCGGACCTGTGCGTGCTGCGAGCGGCGCCGGCCGAAGTCCTGGAGACCCTCGACGCCGATCTGGTGTCGGTGACCGTCATCGATGGCGCGGTGGTATACGAAAAGCCATGAGCAGATGAGAAGATATCGCGTCGATGCTGCTGGATCGGGTCGGTGATCAACGGTTGGGTCTGCGCACCCGTGAGCGGGACTGGACCTGGGACGAGGTGGTCGGTGAGTCCGTGGCCCGGGCGGCACTGGCCTTAGAACTACGCCACGAAGGCCCGTTTCATATCGGAGTGCTGCTGGACAATGTGCCCGACTTCATCTTCTGGTTGGGCGGTGCGGCCCTGGCCGGGGCGACCATCGTCGGGATCAACCCCACCCGCGGCGATCACGAGATGGCCGACGAAGTCCGCCACACCGACTGCCAGCTGATCGTCACCGATTCCGTTGGGCAGCAACGGCTCACGAGCCTGGATCTCGGTCTGACCCCCGATCGCCTCCTGGTCATCGCCGCCCCCGCGTACCGAGCCGCGATTTGTGCACGAAACCCCGCGGTGGGCGCGGGAAATCGTGCACAAATCGCGGGGGGTGCTGACACGTTGTTCCTGTTGTTGTTCACCTCGGGCACGACCGGGGCCTCCAAGGCGGTCAAGTGCAGCCAGGGGCGGCTGGCCTGGGTGGCGTATTCGGCGGTCGACAAATTCGGCCACGTGCGCGATGACGTCGACTACTGCTGTATGCCCTTGTTCCACGGCAACGCCATCATGGCGCTGTGGGCACCGGCATTGGCGGTCGGTGCGACGGTCTGCCTGACCCCGAGCTTCTCCGCGTCCGGATTCCTGCCGGACGTCCGCTATTTCGGTGCCACGTTCTTCACCTATGTCGGCAAGGCGCTGGGGTACCTGATGGCCACACCCGAGCTGCCCGACGATGCCGACAATCCCCTCGATCGCGGTTTCGGCACCGAGGCTTCGCCGGAAGATCAGGTGCAGTTCCGCCGCCGGTTCGGCGCCGAGCTATTCGAAGGTTACGGTTCGAGTGAAGGCGGTGGTGCGGTGGTGCTCGACCCGGATCAGCCGCCCGGTTCGCTGGGAAGGCCGGCCCATCCGGGTGTGGCGATCGTCGATCCGGACACCCTGAAGGACTGCGCTACAGCGGTTCTCGATGAAAACGGTCTGCCGATCAACCCCGACGAGGCCGTCGGCGAAATCGTGGACCGGTTGGGTACCAAGAAATTCGAGGGCTACTACAAGAACGATGCGGCCGACGCCGACCGGATCCGTCATGGTTGGTACTGGACCGGCGATCTGGGC
>Ga0153956_1002337_pt1 | contig 14188 bp, 12 predicted proteins | sample TSFL040MetaG_FD_104704 | JGI IMG/M metagenome (GOLD analysis project Ga0153956, IMG submission 104704) | Attine ant fungus gardens microbial communities from Florida, USA - TSFL040 MetaG | ecosystem: Host-associated > Fungi > Mycelium > Unclassified | place: USA: Florida, Wekiwa Springs... | reverse complement strand
GCCGGCGAGCGGCACATCCGCGTGGCGGTGGGCCGAGACTATGCCGACGTCCCGCCCACGCGTGGAACCTATAAGGGCGGTGCACAAAGCGAGCTCGCCATCTCGGTCTCGGTGCAACCGACGCAGGCGCCGGTGCGTCATGAAGAATTTTTGAGGGTCGCGCGCCCCATCAAGCCGGGCACGGACGCGCCCACCCGCGCGGAACAGTTTTACCACCAGCAGCAACAGCAGCAGCAATAAGCGCCGATTGGTCGCGGTTTGATCGCGCCGCGCGGGGGGCTATAGACGTCCCATGCATCTCCCCCGCCGCCACCTTCGTATCGCCCGCCTCTATTCGCGGCGCTGGCAGCGGCGTTTCATTTTCACCGGCGGTGCCCTGATCGTGGGTCTTGTGGCGGTGGCGCTGGCACGTCTCGCCGACGGCGCGCTGCATGATTTCCAGCAGGTGCTTCATCACGCGCCCTACGCAGCGTTCGCGATCACGCCGCTGGGATTTGGCCTTTCCATCTGGCTGACAAACCGCTTCTTCGCCAACACCGGCGGCTCCGGCATTCCCCAGGCCATTGCCGCGCGCGAACTGAAGACGGTCGAGGAACGCCGCAAGCTGGTGAGCCTGCGCGCCGCCATCGGCAAGATCCTGATGACATTGCTGGGGCTTCTCTGCGGCGCATCCATCGGTCGCGAGGGCCCCACGGTGCAGGTCGGCGCGTCGCTGATGTTCGAGATCGGCCGGCTGACGCCCAAGCGCCAGCCCGGACTTATTCTTGCCGGCGCGGCCGCCGGCGTCGCCGCCGCGTTCAACACCCCGCTGGCCGGCATCGTGTTCGCCATCGAAGAGATCAGCCGCAGTTTCGAGACGCGCACCTCCGGCCTCATCATCGGCGCCGTGATCATCGCCGGCATGACCTCGCTCACATTCCTCGGCAACTACACCTATTTCGGATCGACCGGTGCGATGCTGGGATCGTTCGATCACTGGCTCTGCGTGCCGGTATGCGGCGTCATCGGTGGATTGCTGGGCGGCTGTTTCTCGCGCCTTCTGATCGAAGTGCCGCGAAACATTCCGGGCCGTATCGGAACGTGGACGAAGGCCAATCCGGTTCTCTTCGCGGTGGCTTGCGGCCTGGGGGTCGCGATCTGCGGTTATCTTTCCGGCGATACGATCTGGGGCACGGGCTATGCGCAGGCGCGTAGCCTTGTGCACGGCACCAATCATCTGGGCTGGCAGTTCACGCCGCTGAAATTCCTCGCCACGGTGCTGTCTTCCGTCAGCGGCATTCCCGGCGGCATCTTCTCGCCGTCCTTGTCGGTCGGCGCAGGATTCGGCGCCGATGTCGCGCGGTTCTTCCCGTCCGCGCCGCTCGGCGCGATCGTGCTGATCGGCATGGTGAGCTATTTCGCCGGTGTCGTGCAGGCGCCGATCACCAGCTTCGTGATCGTGTCGGAGATGGTGGACAACCACCAGATGCTGGTGCCGCTGATGGCGGCGGCACTGATCGCGACCGCGTGCTCCAAACTGGTTTGCGGCGAAGGCGTCTATCACGCGCTGTCGAAGCGTTATCTGGAAGTGGCAAAGGGTCAGCCTTCGTAGCCATGCCTGGCGGCCGTTACAGCGCAGATCGCGCCGATGCGATCGTAGTTCTTGCCAAAGAATTCTTTCGGGTCCGTCCCGCGCCCGCGGGGCTGGAACGCGTGATCGAGCTTGGCCGAGATATCGCCGGTCACGGGCATGCCGAGTTCGCGCGCGAGGCGCTCGATCGTCCCGGACTTGTCGCCTGAAAAATCTTCATAGCGAACGAGAACCGTGCGGCCATCCAGGCGCTCGGCGATTTGCGCGGCGCGCGTCCAACGCTGCGCCAGGATGTCGATATAATGCGCCGGCGGCAGGCCGAGATCGGTGCCGGCAAGAATACTCTGCCATGTGCGATTGATGCGGCGGTTTCCGGGTACGAGGCGATCGGTGTCACCACGGATGTCCAGCCGTTCCAGCATGCTGCGGATGTTGTGCCAGGGATTGCGCAGCACCATCACCGCGCGGCTTTGCGCGAAATGATCCATCAGCGCGGGCGCGGCGAAGGTCAGCCCCGGCTCCTTCACGATGGGCGCGGAAAACGCCCATGCATTGCGTGCGATATAGCGCGAGACGGGAATTTCGCCGCGGATAAGCGCTCCGATGAAAGGCTCCTGCGCGCCGCCGAAATCGGCGATGAGAGAGCGGCCCGTCGCTTCCGACAGCAAGCCGGAGATCGCCGAAGTTCCGGATTTCTGATTGCCGAAGACGAACAACGGCGCTTTGGCCGGCGTGCTGGTGAACGCCAGCAGCCTTTCGCGAAGCACGCGCTTGTTGAGGGTGAAATGCATCCGGCCGGGTTCGGGAATTGTGAAGCGGCGCGAGCGTGACAGGTTTTCCGGGAGCCTGAAACCGGCAATTTGTCGGCAAACGTCTCGTGCGCGTTCAAAGCCGGACTTCGAAGACAATCAGGCGGGATTGAGCTGCCAGATTGCGCCGTTCAGCACGGCGGCAAAAGACACCCAAAGAAGGTAAGGCGCGAACAGCCATCCGGCGATCCGGTCGATGCGGAAGAACGCGACGGTGGTGGCCAATACGGCAAGCCACAGCACCGCGATCTCGATCAACGCCGCCGTTATCTGATGTGCACCGAAGAAAATGAAGGACCATGCGAAGTTGAGCGCCAGCTGCAGCACCCAGTAGAGAAGGGCTTGCGCGCGAAAATCGGTGATGCGCCACACCCGCCATCCGGCGATGGCCATCAGGATATAAAGCGTGGTCCATACGGGCGCGAAAACCCAGTTGGGCGGATTGAACGACGGCTTGGTCAGCGTGGGATACCAGCTCATGACGTTCGGTTCCGTCACCAGCCCGGCCAAAATGCCGACGCCGAGCGTGAGCGCGAGGAACCCGATCAGAACGGCGATGTTCTGAAAGGCCGTGTTGCGGCTGCGTTCCGTTGTCTGAAAATCCCGAACCATGCCTTCAATACGTTCGGGAAGCGCCAATGGTTCAGAGGGCCGCGATCACCGCCGCGTTGTAGATCTCGCTCATTTTCGCGCCGAGCGGCGCGATCTGCACCGGCTTCTCCAGTCCGATGAGCAACGGCCCCAGCACGCTGATGCCGCTCATCTCGCTGAGCAGCCGCGTCGAAATCGAAGCGGAATGGATCGCGGGCATGATCAGGACATTCGCCGTCTCGGTGAGCCGCGCGAAGGGGTAGAGCGCAAGCTTTGCGGGATCGAGCGCCACATCCACGGCGATCTCGCCGTCATATTCGAAGTCCACGCCGCGCCGATCGAGAATGTGCACGGCTTCCACAATGCGTTCGCTGCGCTCGCTGCGCGGGAAACCGAAAGTGGAGGAAGCGAGCATGGCCACGCGCGGCGTGAAGCCAAAATTCTTCACCACGCGCGCCGTCTGCACCGCGATGTCGGCAAGCTCCTCGCTTGTCGGCATTTCATGCACCGACGTGTCGGCGACGAAGATCACGCGGCCTTTGGAGAAGATCAGGTTCACGCCGACGGGCCGTTGTCCGCGCGGCGGATCGAGCACCGTGCGCACATCGTTCAATGCTGCTTGGTAAGCGCGCGTCACGCCTGTGACCATCGCGTCCGCATCGCCGGCGGCCAGCATGCAGGCGCCGTAGATGTTGCGGTCGTTCGTGACCATGCGCACGACGTCGCGATAGAGCGCGCCGCGCCGCTGCAGTCGCATATAAAGCGAATTGATATAGCTCGACGCTTCCTGCGCGGAGTGCGGCACGCGCACTTCCAATGTCCCCGCCTCGACACCGGCGCGCTGCATGCCTTCCTTGATGATCTGCTCGCGTCCCACCAGCAGAGCCTTGCCGAGGCCGGAGTTCTGGAACGCGGCGGCGGCGCGGATCACCGAATCCTCTTCGCCTTCCGCGAACACCACGCGCTTGGGATGCGCGCGCACCGAGGCCGTGATGGTCTGGAATAGCACGGCGGAGGGATCGAGCCGTGCGGTGAGCTGATCGTGATAGGCCGTAATGTTCTTCACATCGCGCCGCGCCACGCCCGTCTTGATCGCCGCTTCCGCGACCGCGGCGGACACGCGCGAGATCAGGCGCGGATCGAACGGCACCGGAATGATGTAGTCCGGGCCATAAGCCGGACGCTGGCCGCGATAGGCCATCGCCACTTCGTCGGGCACGTCCTCGCGCGCCAGCGCCGCCAGCGCTTCGGCGGCGGCGATCTTCATCGCCTCATTGATGGTCGTCGCGCGCACGTCCAGCGCGCCGCGGAAGATATAAGGAAAGCCCAACACGTTGTTCACCTGGTTGGGATAGTCGCTGCGCCCCGTGGCCACGATGGCATCGGGCCGCACGGCTTTGACGTCTTCCGGCGTGATCTCCGGATCCGGATTGGCCATGGCGAAGATGATCGGCGCCTTCTTCATGGTCATGACCATGTCTTGCGTCACCGCGCCTTTCACCGAAAGGCCGAGGAACACATCGGCGCCCTTCAGCGCGTCTTCCAGCGTGCGCGCATCGGTGTCGACGGCGTGGGCGCTTTTCCACTGGTTCATGCCGGTGGTGCGGCCGCGATAGATCACGCCCTTGGTGTCGCAAAGAATGGCATTGCCGTTCGGCAGGCCCATCGCCTTCAGCAATTCGAGGCACGCGATGCCTGCCGCGCCGGCGCCGTTCACCACCACCTTCATGTCGGAGAATTTCCGGCCCGTGAGGTGGCAGGCATTGATCACGCCGGCGGCGGAGATGATGGCGGTGCCGTGCTGGTCGTCATGGAAGACGGGAATGTCCATCAACTCGCGCAGCCGCTCTTCGATCACGAAGCATTCCGGCGCCTTGATGTCCTCCAGGTTGATGCCGCCGAAGGAGGGCCCGAGATAGCGCACGGCGTTGATGAAGGCATCGACGTCGGTCGTATCCACTTCCAGATCGATGGCGTCCACATCGGCGAAGCGCTTGAACAGCACCGCCTTGCCTTCCATCACCGGCTTGGAGGCGAGCGCCCCCAGATCGCCCAGCCCCAGAATGGCCGTGCCGTTGGAGATCACGGCAACCAGATTGCCCTTGGCGGTGTAGTCATAGGCGCGGTCGGGGTTCTCCGCGATGGCGCGGACGGGAACCGCCACCCCCGGCGAATAGGCGAGCGCCAGATCGCGCTGGGTGGCCATGGGCTTGGTGGGGCTGATCTCGATCTTCCCCGGCTTGCCTGCGGCATGGAAAGCCAGCGCCTCTTCATCGGTGAAAGTGGGTCTCTGAATATGGTCCATGCGCGCCGCCTGAGGTGATCCACAGAATATCCGCCCGGAAAGCCCGGCGTATCAAGGACGCTATCGCCGCGCCGCCGCCTAGGAATTAGGGTGCGCCTCCCATGAACGAGCACGTCTCCCCCGCCGCCGATACCGAGGCTACGCCCATGATGGCGCAGTATCTCGAGACCAAGGCGGCGCATGCGGAATACCTGCTGTTCTACCGCATGGGCGACTTCTACGAGATGTTCTTCGACGATGCGGTACGCGCCGCCGAAGCGCTGGACATCGCGCTCACCAAGCGCGGCAAGCACGCGGGCGACGATATTCCGATGTGCGGTGTGCCGGTTCACGCGGCGGAAGCGTATCTCGAGAAGCTGATCCGCAAGGGCTTCCGGGTCGCCGTCTGCGAGCAGATGGAAGATCCGGCGGAGGCCAAGAAACGCGGATCCAAATCGGTGGTGAAGCGCGAAGTCATCCGCCTCGTCACGCCAGGCACGCTCACCGAAGATTCTTTGCTGGAAGCGCGTGCCTCGAATGTGCTGGCGAGCCTTGGCCGCAGCGGTGGCGATTTCGCGATTGCCTCCGCCGACATGTCCACCGGCGCGTTCCATGTCGGGGTCGTGACAGCCGCCGACATCGCCGCCGAACTGGCGCGCATCGCCCCGCGCGAATTGCTGACGCCGGATGCATTGCTGGCGGATGAGATGCTGGCGCCGGTACTAAAAAGTTTCGGTCCCGCGCTGTCGCCCTTGCCGGGCGTGAAATTCGATTCGGGTACGGGCGAGCGCGCGCTGAAGTCGCTCTACAAGGTGATGGCGCTGGATGGCTTCGGCACCTTCAGCCGCGCGGAGCTTTCGGCGGCGGGCGCGCTGGTCGGTTATCTGGAACTCACGCAGAAGGGAAAGCTGCCCGCGCTGAAGCCGCTGCAGCAAACGGCCGCGCGCGCCTATATGGCCATCGACGCCGCCACGCGCCGCAATCTCGAACTCATCGAGACGCTGACCGGCACCCGCAACGGCTCCTTGCTCGCGGTGATGGATCGCACCGTCACGGCGGCAGGCGCGCGCGAATTGTGCAACCGCCTGTCATCGCCACTCACGGACGTGAAAGCGATTGCCGCGCGCCATGATGCCGTCGCGCTCTTCGCATCCGACTCCGAATTGCGCCGCCATCTGCGCGACGATCTGCGCCGCGCGCCGGACATTGCGCGTGCGCTTGCGCGCCTCTCGGTTGGACGCGGCGGTCCGCGCGATCTCGCCAATATCCGCGATGGCCTGAAAGCCGCACGCGCCTTGCGCGATCAACTCGGCAAGCTCAACGATCCTATGAAGCCGGTTCTGGGCGAAATCGAGCAGGCGCGCGCCGATCTTGTCGAAGGCATCGCGGCTGCCAGCATCGTTTCCGACAAGCTGGAACATTTCCTCGTCGCCGAGCCGCCGTTCCTGGCGCGGGATGGCGGCTTCATCGTGGCGGGAAGCCACGCGCCACTCGACGAAGTGCGCAGCCTGCGCGATGAGTCCCGGCGCGTCATCGCCACCTTGGAAGCGAGGTACAAGCAGGACAGCGGCGTCTCTGCGCTGCGCATCAAGCACAATGGCGTGCTGGGCTATTTCATCGAGGTGACGCCGCAGCATGGCGACAAGTTGCAGGAAGGCGAGAACCGCACGCTATTCCGCCATCGCCAGACCATCGGCAGCGCCGTGCGCTTCACCACCGACGAACTTGCCACGCTCGCCACGCGGATCAGCCAGGCCGCCGATCAGGCGCTGGCCCTCGAGCGCGAATTGTTCGACCAGATGCTGGCGGCGGTGATGGATGCCAGCCTCTCGCTCGCGCGCATCGCCGATGCCTTGGCGCGCGTCGATGTGGCGACGGCGCTGGGCGAGCTTGCCGTCGCTGCGCGCCATGTGCGCCCGGTTGTCGATGGCAGCCTCAACTTCAAGATTCATCGCGGGCGCCACCCGGTGGTGGAAGCCGCGCTTGTCGCCGATCACGCCAATCCCTTCGTGCCGAACGATTGCGATCTGTCGCCGGACACCAAGCGCATCTGGCTCGTCACCGGCCCCAACATGGCCGGCAAGTCCACCTTCCTGCGCCAGAACGCGCTGATCGCGGTGATGGCGCAGATGGGCGCCTTCGTGCCCGCCGAAAGCGCGCATATCGGGATCGTGGACAAGCTGTTCTCCCGCGTCGGCGCCGCCGACGATCTGGCGCGCGGTCGTTCGACATTCATGGTCGAAATGGTCGAGACGGCGGCGATCCTCAATCAGGCAACGCCACACAGCCTCGTCATCCTCGATGAGATCGGCCGCGGCACTGCGACCTTCGATGGTCTCGCCATCGCCTGGGCGGCCGTCGAGCACATGCATGAGAAGAACAAGTCCCGCGCGCTCTTCGCCACGCACTATCACGAGATGACGGCGCTGGCCGAGCGTCTTACGTCTCTCGCCTGCGTGACCATGCGGGTGAAGGAATGGAAAGACACCATCGTCTTCCTGCATGAAGTCGCGCCCGGCGCGGCGGACCGTTCCTACGGCATTCATGTCGCCAAGCTGGCGGGCTTGCCCGCCGCCGTCATCGGCCGTGCCGAGGAAGTGCTGCGTGCATTGGAAGAAGGCCGCGAAGGGCACAAGCCGCTCGCGCGCATAGACGACCTGCCGCTCTTCGCGGCCAATGCGCCTGTCGCTGCGGCTGCGAACGAGCCGAGTGCGGTGGAAGAGGAGTTACGGAAAATTTCTCCCGACGCGCTCTCTCCGAAACAAGCACTCGATCTCATCTATCAGCTGAAGGCCAAGCTGCCGGAAACGGATTGACCTTAGCGATAGATGGCGCGAGCGTGCGTGCCTTCGCTGGGGAAACTCCATGAAATCGCTTCTTCTCTCCGCCGCGCTGTGCGCCATCTGCATCACGCCCGCTTTCGCCGATCACCTGACGCCGGAGCGCGTTTTCTCCGACCCGTCGATCAACGGTCCGACCGCGCGCGATGTGCAGCTCTCGCCCGATGGTGAGCTGGTGACGTGGCTTAAAGGCAAGGCGACCGATCAGAACGCGCTCGATCTGTGGGCTGCGGATACCAAGGGCGGCGCGCCGTTCGTGCTGGTGGATTCCGCGGCGCTGGAGCCGAAGCACGAACAACTCTCCGAAGCGGAGAAGTCGCGGCGCGAGCGCATGCGCATCAGCCAGCACGGCGTCGTGGAGTATCACTGGGACGAAGAGGGCAAGTTCATCGTCGTGCCGGTGGATGGCGATCTTTATCTCGCCGACCGCGCCACCGGAAAAGTCCGCCGCCTGACCGAGACCAAATCCGACGAAGTCGACTCGAAAGTCTCGCCGAAGGGGCACTTTGTGTCGTTCGTGCGCGACGACAATCTCTACGACATCGACCTTTCCAGCGGAAAGGAAACTGCGCTCACCACCGGTGGCAAGGATCCGATGTCCTGGGCCACCGCGGAGTTCGTCGCGCAGGAAGAGATGGATCGCTTCACCGGCTATTGGTGGAGCGGCGACGAAACGAAGATCGCGCTCACCCATGTCGACGAAAGCGTGGTCGACGTGATCCCGCGCCTCGAAGTCGGCGCGCAAGGGCTGACCTCGGTCGACCAGCGTTATCCCCGCGCGGGCCGCCCCAATGCCATCGTGCAGCTTTATGTGGAGGACGCCGCCACGCAGAAGCGCGTGCAGATGGATCTGGGGAGCAACACCGATTTCTATCTGGCGCGCGTGGACTGGTCGAAAGATTCAACGGTGCTGTATGCGCAACGTCTTTCGAGGGATCAGAAGCGCCTCGATCTTCTGGCCTGCGACCCCGCAAGCGGCGCCTGCAAGACGATCCTCAGCCAGACATCGCCGCATTGGGTCGAGCTGTCGGACGATTTCCAGCCGCTCAAGTCCGGCGATTTTCTCTGGTCATCGGAGCAATCGGGCAATCGCCACATCTATCTCTATGCGCGCGACGGCAAGCTGAAGCGGCAGGTCACCTCTGGCGATTGGCCGGTCTCCGCCATCGAAGGCGTGAATGAGGACACCGGGCAGGTGCTCTTCTCCGCGTCCATCGATACGCCCATCGAGATGCAGCTCTATGCGATCTCTTACCTCAACACCGACAAACCGCATGCGCTGACATCGGGCCATGGCTGGTGGGATGTCACGGTGGCGAAGAAAGGCGGCGCGTTCACCGGCACCTATTCCGATCCGATGACGCCGCCGCAGACCGGGCTCTATGCACCGGACGGCAAGCGCATCCGCTGGATCGAGGAGAATAAACTCGACAAGACACATCCTTACTATCCGTATCTGTCGGACCGCCGCGTTCCGGATTACGGTACGTTGAAAGCCGATGACGGCCAGACGCTGCATTATTCCATCGCCACGCCGGTCGGTTTTGATCCGCACAAGAAATATCCCGCGATCATTGAAGTCTATGGCGGCCCGCATGTGCAGATGGTGGAGCGCAGCTGGGGCAGCACGACCGACCAGCTCCTGCTCGAAGCAGGCTATGTCGTCTTCAAGCTCGACAATCGCGGCTCCTACAATCGTTCCGTCGCGTTCAAGACAGCGATCGACCGCAAGCTCGGCACGATCGAGGTGAAGGACCAACTGGTCGGCGCCGCCTATCTGCGCGCGCTGCCTTATGTGGATGCCAAGCGCGTCGCCGTTTCCGGCTGGAGCTATGGCGGCTTCATGACGCTGGAATTGATGACGGCCAGGGCCGGCTTCGTGGCGGGAGCCTCGGGTGCCCCGCCGACGGACTGGAGCTTCTACGACACTTGCTACACCGAGCGGTACATGGGCACGCCGGCCGACAACGCGAAAGGCTATGCCGACAGCGATATCCTGAACCGGCTCGACGACCTGCATGGCCGCTTGCTTATGCTCAAGGGCTTGTCGGACGACAACGTGATCCTCGCCAACACCACCCGGCTCACTTCCGCCTTGCAGCAGCGCGGCGTGACCTTCGACATGATGGAATATCCCGGCCAGCGCCACGGCATCCGCGGCAACGACCGGCAGCTTCAATTGTGGCGCACCTATCTGGAATTCTTCGCCCGAAACCTGCATCCGGCGCATTGAACGGCTCCTTCCGCAGGCGCGCGCAAAATGTAAAACTGACGGCAATGAGCAGCTCCGCACGCGCGCCGCGCAAGTTCCTGGTCGTCGTGGACAAGACGCCCGAATGCAAGGTGGCGATCCGCTTCGCCACGCGCCGCGCGATGGCGACGGGCGGGCGCGTCACGCTGCTCTGCGTCGCGCAGCCGGCCGATTTCCAGCAATGGCGTGGCGTCGAAGAGATCATGAAGGACGAAGCGCATCAGGAAGCGGAATCGCTGATCTATGATGCGGCGAAAACCGTCAACGAGATGTCCGGTATCGTCTGCGAGATCGTCATCGCCGAAGGCCGCAGCATGGATGCGCTACTGGAATTGCTGAAAAGCGATTCCGACATCTCCATCCTGGTGCTCGCGGCCTCTACGGCGAAGGAGGGTCCTGGCCCGCTGGTGGCCACGGTCGCCACCGCGGCGCATTACCCCATTCCCGTCACCATCGTGCCCGGCAATCTTTCGGATGCCGACATCGACGCCCTCGCATAAGGAACTTCGTCATACGCTATCTGCACACCATGGTCCGCGTAAAGGATCTCGAAGCATCGCTGCATTTCTATTGCGACCTCTTGGGCCTGAAGGAAGTGCGTCGCATCGAGAACCAGGGCGGGCGCTTCACGCTCGTCTTTCTCTGCGCGCCGGACGATTTCGAGCGCGCGCAGAAGGATCAGGCGCCAATGGTGGAACTCACCTACAACTGGGACACCGAGGACTACAAAGGCGGCCGCAATTTCGGCCATCTCGCCTATCGCGTGGAGAATATCTACGACACCTGCAAACGCCTGATGGATGGCGGCGTCACCATCAATCGTCCGCCGCGCGACGGGCACATGGCCTTTGTGCGTTCACCGGATGGAATCTCCGTGGAGCTTCTGCAGGAAAGCGGCTCGCTTCCGCCCGCCGAACCCTGGGCATCCATGCCGAACACCGGCCAGTGGTAGCTTGACCTAGCTGTCTGTTCCGTTTACGTTCTGGTATTGCTACCACAGGTAGCAATCTGGAGTTGTGGATGGCGTCCTTTCAAATCCTGGCGGGCCTCGTGGCCGGAGGCGTGATCGTGCTGGCCGGCTGGCTCAATCCCGCGAGCGACCTGGCGCCGGCGGGCGAGCGTGTGGCCCTGGCCGCCTTCGAAGGTCCCGTCCGCGCCGATGTCGTGCACGTGATCGATGGCGACACGTTCGAAGCCAATGCGCAGATCTGGATCGGCGAGACGATCGCCGTGCGCGTGCGCATCGCCGGTATAGATGCGCCGGAGCTTCATGCACGCTGCGACGACGAATATCGCCGGGCGATTGCCGCGCGGAATTATCTCGCGCAACGCATCGAAGGCGGCAGCGTCCGCCTCGCCCAAGTCCACGAAGACAAATATGGCGGGCGTGTCGATGCCGACGTTTCAGATTCGAAAGGCGATGTCGGTCAACAGATGATCGCGAAGAAACTGGCGCGTCCCTATCTGGGCGGCCACCGCGGCGGCTGGTGCGACGCGGCCTAGATCTTCGGCTCGCGGATCCATTGCGAATAGAGCCATTTCTCCCCGCGCGTCGGTGCAAGCCCCGCATGCAAGGTGCGCGCATCCGGCTTTCCGTCCGCGACATTGAAGAACAGCAGCGCGTCGCCCTTCTTGCCGCGATAGCGGATATCGAGCTTGGGGAAATCGGTTTCGCCGCCCTCGAAATCGTCGTTCAGATAGATGAGGAACGTCGCCACGCGCTGGCCGAAGCGCTCGACGTCCTTCGCAAGTCCGCTCGCATTGATGTCGAAGAAATCGTAGTGCGGCTTGTATTCTTCGCCGGGCTGGTAATGCAGCGCCATCGGCCATTCGAGGCCCTGTGCCGAAAGCCCGCTGGCCTGCGCGATGCGCGCGCGCGTCAGCATCAACGCCACGTCGCATTCGGCGAGATTGAATCCGGCATGGCTGTTGGTGCGCATATTCTCCATGCGCGCGCCGGCGCCGCTGTCCGGCATGTTCACCTTTGCCGGCTCCAGCCGGTTCTTGGCGCGCGCCACGATCCAGTCGCAAAATTTCTCCGGGAGAAAACCTTCGAACACGCGGATGTCGGGCGAAATGGACAATGTGCGCCCCGGCCGCGTTTCAAGCCAGCGGCTGATGTCGGCGCTGCCGCGCATGTCGGCCCAATCCATGCCGCTCTTGCCGGACAAAAGCGAAAGCTCCTGCCGCGCCAGCGAATGACCGGCGCGCGCCGCCTGCAACAGATAGTCCAGCGCGACATTCCAGCGATTGGCAAGGCCGCTGTCGGTTGCGGCCAGCGTCGCGCAAAGATGCGCCGCTTCCACATCGCCGCGACTCGCGGCCTCGCGCGCCATGCCGATGCCGTCTGGGATCGCCAGCGGTTCGCGCACCAGTAGGTTGGTGGCCAGCAGCCGCAACGCTTCCACGCTGCCGGACTGCGCGGCTTTGGCGTACCAGGTGCGGGCGGCCTGATGATCGCCCTTGCTCTCGGCGCTCCTGCCGAAGGCGATCTGTGTCGGTGCGCTGCCCATGCTCAATTCGATATCCACCCGTTCCGGATTGAGACGGCAATCTATCACCGGGTCGCCACGTCCTGAAACTGCTGTGAGCGGCGGCACTTGAACGCTGGCGCGGCGGCACGAAATATCCCCACGCGGGTCACGGGGCACGGACGCATGTGGGATTTCAGCTTCGGCAAGTCGGTGGGCATGATCCTGCGGACCTTGCCGTTCATCGTTCTTCGGCTCGTCGTCTATGTCGGCGTCGCCGTGGCTTATATTTTCGCCGTCGGCATCGGCGCCTTCATCGGCTTCGCGCTCGGCCATCTGTGGTCCAGCCCCGATGCGCCGATGGGCGGCGCGTTCTGGGGTGGATTGGTTGGCTTCGGTCTCACCAGCGCGCTTCTCTATCTGGCGCGTGAATATCTGCTCTATCTGGTGAAGGCGGCGCACATCGCCGTGCTGGTGGAGATCACGGACGGGCATTCCGTGCCGTCCGATCAAACGCAGATCGGCTATGGCACCAATTTCGTGAAGAGCCACTTCGCGGAGTCTTCGATCCTGTTCGGTGTCGACCAGATCATCAAGGCGGTGTTGCGCGCGCTGTTCGGCATCGTGAACTTCTTTGCGATGTTCCTTCCCGTTCCGGGACTGCAGAATCTCGTCCGCCTCGCGGAGTCCGTCGTCCGCATGTCGCTCACCTATGTGGACGAAGTGATCCTCGCCTATCTCATCCGCACGCGCACAACCAACCCCTGGCAGACGGCGGAAGACGGCCTTGTGCTCTACGCGCAGAACTACAGGCACTTCCTCAAGAACGCGCTGTGGCTGTGGATATTGATGTGGCTGGTGACAATCCTGATCTTTGCCGTGCTGCTGGGACCGGTCGGCGCGCTGGTGTGGGTGTTCCCCGGCCACAATGCGGGACTGTGGGCCTTCGTGCTCGCGCTGATCTTCGCGGTGGCGCTCAAGAAGGCGCTGCTGGAGCCGCTCGCCATCGCCTCGCTGATGCAGGTGTTCTTCAAGACCATCGAAGGCCAGACGCCGGACCCGGAATGGAGCGCGCGCCTGTCGCAAGCCTCCGGCAGGTTCCGCGAGCTGGCGCAAAAGGCCGCGGGCTGGATGCCGCGCCCGCCGCAAAATCCTGCTAAACCTGCGTGATGGGAAAGATCATCGTTCTCATCGCCATCGTCGTCGTGGCCCTGATCCTGTCGGCCGGGCTCTATACGCTCTGGGTCGGCGGCGACACCGCGAAGTCCTGGTCCAACCGGCTGATGCGCTGGCGCGTGCTGGCGCAATTCATCGCGATCATCATCATCATGATCGTGCTTTACGCGACGAGTCCCCACTAGGTTCGATTCTG
>Ga0153956_1002336_pt1 | contig 14196 bp, 11 predicted proteins | sample TSFL040MetaG_FD_104704 | JGI IMG/M metagenome (GOLD analysis project Ga0153956, IMG submission 104704) | Attine ant fungus gardens microbial communities from Florida, USA - TSFL040 MetaG | ecosystem: Host-associated > Fungi > Mycelium > Unclassified | place: USA: Florida, Wekiwa Springs... | reverse complement strand
CCGGATAATGAACCTTGAAAAAGATTTCTGCCTGTTAAAGGCTATACGTCGCGCTATGAAAGAAGCAACATTCATTCAGTGATCGATGGTAATTGGCGACGAAGATAATTATAGCAATCGAAAACGGAAAGTTGAAGTTTGCGGAAATAACAATTATACTAACATATTGCTCGCATAATACTTCGTATATAAAAGAAAAATGGAGAAACCTATGCCAGTCATTCCGGTTGTTGCCTGCACCGGCGATACGGCGGAAAAGGCGCAATTCGCTATGCTTATTATTTTATTTTTTTCCGCATATCGTCTATCGGATGATCGCGCCGTATTGCTGTCTTTTAATGCACACATTTTTTTACATTTTCAAAAAGTATATCTGGAATTAACTACCAACCAATCAGATATTATAATTTTTCATACTTTCCCTTTATCCTTTAAGTATTGTTCTCACAGTAGAGGTTCTTAATTTCAATTCGGCAGAAACTACGACTTGTTTTAGTGTCGATATTTTTTCCTTGTGTATTAATTTGTCAAGCAAAATATTAAATAACTGCGTTGCCATCTTGTCGATCGGTTGTGCTACAGCGCTGACTGTGGGGTTATATAATTCAAAAATTTCATGGTCGTCAAATGCAATTACCAGAAGGTCTTTAGGAAATACTATTTTCAATTCGTTCAGCGCTTTAATGCCGCTTAATGCCAGGTAATTGGTGGCGAAAACCAGTGCCTCCAGTTGAGGATGATCGATAAGAAAATCCCGGATCATAGCCGCTAAACTTATTGAGTCGCTGCCAAACGGCACTTGCAGTATGGTTGGGTTTAAACCGTATTCTTCGATGGCCCTGAGATAACCCTTTAACCGGTCTTCCATTTGCGTCTGAGAAGATATGAGCGTGATAAAACCGATTTCTTTACATAACTCCTTGGCTAAATAATTGACCGCAGTATAGGTGCCGCGATAATTATCAAGAATTACATAATCTGTCGGTAAATCAGGGAAATAGCGGTCAAACAGCACTACCGGAATATCGTCCTGGATCAATTCTTTAATCTCCGCTTCTATTCCAAGCGAAGGCGTAATGATGTAACCGTCCACGTACCTGTTTCTCATTATACCGAGCAATTCCTTTGTTTTTAATGTGTCGTTCTCGGTACTGCAGAATATTATTTTATAACCGTTTTTATATGCCAGTTCTTCAAGCAGGAAAGCTACGTGAGAGAAGAAATAATCAGATATTTTTTCTACCATCAGGCATATCATTTTTGTTTTGCCTGTGCTGAGGCTTCTTGCAATCTGATTTGGCTCGAAACTGTTCTCATCGACAAATTTTAAAATCTTATTAGTCAATTCTTCACTGATCCTCTTTTCCTTTGCTTTTCCGTTTAAAATAAAAGAAACGGTCGATTTAGCCACATTGAAGTGATTTGCAATATCCTTTATCGATAGTCTTTTTGCCATTAATTTTTTAAAATATAAATGCTTTATTATTTTATGTCATTATTGTTTTTCGTACATGGTTTCCATCTTTTCCAATTCAACGCCTTTGGTTTCAAATATATATTTCTTTACAAACAAAATCAACAATAGGTTTATCAGCCCGTATATAAAAAACGTGGTTGCACCTCCCAGCCCGGATAGCATGGACGGGAATGTCAATGATACAATGGTATTGGCTGTCCAGTTGCCAAACACAGCGATTGAAGTAGCTGTGCCTCTTATTCTGTTCGGGAAAATTTCTGCAACATACACCCACAACACTGCACCCCACGAACAGGCAAAGCCGCCGATGTAAATAAATATCAGCGCAAGTATAAAATAACTTTCCAGCTTATTTTCTAAAAAGAACCAACCCAAAATTGTCATACAAATACCCATGACCATAGAGCCATACAACAACAATTTTTTTCTTCCAACCCTGTCTATCAATGGAAATGCGAGCAGGGTAAACACCAGGTTTACGACACCCGTAAGCATGGTTTGAAAAAGTACGCTTCCGCCGACTTTTGTCTTCTCGAAAATAAGCGGTGCATAATAAAAGATAATGTTGATGCCCGTAAGCTGTGCAAAAGCCGCGAACAGTACGCCGATGATGACTATCTTTTTGTATTTAGATGAAAATATTTCTTTTATACTTTTTTCAGCCCTGGATGTAAGGCTCTCTTGTATTTTTTTAATCTGTTCTGCTGCTGTTTTGCCGCTATATATTTTTGAAAATATTTTATCGGCAAGTGTTATGTTGTTTTGTGCAATCAGCCAGCGGGGGCTTTCGGGTACCAGCAATAATAGTAAAAAGAAAGCCAGGGACGGTATCGCCGCCGCACCTAACATATATCGCCAAAAATTGGTACTGTTTAAAAAAGAAAAGGAAGCATTTACGATCAAATAATTGGACAAATAAGAAATTAAAATACCCAACACAATAGCCAGTTGCTGCAACATTCCCAGGCGCCCCCTCACAGACGATGGCGCTATTTCGGAAATATAAATCGGCGCAAGCGTTGATGCCATGCCGATGGCAAGCCCGCCGACAATGCGGTAAATAACCAGTTCTGCATAGCTCCCACATATACCGCTTCCAATCGCAGTTATGATATACAGGATAGCTGTTGCTATCATCATTTTCTTTCTTCCGAAACGGTCGGCAAGGCTGCCTGCAAACAATGCGCCCGGAATACACCCGAGAGATGTTGCAGCTACTACAACTCCTAACTGCCCGTCGCTTAAATGAAAAATCGGTTTTAAGAATTGCAGTGTGCCTGCTATTACAGCCGTATCAAAACCAAACAGCAACCCGCCTAAGGCAGCGATGGAAGCGATTAAAATAGTGTAACTTTTCATTCGTATATTTTTTATTTTTTCAACTGTCGAATGTTGTCATTCGTGAATATTCATTGTTTTTACCGGCAGGGTATTTTATGATCGATCAGTTATCGTCATAATTAAAATCAACGACGTGTCCACCGGCAATTAATTTTTTTCCGCTTCTGTACGTTCTCATATCCGCAGGAATCAAAACGGCCGAAAGCGCTGTGTTTCCGGCAAGATCAATATTAATTGTTCCGTGTACATTTTTATCTATATATTTTTTTGAAACCCTGTCATAAACATCAACATCTTTTTTACCAATAAAAATTTGAACTATTTTTTTATCGCTGTATGGATTGTATAAAAGAAATGACGGAAAGCTGTTGTCGGCATAGAAATCAGTTGCATTACAATTTAGATTCAATATCCCTTTCACGTTTGTTGTATCGACTATTGATGCCAACAAGCCAACCCATGCGGAACCATAAGGACAAATATCCGTAAAAGCGGTTTCATTTTTTACCTGATCGCCGATTGCATAAGGGCCTTTATCGGCAAGTATGCCTTTAAACACCTGAAAATTATTGCCATGATCTAAATCTTTGCGAAGCCCTTCGTAACAGATCACATGTTGGGGATCGCCCTGCCACAATGCGCTGCTCTGCTGGTTTTTCGGGTGTTCATCGGCATAGAACAGGCGGCAGGAATTTGCAAGGTTCAATATCCATTTTCCGATCGTTCTTGCATAAGACGGATTGTATTTAACGATCGGCACAAGTGCGGCCGCCTGGGAAAAAGTATTCATGGCAAAAGCATACTGCTCGTATTTTTTTTGCCCGACCAGCCCGTCCACGCTTACGCCTTCCCATTTACCTGCCATGACACCCCAGCCGTCTCTGTCGGAATTATTACCGTCAAAACACCAGTTCAGCATTTTCAGCTCATCATATTTTGTTCCCGATTCTGCATTTAACCTTACTGCCAGATAAGCGCCGTAAGGCATCATCAATTCATAGAACGGCCCTGCATGTACCGGCCTGTGTTCCAAATATTCCAAACAGGATTTGGCGGCATCGATAAACCGGTTATCGCCAAATTTTTTCCATGCTGTAAACTCAATCCAGGCGAGGCCTGCAGCCGCATCCGGCTCGTGCCAGACACCATTGAATATGCCTTTATGCGTATCGAAATTATAGGAAGTATAATTAAAATCAGGATATTGCTTTCCCTCGCTTAATCCTTTGACGGCTTCTATCCATTTTACGGCATTCAGTTTCATGATTTCGCTTAGGCCCTGTTCCTTTGGATATTTATCAACGATCATATTAAATGCCATGCCCGGAAATATTTCATACCAAAAACTTTGTCCGGGTTTTCGATTAACAGAATTCATAATCAAACCAACTCCGTTCTTTTTATTATAAAACTGCCTGCACATGGTTACAAAATCGACTCCGTTGTAATTGCTTTTATCGATCCCGGTAAGCGTTGCACTCATGATGGATCCCATTGCGGGCAAAGATTCGTAATGAGTTCCTTTGTCATTCAATGCGCCAATATAACTCGGAATACCAAATGACCTAATCGGAAAATTGGTATGGCTGTCGTCCCACCAAATAATGGGAAGGAACCTTCCCTTAGCATTAAAATTGTAAAACAATGAATCCTGCTTTCTTGTTATACTTTTCCAGTCTTTCATTTTATATTGACCAGGCATATCCGGCATCGAATCGACTAACCTGATCGATATTTGTCTGGCAGGAATTTGTCCGAAAATTGTATTGATGAACAGAAAACCGAAAACAAGAATTGATACAAACCTTTTCATGACCGAAGTAGATTCGTTTTATAAATAACTTATGATCTGCCTGAAAAATTTATATCGGTTAATAGCCCTTATTTTGCGTAATGATACCATTGGAATAGTCAATATCGTTTTGCGGAATGGGCAACAAATAATCACGATCATCACTAAAGTTCTTCCCCTTAGTCGTATTATATTTTGCTGCAAATGCCCTCATTACGGTACCGAATCTTTTTTGTCTCATTAAATCGTCTCTTCTCCAGCCCTCCATAGCCAGTTCACAGCGGCGTTCCCGCCATATAGCCTGGCGAAGGTCTGACTGGTTTGTTGTAGCAATATCCGGAAGAGAGGTAACCGTATTCGTTTTTGGAACATAAGTTTGTTTTTCCCTGTCAGGGTCTAACGGGTTGCTCAGCCTTGCTCTTTTCCTTACCTGGTTAAAATAAGTCAGCGCCTGGGAAGAACTCCCGGTTTCATTTAAGGCCTCGGCATATAACAACAACACATCCGAATATCTTATTACCCTGATGTTATAAGATATCATCCAAGGATCATAGCCTACACGTTTATAGTAAGGGACTTCTGTTTTTCTATTATAATATCCATCGGGAGAACCGGTGTTATCCTGAGGCTCTACGTCCTGCAAATATTCATCTCCTGTCCTTGTAAAGGTATAGGTAATTCGAGGATCGTCAGGATCAAATGTATCGTACAGGTCTTGTGTAGGGGCATCAAAGCCATATCCCTGATAATTTGTCGTATTTCTTGTAGTAAAGTAATGCGGTACGTTACTTCCCAATGCAAGATTTTTATTGGATGTCATAATCTCCGGAATTTCAAAGACCGACTCGCTCGAATTATTGATAGTCCAATTATCCCCGTATTGCGGCAATAACGAATACACACCGGAGTTCACGACATTTTGGAGCGCTTTTGCAGCGTCCGCGTAATCTCCCTGAAACATATAGGTTTTTCCAAGCAATGAATATGCGAATCCTTTGCTGACCCTGTATTTGTCTGAATCGTTATATTCATTTTTTGACGGCAATGCCGTAGCATCGTTCAGGTCGCTGACGATTTGCTTAAATACATCAGCTGAGGCGGCGCGCGGCGTATTCAACGCTTCGGAAGAAGTCAGCGGATGCAATACCAACGGCACATCGCCAAACAATGTAACCAGGTTATAATAACCAAAGGCACGCAACAGTTTTGCTTCATTAATGTATCTCCTAAGCAAAGTTGTATCGCCCGTAGCATTTGGGGCGTAATAAATCACATCATTCGACCTGTTAACTAAATCGTATAGTATGGTCCATGTTTTACTTACAACGGAATTGGTAGGATATGCCGCAAAATTTACAAGGCTCATCAGATCGGCATTATCTCCATCATTGGCACCTCCTTTCCATGCGTCATCGGTAGTGATATCTCCGAGAAAATGTTGGTACAAGGCATATTCAGTCCAGGTTATCCGCATCTGAAGATAAGCGGAAGTGAGCGCCTGCTTTATGTCTGCATCTGTTTTATAAAAGGTTTCTCCCGACTGCGTACCGTATATTGGTTTGTCAATGGAATTTTTTGAACAGCCAATGCTTGCCGACAGAAAAATTACCAAAGCTATATAAAAGGAATTCTTTTTCATTTTCATTCGATTTTTTTAATTAAAACTGAGCGTTCAATCCGATTGTAAATGTTCTTGCGGATGGATAACGTATCGGATCAAACCCGATGTTTAAAGGGCTTGTAGAACCAATGTCAGGATCAGGGCCTGAATATTTAGTTATAGTCAGGAGGTTTTGTCCACCTATATAAATCCTGCAACTATGAATTACTTTAGACTTTTGAAGAAATGATTCGGGAAGAGAATAACCTAACTGAACATTTTGTACCCTGAGATATGATCCGCTTTCTACGAACCAGGAAGATGTTCGGAAATTATTATTATCGTTGGTTAACGATATGCGCGGATACTCGGCATTATCGCCTTCTTTCGTCCATGCTTTGGTGTATGCATCTGCAAGGGTGTTTTGTAAGTTGGGCTGTGCAAAAGATTTTGCGTAATTGTAAATATCGTTGCCTAACACACCTTGTAAATACACGACCAGATCGAACCCTTTATAATTGCCGCCAAGATTGAATCCATATATCAGTTTAGGATTCGGATTGCCTATGAATTTTCTGTCATTATCATCAATCGCACCGTCATTATTCAAATTGGCAAATTTAAAATCACCCGGTTTGGCGTTGGGCTGAAGAACTTGTCCGTCAGGCCCTTTATAATTATCAATATCCTGCTGGTTCTGGAATATTCCCTGATAGACATAGCCGAAGAATCGTCCCATCGGTCCGCCGACTATTGTTTTACTCACCGAACCGTACAACGGTGCATTGCCATTGCCTAAGGAAGTAACGGTCGTTTTATAAGTGGAAGCATTCGCTCCTATCGAATAGCCGAATTTCCCGATCGAATTTTTATACCCGATCGTTGCTTCAAAGCCTGTATTGCGTACGTCTCCCGCATTGGTAAATGGCGTGGATGCATAAGCTGCTATTGCAGGTATGGGCACCTGGAGCAGCATACCCGAAGTTTTCTTGATATAATAATCTGCGCTGAAAGTCAGTGCCTGACCAAAAAATCCGGCATCTAACCCTACGTTTGTCTGCTGGCTGGTTTCCCATTTGATATCGGCGTTTCCGACATTTGTCGGGTAGTATCCCTGCGAATACCCGCTTCCGAAATAGTATTGGCTTTCTGTAGAAGTGCCGATCAGATTTATTGCGGCGGTGCGGCTGATATTCTGATTGCCCGTTTGTCCCCAACCTGCACGCAATTTTAAGTCCGATATGGATTTACTTAACGAGGAGTTCTTGAAAAAGTCTTCATTGTTTATGCGCCATCCCAGAGAGAATGAAGGAAAATATCCCCATTTATGTCCGGGTGCAAATATAGAAGAGCCGTCAGCACGAAAATTGATCGTAGCCAGATAACGGTCTGCATAAGTGTAATTGATACGGCCCAGATAAGACAGAATAGAATTCTCCGTCTTTCCGCCGGATACCAGGTCATTCAACGTAGCCGCGTCTAATACCTGAAATGCTTCGTCATTGCCGGGAGCGTTTGTCTTAAAAGCATTGATACCTTCGGATTCATCGTCTTCGTAAGTCATTGCCACCATTGCGTCTATCGAATGTTTTCCGAATTTCTTTTGATAATTAACTCTTTGCTCTATAATATAATTATTGGTTTCGCCGCTATTATTGGTCAGTTGCGTTTGGTCTAAAAACTTCCCGTCCTGATTTGCCATATTGTATTGGCTGAACACGGAATGATATTCCGGATTAAACAGCTTAAACGTGCTTCTGTTATCTTCAAAATTATACTGCACATAATAAGTAAGCCCGTCAATGATTTTTACCCTGCCGAATACATTTCCGAAAACATTAAGGTCTTTCGAGACTCTGTTATTAATCCTCAGCATCGATACCGGATTCGGGTTGAACGCATATTCGGTCGGCGCATATTTATCATATTCATAATTCGGGTCTGATTTACTGACGAGCGGATTGATAACAGGAGTAAATGGGTCTGCATCAAGGATCTGGCTGAATTGAGGAAGGTTCCCGTCATCCGTATATTGATCTGTGATAAGTCCGAGATTGACACCTACGGTAATGTGGGAAGACACATCATATTCATTATTTAATTTTAAAGATATCCGCTTGTATTTTGTGGTAATAATTGCGCCATTATCGTTATAATACCCGAGACTGTAATATGTTCTGGATTTAGGGCCGCCGCTTCTGACACTTGCATTATAATTTTCATTAAGCCCTTTTTGGGAAACTGCATTCCACCAGTTTGTATTATAACCTCTGTCGTATTGCTCTTTAAATTTCGGATCGATTGTTTGTCCGGAATTTTGATAAGCATCAGTAATAAAATTATAGAACTGGTCGCTGTTGGCCATATCATAACCTTTGACATTGCTTTTCTGTCCCACATAAGCATCCAATGCAGTAATCGTTTCTCCGGATATTCCTTTCTTGGTAGTAATCAGTATAACGCCATTGGAACCGCGTGACCCGTAAATAGCCGTTGCAGAAGCATCTTTGAGCACTTCGATATTTGCAATGTCGTTCGGGTTTAAGCTGTTGATATTATCAAAAATTTCGCCGTCAACTACATAAATAGGATCGTTACTGTTGACTGTTCCGAAACCTCTTATCCTTACTACCGATGTTTGTCCCGGTTGTCCCGAACCGGTACTTACATACACGCCTGCAGCCTTACCCTGAATTAATTCGGAAACATTGGAGACAGCGTTATTCTTTAAATCTTTGCCCGACAACGAAACTATAGAGCCGGTTAAATCGCTCTTTTTCTGTGTTCCGTAGCCGACGACTATCACGTCATTCAGCGATGTATCAACTGCATGAAGCTGTACGTTGATAAAAGAAACATTATTTACCGGAACTTCTTTTGTTTCGTAACCGACATAAGAAAAAATCAATGTATCGTTTCCCGAAGGGACAGAAATTTTAAATCCTCCGGTATTACCGGATAATACATGAATATTTTCATGTTTTACTTTGATGGTCGCAGCCGATACCGGCATTCCTTTGTCAGTCTGGACAACGCCTGATACCTGAAAAGAATTCTGTGCGATGCCGGGCATCGATGCCGATAAGAAGATAATGCCTGTTACGCAGGCATATAGATTGCGCCCTAAAAATTTCCTGCACTTGTATATCGGCAGTGAAAAAGGCGACATAAGGGATGTAATTTTTCTCATTTTCATAAGTGAGTTATTTATATAATCGATAAATGAAAAACCGGTTGTGCATTTATGTAAAAGAATACAGATTATTTCTTCCCGATCGGATCCGGCTCAGATGGATGAGCAGGATCATAAACAGCCACAGCAACTTTCGAATCTGCACAGCCGTAATACAAAAACCATTTCCGATGGAAATAAGCCATGCCTTCTATAAAAACAGTGCCGTCAACATATTGCCCGCTTTTTTCAAAAGGTTCCATCGGACGTAAAAATGGAACATCCAATCTGCCGATCGGTTCGGTCGGATTGTTTTTATCAAATAAAACCTGCCCTGCGCAATATGCGTTGGCGGCAAATCTTTGGTCTCCGTTGGTACCGGTACTGTTTTTCCCGTTATATAGCAGAAGAATTCCCTTATCGGTAATGATGGCCGGCGGACCACATTCTGTAAGATCACTGTCAAAATAGCCTTTTCTGGGAGAAATAAGTTGCTTTAACGCGCCGTTACCATCAACAAGCGGCGTCCAGTCTACAAGATTTTTTGAGGTAGCGGCATATACATGTTCTTCTCCCCAGTACATCCAATACACTCCGTTTATTTTAGCTATGATTTGCCTGCCGTCTTTAATTTTTGTAACAATAGAAGCTGATTTTGTGGGCATATCGGCAAATTTTCCGTTAAAAGCCCGTAAGAAGATCGGGCCGTGTTTTTTCCAGTTCTTTAAATTTTTAGAGATAGCAACCCCCAATCTTGGCACTTTATGATTCCATTGAGTATATAACATTACATAAGTATTATTCTCCGTAACGGCAACTCTCGGATCTTCGCAACCGCCGGGCCATTCATATTTCTTTTGACCATCATTACCGGGATAAAGTACAGGAGAATCATCTCTTTGAAATTGCAGCCCATCAGCGCTTTCTGCATAACCGATCCTTGAAGTCCGGGTACCGATCTTAGTACCCGTCTTGTCCTCTGCTCTGTACAGTACAATTATTTTTCCATCTTTAATGGCAGCGGCCGGATTAAAGGTATAGTTCCCTTCCCATGCTATGCGCTTTCCCGACATGGGATCTAAAAACTTTGTGCTGTCTGCCGGGGAAATGATCGGGTTAACGCTTTCGGGCCTTACAAAACCACCGAACGCCCAATCCGGTAATTGGTTCGATTTATTTGATTGTGCAAATGAATAATTAAACACATACAACAGTATTAGAATATGGAATATTTTCAGATAACAATTCTTCATGAATAAATTTTTTAAGAATGGGAAATCGCCTTGTATATTTTAGTTATGAAAAGCTTATAGTTAACAAATGTATGCAAGCACAACCGATTGTGCAAATTTATTTTTAACAATTTTAGATTATAGTAAATATTCTGTTTCGTTAAGTATTATATCTGCCATCATTTGTTTGCCGGCGATACGTAAAGCCCGGCAGAATATGCGCTGCCGGGCCTTACGCACGCATGTTTGTATGCTGCCGTTGTACCGGGATTATTTCCTTAACTATTTTTTATAATCCAAATTTTATTAATTTCGTTACGAGGCATCATATATCATAATCGTGTATAACTATCATTCTTACTCAGACGAAGAACTGCTTTATTTAATTCGGGAAAGCGATGAAGCAGCATTCAAAGAAATCTTCGACAGGTACTGGAAAAAACTGTATGCAATCAGCTATAACCGCCTGCAATCCAGGCATAGCGCGGAAGATGTAGTACAGGATGTGCTCAGTACGTTGTGGACACGCAGGGAAAAGCTGGAAATAAATACTTTGGACAGCTATCTCTCTTCGGCGGTGCGCTACAGTATTTTCCATGCCGTAAGAAAGCAATTGAGAAACGAAGAACTGGCGCATACGATCCATACCGGCAAAAACGCTTTTACGACGATCGATGAAGTGTCGAAATACAAAACCGCTGAAGAAGCTGTTCAAAAAGAAATTAACCGTCTCCCCGATAAATGCAGATTGGTTTTCCAATACAGCAGGGAGTTAGGGATGAGCAACAGCGAAATTGCCAAAGAATTACAGTTATCCTCCAAAACAGTCGAAGCGCATATTACACGGGCTATCCGGCAGTTACGTTCTGTCCTGAAAAGTTCACTGTCGTCATTATTTTCTTTACTTTTCTAACTTTTTTAAAAAAAAGTTGAAACCAGACTAAGGGTAAATGCCTCTTTTCTTCACTTAATAAAAGAATGCCTTTTAATTAATGGAAAAATCATTGTTGGAAGAATTATTAGAAAAATACTTAACAGGTGCTGCGGATGATAATGAAACTAAGCAACTGATAGAATGGTACAATGCTTTCAACGATGAAAATGTAATTGTTCCCGCACAAAGCGAAAACGAAGAACAGGATATTTATAAAAGGCTTTGGGCACGTATGGAAGCAACGCTCCGAAACGATTCTTTGAAAAAAGAAGCAACGTCGTCGCACAGGCGTTTTTCCATATCCTACAAGCGAATAACTGCAGCCGCGGCCATTGTTATTTTTTTAGGCGGCGGATGTTGGTGGTGGTACTATAAAAAAAGCCCGTCATCGAAGAACGTGCAAACACTTGTACAAAACAAAATATTGCCCGGACGCAACGGCGCAATATTGACGCTGGCTGACGGAACGCAAGTTGCTTTGGACAGTTCAGGCAACGGACAGATCGGTATTCAGGGCAATAGTACAATTGTTAAACGGGGAAGCATTGTAACATACACGGCCGCAAATGCTATTGCAACTAATGCGGTACAATACAATATAATGACTACGCCGAAAGGAAGGGTTTTCCGGATCGTATTACCCGATGGCACAAGCGCCTGGCTAAATGCCGCATCGTCGATAAAATATCCGACAGCGTTTAATGATTCTGCAAGAATCGTTTCCGTTACCGGGGAAGTATATTTTGAAGTGGCGCACGTATCGGACAAATCGGGTAAAAGAATTCCTTTTATTGTACGGGCAGATCGCATGTCGGTTAAAGTTTTAGGGACGCATTTTGATGTGAATACTTATGCCGACGAACAGAATGATGAAGCGACATTATTTGAGGGCAGCGTAGAAGTTTATGGCAATGACGAACATAATGCCGTAAAAATAGTTCCGGGACAAAAGGCGCAGATTGCCGATATAAACGGAAAGCCGAAAGTTTCCCGGGCCGACCTGGACAAAACAATGGCGTGGAGAAACGATATGTTCCAGTTCGATGACGACAGGCTGGAAAGTATTTTAAAGCAAGTCGCAAGATGGTACGATGTGGATGTAACATGCGCGCAGGATAAACGGACACTCCGTTTTAACGGAGTCATTTCAAGGCGCGCCAATGTAGAAGACATCCTGCATTTATTATCTGCAACAGGCGTTGTGAACTTTAGCACTAATGGCAGGGAAATTCATGCATATTAAAAAGACAATGTTATTAACGAATAGGCAATTGCTGTATTATAACTGCAAAGAGATCAGTATGGTAATGTAACTATTAATCAAAAAAATTATTGCGGCAAGAGATGAGCAGGTCTTCTAAAAAGCCTGCAGGTGATCGTATTGTCTTTGCCGCAATGCTGGCAAACGTTTTAAAATATATCCAAATTAAAATTCCAAAAACACAATGAAGGCCGGAACTCTATTTTTAATCATTGTAATGCTAAGTTTTCGTTTGTGCGGGCAAACCGTTTCTATTAAGGAAAAAGGAATGTCCCTGCAAAACCTGTTTAAAGAGATCAGGAAGCAGACAGGCTTTGAATTTCTTTACAACAGCGAGATGATCGAGAAATTACCAGCGGTGGACGTAAATGTAAAAGACGTATCCATACAGCAGACATTGGACAATTGTTTCAAAACATTGCCATTGACTTATTCAATTATCGATGATAAAACAATTATCGTAAGAAGAAAGAAAGTCGAACCTGTCACAACAGACACCATAAGCCAGCCCGTTAAAAAAACCGTTCAGGGAATGGTAGCCGATATAGACGGAAATGCTGTGTCTTACGCAAGCGTACAGGTAAAAGGTTCGTCGCTGGGCGTTAGTACAGATGACAAAGGATACTTTGTCCTGAACATGACGAATGCTGCAAACGATACGCTGCTCATAAGCCATGTAGGTTACCAGAACCAGAAAACGGTCAGCAACTATACACGGCGTATGCTTATATCACTTCAGCCTTTGGAAAATGAAGCGAGCGATGTGGTCGTATCAACAGGTTACCAGGAAATCAATAAAGACAGTTATACCGGAACGGCCGTTTCCGTCTCCGGTGCGGACCTGAAAAAAGTGAACCCGCAAAGCATTTTACAAAGCCTGCAAACCTTTGATCCTTCCTTTAAAATTGTGGAGAACAATATAGCCGGTTCAAACCCCAACATATTGCCCAACATTAATGTGCGCGGTTCCACCGCATTGCCAGGCGGCACTACGGATGCAATCAGCCGAAATACGCTTTCGGGAACGGTCAACATGCCTACGTTCATTCTGGATGGTTACGAAGTAGACGTACAAAAAATATTTGACCTGGATATTAACCGCGTTAAATCTGTAACATTACTGAAAGATGCCGCGGCTACGGCAGTATATGGTTCGCGTGCGGCAAATGGTGTTGTCGTGATCGTTACCAATCCGCCAAGGGAAGGGAAACTGCAAGTCTCCTACAATTACGAAATGAATGTAACCACACCGGACTTATCGGCGTATCATGTATTGGACGCAACGCAGAAATTGCAATATGAGAAACTCGCAGGCTTATACAGTACCGGTAATAATCCTGCATTGTCGCAAGACCAGTTGGACGATATTTATTATCACAAATTAAAT
>Ga0153956_1002335_pt1 | contig 14198 bp, 13 predicted proteins | sample TSFL040MetaG_FD_104704 | JGI IMG/M metagenome (GOLD analysis project Ga0153956, IMG submission 104704) | Attine ant fungus gardens microbial communities from Florida, USA - TSFL040 MetaG | ecosystem: Host-associated > Fungi > Mycelium > Unclassified | place: USA: Florida, Wekiwa Springs... | reverse complement strand
GGCCGCTTTTGGACTATCGGATGGACTTGAACCTCATGCCACGCAGCCACCCCAAGCTGTGGCGATCATGGACGATCGCAAAAGTGACCATGAGGAGTGCGGCCAGGGATGGCCGCTTTTGGAATGTCCAGATGTATTGCGTGGCACGTCGAAAAGACGTTCGGATCGCAGCGATCATGGACGATCGCAAAAATCACAATGACATCGTGCGGCCACCATCCACCGGCACGTTGATGCCGTTGACGTAACCGGCGGCGGGCGAGGCGAGGAACGCGATCACGTTCGCGATCTCGGCCGGCTTGGCGAAGCGCCCGACCGGTACCGTCGCCAGCATCGCGTGCTCGATCTCGGCGCTGTTCTTGCCGGTCGAGCGCGTGCGCTCGGCGAGAATCTGCTCGAGGCGCTGCGTCTGCGTATAGCCGGGCAGCACGTTGTTGACGGTGATGCCGTGCATGCCGAGTTCGCCGGCCAGGGTCTTCGCCCAGCTCGCGACCGCGCCGCGGATCGTGTTCGACACGCCGAGGTTCCTGATCGGTTCCTTCACCGAGGTCGAGATCACGTTGACGACGCGGCCGTAGCCGGACGCCTTCATGCCGGGCAGCACGGCCTGCAGCAGCGCCTGCGCGGCGACGAGGTGCTGCGTGAACGCACGGAGGAAGTCATCCGGTGCGGCCGCGTGCGCCGGTCCGCCGGGCGGGCCGCCGCTGTTGTTGACGAGGATCTGGATCGGGTGCGCGTTGGCGGTCGCCTCGACCTTCGCGCGCAGTTCGACGTGGTCGAGCATGTCCGCGGCGATCGTCGCGTGCTGTTGCGCCGCATGCGTCTTCGGCAGCGAGGCCGATGCGGTTTCCAGCGCCTCGCGCGAGCGCGCGACCAGGGTCACGTCGGCGCCGAGGGCGGCGAGTTCGATCGCCGCGGCGCGGCCGATGCCTTGCGAGCCGCCGCAGACGAGCGCGTGTTTGCCGGTGAGGTCGAGATTCATGGAGGCGCCTTGGGTCTGGTGGACGGGAGAAGATCAAAAGCCTGAAACACGAAGGACGCGAAGGAGAAGATCAAGAGTCTTTCCGGTTCTCTCCGCGTGCTCCGTGGTCCAAGCCGTTGCTTTCAACGGGGATATTGGAGGCAAGAGCCTGGACCACGGAGCGCGCGGAGAAGAAGCCGAAGAATCCTCGATCTTCCTTCGCGTTCCGGCTCTTCGTTCTCGCGCATCAATGCCGCGGCGGCAGTTTCCGGATCATCTGCGGCAGCAGGTCCTCGTCGCTGTCGCCCGATGGCGGTTCGACTTCCTCGAGATCGAAGCCGAGCAGGGCGGCGTCGTCCTCGTCGAGGCCGTCGAACGCACGGAACTCGGCGTCGAGCAGGGCCATGCGCGCGGCGGTTTCGTCGTCGTAGCGCAGGATGCGGCCGTCGTGGTCGAGTACTTCGGCGATGCCGGAATCGAGCACGTCCAGGCGCGCCCAGACCAGGGTGTCGCCGAAGGCCGCCAGCCACCAGCCATTCGTCGTGCTCATGCGCCGCCCCCGGTCGATGCGAACACTTTCGCCAACGCCGCGGCGATCGCGCCGATCACGATCGCCCACGCGCCGATCATGCCGAGCACGGCGATCGCGTCGAGTCCGCGATCGCGCAGCGGGCGGTATTTCGCGCCGAGGTACCATGCGAGCGCATGCGGTGAAAACATGAAGCCACCGAGGCGCGCGCGCTCGTCCGGATGCTGGTCGCGCAGATGCACCGCGACCAGCATCCAGGTGATGACGTAGGTGGTCAGGCCGGCGACGACGAAGCCGAGCCCCATGATGAAGACGAACTGATGCCAGGCGGAGGCGCTCATCGCGTTTCCTCAGAACTCCGCCGAACCCGGTGCGCGCGGATACGGGATCGCGTCGCGGATGTTGGCGAGGCCGCAGACGTAGACGACGAGGCGCTCGAAGCCGAGGCCGAAGCCCGCGTGCGGCACGCTGCCGTAGCGGCGGAAGTCGCGATACCAGGAATACATGTTCGGATCGAGGCCGAACTGCGCGATGCGGCGGTCGAGCACGTCGAGGCGTTCCTCGCGCTGTGCGCCTCCGATGATCTCGCCGATGCCGGGCGCGAGCACGTCCATCGCGGCGACCGTCCTGCCGTCGTCGTTCAGGCGCATGTAGAACGCCTTGATCTTCTCCGGGTAGTTCGTCACCACGACCGGGCCGCCGACGTGCTGCTCGGTCAGGAAGCGCTCGTGCTCGGTCTGCAGGTCCGCGCCCCATTCGACCGCGTAGTCGAACTTCTTGCCGGACTTCTTCAGGATGTCGACCGCGTCGGTGTAGTCGATGCGCGCGAACGACGACGCGATGATCGATTCGAGGCGCGAGATCGCGGTCTTCTCGACGCGGTCGGCGAAGAACGCCATGTCGTCCGGGCGCTCGGCCAGCACCATGCGGAAGATGAACTTGAGGAAGTCCTCGGCGATGCGCGCGTTCTCGGCGAGATCGGCGAACGCGATCTCCGGTTCCACCATCCAGAACTCGGCGAGATGGCGCGTGGTGTGCGAGTTCTCGGCGCGGAAGGTCGGGCCGAACGTGTAGACCTTGCTCAGCGCGAGGCAGTATGCCTCGACGTTGAGCTGGCCGGACACGGTCAGGAACGCTTCCTTGCCGAAGAAGTCCTTCTTGAAGTCGACGGCGCCCTTGTCGGTGCGCGGGAGATTCATCAGGTCCAGCGTCGAGACGCGGAACATCTCGCCGGCGCCCTCGGTGTCCGAGGTCGTGATGATCGGCGTGTTGACCCAGAAGTAGCCGTTCTCGTCGAAATAGCGATGGATCGCCTGCGCGATGGTGTGGCGCACGCGGCTGACCGCGCCGAACAGGTTCGTGCGCGGGCGCAGGTGCGCGACCTCGCGCAGGAACTCGGGCGAGTGCGGCTTGGGCTGGATCGGGTAGGTTTCCGGGTCGTCGATCCAGCCGACGACCTCGATGCGGCTCGCCTGCACCTCGAACGACTGGCCCTTGCCTTGCGAGGCGACCAGCTCGCCCTCGGCGACGATCGCGCAGCCGGCGGTCAGGTGCGTGACGTCGCCGTCGTAGTTCGACAGCGCGTTCGTCGCGACGATCTGGATCGTGTCGAAGCAGGAGCCGTCGCTCAGCGCGATGAACGAAAGCCCGGCCTTGGAATCGCGGCGGGTGCGCACCCAGCCGCGCACCCGCACCTGGCTGCCCGGCGCGACGGCGCCCGACAGCGCTCGCTTCACGTCCACCGTTTCCGTCTCGATCGTTGGCTGATCGCTTGCCGACATGCCTTGAAACTCCTGCTGGGGGCGCCCAGTTCGCCGCGTGGCGGGGCGCGTCTTGGAATGGCTGGCGATCATAACGGAATCGGCTGTTGCATCGCGGGATCGCGCTAGAATGAACATTGGACAGCGGTCGCCCGATCGCCGCAGTCGGCAGGGCAGACCCGGATCTTTCACCAGGAAGCGCATGACCATCCAGCTCACCAATGCCGCGCGCCAGCGCATGCAGGACTTCGTCGCCCGCGAGCCGGGAGCGCTCGGCGTACGTTTCGGCATCAAGCGCACGGGCTGCTCCGGGTTCGGCTACACGGTCGACCTCGCGAATGCGATCGCCGAGAACGACGAGGTGCTCGAGCAGGACGGCCTGCGCCTGGTCGTCGACAGGAAGGCGCTGCCGTTCGTCGACGGCACCGAGATCGACTTCCAGCGCCAGGGCCTCAACGCGGGCTTCGTGTTCCGCAACCCGAACGCGACCGGCGAGTGCGGTTGCGGCGAGAGCTTCACGGTGGACGACCCGCGCCGTTCGTAAGAGGGCGCGAGTTTCGGGAAATTGTCTGTTTCGGGGCGCTCCAGGGCGTTTCCTGGTTGCACCTGGCCGGAAGACTGCTCCGATTTGGATGCGCCGGACGCCCGACTGCGCCATTGCCGCCGGCCTTGGCAAGACCCATCCGGCGAGAGGCCCGGAGGGGCTAGTGGCCGCCGCCCGTGCGAGGGAATCATTCCGTGCCGCCTTGGTCGCGAGCGTCCGGATTCCTGAATGCGCTCGCCATGGGCGCGTGAAGTCCCGCCGAGAACCATGCGGCGATCGTCCTCGCCGAGCCGAGGCTTCAGCGCCCTGCGCTTGCGTGCCGAGGCATGGTCCTTGTCGGGGAGTCGTACTGCCGTTCCGCCGCGTGGATGCCGCATTCGAACAGCAACGGCGAGGCCAATCCGCAATCCGGGTGCATGCGGCAGAGGGTGTGAATGACACCAGACAGCCCCGTCATCAGCCCGGGCGTAAAGGCCTCCCGCGTCATGCCGCCCACCATGCCGTGGTGTTCCTCGATCGCCGACAAGACCTGGGCGGTCGCCGCCTCGCGCGCGGCTTGCGGTGTTTCCCCGTCGAGCGTGGACGCACGCACGAGCAGTTCCCACAGCGACAAGTCCCCATGGCAGAGCGTATGGGAGATGCCCCACTGGTCCTTCGAGGCAACGACCGCACGCCGAAGATCGCGCAAGTGGCGTGGATCCCCGCCGCGCGCGAACAGATCGGCCGCGGCGAGGCCAATGCCTATGCTGCCGCCGCACCAGGTGTGAACCTTTCCGCTGCCCGACGCGTGCTGGCGCCAGTTGCCGATCGACTCGTCGAACAATGAATCCTGGAACTGCCAGGCTTCTCCGGCCAACGTATTGAAACGCTCGCTCCCGGCCCGGTCCCCTGCCTCGGCGAGGGCCAAGGCCAGGCGCGCCAGCGCCCATGCGATGCCGGCACCGCCGTGGGCAAAACCCCCGATCGGCTGCGCGTGGCCTCGCGCGGGCCAATGGGCGCCGCATTCGTCGCGCGTGGCCGCCGACTCCAACTGCCGACCGGCACGCACCGCCAAGGCCAGCCAACGTGGATCGCCCGTCGCTTCGGCCAGCCCGAGCAGCGGCACGATTGCGCCGCTGCTGCCGTCGACGATGTCGAGGTAAGAGTCGGCGGCGAAGCCCTGGCTTTCCAGGGCCTTCGCATAGGTGAGCGCGTTGGCGAACGGTTCGGGCCGCCGCAGCAGCCCGTGGAGAGTCAGCCAGCTCCATATGTGGCCGCCATATCCCGTGAAGCCTCCTGCGCCGTGCGGCTTCTCGTCGAGCGCGATGGCGTTCAGTACCTGCAAGGCGCCCTCCAGCGTCCCGGCGATGCCGGGAACGTCGTCCATGCGTTCCTCATCGACTTCGCGGGAGTAGGCGGCCAGTGCGGCCACGACGCCGCCCAACCCGAAATAGACGTCCGCCTGCAGCGGTTCGACGTGCCAGCCTTCGCGACTCGCTTCGGGCGTGATCCAGGTGACGGAACCGTCCTTGCCGCGTACGGCGAGCGCGATGAGGCGCTCGACGGCATCGGCCGCCAGCTTGCGCCGCCGTGCATCGAGTCGATCGGCATGCGGATGGCGGGCGAAGTAGAAGCGGCTGTCGCTGCCTTGCGGTTCGTGACTGCGGCGATTGAGTTCGGTCACGACCAGAGCGCTGCGGATCGCCATCTCTTCGACGTCGATGCGCATTTCGCGCCAGTTGTCCAATGCCGCTGCGATGCGTTCGCGATCGAGCGGCGTCGCGAAGATCGGCACGTCGCCGTGGCGCAGGTCCTCGATTTCGCCGGCGATTTCCGCAGGAGCGGAGGGGGCGAGCGGAACGACGGCGGCATGCCGCTCGAAGAGGTCGCGCGCGCGCGCGATCGCCTTGGCCTCGTCGTGCAGCGACGTGGGGTGCCACAGCATGCGCCCGATTTCCACATAGGCGCTGGTCGGCCGCCGGATGTCGCGGACTTCACAGTCGAGGAAGGATTCCAGCAGTGGCACGAGCCCGCCGTCGGCATCGAGCCGGCGCAGTCGACGGGTCGTTTCGAGAAAGGCGTCGCTGATGTCGTTCCAGTAGCGCGACAGTTCCGGACGAGGGCTCGGCAGGTTCTGCGACGGGCTGACCTCCACTTCGACGACTTCCACTCGCGCGTCGGTCGAGCCTTCGCCTGCGATGACCGGCGCCCGAATGCTCGGTTGTTCGCCCGGCAGGGCTCCGGCGGCGGAAACATCGACGTTTTCCAGCCCCAGCGCCGGTGAGCGGACCGGAACGATGCCGGTGCGCAATACCGATCCGCGGATCAGTCCCTGGGCGAGATCGTAGGCTTCGCCGTAGTTCGATGGCGCACTGGGGGGAAGGAGAGCGAAGAGACTCTCCACATCGACTATCACGGGGACCGGACCCGCGGCGATGAGATTTTCGAGGTGCACGTCGGTGCCGCCGAGCAGGCGCAGTACGGCAAGCCAGTGGCCGAGGCCGCGGTAGAAGGCGTGCAGTTCGTCTTCTCCGGCGCAGTAGCGATGAGCGGCGAACGCCGCCCAGCCATATCCGCCACGGTCCAGGACTTGTGGAACGCGGATACGTGTCGGCGTTTCGCCGAAGAGGCGGCCGAGAAAGGCGTCGAGTCGGGCATCGATGCGCAGCGAGCGCGGCTTGTACATGACCTCGCCATGTTCGAACGACAGCCGTGCCACGGCTTGTCCTCCGGCATGGAGGTCGCCGCGGCCGAGGGTGAGGCCGGTCAGGCGTCCCGGCGATCGTCCGAACAGTGGGGCCAGCCGCTCGCGATCGTCGGCGAGCCGATCGATCAAGGTCTTGATCGCGCCGCATTGCCGGTCGAGCATCCGCTGCAGGCGCGGGCGCAACAGCCGATAGTGGCGATCGAGGTGCTCGGCGAATTCCGGCGTAAGGGCGTGCGAGAGGAACTGCCCGAAGCGGCCGGCATCGTCTGCGGCCGTCAGCTGGCCGGTGAGTTTGGCGGCGTGCAGCTCCAACAGCAGGACACGGTTGAGCTTGAGCCGGGCATTCGCCTGCAGGGCTTCTTCGGCGGCCGCGCGGATCAGGAGCGCTTCATGCCCATCCGGGCGGGGCGACACGCGCGCCAGATGGGCGCTCAACTCCTCGGTGGAGGCTTCCGTGAAATGCCTGATGACGGGAGCGAAGCTGTCGTGCATGCGGGAGCGGGCGACTCGATGCGCGGGTTTCGGGCGGATTACCGCCTGCGGGATCCAGCATGACTTCCCAAAAAAACGCGCAGCCCGAGGGCTGCGCGTTGGTCGTCATGCGGCGCTCACGCGCACACGCAGCAACCGCCGGGCGAGCAGGTGATTGCCGTAAGGCTTTGCATGGTGATGCTCGGATTGCTCGAGCTCGTCAAGGCGGCTTCGACGGCGTCGGCGCCACCGATGTACAAGGGGCCTGCCGGATTCTCGTAACCGTCAACGTTGCCTGCACCATTGCGCCAGCTTGAAACGATGTCTTCGGTTTGCATAGCGTGAACCCTCCTAGGGTTGCAAGAATGGCTCGACCGGGACGCTTCCACGGAGCGGAAGCTGAAACCGGCGAGTATCGACTTGGCATTTCCTCCAACGTCGCGGCATTCACATTGCGATGCATTACGGGCACTTCGTTCGCCTTGCGCGTGCCGCAGAGCCGATACTGTGCCCCGATATGGCGCATGTCCAGTGCCCGCCGCATTTTCGTCGCGGAGCGCTTTCCGTTTTCATCCTCAACCGATGCGGATTCCAGAGGCGCGCCCATCGGCATGCGCCAGCCGGACTTTCATGGATGCGCGCAGGCGCGCTTCGCGCACGGCGCCGAGGCTCGCATGGAATATCAGGCGCGACAATGCGGCCTGGGCGGGCGTTTCCCGGTCTTCATTTTCTTCATTTTCGGGATTCATTCGATTAACGCATTCGAGTCGTGCGCCAATCGCTTCGATGCCACGAGCGCGGCGATCCGGACTTCGAAACGATCGCGCTCATGCGTGATGGCCGGATCACGGAATTCGTCGACCGCGAGGGCACGACGCTCCGGTTCTCCAAGCGCCTGATGGAGGTTTCGCACGTCGGCGAGCACGGCGACGCTGTGCGCGCCCGCAGTGGATTCCCGGGCGGGAGGCCCCTCGGGCGCGATTCGGGCTCGCCGCCGCCCGGGTCTCGGGACGCTCAGTCGTCGCGTCGCCCGCGTCCCCGGCGATCACCGAGCGACGCGAAACGCAATCGTGGTCGTCTGCCACGCGCTGCCGGGCGACAGCCCGGTTGCCCGGAGCTGTTCCGGCCGTCGACGAACTTGCCCGCGGCATTGAGGGAGCGTTTGGGACCGGACGTCGAGAGGGGTACTGGAATCCACGAATTCGATTCGCGTAGGCTACCGCCGCACTGCCGGCGCTTCGGACAATGGCGTCCAGGTCGGGGCTTATTCGATGCGGTGCCCCAGCCAGCGATGCGTCAATGGCGCATGGGGTGTCGGGTCGGGGCATGTGAAATGACGAGCGAAAGTAACCTGTTGAACGAGACCATGAACATGCGTCAGCAATGGAGGCGCGAGAGCTTCGCGGTCGACGTGGCCGATACCGCGGCGCATGCCGGATGAGCGGGAGCAGCGCCGCCGGGGAGAGCCGGCACCTGCCGCGCGCGTCGGCCGCCGACCCGCATTCGGTATTGCAGGGGATGCTGCCGAGCATCCTGCGCCTGCTGCGCCGCGAACCGGCCATCGCCATCACCGTCGCCTACCTGCTGGTGGCATTGGCCGGCATCGCCTACGACGAGCGCTACTACGGAAAATTCGGCATCCCGGTGCTCACGCTGGCGCAGATCGGCGACTTCCTCGTCGCCGGCATCCAGCGTCCGGTCGCGTTGCTGTTGCTGGCTTCGACGTTGCCGATGTGCTGGATCGTCGATCGCGTCAACACGCGCAGCCGCCGCAAGCACGCCGCCGTGCTGGCAAGGTTGCAGGCGCTGCCGGAACGGGGGCCGTGGCAGAAGATCCGCATGAGCTTTCTCGCCTGGCGCCTGCGCGAGATCTGGTACACGCAGTTGTTCTACGTCCTTTGGGTCGTCGTCTACGGCTCGATGTTCGTGTCGTTCTACGCCGAGTTCCAGGCGAGGGGCGTGAAGCGCGGTGAAGCGATGCAGGTGCGCGTGCACCTGGGCGGCGAAGCCGACGGCGAGGTTTCGCGGCAAACCTGGAGCTATCTCGGCGCGGTATCGAGCTATGTCTTCCTCTACGACCCGCAGAGCAAGCGTTCGCTGATCCTGCCGGTCGACGGCATCGCCAGCATCGAGCCGGTCGTTCCCGCGAAGGGCGGCGGGACGCCCTTGGTTGTGCCAATTCCCTGATCTGGCGTAGAATCCGCGCCCCTTCGCCCGACCCCGGTGCCGTTTCGAGCGCCGCGCGGCCGGCGAAGGCCTTGCCTCACCGCGCCGCGGGAGGCTGTCCGGCGGAATCCTCCGCCGCGATACCCACAAGGAGTCGACGATGCGTCATTACGAAATCGTGTTCATGGTCCACCCGGACCAGAGCGAGCAGGTGCCCGCGATGATCGAGCGCTACAAGGCGCTGATCGAGGGCGACAACGGCAAGATCCACCGTCTCGAAGACTGGGGTCGCCGCCAGCTCGCGTATCCGATCCAGCACCTCGCCAAGGCGCACTACGTGCTGCTGAACATCGAGTGCAGCGCGGCCGTGCTGGCCGAGCTGGAATCGGGCTTCCGTTTCAACGATGCGGTGCTGCGCCACCTGATCGTCAAGCGCGAGAACGCGGTGACTGAGATGTCGCCGATCATGAAGAACAAGGACGACAAGGGCGATCGCCGTCGTCGTGACGACGAGGGCTTCGGTTTCGGCGGCGACGACGACGATCGTCCGCGCCGTGAACCGCGCGCGCCGCGCGAGCAGGCCAGCGAGCCGGCCGCCGCAGCCGAACCGACCGCCGAATAACGACGCCCCTTTCCGGAGATAGACCATGTCCAAGTTCTTCCGCCGCAAGAAGTTCTGCCGCTTCACCGCCGAAGGCATCACCGAGATCGACTACAAGGATCTCAACATGCTGCGCCAGTACATCGGCGAGACCGGCAAGATCGTGCCGAGCCGCATCACCGGTACCAAGGCGCGTTACCAGCGCATGCTGGGCACCGCGATCGAGCACGCTCGTTTCCTCTCGTTGCTGCCGTACAGCGACGCGCATTGATATCCGCTTTTCGTTCCGGCGATCGTCACCGTCGCCGGAACGCCGAACGACATTCGGACAGCACCCGCTGCGCCGGACCATCCGACGCTAACGAATAGGAAAAATCATGGAACTCATCCTCCTCCAGAAAGTGAAGAACCTCGGCAACCTCGGCGACAAGGTCAAGGTCAAGCCGGGCTATGGCCGCAACTACCTGGTGCCGCAGGGCAAGGCGACGGCCGCGACCGAGGCGAACCTCGCCGAGTTCGAGAAGCGTCGCGCCGAATACGAAGCCAAGGCCAACCAGCAGCTCGCCGGTGCCGAAGCGCGCCAGGCGCAGTTCGCCGACGCCTCGGTCACGATCAAGGCGAACGCGAGCCCGGAAGGCAAGTTGTTCGGCTCGGTCGGCCCGCGTGACATCGCCGAAGCGTTCACGAACGCCGGCATCGCGCTCGACAAGAGCGAGGTCGTGCTGAGCGAAGGCCCGTTGCGCCACATCGGCGAGTTCGACGTGCCGGTGCACCTGCATGCGGACGTGCATGCCACGGTCAAGGTCGTCATCGTCGGCGAAGATTGATCCGACGTCGCAACGATCCGACGAAACGGGCGCCTTCGGGCGCCCGTTTCGTTTCCGGCCCCGCGCGGGCCGAAGGCCGAGTGCGAAGGAAGGCGCTGGGGCTTCCGCTTCCGTCGCGCGCGCCGAGTGCTCGCGGCCGGTGGCGCGCACAGGTTTTCCACAGGGTTGTTGTCTCGACAGCTGAGACGCGCCCGCGGATCATGCACGCTCGAACGAATCCGCTTCCATCATGCCCCAGACCGAACGCAAACCCGCCGCCAGCATCGAAGCCCTGCGCGTGCCGCCGCACTCGATCGAGGCCGAGCAGGCCGTGCTCGGCGGCCTGATGCTCGCGCCCGAATCGTGGGACCGCATCGCCGACCGCCTGGTCGAGGACGATTTCTACCGCCGCGACCATCGCATCATCTTCCGCGCGATCGGCGACCTGTCGGCGAAGAGCATGCCCTACGACGCGGTCACGCTCGGCGAATGGTTCCAGGCGCAGAACCTGGCCGAGCTGGTCGGCGGCGCGAGTTACGTCATCGAGCTGGCGAACTCGACGCCGAGCGCGGCGAACATCACCGCGTACGCCGACATCGTTCGCGAGAAGTCCGTGCTGCGGCAGTTGATCGACGCCGGCACCGAGATCGCCGGCGATGCGTTCGTGCCGGAAGGGCGTTCCAGCCAGGAACTGCTCGAAGTCGCCGAGCAGAAGGTGTTCCACATCGCCGAGGCCGGCGCGCGCGGGCGCAAGGGTTTCGTGTCGATGCGCACGGCGGTGAAGGACGCGTTCCAGATCCTGCACCACCGCTACGAGAACCGCGGCAGCGTGACCGGCCTGTCGACCGGCTTCATCGACCTCGACGAGATGACCGCCGGACTGCAGCCTTCCGACCTGATCATCGTTGCGGCGCGTCCTTCGATGGGAAAGACCGCGTTCTCGGTCAACATGGCCGAATACGCGGCGATGAAGACGAAGAAGGCCGTGGCGGTCTTCTCGATGGAAATGTCGGCCTCGCAACTGGCGTTCCGTCTCATTTCCTCGATGGGCCGCATCAACGCGCAGAACCTGCGCACCGGCGATCTTGCCGAAGAGGAATGGCCGCGCGTGACCAGCGCGATCACGATGCTGTCGGAGACCAAGATCTTCATCGACGACACGCCGGCGCTCAGCCCGGGCGACCTGCGTTCGCGCGCGCGGCGCCTCAAGCGCGAGCACGACCTCGGCCTGATCGTGATCGACTACCTGCAACTGATGCAGGTGCCCGGCACCAAGGAGAACCGCGCCACCGAAATTTCAGAAATCTCGCGTAGCCTGAAGGCGCTCGCGAAGGAACTGAACGTGCCGGTGATCGCGCTTTCCCAGCTCAACCGTTCGCTCGAACAACGTTCGGACAAGCGCCCGATGATGTCGGACCTGCGCGAGTCGGGCGCGATCGAGCAGGACGCCGACGTCATCATGTTCATCTACCGCGACGAGTACTACAACCCGGAGTCGGGCGAGAAGGGCGTCGCCGAAATCATCATCGGCAAGCAGCGAAACGGCCCCACCGGCGTGGTCAAGCTCGCCTTCCTCGGCCAGTACACGAAGTTCGAGAACCTCGCCAGCAACGGCTATCCCGGGGCGTTCGAGTGAATACGGTTCCACGTTGATGCGCGCCACCTGCGCCACGATCCATCTCGACGCGTTGCGCGAGAACCTGCGCCGCGTGCGCGAGTTGGCGCCCGGCGCGAAGGTCATGGCAGTGGTCAAGGCCGACGGCTACGGCCACGGGCTCGAGCGCGTCGCGCGTGCGCTCGAAGGCGCCGACGCGTTCGGCGTCGCCGGCATTGCCGACGGCCAGCGCCTGCGCGCGGCCGGCGTGTCGCAGCGCATCGTCGTGTTGTCGGGGCACGACGAACCCGGCGACCTCGCCGAAATGCGCCGCCTCCGCCTCGACACGGTCGTGCACAGCGACGCGCAGATCGACGCGCTCGGCGCGGACCATGATCCGCGCCCGCTGCGCGTCTGGCTCAAGTTCGACACCGGCATGCATCGACTCGGTTTTCCGCCCGAACGCGCGCGCGAGGCGCATGCGCGGCTGCGCGCGTTGCCGTGCGTCGACCGCAGCATCACGTTGATGACGCACTTCGCGAACTCCGACGTGTTCGACGACGCGTCGACGACGCAGCAGATCGACCGCTTCGAACGCGCCGCATCCGGCCTCGAAGGCGAGCGCTCCCTGTCGAACTCCGCCGGCATTCTCGGCTGGCCCGAAGCGCACGGCCAATGGGTGCGTGCAGGCGGTGCGCTGTACGGCATTTCGGTCGTGGCCGGACGCATCGGCGCGGACTTCGGCTTCCGCCCGGCGATGACGCTGTCGACGAAGCTGATCGCGATCAGCCGCGTGCGCAAGGGCGAACGCATCGGCTACGCGGCTACCTGGGAAGCGCCCGAGGACATGGCCGTGGGCGTCGCCGCGATCGGCTACGGCGACGGTTATCCGCGCCAGGCGGTCGCGGGCACGCCGGTGCTCGTCGACGGCGTGCGCGCCGGCATCGTCGGGCGCGTCTCGATGGACCTGATCACGATCGACCTGCGCGGCTGCCCGCAAGCGCGCATCGGCGCGCCGGTGACGCTGTGGGGGCCGGCGCTTCCGGTCGAGGAAGTCGCCGCCCACGCCGACACGATCGGCTACGAGCTGACCTGCGGCGTCACGCGCCGCGTCCGCTTCGTCGAGGACGACGGCGGCATCTGATTCCGCCTACTCCTTTGTGGCGATGAATGGATCCGCAATGCGCCATACCGGCGGTGCGGTCCCTGGCGCGAACGGTGCTATAAGCCAGCGGGTACCGATGGATCGGCCGCGGCGAATCGGTTCCCCGCGACGGCGCTGACGCAGTTCGCGGCCGCTGCGCCCGGCATCGACGAGGCTCGGAATCATGGCGCGCGAATCCGCGGAATCGGAAAGGGCCTCCACGAACGCGACGGCGGCATCGCGGGCGGGCCCGCAGCGAGCGGCACGCGTCGGCGCGCCGCTCGAAACCGCCGACGGCGCGGACGACGACTTCGCGACGTCGGTCGCGGTCGCGCGGCTGGCTTCGCTGGTCCCCGGCCTGCGCCTGCTGGTCGGCCTGCTGATCGCCACGATCGTCATCGCGACGCTGTACTTCGGTCGCGGCCTGCTGATTCCGCTGGCGCTCGCGGCGCTGCTCGGCTTCCTGCTCGATCCGCTGGTGACGCGACTCAAGCGCTGGGGATTGCCGCGCACGCTCGGCGTGATCCTCGTCGTCGCCTGTGCGCTCGGCGTCGTCGGCGGCATCGGCGTCTACGTCACCAACCAGCTCACCGGCCTCAGCGCGGACCTGCCGACCTACCAGAGCACGATCCTCGCCAAGCTGCGCAACCTGCGCAAGGCGGCGATGCATCCGAGCGGCTGGGACGGCGCGTTGAAGACGCTCGAAACCGTGCAGCACGAAATCGACGCGCCGCCGGCCGCGGCAGGGCGGGCGTCCGCGCCGCCGCAGCAGGTGCAGGTCGTCGAGGCGACGCCGAAGCCGGTGCAACTCGTGCTGGACTGGCTCGGCCGCGTCAGCGAGCCGGTCGCCACCGCCGGCATCGTGCTGCTATTCGTGATCCTGATCCTGATGGATCGGCGCGACCTGCGCGATCGCCTGCTGCGCCTGGCCGGCCG
>Ga0153956_1002334_pt1 | contig 14207 bp, 7 predicted proteins | sample TSFL040MetaG_FD_104704 | JGI IMG/M metagenome (GOLD analysis project Ga0153956, IMG submission 104704) | Attine ant fungus gardens microbial communities from Florida, USA - TSFL040 MetaG | ecosystem: Host-associated > Fungi > Mycelium > Unclassified | place: USA: Florida, Wekiwa Springs... | reverse complement strand
TTTATCAGCAAACGATACGTCTGTAAATAATTACGTTTTAGGGTAAGGTCATTTGTGTTGATGCGCATAGCTTTAAGTTAGCTATTCTTGTCATCGAATTATCTGACCTTTACAGCAATGACATAATTTTTTGTTTACTTAGTCGCAATCACTACATTACCACCATTCTTAAACAGATCATGCGATATGTGGTAATCGTTCACCGCCTTACCATCAACCTTTATTGAAGTGATAGCCCTTCCCTTACCTGGTTTTGAAATGGTGATGGTTTTGCCATTGCTGGTTTTCCATTTCACTTCGTCAAACAGCGGTGCGGTTACAATATATTTCGGGTCGGTTGGCGAAAGCGGGTAAAAGCCCAGCGAGCTAAACACAAACCAGGCCGACATCTCGCCCGCATCATCCATACCGGCTAACTGAATACCGCGTGGGCCCATACCATACAGGTTATTCATGATATTATCCAGCACTTTCTGGGTTTTCTCTGGTTTGCCTATTAAGGTATATGAAAATGGTGCCTCATGGTCTGGCTGGTTACCCTGGCAGTATTGACCAATAAAGGTTTCAACATTTCTGGCGATATAATGTGGGTTCCACGGGGTTGAAAAGAACGCGTCGAGCTTGGCTTCAAACTGTTTCGGTCCGCCGTAAAGGGCAATCAAGCCCGGCATATCATGCGGCGCAAAAAACGACACTTGCCAGGCATTAGCTTCACGAAACTGCCACTCGTAATATGGGTATTGCGGATTAAAGTTTTGGATCCAGCCACCATCTTCAGTACGGCCGCGCATAAAGTTGGTCGACTTGTCAAAAACGTTTTTATAGTTTTTAGAACGCGCCATTAGTTTGCGGTAGTTAGCCGTATCGCCCAATTTCTGGGCTATCTGCGCAATGGAATAATCATCGTATGAATACTCTAAAGTTTTAGACACCCCTGCCCTGCCTTTAGCAGTTTCGGTAGCGTTTTCAATTTCAGGGTCAGAGATATATCCTTTTTGCAAATATTCATCCAGGTATTGACGACCGCCTCCTCGCTGACTGGTTGGTGGAACGTTAGCATTGTTCAATAATATCTTATAAGTATCCTTAATATCAAAGCCATCTATACCGCGCAAATAAGCTCCGGCAATTGAAGAAGCACCATGATCACCATGGAAGAAAGTCGGAATATAGCCGGTCTTATCGCCTTTATCTTCTAAAGACTTGATCACGTTCAATGTAACGTTTGGACATATGAGCGACAAGAGCACATCCTTATTACGGTAAGTATCCCAAAGTGACGGCTCGGTGTAATAATCGATACCGGTGTTTACTACCTTATGGGTAATGTCGGTAAAATCACCGTTAACGTCGCTGCGCAAAACCGGCCACAGGAACGAGCGATACAGGCATGAATACAACATGGTTTTCTGCTTTTCGGTACCGCCTTTTACTTGTACAGTTGATAGCAGCTTTTGCCAGGCATCGTGCGCATCTTTACGTATAGTTTCAAAAGATTTGCCGCCTACCTCTTTATTAAGGTTCATTTTGGCATTGTCGGTACTTACAAATGAGAAACCAATCTTCAACTCAACCGGCTCTTTACCGTCATTAGCTAAATGGACAATAGCATTGCCGCCTGGTGCAGATACCTCCCTGTTGCGTACAGTTTTGGTAGTGGTTGAATGCGTATTGGTCAAGCTGGCAATTTTCGAGCTGAATACCGCGTAAAAGAAAATATTCTCGCCGCCTTGTTTGCCTTTAACCACATAGTCGCCGTCCTGGTTTATTTCCCAATCGCTAACACCGCTCAGGGCTTTTGACAGGTCAAATAATATCTGCCGATCTTTATTATCCTTGTAACTGAATTTGTAATAAGCACAGCGTAAGGTCGAGGTCAGCTGCACATTGATGCCATAATCATCCAGGTAAACCTGATAATAACCCGGCGATGAGCTTTCATTTTTATGAGAGAATCTGGAACCAATGGTTTGGCCCGGTTTTGACATTGGTAGCACCGGCACGTTACCAAAGTTCCAATGCCCCTTGTTGGTATGGGTGAAGGATACAATAGTTGAATCCTCGTACTCATATCCTGCTCCCGCCGGCTGATATTTGGTCATGGGGCTTACCTGCACCATAGCGTTTGGCAATGAACTGCCCGGGAATGTCAAACCCGACCATGGGCGCCAGTTTTTCGGCGGCACATAGCCTAGTAACTTGTAATCGGTTACGGCTTCAGTACCAACAAATGTGTTTACATACCTGGTATTATCGGAAATTTTTTGGGCCTTGCCTGCTGTAGCAGCCAGCAGCATCATTGCAGTAACATTGAAAATGTTTTTTACCTGGGTTCTCATGCAAAAGTTTAAAATCTTTTAGAATACTGTAACGTTCTTTCAGCTTGTTTGATCAATAGAAAACTGACGGAATATTATAGCTTTGGGTTTATATCCAAATATAGTCTATATGCCAGTCTGCAGCTTATTATGTTAAAAATGTTACCGTAAATACTCCTTTTACATTTTTTAACATTTTAATTAACAGGAATAAAAAACTATTTATTTAGTTTAGCGAATCACAATTATAAATCTATTTCTAAGCCTCACAATTTATGTGTACTACCTACGCCTTTAGTACAAACAGGATAATTGTTTGTATAATTCTATGTCTTTTCTCGTCTGTTACTTTTGCGCAAAGTAGCAAAGCAACCATTAGCGGTGCTGTGATCGACTCGCTGAAAAAAGAGCCTGTCGAGTTTGCTACCGTTGCTATTGTAAATGCTAAAGACACCTCGCTGATCTCGTACACTTTAACGCAAAAGGATGGCAAATTTAAGTTAACCGGCTTGCCTGTTAATGTTGCAACGCGGCTTATCATATCATCAATGGGTTATGATACGTACAGGCAAACTTTTGTATTTAAGCCTGGCGAAAATAAAATTACCGGCACTATAACATTGGAAGCCAGGGTGCTGAAAGAAATTGTAATTAAAGGCGAAAGAACACCTGTTACCATTCGAAAAGACACGATTGAATTTAGTGCTGAAGCTTTTAAAGTACGGCCTAATGCGGTGGTTGAAGACCTTTTAAAGCGGTTACCCGGCGTACAGGTAAATATGGACGGATCAATTGAAGTTAATGGCCGGCCTGTTAGTAAGCTATTAATTGACGGCAAGCGTTTTTTTGGCGATGACCCGACCGTTGGCAGCAAAAACCTGGATGCCGAACTGGTTGACAAAGTGCAGGTTTATGATGACCGGGATGAAGACCCTGACCATAAACTGGCAGAAATGGAGGTAAGTAAAATAATCAACCTGAAATTAAAAAGTAAGATAAAAAAGAGCACCATTGGCAAAGTATATGGCGGTGAGGGCACACGCGGGCGGTTTGAGGCAGGTGGTATCATCAGTACATTCAGGGATACGTTACAGGTGAGTGTTTTGGGTGTCACCAATAACTTAACGCACACCGGCTTCTCCAATGCTGACTTAACAGGTTTTGGCGGCTTCAATCGATCGGGCGGTGGCGCGCAGTATGATGGTACATTTGGCGGCAACGGCGACGGCGGCATTGAACGCATGCGCTCCGGCGGTATCAATATCAATAACGATTATGGTAAAAAGCTCAAATTGAACTTTCAATATTTTTATTACAATTATGTAAAAGACTATAACAGCAATTCGCTCAACGAGCAAACACTGGATAATACCTTACTAACGACACAGAATGCAGATATTAAAAAACAAATAGAGCGCAGGCATCTGGCCAGCACGTTAATTGAGTGGAACCCCGATACCGCACGAAGCCTTAGATTCACCGCTCAACTGGCTCTCTCGCCCACCAGTATTGATGCCAGCGGTACTACCAATAGTTTCAATACCCAAACACCTAAAATAAGCGACATCTACAGAAAATCATCAAACATTAGCCAGGTTAATGAATTTAATGACCGTTTGATATATCACTATAAATTCGACAAAAAGAACACGGTTACCATTTTCCAGACAGCCGATATTAAAAACACGGGGTATAACGATTACAACTACAATAACCTTGAATCATTTACATCTGCAGTGCCATCGTCAATATTGGACAGATACAGCAATAGCAACCAGCGCTATTATTACGGCGAACTTTCAAGTGCTTTTAATCACGACTTTAACAAAACCATTAGTTATGAAGTATTTGTGCAGTCAAGGTACTATCAAACGGCAAACAAGCTAATTAGCTTTGATAAGGGTCCTGACGGTAATTATGATGACTTTGTAGATGCGCAGAGTAATAACACGGTACGGGATCATTTTATTGAGAATCTAAAAAACACCGCAACCATCAACTTCAAACAAGGTAGGCTTAGAATGGCGCTCGACCTTGAGATACAGTCCATGACCAATAATTATCATGGCGACGTGCCGACATTTACCAAATGGTACACTTACCTGTTTCCAAGCGTAAATTATTACAACTTTAAAAAGCACTTTTCGATAAGTTACTCAGAAATGGCCGACCCGCCGACCGTTTCACAAATGCAGCCACTTACCATTCAGGAAACCTCACTAAGTACCGTTACAGGCAACCCTAACCTAACGCCAGGCATTGAGCGTCACTTAAGTTATAGTTACTATAATTACAATAGCGATAAGCAAAGTAACACCAACATAGGTTTTTACAGCGGTTTAACTACTAACAATATTGTCGCAGTTCAAACTAAGGACGACAACGGCTTCATAACTTCCACCTATGCTAACAAAAACGGCGGCTGGTATGCTGGAGCAAGCTTTTATAAAGACAAGCAATTTAAAAAATCGCAGATCTGGAATTTTGACTTGGCTAATAGAATTTACGGCAACTTCAACCAGCAATCCTTCTATTTTAATGCAGACCAAGGCACCCAGTATGATTACTCGATCTCTGATCAGCCAAGCGTTGATATCAACTATAAATCCATTGTTAACCTTAATGTATCGTATAACTTGTCAGAGCATATTACCACTTACAGAGGGGTCGATTATCCCTCAGTAAGTACCCTCAGGCATGTTGCAACTGCCACGGGTGTTGTTTATGCCCCTAAGCATTTTATTTTTGATATCATGTATCAGTACCGCTACAACCCGCAAATACCGGCCGGCTTTTCAAAATCGGCTAATATTTTGAACCCGGCTATAACTTATATGTTCCTGCCGAAAGACCGTGCACAATTCAAACTTTCGGCTTATGATATTCTAAATCAAAATACCATGGTTTATCGCTACGCATCAAACAACTCTATCACCAGCGGCGAAAATCAAATTTTAAGGCGATACTTTTTGTTGACCTTTATGTATAAGATCAACAATATGCAAAGCGCCAAAAAATAAAAGCATTCTGTTGCCTGATCTGTAAAAGGTCGGGCAACATTATTATATCGGCCCAAAACACCATATACAAGCACATTAACCGGTTTTATTGTTGAAAATATTAAGTAACTTTTAATAGCATGTTAACGGGTAAAACATTAGACTTGTAAATAATAACCAATTACAATCTACAACCTATATTTTTCATGGGCAGAGTAAAATACATTAGGGCAGCTATAACGGCTTGCGTAGCTGCTTCGGTTTCGGCAGCATTATTTGCTTTTGATGTGGTACATCCTGGTAAACCAGTTTCTAAAAAGACGGTTAAAACTGCAGCTGTCCCGGTGTTGAAAAAACCTGAGGATAACCGCTTTACTAAAACCATTTTGTACAACGACCTGAATGAGCCTATGGAGCTGGCCGTAGCAAATGATGGTCGCGTGTTTTTTATTGAGCGCTCGGGCAACTTCTTTGCCTACACACCGTCAACAAAACAAACCGCATTGGTGCATAAGTTTGACGTTAAGGCGGTCGACAAAATTTTGCAGGGTATGCTAGGCATGACCATCGACCCTGATTTTGCTACCAACAACTATATCTATTTTTATTACTCAACTGCAAAAGGCGACGGATTGGTAAATCGCCTGTCGCGCTTTACCATCAGCAAAACCAACGTGCTTAACCTGGCGTCTGAAAAAGACCTGCTTGACGTACCGCTGGATGCCGAGGTGAGCGCACACTCTGGCGGCGGCATGGATTGGGATAAAAATAAAAACCTGTACCTGTCTACCGGCGATAACACGGTTCCGTTTGAATCGGAAGGCTACGCTCCCATCGACCAGCGCGACGGCCGTTATACTTTTGATGCAGAGCGCTCGGCAGGTAATACCGATGATTTGCGTGGTAAAATATTACGCATTCATCCGGAGGCAAACGGCACTTATACCATTCCGGCAGGTAATCTTTTTCCTAAAGGGACGGACAAAACCAAGCCCGAAATTTATGTAATGGGCTGCCGCAATCCTTACCGTATTTCGGTTGACAAAGAGACATCATATGTATATTGGGGCGAGGTTGGACCCGATGCAGGTACTAACGGCAAGCAAGGCCCGCGTGGTTATGACGAGATCAATCAGGCCCGTAAAGCCGGTAACTTTGGCTGGCCATTTTTTGTGGGCGATAGCAAACCGTATAACAAGTACGATTTTACGACCAAAGCAATTGGCGAACTGTACGATGTTAATGCGCCCGAAAATACATCGCCGAATAACACCGGTTTAAAGATTCTTCCTCCGGCACAAAAAGCATTGGTGTGGTTTCCTTATGATACCTCGCCCGAGTTCCCTGAACTGGGCAAAGGCGGCCGTTGCGCTATAGGCGGCCCAATGTATCACTATAACCCTGCCCTGCAATCAAAAACTAAATTTCCGGCATATTATGACCATGTTTTGTTTGTGGGCGATTACATGCGCAGCTGGATATTCGGTGTTAGGGTTGACGAAAACCAGAACTACAAAAATCTCGACCAATTGATGGAAACCAACGGTGATTTCCGCCGACCGATTGATATGAAATTTGGACCTGAAGGGTCGCTTTACGTACTTGAATACGGATCTGCCTACGGGCAGGACAATCCCGATGCACGCCTGGTACGTGTTGATTACAATGGTGGTAACCGTGCGCCGGTAGCTAAAATTACTACGCAGGACACCATTGGCTTGATACCTTATAAAGTAGCTTTAAATCAAAAAAGCTTTGATTATGATTCTGATGATAAGCTTACTTATAGATGGTTATTAAATGGCAAAACTGTAATATCTACTGCAGAAACGCCGATTTATACCTTCCGCAAAAATGGTGTTTACAAGATCAGCCTAAAAGTTATCGACAGAGCCGGCAAAAGTTCGACCGATACCAAGCTCATCAAAGTGGGTAACACCTTGCCGAATGTGGCCATCAGCACCACCGGCAATAGTAGCTTCTTCTTCGCAGGTGAGCAAACATTGGGTTATGATGTGGCAATTAAAGACCGCGAGGATAAAACCATCGATACAAAACGAGCACATGTTAGCCTAAATTACATTGCACGCGTTGAAAACGGTCAAAATCTGGTTGGGCATCAAAACATTGCCCCTACTTATAACTATGGCAAATCATTAATGGCTAAAAGCGATTGTAAAGCCTGCCACGCGGTTAACACTAAGGTGCTGGGCCCGGCGTTTGTTGAGGTAGCCAAACGTTATAAAGACGATAAAGATGCGGTCGACAAATTATCAACCAAAATTATTAAAGGCGGTAACGGCAATTGGGGCGAACATGCCATGAGTGCGCATCCGCAACTAACCAAAGACGACGCCTCTGAAATTGTTAAATACATCTTGACGTTGGACAATGTTAAGCCTGTGGCTTCATTACCATTAAAAGGCGATTTGATATTAAAAGATCATGTAGCTAACAACAATGGCGGCAGGTATATACTTTCAGCATCTTATACTGATAAAGGCGGCGCCATTACGCCGCTTACCAGTACTGAGTCATTAATATTTCGACCTGCTAAAGTGGAGACTGAAAGCGCCGATAAATTTAACAATGTAGATCATAACGAACGCGACATCTGGACCTCTGACAGTAACGGTTATTTTATGTTTAAAGATATCGACCTGAAAGACATCGGGCAGTTAACCTACAGCTATACCTCAAAAGGACTAACTGGCTCGATCGAGGTACACATGGACGCTGCCGATGGGCAGGTGATCAGCAAATTGGATTACACCCAATCCGGGCAAAAAGCGACGGAACAAAGTACAAACATCAACGCGCCAAAAGGCAAGCATGACCTGTATTTTGTAATTACCAAAACCCAACGTTCAGACAAAGGTACCATAGCTGTAGACTGGGTTAACTTTGAGAAAGCTAAATAAATTCTTATCCATAGCAAGTCAGCGAGGCAATCTCTGCGTAATAGTTAAACGTTGCTATTAAGTAGAGATTGCTTCGTTACTTGTAATGATGTGTTTTATAAATTTAGCGCGTTCATTACATATGCGGTACCGGCCAACCATCAACCCAATTGATCTTATTAATACCCAAACGCTCATAAGTGGTAGTGTAAGCATGATAAGCTATATAGTCCACCCCATCAAAAGTCTCGACCGAGTTGTGGCCGCGTGCATAAAATGTTTTCTGCGGGCCGGTATCTCCGCCTAATACCAGTGAACCGCCGCCTTTAGCCATATCAACACCTTCTTTATCCAGGTAAGGCCCTGTAATATTCTTTGACCGGCCCACCCTGATGTTATAAGTACTTTTAGGCCCCATGCAGCAGCCATCCCATGAAACAAACAGATAGTAGTAGTCATTTTTCTTGAAAACAAATGGCGCCTCTATTTCACCATTACCCGGCTCGGGGTCGGTATACTTATAGTCGCGCGGGCGACTGGCCACGGTATGCCACTCCTGCGGCTCTGCTACGGTTTTAAGGTCGGCATTGAGCTTAACCATTTTTAGCCCATTCCAATGTGAGCCAAACGTGAGCCATGGCGTGCCGTTTTCGTCGACCGCCAGATTAGGGTCAATAGCATTCCAATCGTCCCTGCCGGTAACCGATAGCATTACCATACCGCCATCAACCCATTTGTAATCTTTTGATTTAGGGTTGAGTGTTTTGTTGGTAGCCACACCGATGACTGAGGTATTCTTTCCGAAAATAGAAGTAGCGTAATACAGGTACCATTGGCCGTTATGAAAACTCAGATCGGGCGCCCAAAAGCCGAGGCCTTTAAAACTAGGCAATTTTTGCGCTACCCAAGCCGGGGCTACCGAGAATACCGACGGGAGTTTAGTCCATGTTTTCATATCCGTTGACGACCAAACCTGAATACCACCTCCTGTAAAATAAGTGTAATAGGTATCGCCCTCTTTGGCCATACATGGGTCGCGCACGCCCGGATCGGTAGTGACGTCGCCTACCTGGAAATGGCCGCGACTGCGGTTATTATTATTATTTGATTGCTGTGCCTTAACGGTGATGCCGCAGGCTAATAATAAAATGACAGTTAATTTGGCTTTCATATTGGTTTGTTTGCAGAATTGGCGCTTTAGTCCAAATATTGACTTAAATTAGCTCATTGCTCATAAATTTGATAAATTTAGCGGTAATATTTGCGTTACTTAACAGAAAGGGCGTTTGAATGATCAATAAAATATTTAATGCGATATTGGCTTGGCTATGCATTGGCTGTAGTATTAGTTACGCCCAAAAAGTTAAGCCGGCCGCAACCGATGCATTAACACCGGCAATAAGTGTACAACTTAACGGCTATCTGGCAGGTAAACTAAACGACGATATTGACAATCGTCTGCTAGCCCAGGACGTCGATCGGCTTATTGCTCCGTTTAAGTTGGAAAACCGTACTGAAACCAGTTTATGGCAAAGCGAGTTTTGGGGTAAGTGGATCACCTCGGTCGCGCTAGCTTATAAATATCATCCGGACCCGCGACTAAAAGCTACGCTTGACCGCGCTGTTACCGGGCTCATTGCTACTCAAACACCCGACGGCTACATTGGCAACTATGCGTCTACCCATCGCCTGGAAGGCTGGGATATTTGGGGACGTAAATATTGTATGCTTGGACTGATGGCTTATTTCGATATCACCCAGGATAAAAAAAGTTTAACCGCTGCTGTCCGCATTGCTGATAACCTGATGGATGATTTAAATAAAAAAGACGGCGTCATTGTTACCAAAGGTAACTATCGCGGAATGGCTGCATCATCTGTTCTGGAACCAATTTGCTTACTGTATAACCGAACCGGCAACAAAAAGTACCTGGACTTTGCGCAAGAGATCGTCCGTCAATGGGAAACCCCGGAAGGCCCGCACCTAATCAGCAAAGCTAGTGTAAATGTAGCCGAACGTTTCCCGAAACCTAAAAATTGGTACAGCCCTGAGCAAGGCCAGAAAGCTTACGAAATGATGTCATGCTATGAAGGCTTGCTGGAACTTTATCGCATTACCGGAAATATAACTTACCGCCGGGCGGTTGAAGAAGTTTGGGCCAATATTAAAAAAACAGAGATAGATATTGCCGGTTCAGGTGCATCCACTGAAATGTGGTTTGGCGGCAAAGCTTTGGAGAACACGCCGATCAACCACTTCCAGGAAACCTGTGTTACCGTAACCTGGCTTAAAATCACCCAGCAACTACTGCGCCTTACCGGCGAGGCCAAATATGCTGATGAAGCTGAACGCACTTATTACAACGCCCTATTGGGCGCTATGAGCAAACACGGCGCCGAATGGGCTAAATATACACCGCTTAACGGTGAGCGCCTGCCGGGCAGCGAGCAATGCGGCATGGGCTTGAACTGTTGTGTGGCCAGCGGCCCGCGCGGTTTGTTTGCGGTGCCTCTGTTTATGGCGATGACTAATGCCAATGGCTTACAGGTTAATTATTTTGCTGACGGAACTTTTAAATTGGGCTCTCCAAAAAACCAGCCGATTACCTTGGTACAGCATACTGATTATCCTAAGTCGGGCATTGTCAACCTGGATATTGATCTACCAAAAGCCGAAGATATGATCATTAGCATTCGTATCCCGGCATGGAGTGCTAAAAATAAGTTAAGCGTTAACGGCGTAGAAGTACCTGACCTGCAATCAGGCGATTACGTCAAAATTAAGCGCAGCTGGAAAACCGGTGATAAGATAACTTTAGAACTGGATATGCGCGGCCGGGTTTTACAAACCGGCACCTCTTTGCAAAGCGCCGCTATTATGCGCGGACCGATCGTCCTGGCGCGCGATACCCGTTTTGAAGGTAACAACCTGACTGCAGTAATGCGCCCTGTAGCCGATGCAAATGGCTACATTCAACTAACGGAAGTAAAAAATATAAGCAACGACGACATCTTGATGCTCTATAAGGCCAAATTTATTCCCGAATCGTATACCGAATCGCCCAAAGGCCCCGTTGATATTACGCTATGCGATTATGCCTCGGCTGGTAATGGTAGCCAGCATTCATTTTTTGCAGTGTGGTGGCCGCAGTTGCTCAAACCGAGCGAAAACTAGATATCCTGCCCCATGAAACCTATATTAAGAAAAGTTGACAGCGGTAATAATTCCTTTAGTATCCGCGAGGATATTTATCCTTTCCTGTATAATCACTGGCATTATCACCCGGAGATTGAGCTGACCTATATTCGTAAAGGGACCGGTATACGATTGGTTGGCGATAGCATGGCGCCTTTTGAGGATGGCGATTTGATTTTGCTGGGTTCAAATCTGCCGCACATGTGGCGAAGCGATTCTATTTATTTTAAAAATATCCCCACACTAAACATTGAAGCTATAGCCATACATTTTAGGGAAGACTTTTGGGGCACTGGCTTTTTGCAGCTGCCGGAATTACGAATGATCAAAGAAATGCTTGACCTGGCAAAACGCGGCCTGCAAATTACCGGCAAAACCCGCGACTATGTGCTAAAAGCGATGGAAGAAAACCTGCACGTAACCGGCCCAAAACGTATTGAATTTTTATTGGGGATACTAGACATCATCAGCCGTAGCGGAGAGTACAGTTTATTGGCTACACCGGGCTTTAACAAAACCTATGACCTTACTACAACTGATAAGATCAACCTGATTTACACCTACACGTTCAACAATTTTAAAAACAACATATCCATTAAAGAAGCCGCAGAGGCCGCGAGCCTTAGTCCTAACTCTTTCTGCCGATATTTTAAAACCCGGACGCTGAAAACCTACTGGCAATTTTTACTGGAGATACGTATCGGCTATGCCTGCAAGCTGCTTATAGAAAACCAAAAATCAGTATCTCAGATTTGCTATGAGTGCGGGTTTAACAACTTGTCAAACTTTAACAGGCAGTTTAAATCTTTATTGAATATTACGCCCTTGCAATACGCCAAATCGTATACGGTACATGTAATGCATTTGTAATTTGGATGCGCAGATGTGAGGATTCATACATATTGCAGTAAAAGAGCTGATGATTTTTTGATCATCAGCTCTATATATTCATCATTTTGCATCGGCAAATCAAATGTGCCTACCTAAATACTGATTCCACATCAGCTAAGTTAACGCCTAACACTTTTTGAGCTATAGTGCTCAAGGCCGCTTTGTCGCCGGTAAAGTGAAACACCTTGTGCTGATGCTGTAGTTTAGCGCCTGGTTTCAGAAATGCTGCAGGCGAAACGCTTTCTATTTCGTAAAAAGGCCCCATCTGGCTGCCATCAGCAAGCGGACCGTCATTATAGGCATTTACCGCATCGCCGCTTAACGGCTCGCGGTCTGTACGCCATTCCTGGTTCAGGTATAAACCGTTGTTGTCTATATCGAATTTAGCAATGGTAAGCACATTATTGGCTGCATCATAGCTGCCAATAACCGGCATGGCTCTTTTAGGCGTTATACCCAGTTTACCGCGCGACTTCCCATCGGCCTTGAAATACAATACATTGTTTTTGTAAATAATCCTGTCAGGCGGAATCTGACCGAAGTAGTCGGTGGTAGCAACCTTAGCCGTTTTTGCGTTATTATATGGGATAATGATCACCACCTTTGGTGATGGCGTAAACATATCCAGGTTCCACATACATGGCGCGCCGGTAGTTTGGGTCCATTCGGTGGTACCGGCGTTGGTTAGAACGTTATCCGCCTGGAAACCTACGGCTTTTGTATCGGCAGCCAGTTTAATACCCAGGGCGCTTTCAATGCCGGCATTGTCCAGCAAAGTAATGTCACGGTCAACCTTGATCTTCAGTTGCGTACCGGCATAGTTTTGCAGATCCATGTCTTTACTCATGGCTACCTTTTTATCATCGGCAGAAACAATTGTCCAGCTTTCAGTATCAAAAGCTTTCGGTGTATGCCAATCAGGGAAAGCCATTTTAGCACCCGGTTTAAAGAATAAAGAGAACTTACCCCCTTCCGGACCTAACCATATACGGTTCTCACTGCCATAAGCATTCATGTGCGAGTCGGTATCGGCAGCAAAGGTTTTGTAGTTGATCCAGCCAAAGCTGCGTCCGTTCAGGCCGTCGGCTGTCGAGGTAAATACCTTTGCCTGGTATTTGGCCGACACAATGATCTGTGCTGCGCCATCGGCACTTTTTAATACTTTAACGCTGTCGTTCTGTTTCAGGAAGTCCAGGTCATAGTCAAAAGTTCCTTTAGCATAGCTGGAAGTGCCGGTAGAATCGACACCGGTAGTTTCCTTTTTGCTGTTTGACTGGCATGAAGCAAAAACCACAGCCAAAGCCAGCGCTGCATAATTTAATTTTAAATTACTGCTCATCATTTTAGGTTTATAAGTTGATCATTAAAATTTAGCTTAGTTATAGGCCACGGTATTAATCAGCGTACCAATACCATCAATGGTAATCTCGACAACATCGCCGGGAGCCAAAGTAAAATCGTTTGGCGGTACCAGGCAGGTACCCGTCATTAAGTAAACACCATGCGGGAAGGTTAGTTCTCTGAATAAAAAACCAGCCAGTGCCTCCAATGCACGCTTCATTCTTGACAGTGGTGTTTTGTCGGCATAAACCGCTTCGTTGTTACGTTTTATAACAATACTGATAACGGTTTCCCGGCTTATTGGCCCCGGCAATACAGCCAGGCAAGGCCCAACTGCTGCGCTTTTATCGTAAGTTTTCGCCTGCGGCAGATATAAGGCGTTCTCTCCTTCAATGCTGCGCGAACTCATGTCATTCCCCACGGTATAACCCTGGATGTCGCCTTTGCTGTTAATAAACAAAGTAAGCTCTGGCTCGGGCACATTCCAGCTTGAATCTTTACGGATGCTGATATCCTGGCCATGGCCAACTGCGCGCGCGGCTGTCGATTTAAAAAATATCTCC
>Ga0153956_1002333_pt1 | contig 14211 bp, 9 predicted proteins | sample TSFL040MetaG_FD_104704 | JGI IMG/M metagenome (GOLD analysis project Ga0153956, IMG submission 104704) | Attine ant fungus gardens microbial communities from Florida, USA - TSFL040 MetaG | ecosystem: Host-associated > Fungi > Mycelium > Unclassified | place: USA: Florida, Wekiwa Springs... | reverse complement strand
CTGTTCTTGCTGCTGACGCTGCTGGGCCTCCTGTTGTTGGCGCTGCTGAGCCTGACGTTGCTGCTCTTGCTGCTGCCGCTGCTGGGCCTCCTGTTGTTGGCGCTGCTGAGCCTGACGTTGCTGTTCTTGCTGCTGACGTTGCTGGGCCTCTTGTTGTTGGCGCTGCTGAGCCTGACGTTGCTGTTCTTGCTGCTGACGTTGCTGAGCCTCCTGTTGTTGGCGCTGCTGAGCCTGGCGTTGCTGTTCTTGCTGCTGACTTTGCTGAGCCTCTTGTTGTTGGCGCTGTGCATTTTGCTGTTTCGCTTGCTGATCGCTTTGTTGTTGCCTAATATTTTGTTGTTGATGCGCTTGCCCACGAGCCCGGGCTTGTTGTTGCGCAGCTTGTTGCTGAGCATCGCGTTGTTGCTGCCCCTTGCTGTTATCCTGCCTGCGCGGCGGGGTAATATCAGGCCGGGTTTCCGGGCGGCCATGGTATGGTTGCCTTTGGCCATTGTTATTATTTTGCTGCGTCGGATTTACATTTTTCTGCTGTTGCTGTGGCGGCGTAGTATTAGCATTACCACGGGCGGGCGGCGTAGTTGTGCCTTGCAGTAGCGGCGCATTCGGCGCTACCGGTATGTTATGTCCGGGCGCTTGCGCAGGTGGCTGGTTAGGCTGCCCGTTAACCCTGATCAAATTATTATTGTTTGTATTACGAGCCTCATTAGCCAAATGCTGCGCATTATTTCTATTAAAAGTTAATGAGCTGCCGCCGCGGGCAATACGCTCATTAGGGTTTTGCTGCTGGTAGGCTTTGCCGTCAACCACCCGCTGCGGGCGGGCGTTGGGCAACCGGCTGATATTTGGGCGATAGATGCTGACATCTTTGGCGCCTACACTGATGTTACCGGGCCTGCTGGCATTAGTAATACCATATACCGTAGGGCGGCGATGTGTATATTGCGCAATATCAGATGCATGCGGGCCACCTATATAACTATGCCCGTTATAGGTCCAGTTGTTATTAATTACGTTTGTACGGTGAATGATATTAGTAACCCGCGTACGTGGCACGTAATAGCTGTAAATACTTGTGCTATACATATATGCAGCAGGCGCAAAAGCCCAGTAATCGTCATAATTACCACTGCCTGCAGACACACTGAAATCCACATCAGGCGATAGCGGAGCCCAGCCATAGTAGCCATTGCCTGACCGCCAGCTTACCCAGGCCGGCGCCCACTCATAGCCGGGTATCCATTCCCAGCCGTAGTAGTCGTCAAAGCGCCAGCGGCCGTAGTGAAAGGTTGCCCATCCCCAGGGATAGTCTGACACCCAAGTATTGCCATACTCTGTCATCACCCAATACCCTTGAGTTTGGTATGGCCTGAAATCTTCATCTACGTCGGGCAACCAAACATCGCCGTAAGTGTTATCATAAACCCAGGTACCATACGGCGCCAGGGCATCGTAAAAGTCCTGCTCGCTTATGGCCTCGTCCTGGGCTTTAGTTGTGCGCGGGGCCGCTATTATCAGCAACAAGGCCAATAAACTTATTCCCCATATTTTTTTCAAGATTTTCATGTTATTATTTATTAACGCTGTGTAGGATTTGGTTTATTATTTTGACTAAGTAAATTATAAAACGTTTATTGTAATAATTGTTTTACCAAAGGCAGGTACAGGCCGTTAGTTTGCAGGTTATTGCTCAAAAAACAAAGTCTGAAGTTAATTGGTTAACAAATAGTATCAGCACATTTATGTAACTGCATACAGGCTTACAAATACCGATAAATCAATCAAACATCGGGATGCAGGTTGGTTTCATACATCGGCTAAATATAAAAACAAGCAGCAACAACTTTTCCACCTTTCATACTAAACTATATTTATTTCGATAATTTTACATTTTATCACTACACACTATGAACGCAGAAGTAAATATTCCACGCCTTGACCTTAACAACTATACCAATGGCGATGCCGCCCAACGCAAGCAATTTTCGGACGACATTGGCACAGCCTTTAATGAAACCGGATTTGTTACCATCACTAATCATGGTTTAAGTAAGGAACTGATAGATGAGCTATATGCTCAGGTTAAAGCGCTTTTTGCTTTACCCGAAGAGCAAAAAAAAGCTTATGAGATACCTGAACTGGCAGGCCAGCGCGGTTATACCGGTAAAGGTAAAGAAACTGCAAAGGGTTTTAAAACGCCCGACCTGAAAGAGTTTTGGCAAATTGGCCAAACGGTTGAAGGCGACGATAAACTGAAAGCCGAATACCCTGAAAACCTGCAGGTAACAGAGCTGCCAAAGTTTAATGAGGTTACTTTAGATATTTACAAGAAACTGGAAGGCATAGGCAAACAATTGTTACGCGCCATTGCTGTTTATTTAGGTTTGGACGAAAACTATTTTGACGATAAAGTAAATAACGGCAACTCTATATTACGTACGCTGCATTATTTCCCTATTGAAAACCCGGATGAGGTACCGGCTGATGCGGTACGTGCCGGAGCGCATGAAGATATTAACCTGATCACCCTGCTTATTGGGGCCAGTGCAGACGGGCTGGAAGTGCTTACCCGTAGCGGCTCCTGGTACCCCGTAAAGGCACATGGCGAAGACCTGGTAGTTAACGTGGGTGATATGCTGCAACGTTTGACGAATAACAAACTAAAATCAACCACCCATCGTGTGGTTAACCCGCCTCGCGAGCTGATGAAGTTTTCGCGTTTCTCAGTACCTTTCTTCCTGCACCCAAAATCTGATATGGACCTGACTTCGCTGCCATCAACCATTGATGCTGAACATCCAAAATTATATACAGACATCACTGCAGGCGAATACCTGGATGAACGTTTACGGGAGATAGGTTTGAAAAAATAAGTAAGCCAATTTGATATAAAGAAAGCCGCTATCCTGATGGGAAAGCGGCTTTCTTTATATATGCTGCTTGTTATAGCTTACCGTCGGTTTCGGCTTTAATGGCTCTGTATAATTCGTATGGGTGTTGCGAGCCTATGATATAAACCAGGCCGTCGCGGTCTGTTAGATGCAGGGCATTGCGTCCGGCCGCAAAAAAGCGAATAGTTCCTTTGGAGTGCAGATTATACACCGGATTGTTGAACAGATAACGGCTGTAAGGTGCTACCTCGGCTTTAACAATGCTGTTCAAGTCAATTTTTACAAGGCGGGTTGTCCAGAGGCCGTTCAAAAAAATGCTTTTATTTTCAACTCTGGTTCTGAAATGCAGCAGGAAACCCATAATGATAGATATGATCAAAATGCCGAAGCCTACTACCGCAAGCAGGTCGCCGGTTTTGTCGTTAGGGTCGGTAAAAGCATAAATTGCAAAACAAAAAATGGCCAACACCAAACGTATGCACAGCGGTATAAACTCGCGGCCCAGGTATTGATTTTCGGTAAAAACTACGTTTTCGTTCATGTTATACTTTATACAATTCGAAGATAGTTACTTTTTTGGTGTTTTCAGTCACTTTATATCGGTCGTCGGGACGGTGGCCGCCTATCCACACAATATCGCCGTTTCCATTAATCAGCAGTGGTATCTGCGGTTTTTGGTGGATAGGTATTTTTAATCCGATAAAAAAATCACTCAATTTTTTGCGGGTTTTCATCCCCAGCGGATAAAAACTATCGCTTTGCTGCCAGCTACGAACCGTTAATGGATAAACCAGCTTTGCAGTATCGACAGAAACCGCCATAGGGTTATCTCTGATGATAACAGGCGCATCATCATGCAATATATTCAGCCTATAATTGCCGTAGTTTATTGCACTGTGCTCTTTATTGAGGGTTACCGGCTGATGCCTCCGCGCAGTTATCGAAGCAATGATCAACAAATCACGATCTAACACCAACCGGTGGCTCGCAGACTCAAACAGCCTCCCCGAATGCTTATTTAAAGCGGTTATTAAATCATTGACCGTAGCCTCATTAAAACCATAAGGCTGCAGTAATTTATAAAGCAACAGCCTTTGGGGCTTAAGCATTTTTACTTTTTCTATCGAGATGTGTATCTCGCCGCCGGTTTCAGTCAGTAATTCCTGTTTCAGTTGGGCCAGGCGCAGCTCCAACAGTGTTTCCAGGTCCTTGAAACGCTCCAGGTTATTTTGGAAAGTATTTTCCAGCGCGGGGTTTAACTCGCGCAGTTTGGGTATTACCTCATGACGCAATTTATTGCGCGCGTATTTGGTTGAGACATTTGAGCTGTCCTCTATATAAGCCAGGGCGTTGTGTTTGATCTGCTGTACAATCTCGTCGCGGGTCATGAATAGCAATGGCCTTACCAGCACACCATTTTTGGGCAATATACCATGCAGGCCTGCTATACCTGTACCCCGAACCAGGTTTAACAATATTGTTTCAATTGCATCGTTTTGGTGATGCGCAAGCGCGATGACGGCGTATTGGTGTTGTTGTCTCAACTCTTCAAACCAATTGTAACGCAGCTCGCGGGCCGCCATTTGGATAGAGATCTTGTTGTCGGCAGCATATTGTTGGGTATTAAAATTGATGGTATAAAAAGGAACGTTATTTTGATTGGCCAGGGCCCGGCAAAAAGCTTGGTCGGCCAGGGCCTCTTCGCCGCGCAATTGGAAGTTGCAATGCGCAATGCCTAATTTGTAGCCGGCTGCTTTTAGCAAGTGCACCATCAAAACAGAATCCATGCCGCCGCTAACAGCCGCCAAAACAGCCCCTTGATGATCAAAAAGGCAGTTTTGGTCAATAAAGTCGGTAAATTTTTTGAGCGCAAGCATCATCAAAATTATTAATTTAATAACCCCGACAAAAAACTAATTTTGCAGCAGTGAATAAATACGTTTTAAGTTTCTTTTTTTTACTGGCGACACTGTCAGTCTGGGGCCAAAGCAAATCGAGGGTAAACCTCATTAGCTCAACCACCTTGCGTAAAGCGCCGGGCCCTGACGGCCGCAGCGTTATTAAAGTGCAAAAAGGCGTATTTAAGCAAGATTACTCAACACTGACATCTGACAGTGCTTATTTTTACCCCGACCAAAACATGGTTGATGCCTTTGGGCACGTGGTAATTAACCAGGGAGATACGGTACATATTTATTCAGACAAGTTAAATTATAACGGTAACACCAAAGTAGCCGTACTTACAGATCATGTGATCATGGTGGACAAGGACGCTACCCTCACTACCAATAATTTTACCTATAATACTGCTACGCGCATTGGCACGTATGTCGACGGCGGCAAACTGGTAAACAAGGACAACACGCTAACCAGCAAAAACGGTTACTATTTTGCCAAAACCCGCGATGCTTATTTTAGGTATGATGTGGTATGCAAAACTCCCGATGCTGTGATCAATACCGACACTATGCGCTATAATTCGGGCACGCGCATTAATTATTTTTACGGGCCAACCATTATTAAAGGGAAAGATAAGGATAACCTGTATACTGAAAACGGAACTTACAATACCATTTTAAAGCAAGCGGCTTTCGGCAAAAACAATTTGTACACCAGCCAAACCAAATCGCTTAAAGGCGATAGCTTGTTTTACGACAGGCTTAAAGGTTATGGCCGCGCGGTTAAGCACGTAATATTTAATGATACCGAGCAAAAAATTACGCTTATAGGCGATTTTGGCGAATACTTTAAGAGTAATGAGCTGGCCATGGTAACCCAAAACGCCTATATGATATTTGTTACCGAGGACAGCACCAAATCGGCCGCTAAAGATACTTTGAAAGCGGGTGCTAAGGATACCCTAAAATCAACCGGCAACCCTAAACCGGTTAATGCCGACAGCCTGAACAAACTGCTGCCGGGTGCCAAAGCTTTAATTCCTGCTGATAAAAAGACTCAGGCAGACTCGCTCATTAAAAACAATAAGGGCGTGATTGACAGCCTGGCCAGGGCGGCGCAAAAGCTTAATACCGGCGATAAAAAACTAAGCTTGCAAAATGTAAAGGACTCGCTGTTCAAACAGTTGCCGGCTGTTCAAAAAAATGATGCGGTTAAAGCTTTGGGGGCATTAACCAAAGTGCCGTTGCCTAAAAATATAGCGCCGTCAGCCAAGGCATCGGCAGTTAATAAACCAGGAGGAGCCATTACATCGGTACCACCGGTATTTCAGCAAAAATCTATCCCAAAGTTAGAAACACCGGTTTACCGCTTTGCCGATACCGTACGCGAAAGGCCTAAGCTGAATCCAAACATCCGGTATGATTCATTATTTATGGCCGGCGACACTTTTAAAACGCGGGTGATCACTTATAAAGATTTCAAGTTATTGAAGCAACGCCAGTATGAGCTATCGCATCCGGATACGACGAAAAAGCCGGTTGTTATTGCTGCTGCTAAAACCGCGGAAGTTGAAGACCCTTCAAAACCGACAAAATATATCAAAGCGGTGCCCTTCCGCATGCTTACAGATACAGCCTTTCAGTTTGCCGGTTATTTTGATTCTATAAATCCCTGGGCTGGAATCAGGGTGTTGGCCACGCCTAAACCACCTGTAAAAACAGAAGCATTTGGGGCAACAGCCGCCGGAAACAAAGCAACGGCCGGCGCAACTAAAATGACGGCAGAGGATTCTGTTAAGGTAAAACAAAAAGCCGACTCGCTGGCTGCGGTTGCTGCTGCTAAAGAGATACCCGACACCACCCGGCTCAGGATTGTGAACGTGTACAATAACGCCAAAATATTCAAGTCGGATCTGCAGGCTAAAGCCGACTCGATGTTTTACTCCAGCATCGATTCTACCATACGCATGTACGTTAACCCCATGATCTGGACACAGAAATCGCAACTATCAGGCGATACCATTAACCTGCAGATGAAGCATAAAAAGCTGGATAACCTGGATATGTTTCCATCGGCGTTCATCGTCAACATCGAAAAAAACGACTCAACGCATTTTAACCAGGCAGGCGGTAAGTTAATGCACGGGCAATTTAAAAATGGCAAGCTTAGCTCATTTACCATCGTCGGCAACGCCGAAACCATTTATTTTAAACGCGACACGGTTAAAAATATAGTGACCGATATGTCAAGGACGCAAAGCGGCCGGGCTTATTTTAACTTTGATAATGGCGAGATCAGCAGTATTGCGTTTACCGAAAAGTACTCGGCGAATGGTATCCCCATAGCCAAAGCCAAACCAGAGGACAAGGCGTTAAAGGGATTTATCTGGAAGCCTAAAGACAGACCGGCATCTAAAGCAGTTATATTATCGCATCGCAGTCCTAAATTAGCCGCTAAAAAAGGTGCATCGAAACCGGGTGACACCAAGAACAACCCTTCCGTGAAAAAATCAGACATATCTAAAACAGACGTGGATACCAGCGGTGTTAAATCGGTTACCGACAGCCTGATCGATAAACTGACTGACAGCACCAAAGCCAAAGTAATACCAGCCGACTCGGTTACTAAAAAGCCGGCACAACTCAATAAACTGCAAAAGGCCAAGGGAGTACCTGCATCTGTAGTTAAACCGGGCGCGCCGGTACCAAAAGCGCCGGCCGATTCAGCGCATACCAATACGGCCTTAAAATCAGGCCGCGATACATTGCGCAAGGACACAACATCACTTAAAAAACCAGCTCTGCTTAAGTCACCTGACCGGGATTGAATTTAAAGGCTATTTAAAAATTCGGTTAGTTTCTCGACAGCCAGGGCGCGGTGGCTGATGTTATTTTTTTCGTCGAGGGTCATTTCGGCAAACGTAACGTCATAGCCATCGGGCTGGAATATTGGGTCGTACCCAAACCCACCATTGCCGCTTTGTTCCTTCCGAATGGTTCCCTCGATAGTACCGGCAAAAAAATACTCCATACCATTCCACATCAATGAAATCACGGTACGGAAACGGGCCCTGCGATTGGGGTTATCGCCCAGGTTAGTCAATACTTTAGCAATATTGGCGGCGTGGTTGCCATGCTCACCAGCGTAGCGCGCCGAGTAAACGCCGGGTTCGCCATTCAGGGCGTCAATCTCCAGCCCGCTGTCGTCGCCAAAGCAATTAACCCGGTATTTGTTGTAAATATGTTGGCTTTTTAGAGATGCGTTTTCAGAAAAAGTCGCACCCGTTTCTTCGATATCGTCATGGCAGTTAATGTCATTCAGACTTAATAGTTTAATACGCCCGGCAAGCTTACTCTTAACTTCTTCAAGCTTGTGCGCATTGTTAGTGGCAAATACCAGTTGTTGCATCTTACAGGTTTTTCATCTGATCCCAAAAGGCTTTTTTGTTATCGTTGCTGCTCATCATCTCATCAAAGCTGAAACTATACAGCAACGAAGCTGACGGCGCCTGCTTAAGCGTATTAAGCGGTGGCAGGTTCAATCCGGCAGGGGCCGCATCTTTACCCAATACTAATACCTTTTTAGGGGTAAAAAATTTATATATATCGGCCCATTTGCTGCCCGGGGTTTTGGCTACGTTGAGTATGGCCACGTCGTGCTGGCTAACCCCTTTACGTTTCAGTATATTTTGCAGTGCTGTTAAATGTTCAGCGGCAATAAATTCATGCTCCGGATAATAAGTAAAAATCAAGAAAGCCTTTTTATTTGCACCCAGGTAATTAAACCCGGCAACCTGCGTTTGTACAACAGGTGCAGTTTCTGTTTTAGGAATAACCGGCGTTGACGCTGCAACGGGCGGTGTTACAGGCTCAGGGGCAGTTTCAATTACAGGCAAGGGCGTTACAGGCAGGGCAACAAGTTCAGGCCGTGCTATTGTAGTGGGGGCTGCAGCCGGGGCAACAGTGGGTGGCGTCAATGATTTTTCATTGGGCAAAAGGTATACTTCATCCTGAAAAATATACTTTAATGCTGCTGCGTGCTCTGCCTTCACTTTAACAAATTTTAACCAAAAATAGTTAAAGTGTTTGATGCTTTATTGGCATATTCGCATAATTATAAAACCGCAGATATTAAAAGGCTGGGTTTTACAGTTATATATTGATAAATTTTACCGAAATTCGGGCGTTTTTACGGGCCTTGCCTGTAGTGTATTTAAAAAGCATAAATGAGAAAGTTTGGGTTAGTAGTTTTAGGTTTTATATTGGTAGCTACAGTTGCCAACGCGCAACGCAAAATACAATTAGATAAAATAGTTGCTGTAATTGGCAACAGCATTGTATTGCAATCAGACATTGAGGGTTTAAATGCCCAGGCACTATACCAAGGCCAGCATGTTGATAAATGTTCACTGGTTCAAGACCAGGTATCAACCAAAATATTGGTACAACAAGCCGCTATTGACAGTATTGAGGTAAAGGATGATGATGTTGATGCCGAAATTGACAGGCGTGTGCGCTACTCAGTACGTAACGCCGGCGGCCAGGACCGTTTGGAGCAGTTTTTAGGCCGCTCGATATTGCAGTATAAAGAAGAGATAAGACCAGATGTGCGCGAAATGCTGATTGCACAACGCATGCGCCAGCACATTACTGAAAAATTGAATACCACGCCGCAGGACGTGAGAGACTTTTTCAGAAAATTGCCTAAAGATAGCTTACCAACCTTTAACAAAGAAGTTGAGGTTGCCGAGATTGTTTTTGAGCCAAAGCTTAATAAAGCTGAAAAAGATGTGTACCGCCAAAAAGCTCAGGAGCTGTTGGACCGTATTAAAAAAGGCGATGATTTTGGCGCTCTGGCAACAGCTTACTCGCAAGACCCGGGCACTGCCCCGCAAGGCGGCGATGACGGTTTTATTGACCGTAACATGTATGTAAAAGAGTTTACCGCCTGGGCTTTTAAATTGAAAGCCGGCGAGTATTCGCCGGTATTTGAATCAGATCAATTTGGGTTTTTCTTTTTGCAGGTACTGGAGCGTCGCGGCGAACAGGTACATACCCGCCACATATTGATCGCTCCGCCTACTACGCCCGAAAGTCTGGACCGCGCAAAAGGCCGTGCCGATACTATATATAACTTGCTGGATAAAAACCGTAAAGTAGACTTTTTTGCGAGTGCGGCTTCTTTTTATTCAGACAACAAAGAAACTAAATACAACGGCGGCTTGCTGATGAACAGCGAAGGTGTTGAAAACCGCACCAGTTTTATCCCTACTGATAAACTTGACCCGCAGGTTGCGGCAGCTATTGACACTATGAAGGTGGGCGGCATTACTAAACCGATTTTATTTACCGACCGTCAGGGTAAAAAGAGCTATCGCATTTTTTACCTTAAAACGGTAGTTGATGCTCATAAGGCTAACCTTGAGCAGGATTTTGCCAAGCTTAAAGACTTTGCCACTTCAGACAAAATCAATCGTACTATTGCTGATTGGTTTGCTAAAAAGAGAAAAGACACTTACATTAGAATTGACCCTGAGTTTCAGGCCGGTTGCCCGGTGCTGAAAGATTGGGCCTCGATTGACCAAGCTGCCCAAGCTAACGTAAGCAGCCAGTCAGCACAATAAACCTCTGAAAACTATGCAGCACCAATCTGAAGTAGAAGCAGCTGATGCTTTAAAACAGGCTTACCAAAAAATACGTGCCGAAATAAGTAACGTAATTGTTGGCCAGGATGAGGTGGTAAAATTTGTGCTGATATCTATTTTCAGCAATGGGCATTGTTTATTGGTTGGCGTGCCGGGTTTGGCTAAAACCTTGCTGGTGCAAACGGTATCGCAGGTTTTAGATCTTGATTTTAACCGCATACAATTTACACCCGATCTGATGCCTTCAGATATTATTGGTTCGGAGATCTTGGGCGAAGACCGCAACTTTAAATTTATACCCGGCCCGGTGTTCTCAAACATCATCCTGGCCGACGAGATAAACCGAACACCGCCAAAAACCCAGGCAGCCCTGTTAGAGGCTATGCAGGAAAAAGCGGTAACGGCTGCCGGCATTACGCATAAACTATCGCAGCCTTTCTTTGTACTGGCTACGCAAAACCCTATTGAACAGGAAGGCACTTACCCATTGCCAGAAGCACAACTTGATCGCTTTATGTTCAAAATATCGCTGAGTTACCCTTCATTTCAGGAGGAGCTGGATATTGTGAAAAACACCACCAGTACGGCAACCCAATCGGTACAGAAAGTTTTGAACGGCGAACAGATCATGTACTTTCAGCAACTGGTCAGAAATATCCCGGTAGCTAATAATGTATTGGAATATGCCGTAAAACTGGTAGCCAAAACCCGCCCTGACGGCGAAATGGCCGGGCCTGACGTAAAGCGCTTGTTGAACTGGGGCGCAGGTCCGCGGGCTTCGCAATTCCTGATCCTAGGCGCTAAATGTCATGCCGTGATCAACGGCAAATACTCGCCAGATATTGAGGATGTAAAAGCGGTGGCCAAACCGATATTAAGTCATCGCATTGTGCGCAGTTACCATGCAGAAGCAGAGGGCTTGTCAACAGATGATATTATTGAGCGGTTGTTTTAACTGCAAAGGTTAGCTATTGAAGATTAAAGATTAGTGTTTTTGTCAGAACTAAAAGAAGAGGCTGTCTCAAAAGCAAAATCGCAAATGATGATGCGATATATAATTTGGCAGCCATTTTAGAATAGCATTTTTAAAATATAACAACGGGTGACTTTCAGATCGAAAATCACCCGTTGTTGATTCATGGCCTATCTACTTAAAATTTAATTTGGCGAAGTTTCCCAAAATCAACTTTTTGAGACAGCCTCTTTCTTTTATGGATATTTACAATTAAAGATCAATTGTTATCAATCTTCAATAGCTAACCTTCCGAAACTAAACCCTAATTTACAATTATAGATCAATTGCTATCAATCTTTAATCTTCAATAGCTAACCTTCCGAAACTAAATCCTAATTCTCAATTGCCGAAAAAACTTCCAGCAGGATATTCCAGGTATGTTTGGCGGGGTCAAGTTCCCAGATACGTACATAGTTGTAATTAGCTACAATTTCGCCTTTTTTTATGCGGGCGCGGCCGTAGCTGTAGGCCAGGTCGTTGCTGGTTGAGCGCCCGCCGCTGATGGTTTCGGCAGAGATGGTGATGGCTTCGTTGTTCAGGAATTTAAGCACCTGGTCTGTGCCCATCATCGGCTCAAAGCCAGGGAAGTAATAGCGGCCCTCGGCACTCAAAAACTCTTTATAAGCGCCCAATGACGATATGGTTAATGCCTGGTTCAAAGTTTTATCAGTAGCCAGGATAATATTTTTGCCATTAAACGGATCTTTATTTTTTACCGGTTTTTTTGAGGCGTCAGGCTCTTTGAAATCGGTTGTGGCTTCTTTTTCAGCTTCGGGGTGTTGTATCCCGGCGTCAACCAGTAGTTTCAGTTTGCCGTCGCCGTCGGCATGCCATATTGAAACATAATCGCCAAACACCTTATCATCTTCATTTTTGCCGTTTTGATAAATATATGGGCCTGCGGTAAAAGCCAGATCACCATCGTAAGAAATACGGGCAATTTTAGGTGTCCATTGCAGGGTGCCGGGCTGCTTGTCAACGCCTTCGTAAAAATCAGTGATCTTAACAACTTTGGGTTTAAACACAATGCCTTCGGGGTCGGCAACGGCTAAAAAGCCGGCCTTAATACCTTTGCGGGCAACCAGTTTATTAAAGGCATCCTCGGCTTCAATTACTTTATTAACTTGTGCCGGGGCTTGCGCCAGGGCAACAGCGGTATAGCAAATAAAAGAAAGGGTAGCCAGTGCGTTTTTTTTCATTTTGTGTGAGTTAGGGAGAATTGTTGTATTAATATTTATCCTGTTTTGAGGATTTCAATTTATCTGTTTTTTGTTTAAACGTCAATAACTGAATTAAATTTTGCTCCAGTTGGTGCCTTCCTTGCTATCCTTTAGCTGAAAGCCTATTTGTTGCAAGCCATCGCGAATTTTATCAGAGGTGGCATAATCGCGGTTTTGCTTAGCCTCGTTACGTAAATTAACCACCAGGTCCATCACTTTTGGCAGGTCGTCATTAGCGGCCTGCTCGTTTTTTAAGCCCAACACATCAAACACAAAAGTTTGGATGATGTTTTTCAAAAGTTCAAGATTGGCAGCATCTATCTTCAATTTGCCATCGTGTACGGAGTTGATGATACGCGTTGCTTCAAAAAGTTCAGCTATTAAAACCGGGCTGTTAAAGTCGTCGTTCATGGCCTCATAACATTTTTGCTGCAAGGGTAAAAGGTCGATGTCTGATGTGGCAGATGCTTTCAAATTATCCAGCAAGGTAACCGCATTCATCAGGCGCTTAAAGCCTTTGTCTGATGCATCCATTGCCTCGTTACCGAAGTCAAGCGTGCTGCGGTAATGCGCCTGTAAAATAAAAAACCGCACCGTCATAGGGCTGTAGCCGCGCTCCAGGATAGAGTGCTGGCCCGTAAACAGCTCATGCGGTAAAAAGCTGTTGCCTAATGATTTCGACATTTTTTGCCCGTTAACCGTTAACATGTTGGTATGGATCCAATAGCGCGCCGGGTTTTTATCGCAGCAGGCCATGTTTTGGGCAATTTCATTAGTATGGTGCGTAGGCACCAGGTCAATACCACCACCGTGAATATCAAATTGGTCGCCCAGGTATTTGTGACTCATGGCCGAGCACTCCAGATGCCAACCGGGGAAACCTACACTCCATGGCGATGGCCATTTCATTAAATGCTCCGGCTTAGCCTTTATCCAAAGGGCAAAGTCAAGCTTGCCTTTTTTGTCGTCCTGACCGCCCAATACGCGGGTATTGTTCAGCAGCTCTTCCAGGTTGCGGCCATTAAGCGCACCATAATCGTGCATACTGTTGTATTTTTCAACGTCAAAGTAAATAGAGCCATCTACTTCATAAGCCAAGCCACGGTTCATGATGGTTTTGATCATCTCGATCTGCTCAATAATGTGGCCTGTTGCTGTAGGCTCAATACTTGGCGGCAGCGTATTAAATATTTGCAGTACCTCGCGAAAGCCAACTGTGTATTTTTGAACTATCTCCATAGGTTCCAGCTGCGCCAGCTTTGCCTTTTTAGAGATCTTGTCTTCGCCCTGGTCAGCATCGCCCTCCAGGTGGCCTGCATCAGTAATGTTGCGTACATAACGTACTTTATAACCCAGATGAGTAAGGTATCTGAAAATTAAATCAAATGATATATAAGTGCGGCAATTACCCAGGTGTACATCACTGTAAACGGTAGGACCACAAACATACATGCCGACATGCGGCGCATTAAGCGGTTCAAATTTTTCTTTTTTGCGGGATAACGTATTGTAAACAAATAAATTTTGCTGCATGATGGGCAAACT
>Ga0153956_1002332_pt1 | contig 14213 bp, 16 predicted proteins | sample TSFL040MetaG_FD_104704 | JGI IMG/M metagenome (GOLD analysis project Ga0153956, IMG submission 104704) | Attine ant fungus gardens microbial communities from Florida, USA - TSFL040 MetaG | ecosystem: Host-associated > Fungi > Mycelium > Unclassified | place: USA: Florida, Wekiwa Springs... | reverse complement strand
TGCCTCAACGTACCCGCCGACAAGAGCGCCACGCGCCATAAGAAAAACCATTCACTGCCAGGGACCTTTCATGTACAGCGAAGAAGACCTTGCCTCCGCGGTCAAGGCCGGCATTTTGACACCCGATTCCGTCACCGCCCTCCGATCCCATGTCAGCCAACTGCGCGCCGCTCCCGCGATGGACGAGGAACAGTTCCGGCTCATCGCCGGCTTCAGCGATATTTTCGTGGTGGTCGCCTGCGCGTTGCTGCTGACGGCGCTTTCGCTGATCGGCAACGCGCTCGCGCCCTGGGTCGGACCGCTGTCCACCGCGGCCGCGACCTGGGGGCTTGGAGAGTTCTTCATTCGCAAACGGCGCATGGCGCTGCCCGCCATCTTTCTACTGGCGGCCTTCGTCTATGGTGTCGTCGCGACGACCGCAGCCTTGAACGGACTGCAGCCATTGACAACAACGGGTTCCGCTGCCGGTTTTGCCCTCGGCTCGCTGGCGGCCCTGCTCCACTGGCGGCGCTTCCAGGTGCCGATCACCGTCGCCCTCGGCACCGCCACGGTCTTCGCCGCTATCTTGATCACGCAGCACGCCCTCCTTCCCCAATTCATGGCGAATCGGCATGGCGTTGCGCTGGAATTTTTTGTTCTGGGTTTGATCGCCTTCGCGCTGGCGATGGGCTGGGATAGCGCCGACCGGATGCGCCTCACCCGAAAATCCGATACCGCGTTCTGGCTGCACATGCTGGCCGCGCCGCTGCTCGTTCATCCGGTGTTTGCGGAAATGCAGGTTTTCTCGACGCAACTGAGCGCCGCGCATGCCCTCGCCTGCATCGCGATTTATATATTGATCGCTTTTATTTCCCTGGCCATCGACCGCAGGGCGCTGATGCTTTCGGCGCTGGCTTATGTGCTGTATACGTTCTCTCTGATCCTGAGGGAATACGGTGTGGTCAGCCTGGGTTTCGCGATAGCTGCGCTCGTTATCAGCGCCGCCTTATTGTTGTTGTCGGCGCTCTGGCACCGCAGCCGGGCCTTTGTGGTGAATTATCTGCCGGCCGCGCTGCGGCGTTATTTGCCGCCCCTGCACTAAGGAACCTCTGAAAAACGACTGCGCTTGCTGATGCGGCGTTAAAAATGGGCTCAAAAATCCTCATTGATTACCGTATAAACTGCGGTTTTTCGCCCATTTTTGCCTTGCCTCAGCGGCACTCGCTACATTGTCCAGAGGTTCCCTAAGGTCTCGGCAAGCAAAAAAAAGCGCGACGGATCGCTCCGCCGCGCAAAAAAATCGCAAAACAAGAAAATTCAACAAAAAGAAAAACGCGCTAGGAGCGCAACAACGCCACCACGGTATCGCGCGACGCGTTCGCCTGCGCCACCAATCCGGTCATCGACGCGGTGAAATCGCCGCCATGCAGCTGGGACACCAATTCGCGCTGAATCTGCGCCAGCTCGCTCTCGGTCATCTCCGCGGTTTCCTGGCGCACCCGGTCGAGCTGATTGGCCACCTGCTGGCGAAACGCCTTGAGTTCGCGCATCGAGCCTTCGATGGTGCGCAGCAGTTTTTGCAGGCGCATCTGCTCCTGCTGCGTATCGCCGCGCTGCACCGAATCGGCCAGCTTGGAGAGTTCGGTCGGCGCCGGCTTGAGCCTCACCGGAACCGGATTCCCGGCCGGCACGCGAATGCCCTGCCCCGACAATAAAACCGGTTCCTGCAATTTGCGCTGCTCGGAAGGATCGACGCTGAATACCAACTGGCCGCTGTCGTCCACGCTGACGGCCACGCGTTCGGAGGCCAGGCTTTTGTGGAGCAGCGCCGCCACTTCCCGCCCCTGGCTCGCCGCGGGCAGCGCCACGCTCACGCTCTGCGCCGACGATGGAAACACCATCTGCAGGCGCTCGTCCGCGTTTTTCGGAGAAGTGAGATCGACGCGATCCATCACGTAGGACTGACGCCGCGCCTGTGGCGACAGCAGTTTCGGCTTGAGTTCGGCGTTGAGCTGGCTGTCGCCCTCGCTGACCTGCCGGTCCAGGGCGCGGATCTGCTGCGCGAGCTGTGCCGCATCGCGTGTGCGATGACCGAGCTGGGTATTGATCTGCTGCAATTGCCGGTAGGCCAGAACCAGCTTTTGCTCGGAAGCCTGGGCATCGCCGATGCGCTGCTGCGCATAGCCGATCAGCGCCCAGCGGTTATAGCGGGCGAAACCCGACGATTTGACGCTGCTCGTCGACGCGGCGCGCGGCGTGTTCGCGGCGGTCGCCGTCGCCGGGGGCCGCGCCGCCCGTGTACTGACGCGATCGCCGACGCGCTCGCTATCGAGCGTCGATACTGAATTGAGGCTCCGAACCTGCATCTCAGCGCGCCCGCTTTAGCTGTTTTGTCCGAACAGCGACAAATTATTGAGTTTGAGATAGGCCGCCTGCGTGCTTTGCAGTTGCAGCAAAACCTGGTTGGCCTGCACCGAAGCCTTGCCGTAATCCAGCGCCGAGATGTCGGTGCTGAGCTTCTGGCTGTACAACAACATGTCGCCATGCGCCGAATCGAGCTGGTCGAGCATGTTCTGGCGGCCGCCGATGTCGGTCAGCGTGCGCGTCACCGACGACAACACATCGTCGATCTGGCCGAGCGCGGTCTGCATGTCGGCGTTCACATCGCCGGTGGCGGTATCGAGCGTATCGATAAACGTCGTCAGCTGATCGAAAAAATTGTTGCCGCCGGAGAAAAACAGCGATTGCGCGGTGTCGTTGACCTTGACCGCCACGCCCTTGGAGACATTCACCTCGCGCACCAGCGTGTCGCCCTGGTAGATGTATTTGCCCGTGGCGTCCTTCACCACCGCCGGTTTGTCGACCTGGCTGCCGGAAAACAGATAGTTGCCCTGTTCGCCCTTGGCGTTGGCGAAATCGACCAGGCTGTCGCGCAGCACGCTCAGCTCGTTGTTGATCGCCTTGCGCTCGTCGACACCTATCGCGCCATTGCCCGCTTCCAGCGTCAGGTCGCGCACGCGCAGCAACACCTCGTTGACGCTGCTCAGCTGGGTTTCCTCCGCGGACAGCGAGCTTTTGACCTGGGCGATATTGTTCTGGTACTGGTTCAACGACGATTGCTGGCGCGTCAGGTCCAGCAGCCGCACGCTGCCGAGCGCGTCGTCGGAGGGTTTCAGAATGCGGTTGCCGCCGGCCATCTGCGCCAGCAGCGTGTTGTACTGGTTCTGCCCGTTCTGCATGCCGAGCAGCAGCGTCATTTGCAATTGACCGGTACTGACGCGCATCGCTAACTCCTGAATTCGTTTTCCAATGTTTCTTTCTGATTTTCCGGCGCTCGCGCCGGCATTGCGTTAAAACACTTGTGTTAAGACATTTGCGTTAAAGCACTGGGTTAAAACACTGGGTTAAAGTACTGGGTTAAAACAATTGGTTAAAACCATCGCACTAAAAAACTGGCATCAAAACATCTGCAACAGCGTATTGAATATCTCGTCGGCGGCGCTGATGACCTTGGCGTTCGCCTGATAGCTCTGCATGTATTTCAGCATGTTGGCGTTTTCCTCATCGAGGTTGACGCCGCTGACGCCATCGCGCTTGGCCTGCACTTCGGTCACCAGCTGCGCGCTGGCATCCTGCTCCGATTGCGCCTGGGCGCTGCGGATGGCGAGCGAACCGACAAGGCTGGTGTAGGCATCGTAGTTGCCGTCTTTCTGCCCGAGCAGCGCCAGCAGGTTGCTGTTGTCGCCCACACCCGCCGTTGCGGAACCGAAGGCGAGATCCTCGGGCTGGTAGCCGTCGGTGATCGCCAGCGATCCGGCCGGGTTCGACGGATCGTAGCTGAACAAGGCCTTGCCGCTGCCGCGCGGGTCGTTGATGTCCGTGCCCGCCGCCAGCTGCGTGTTGAAATTGTCCGCCAGCTTGACCGCGATCTGATCCAGCGTTTGCCGGGCGGGGATGAGCACGCTGTCGCGATAATCGATAAGGCCGCCGAGCGTGCCGCCGGTGTTGCCGGTAACCGGGAACTTCTGGCCGGCCAGCTCGACGGACAGATCGTTGTCGGTGCGCGACATGAGCGCCGCCGCGCCGCCGAGCACCAGCGGCTGCCCCTGGGCGAAACTGATGGTCACCGTGCTGTCCGACTGGCGGCCGACCTGCACCTCGGTCAGCCTGGACAGGCTCTTGATGGCGTTATCGCGCTGGTCTTCGAGCTGGGCGGTGTTGCCGCCGCGCGCGGTGAGATCGGAGATCTTGCTGTTCAGATCGGCGATCTGCTTCGTGTAGGTGTTGATCTGCGATACCGACGCGTCGATCTGGCCGGTCAGCTGCGAGCTTTGCAATTGCAGGCTGGCAGCCAGCTGATTGAAGCGGCGGCTCAGGGCGCCGGCGGAACTGACCACCTGCTGGCGCGGCGCGATCGATTGCGGCTGCTCGGAGGACGCGTCCAGCGAGGCGAAAAACGCATCCATGCCCAGGCTGATATTGAGCGAATCGCTGCTCACCAGCTGCTCGGCCTGGCCGATGTACTGGTTGAATCCTTCGTGAAAACTTTGCTGCGAGGTGACGCGCCACAGTTGCGCGGTCAGGTAATCGTCCGCCACCCGGCGCAGGCCGGTGACGCCCACGCCCATGCCCGCGTCCAACGGCCCGAAGGAGTTGGAATAACGGCTGGCCAACTGCGCTTCCTGGCGGCTGTACCCGTCGACGTTGACGTTGGCGGTGTTCTGCGCGGTCACGCCCAGGGCGATTTGCGAAGCCGTCAGTCCGGACAGGCCGATATTGAGAATGGACATTACTCAGCGTTCCTTTTCGGCAGTGGCAGCCACGATTGCCGCAATGAATCGGGGGTCGTTTCATGAACAGCGACCGGATTTCCGGAATTCTTTAATGTCGGTTCCAACTGCCGGATCATGGCGTCCTTGATGCCGATGCCACCGCGCCTGGCCAGGGCCATCGACAGCTGGCTGTCGTACATGTCGCGGTAGAAGCGCTGCTGCTGGCTGCTGACCAGCGAGTCTTCGTCGGCCAGGGCGTCGCTGGCGGCGCGCATGTTTTTCAGCACCATCTGCAGGAACTGCACTTCGAACTGGCCCGCCGCCGTCTCCAGGCCGGCGCGCGTGTCCGGGTTGCCCTTGACGTTGTTGAGGCTGTTCAGGTCCTGGTAGAAACCCGGGTCTGTGGAAATAATGCGGTCAGTCATCGAGGTTCCTTAGATCACCACCAGTTCGGCGTCGAGCGCCCCGGCCTCATGCAATGCCTGCAGAATCGACATCACATCGTCCGGCGTCGCGCCCAGCGAATTGATCGCGCGCACGATCACCTCCAGCGAGGTGCCGGCCGGCATCACCATCATGTTGTTGCGGCCCTGCTTCACCTTCACGTTGGAGCTGGGCGTCACCGCGGTCTGGCCGCCGGAAAACGCATTGGGCTGGCTCACGTCCTGGTTCTCGGTGATGCTCACCGTCAACCCGCCGTGGCTCACGGCCGCTTTCGCCACGCGCACGTCCTGGCCCAGCACCACGGTGCCGGTGCGGCTGTTGAACACCACCTTCGCGCGCTCGCGGCCCATGTCCACCTGAACGTCGTCCAGCAGCGCCATGAAGGTCACCCGGGCATTGCCGTCCTGGGGCGCCTTCACCTGCACGCGGCTGGGGCTGACGGCGCTGGCGGTGCCGGCGCCGAAACGCTGGTTGATGGCCTGCTCGACATTGCGCGCGGTCTTGAAGTTCGCCTGGACCAGGTTGAGGGAAATCTCCGGCTTGTCGGCGAAGCTGGAGGGAATCTCGCGCTCGACCGTGGCCCCGGCCGGAATGATGCCGGCGGTCGGCGTGTTGACCGTGACCGAGGAGCCGGACTGGCCGTTGGCGGCAAGACCGCCGATCACCAGGTTGCCCTGCGCCACCGCGTACACTTCGCCGTCGACGCCGCGCAGCGTGGTCAGCAGCAGCGAGCCGCCGCGCAGGCTTTTCGCGTCGCCGATCGAGGAAATGGTGACATCGATTTTCTGGCCGCGGCCCGCCATCGGCGGCATGGTGGCGTGCACGGAGACGGCGGCCACGTTTTTCAATTTGGGATCGATGCGCTCGGGCAGCTGCACGCCGAATTGCTTGAGCATGTTGGTCATCGACTGCTCGGTGAATTTCACCTGGCTGCGGTCGCCGGTGCCGGCCAGGCCGACCACGAGGCCGTATCCGACCAATTGGTTGTCGCGCACGCCCTGCACGTCGACGATGTCCATCAGCCGCCGCGAGTGCGTCGCCGTGTCGCCGGCATTGGCCGCCGCGTGGCCGAGGCCCGCGCACAAGCTCAGCAGCAGCGCGCCGAAAATGGAGGATGTGATCGTCTTCATCATCGAAGAATCCGTATTCAGAACGGCGCGAAGGCGCTGTTGAAGAAGCGTGTCAGCCAGCCCGCCTGGTTGCTGTCGGCCAGCGCGCCGCGGCCGGCGTAGGTAATGCGCGCGTCGGCGATGCGCTGCGAGGAAATGCGGTTGGTGGCGTCGATGTCGTCGACGCGCACGAAGCCGTTGAGGCGGATGTATTCGTCGCCCTGGTTCAGGCGTATCCATTTTTCGCCGCGCACCTGCAGCGCGCCGTTGGGAAATACCCGCGTCACCATCACGGTGATGGCGCCGGTCAGGGCGTTCTGCTGGGTGGTGGCGGAGGTGCCCTTGAAATCGCGGCCGCCTTTCACATCCGCCTGGATGCCGGTGAAGGTGGAATTACCCACCTGCGGCACGCCGATATTGATGTTGCTGTTTTTGTCGAAGCTGGTGTCGGCTTTCTTGCTCGACTGGGTGCGCTCGTCGAGCAGCACCGTGAGGATGTCGCCGACGCGGTAAGCGCGGCGATCCTGCATCAGCGACAGCGTGTAATCGGAACGGTACAGCCCGCCGTCTTCGGCGGTGGACAGCGGCGGATTGGCCAGCGCCTCGGGCGGCGCGTAGGCGGCGTCGTCGGGATGCGGCGGCACGACCTCGTAGGTCGAACAGCCGCTCAGCAACGCGGCCAGGATCAGCAGCGGTCGGATCAGGGACGAAGACATGGGCAGGCGGTTCCGTTTTCTTACAGGGACTGGCTGATGAATTTCAGCATCTGGTCCGAAGCCGATGCGACCTTGGCATTCATTTCGTAAGCGCGCTGGGTGGAGATCATGTCCACCATTTCCTCCACCACGCTGACGTTCGAACCTTCCAGGGTGTATTGCTTGAGCGCGCCCAGCGCGTCCTCGCCCGGCACGCCTTCGAGCGGGGTGCCGGAAGCGTCGGTTTCGCGGTAGAGGTTGCCGCCCAGGGCTTCCAGGCCGGCCGGGTTGGTGAAATTCACCAGCGTGATGTTGCCGATCTGGGTCGCGCCGGTCTGGTTGCCGACCGTGGCGGTGACGGTGCCGTCGCTGCCGATGCTGATGCCGGTGGCGTTTTCCGGAATCTGGATCTGCGGCGACAGCGGCAGGCCCTCGGCGTTGACGATCAGGCCTTCCGAGCTGCGGTGGAACTGGCCGTTACGGGTGTAAGCGGTGTCGCCGCTGGGCAGCTCGATCTGGAAAAAACCCTGGCCGGTGATGGCCACGTCCAGATCCTGGTTGGTGGTTTCGTAGTTGCCGGTGGTGAAGACTTTTTGCGTGCCGACCACGCGCACGCCGTTACCGAGCTGGATCCCGGTGGGCGTCGTGTTCTGCTGGTCGAGCTGCGAACCGGGCTGGCGCTGGATCTGGTAGAACAGATCCTCGAACGCCATGCGGTCGCGCTTGAAGCCGATGGTATTGACGTTGGCCAGGTTGTTGGAAATGGTGGCCAGCTTGGCTTCCTGGGCGGCGAGGCCCGTTTTGCTGACCCACAGTGCTGCGTCCATCTCTATCTCCTAAATCGGTTCTCAGGCGCCGCCGGTAATGAGCTTCTCGCCCGTATGGGCCTGCTCGTCCGCGGCTTTCATCAGGCGCACCTGCAATTCGAAGGTGCGGTTCAGGGACATGGTGTTGATCAGCTCGTCGACGGCGTTGACGTTGGAACCCTCCAGATGCCGGGAAGCCAGCACCACGGTGTCGTCGGTTTCCGCGCTGGCGCCGCTGCGCAGGCGGATGAGGCCGTCCGCGCCCTTGGTCATGTCGGTCGTACCCGGCTTGACCAGCTTGATGCGGCCCACTTCCATCTGCGCGCCGCCGCCCGGCGGCACGATGGTGATGGTGCCATCCTGGCCGATGTCGAGATCGCGGTATTCGGGCAGCACGATTTCACCGCCCTCACCGACCACATTGCGGCCGTTGACGGTCAGGCGGCCGTCGCTCTCCACCACCATGTTGCCGGCGCGGGTGTAGGCTTCGCGGCCGTTGGCCGTTGCCACCGCCAGCAGGCCCTCGCCGCGAATGGCGACATCCAGGGTGCGACCGGTTTCGGTCAGCGCGCCGGCGCTGAAATGGGTGCCGGCGCCCTGCTCCTCAGCCAGAATCCGCGTGTTGTAGCCGTCGCCGTTGACCGCGTAGGAACCCACGCGCTCGAAATCGGCGCGAAACCCGGTGGTGTTCACGTTCGCCAGGTTGTTGGCGCGGATCTGCTGCGCCATCAGGGTGTGCTGCGCGCCGGATACGGCGGTGTAGATGTAACGCTCCACGTTTAGCCCTCGTGCTTACCGGTCGCCGTTAAACCGCGTTGAACAGCACTTGCGTCATCTTGTCGGCGGCGCTGATGCTCTTCGAGTTCGCCTGATAGTTGCGCTGCGCGGTCATCAGGTTGACCAGCTCATCCGACAGCTCGACGTTCGAGCCCTCGTAGGAACCCGCCGTCAGCTTGCCCAACGTGCCGGTACCCGGCTCGCCGATCACCGGCTGGCCGGAGGCGAAGCTCTGGTACCAGGAAGTGTTGTTGCCCTGGCGCAAGCCGTCCGGGTTGGCGAAGTTGGCCATGACCACCTGGCCCTGCAGCTGGTCCTCGCCATTGGTGAACACGGCGTACAGGTCGCCGTTTTCCTCGATGCGCACGCCGGCCAGTTCGCCGGCGCTGTAGCCGTCGGACTCGTTGCGGGTAAAGCTGAAGGAGCCGGCGTACTGGCTGACCTGGCTGGGATTGATCGACAGCGCGATCGGGCTGGCGCCCGCCGGCGTCAGGTTCAGGGTGATGTTGCCGGTGGGCGTCAGCAGCTTGCCGTTGGCGTCGAAGGTCATGTTCGCGGTGGTGCCGACCGTGGCCCCGTCCATCGTGTAGTGCACGACCCAGGTGCTGTCCGCGCTCTTGACGTAGTACTGGGTCAGCACGTGTTCGCCGCCCAGCGAGTCGTAAACCTTGCCCGACTGCGAGTAGTTGTAGCTGGTCGCATCCAGCGGATCGAAGGTGTAGCCCGGCGCCGCGGTGTCGATGGTGGTGGCGTCGGCCTTCAGGTTGGCGATCAGCTCGACCTCGGTGGAGGCCTTGGCCGGCAGGCTGGCGGTGCTGATGCGCAGATCCTGCACCACGCCGCTCAGCAATTGGCCGTTGCCGTTGGCGGGATAGCCCTGCAGGCGCATGCCGTTGCTGGCGGTGATGTAATTGTCCGGGTCCTTGCCGAAGGTGCCGGCGCGGGTGTAGGCAACCTGACCGTTCAGGCTGGTGATGAAAAAGCCGCCGCCGGAAATGGCCAGGTCCAGGGCGCGGCCGGTGTAAACCTGGTCGCCGTCCTTGTCAAAATTCTGCGAAACCTTGGCCACTTCCACGCCGCCGGCCTGGCCGCCGCTGTAGATCGAAGCAAACTCGCTGCGGCCGGCCTTGAAACCCGCGGTCGACACGTTGGCGATGTTCTGGCTGATGGTGCTCAGGTCCTGGGTGGTGGCGCGCAGGCCGCTCAAACCAATGCTGAATGACATGGTGTTTGCTCCTTCCGGCCTTAGCCGTTGCTGAATTGGGTCACTTTGTAGAGAGAGATATTGCCGATGCCGTTGACGTTCAGCTCGATATCGCCGGTGCCGGGCAGGTTCACGCTGTCCACGGTGCGCGACAGCGAGGCGGTCTGCGCGGAGGTGGCGCCGTCCTTCGCCGAGTTCACTTCGAAGCTGTACTGGCCGGCCGGCAACTCGCCGAGATCGAAACTCAGTGCGCTGTCGGTGGTGGCGTTCCATTTGCGCTCGGCCACCAGCTGGCCGTTGACGTCGTATACCTTGAGATCGACCGAGTCGGCCGGGCCGCTCATGTTGACCTGACCGCTGACGTTTTCGGCCTGATCGAGCTTCAGCGCGCTGGCCGGCACCAGCACTTTCTTGCCGACCAGTTGCGTGCTTTGCAATACCTGCAGCGTGTCGAGCTGGGTCGCGGTCTGCTGCTGCAGCACGCGCAGGTTTTCCAGGCCGGATACCGTGCTGAGCTGGGCCAGCTGGCCGACGTACTGGGAACCGTCGATCGGATTGAGCGGGTCCTGGTTCTGGATTTCCGACACCATCATGGTCAGGAATTCGTTCTGCAGGCTGGAGGCGTCGTTGCCCAGGCCATTGCTCGAAACCGTGCCGCTGCCGCCCGAGGGCGCGGTGTTGTTCAGTGAATTGACTTGCGCGATTGACATGCCCTACCCCTTAGCTCTGGCCCAGGCGCAGCAGGCCCTGCTGCATGCTGCCGACCCGGTTCATCACGTTGACCGCGGTTTCGAAGCCGCGCGAAGCCGACATCATGTCCGCCATTTCGTCGACGGTATTGACGTTGGAATAAAAGACGTTGCCGTTGGCGTCGGCCATGGGATTGTCCGGTTCGTAGCGGCGCTCGACGTTGCGGTTGCTCTGCGCGATGCCGGCGATGTTGACGGTGGCCGCGCCCAATCCGCCGGCGTCTTCCACGCGCTGGTAAACAGTCTGGAACACCGGCTTGATCGCGCGGTAGGCCGTGGCCTCGGAGCTGGCGGCGGCATCGACGTTGGCCAGGTTGGAGGCGACGGTATCGAGACGCACGGTCTGCGCGCGCATGGCGCTGCCGGCGATGTCGTAAATGCGGTTAAAAGACATCATTCCCCCCGGATGGCTTGTGAAAGCCCGCTGATTTTCATGTTGAGAAAGGTCAGGCTGGTCTGGAAATCGATGGCGTTGCCGGCGAAGCGGGCCTGTTCGGCGCCCAGTTCCGCGGTGTTGCCATCCTTCGACGGCTGGTACGGCACCCGGTACTGGGTTTGGTAATCCAGGGAAGGCATGCCGCCCCCGGCTTGCACGGACGCACCTTCGAGCTCGTATTGCACGTCGCTCAGCGCGCTCTGATAGTCGACGTCGCGCGCCAGGTAACCGGGCGTGTCGATGTTGGCGAGGTTGCCCGCCAGAATCTGCGAGCGCTCCGCGCGCAGTTGCAACGCATACGGATGCACGCCGAAAGCCTTGTCGAGACTGATACCCATGAACTGCGCCGTCCTTCTGTAGTAAGCTGAGCTTCTGTCAGGCCTGCAATAACAAGACTCATGCCACCCTCTCAAGTAGTTATTTTTCAATGAGTTACGCACAGTCATCCGGTTTTTTCCGGGCCCTTGCGGAAGTTGCGCTTCCGCAGCGGAAGTGCCGGATTTCCAGCGTCGCCCTGGCATTCGCCCTGGCGGCGAGCGGCGCGGGCGCCGCGCCCCTGGGCGCGGCGGGCAAGGATCCGATCCAGACGGCGCTGCGCCAGGCCGCGCAGCAGACGCTGGAGCAATACGCCGCCGCCCACGACTGGAAAGACATGGAAGCCCGTTACGAGGTCTGGGTACCCGAGGGCTCCCGGCGCCTGCCGGCCTGCCCGCGCGCCTTGCGGATCGAGCCGGCGCAGGAGGAAAAGCTGCCCTGGGGCAGGCTGTCCTATCTGGTCAGCTGCCCCGGCCCCAATACATGGAGCGTGCGCGGCCGCGTGGAAGTGAAGCTGTGGCTGACGCTGTGGACCGCGCGCAACGATCTGCCGCAAAAACACGCGCTGACCGAAGCGGACATGATCGGTCGCCGCATCGAAGTGACGCGGCTGCGCGACTTCACCGTCAACCGGGAGGAAATTCTCGGCCTGCGCACGCAGCGGCGCGTGCGCGCCGGGCAACCGCTGCTGGCCTCGACGCTGCTGCCGCAACTGGCGGTGCGCAAGGGCGAGCAGGTGGTGATCCAGGCGGAAAAGGACGGCATCGTGGCCAGCGGCAAGGGGGAAGCCCTGGAAAACGGCAGCGCCGGCGAAGCCATCCGCGTGCGCAATCTGTCCTCGGGCGCGGAAATCCAGGCCTGGGTCGAAGGTCCCGGACTGGTAAAAACGCGATTTTGAGCCACAGTTATGCGTCCGGCGTTAAAGTTCGCGCGGTCCGGCGTCGCCTGTTAAGACATGACCGGGCTCGATTCACTGCCCTTTGCTCGTTGACGGTACCCACATGAAGATTACGCGCACCGAAACCACGCCCGTGCAACCGCGCCTGCAGCCGGATACTCCGGCCCAGCCCGCGCCGGCCAGCGCCCGCCCCGCCGCCGCGCCGGTCGAGTCCGGCATCAGCCAGGAAGCGCAGCGCCTGACCGAGGCCCGCCAGCAGCTGGCCGCCACCTCCGACGTGGACCTGGACAAGGTCGAACAGATCCGCAGCGCCATCGCCGCCGGCAAGCTGCCGCTGGACCTGGATGCGCTGTCCAAGGCCGTGGTGGAGATGCATCGCCCGTGAACGCTCTCCAGGCCGCGCTGAAAGAACTGCTGCAAGGCATCCAGGCCGATCTCAATGCCCTGCGCCAATTGCGCCCCCTGCTGCAGGAGCAACGCACCCTGCTATGCCAGCACGGCAACGACGGGCTGGCGCCGCTGAACGAACGCCACAACATGCTGGTCGAGGGCATGCAGCAACGCGCGGACGCGCGCTGCCGTCTGCTCAAGCAACTGGGTTGCAATCCCGACGAACGCGGCATGGCCACCTTGCTCGAACGCCTGCCTCCGGAGCTGGCGACGCGCGCCCGCCCGCTGTGGCAACAGCTGCACCAGCAGCTGCAGGATTGCAAAACCCAGAACGATATCAACGGCCGCATTCTCGCCGGCCAACAGGAAATGCTGCGCGAAATGCTGTTTCCGGAAAAATCGGATTATTCCGCGCTGGCGGGATAACCAATCCCGACATTTAATCCTCACCCAGCTCTTCGCCATTTTTGTTTTGCACTGCCGGCTCAGCGCTGGCATGCGGGCGACAACAATAGAAAAGCAAGAACGATGCAATCCGCCCGGCGACTTGGCTCCGGGCCACAGAAACTCCTGCCAGGGTTGAGGTGCGAATCCGCTCCCATCCGTTTTCCAACCCCGGGTCTGTTGCTAATCACGAAAGGCAGAACTCAGAAAACAAAGCTGGAACCGATTTCATCCCGCGGCGAGAACTTGCGCGCCGCGGGACGCTGAAAAATATCCCGGTTATCGAGTTGAAGGATTTCAAGCTAAAGATGGGCTCGCGAAAAAAGCTTTTGTGACGTGGCATGGATCGCTGCCTGTCAATTTTTAAATTTCTCAGGCAGGCACTCGTCTCGGGCTGGCATTTGCGAAGCGAATTCATGGGCAAAAGTTTCCAGGGCAGCCCGCCAGGCCCTGAACGGCTCCATGCAACGATGGATAAAAAAAGCCCGGCAAATGCCGGGCTTTTTGATTTTCCTGTCGTAAACCTTCGCATTAATCCGCGGAGAAGTTGTACTTCAGGCTGATGCCGTACATGCGCGGCTCGTTGTAGATGCCGGTGCTGAAACCCGCCGCGTCGTATACCGGATAACCGCCGACCAAATACGTCTGGTTGGTCAGGTTGGTAGCGAACAGCGAGGCGTTGACCGAACTGTCCAGAACATGATTCCAGTTCAGGAACAAATCGGTTTGCGAATAAGCATCCTGCTTGCCATAGGGGTCGGGAGTCACGTTGAAGTTGATCGACGACGAATGGCTCCAGTTCACCGCCACGCTCATCTCGCCCAAGGCCTCGGGCACGGGCAAGTTGTAAGTTGCGCCCAGAGTGAGCTTGCTGCGCGGCGCGAAGGCGTAAGGCATGTTATGCAGCGTCTGGCCGGTGCGGATATCGAAATACTTGTCGTAGCTCGCGTCGGTATACGCCCAGGAAGCGCTGAGATCCAGCCCTTGCGCGAAGATCAGGCGGCCCTCCAATTCCGCGCCTTTGATCGTCGCCTCGGCCTCGTTCACGATCATGTTGATCAGGCGCGGCTCGTTGTTGATCGTGACCGCGTAAGGCTGCGAAACCTGCGCATCGCTACGCTTGGTGCGGAACAAGGCCACGTTGGTGCGCGCGGAAATATCGTTGGTGATATGCCAGTCCGCCTTGGCGCCGACC
>Ga0153956_1002331_pt1 | contig 14215 bp, 12 predicted proteins | sample TSFL040MetaG_FD_104704 | JGI IMG/M metagenome (GOLD analysis project Ga0153956, IMG submission 104704) | Attine ant fungus gardens microbial communities from Florida, USA - TSFL040 MetaG | ecosystem: Host-associated > Fungi > Mycelium > Unclassified | place: USA: Florida, Wekiwa Springs... | reverse complement strand
GTCTTCCCACGCGAAGCCTCACGTCCTGGGGGTGTCTGAACGGTCAGGAAGTTGCGTGGTTCGAAATGGTCGCTATACGACCATTTCGAACCACGCAGAGCCCTGACCGCCCGGATCCCTCCCACCGGGCGGAGAGTCGTGACGGGACCTCCCGGAGTTCGTGACGAACCCTTGACCCTTTCCCCCCGCGAAGCCTCACGTCCTGGGCGCCTCATGGGGGTCACAGCCTGCCAGGACCCCCATGAGGCGCCCAGGGCACCCGGGACCATCTCGGACGGCCGCCCGGGCCACGAAGCCCCGCCCGTCCCTCCCCGCGCCGGAATCAATCACCGAGCCGCCGTTTCCAGGCAACGGCAGGCCCGGCGAGCCCTACGACAGCGGCGTACCGATGACTGCCGCGAGGCCGATCGCCTCGAGGGCACCGATCGACCCCTTGTCTCCCGGCATAGCGTCGCCGTCGTTGAAGGTCCCTCAAAAGCCGGAGAGCAAAGTGCCCGCGTTGGCGATCAGCCCGGCTGCGATCATCAGCATCACCGAGGGGACGAGGACCAGGGCGACGACCAGCTGGATCTTCGGCGCGGCGCGGGCGGCGCGCTCCTCGACGGCGCGGCGGCCCTCGCGGCGCAGGGCGCTCGCCTGGCGGCGGAGCTGCTCGGCGAGCGGCGAGCCGAAGCGACGGGAGCGCTCGATCGAGGCGATCAGCGTCGCCATCTCCGAGCCGGGGACGCGGGCGCGGAGGGCGGCGAGCGCGGCGCTGAGCGGGCTGCCGCAGGAGAGCTCGGCGACGGTGATGCGCATCTCCTCCGCCAGCGGCCCCTCCCCCGCCCGCGCCAGCTGGGCCAGACCCTCGCCCGGGCCGCGCCCCGAGGCGACGCTGACCGCGAGCAGGTCGAGGGCGTCGGGGAGCGCCGCGACCAGGCGACGGCGACGACGGCGCGCCTCGCGCTCGAGCAGGGCGTCGGGGACGAAGAAGCCGGCGACCGGGAGCCCGAGCGCGACCGCGACGCCGATCCGCCCCGGCGCCGCCGGAGCGGCGCCGAGCGCCAGGATCGCGCCGAGGCAAAGGCCGGCGAGCTTGCCGAGCAGGAGGGCCGGCAGCGGCAGGCGAGCCTCGAGGCCGGAGCGGCGCAGGCGCTCGGGGAGGTCGAGCCAGAGCGCGGCGCGGGCCCAGCGAGCATCGAGGCGCGGCGGCGCGCCCGGCCCATCGTGGACTCGGCGCCCGTCGCCGGCATGACCGCCCCTGCCGTGGTTCGAGATCCCCGCCATCGGTGGATTTCGAACCGCGCGGCGAGCCGCCCGGGCGACCAGGACCTCGCGCCCGGCGGCGAGGGCGAGCAAGGTCGCGATCGCGAACAGGAGGCCGACCGGGGTCAATCGACCACCCGCGAGAGCCGGCGGATCGCGACGAAGCCGACCACCTGGAGGGCGGCGGCGAGGGCGAGCAGGACCGCGGCGGGAGGCGAAGCCAGCAGCGTGGCGAGGAAACCGGGCTGGACGAGCTCGGCGAAGAGCGCGCCGCCGGTCGGCATCGCGACGACCAGGAGGCCGGTGAAGCGCGCCTGGGCGGTCGCCGACTTGGCGTCTTCGGCGACCCGGTCGCGCTCCGCCGCGCCGGCGGCGAACCGGCGCAGCAGGCCGGCGAGGTCCCCGCCCGCGAGGCGCTGGCTGAGCAGAGCGGCGGCGAACGCGTCGACCCGCTCGGAGCGCATCCGGGCGCGCCAGGCGGCGACCGCCGCGGCGGTCCCGGCGCCGAGGTCGAGCTCGGCGCCGAGCCGGGCCAGCTCCGCCGCGGGCGGCCCGTCGAGGTAGGCGGCCGCCGCGGGCAGCGAGGCCCGCAGGGAGCGCCCGGCGGCGAGCGAGTCGGCGACCGCGGTCGCCACTTCGGGCAGCGAGCGCTCGACCGCGGTGCGGTAGCGGCGGCGCCGGCTGGCGATCGCCCAGGCGGCCAGCGCCGGCCCGGCGACGGAAAGCGGCAGCGCGACCGCCAGGCCGCCGAGCAGCCAGCCGGCGAGGATCGCCGCTGCCGCGCCGAGCGCCGCCAGTCGCCGCCGCTCGCGGGTCGAGGGCGCGTACCCCTCGCGCCCGGCGCGGCGCAACGGCTCCAGGGCGAGGCGGAGCCACGCGGCCACCGCGGGGCTGGCGAGCACCGCCTCCCGCGCGGCCAGCGCGAGCAGGCCACCGGCGAGCGCGCCGACCAGCGCGGTGGGCGCGAGTCCGCCGCCCGCCGCGAGCACCGCGGCGGCGACGACCGGCGCGCCGCTCACCGCTCCACCGCGGCGATCTCGGTCACCCGCCGCGAGCCGTCGGGCAGCCGTCGCAGGTGCACCACGAGGTCGATGCCGCGGCGCACCTGCTCGGCGATCGCCTCGTGCGGGAGCCCGACCCCCGCCATCAGCGCCAGCGTCTCCAGCCTGGCGATCGCGTCGCGCGGCGAGTTGGCGTGGACGGTCGACAGCGCGCCGTCGTGGCCGGTGTTCAGCGCGGTCAGCAGGTCGAGCGCCTCCGGGCCGCGAACCTCGCCGATGACGATGCGGTCGGGGCGCATCCGCAGCGCGTTCCGCAGCAGATCGCGGATCGTCACCTCGCCGCGCCCCTCGACCCCGGCCGGGCGGCTCTCCAGCCGCACCACGTGGGGCTGCTGCAGGCGGAGCTCGGCGGCGTCCTCGATCGTCACCACCCGCTCCTCCGGCGCGACGAAGCTGGAGAGGGCGTTCAGGAGCGTCGTCTTGCCGGAGCCGGTGCCGCCGCTGACCAGGATGCTGCGCCGCCCCCGCACCGCCTCCTCCAGCCGCTCGCGCTGCTCCGGGTCGAGCGTCCCCAGCTCGACCAGCCGGTCCGGCCCGGGCCGCTCGGCGCCGAAGCGACGGATCGAGATCGCCGGCCCGTCGATCGCCAGCGGCGGGATCACCACGTTGACCCGCGAGCCGTCGGCGAGGCGCGCGTCGACCATCGGGCTGAGCTCGTCGACGCGGCGGCCGAGCGGCGCCAGGATCCGCTCGATCGCGTTGCGCAGCTCCTCTTCGTCGGCAAAGCCGATCGGCGTCGGCTCGATCCGCCCGCCGCGCTCGACGAAGACGCGACCGGGCCCGTTGACCATCACCTCCTCGACCCGCGGATCGGCGAGCAGGATCTCCAGCGGCCCGAGGCCGACGCTGTCGCGGACTACGCGGGCGGCGATCTCGGCCCGGTCGGCGGGCGCCAGGATCGCCGCCTCCTCGTCGACCAGCTCGCGGACGGTCTGCTCCAGGTCGGGCACGCCCCGCCGCCCCGCGGCCGCCTCGGCGCGCCGCCGCTCGACCAGGCGAGCACGCAGCGTCGCGGCGACCTCGGCGACGTGCCGCTCCCGCGCGCTCACCCGGCACCTCCCCGCGGCATCACGGTCACCTGGCGGGCGAAGCTCTCGGCCGCGATCAGCCGCAGCGCCTGCGCCCGGGTCAGGCCGAGGGTCGCCTCGGCGATGCCGGTCGCGTCCCCTTCCGGCGATGGGCCGAGCCCGAGCAACGGCACCCCGGCCGCCGCCACGTAGGTACGCCCGGCACCGCCGTCGCGGGGTTCGGTGGTGATGACGACGTCGACCCGCGAGCCGACCGGCGAGGCCCCGGCCACGGCGAGCGCCTCGGCACCGCTGACGGAGATCTGCACCGGCCGGCGGTCGGCGGCGAGCCGCGGTCCCGGCGCGCCGGTTCGGGGCGGGCGCAGCTGGGCGGCGAGCAGGTAGGCGCCGCTCGGGATCGCCGCGGCGGGTGCCAGGCCGAGCGCTTCGGCCGGGTCGCGCAGGGCGCCGGCGGGCACGAAGCGCGCCGGGACCCGGCGCACCTCGAGGTCCTTTTCGGCGACGGTCGGCACGAGCACCGCGCCCGCCGGCAATTGCGCCGCGGCGACGACGACCGGCCGCAGCGCCCCATAGCCACGCGCGACGCTGTCGCCGTAACCGTCGGCGATCGCCCCGGCGGCGATGGCGGCGACCAGGGCGCCGACGGCAAAGGCGATCGCCCGCGTGCGCCGGCTCATCGCGCGCCTCCGCGTCCGCCGACGAGCGGCGCCAGCGGCAGTTCCAGCACCGCGCTCGTCCCACGCTCCCCCTTATGTAGGGCGAAGGCCCCGCCGTGGCGGGCGGCGGTGCGGCGGACCAGGCGCAGGCCGTGGCCGTGGCGGGCGCGACCGGCCAAGCGGCCGAACGGGCCGCGGGCGTAGCGCCGCCGCCACGCGTCGCGTCCCTTCAGCGCCGCCTCGCGTTCCCGCGCCCGCCGGCCCGCGCCGCTGCCCGAGTCGACCACCGCCAGGCAGATCCGGTCCCCGGCCAGGTCGGCGGCCAGCTCGATCGAGCCGCCGCCGTGCTCGAGGGCGTTGGCGATCAGGTTGTCGAGGGCGGCGGCCAGCTCCAGCCGGTCGCCCTCGACCGCCGCCTCGTCGGCGTCCCAGCGCAGCGCCAGGCCCGCGCCGCGCATCGCCGCCTGGCCGCGCCAGCGCCGCCGCGCCGCTTCGAGCAGCGGCCGCAGCGCGATGACCGCGCTCGCCCCCGCCTCGCGCCCGCCGTTGATCTCGCGCTCGAGCGCCGCCAGCGCCGCCGCCGCCATCTCCACCGGCCCGTCGTCGGCCCCCGTCCCACCGGCGCGCGGCGCCATCAGCGCCAGCGCCTGGAGAGGACGGCGAAGCTCGTGCAGGCGCTCGTTCAATACGTTTCGCCGGCGGCCGTCGCGGACCGCCGCGGCAACCGTCACACCCGCCCCGCCGAGCGCGGGCCAGACGACCAGCCGCGCCGGTGCCAAGGCGGCGATATAGGCGGTGACATCGTCGATCCACATGCCGCCCCAAGGGCTGGGCGGCGCCAAACTCTCCCCCCACCCCATGACGTTCAGTCCGCTCCATGCGACAAAATCACGGTTTCTTTCCGTGTGACGGGATTCACTACCTCGCCCGGGAATCCGCAGACTGTTTTGAAATACTTAACGGGCGGGTAGGCGCCTCCCCCCGGATACGACGCGCCCGCCCGACCTCAAACCTCACTCCCGCCCCACCTTGAAAGGAGACCATCCGTTGGCTCAAACTCGAACCACCCCCGAGGGAATCACCCAGCAGCTGGCCAAGGCGCTTGCCCATCCGCTCCGCGTCCGCATCCTGACCTCCCTCAACCGGGGGATCTCCAGCCCGAACCAGCTCGCCCAGGAGCTTGACGAGCCGCTCGGGAACGTCAGCTACCACGTCAAAACGCTGCTCGAATACGACTGCGTCGAACTCGTCAAAACCGAGCCGCGGCGCGGTGCCGTCGAGCACTTCTACCGGGCCACCGAGCGCGCCTTCTTCAGCGATGCCGACTGGGCCAAGATCCCGGCCTCGGCGCGCAAGGGCATCGACGGCGTGATCCTCGAGGCGATCGGCCAGGACGCCACCCAGGCGATGATCGAGGGCACGATCGACTCGCGCACCGACACCCACATCTCACGCACCCCGCTGGTCCTCGACGAGGCCGGCTGGGAAGAGCTCAGCAAGCTGCTCAACGAGACCCTGGAGTCGGCGATGAAGATCGGCGAGGAGTCCGCCGGCCGCCTCGCGGACGACGGTGCCGACGGCATCACCAGCAGCCTCTCCATCCTCCATTTCGAGGTCCCCCCCAAAGCGGCCAAGTAGTCGGATCGGGTGGCCGGCGACAGCTGGGGTGGGCGCCGGCCGCCTGCCTAGCCATCGACCAATCGGTAACCGATCCCCCAGCAGTTCACCACGTACTTCTGGTCCTCCGGGTCGAGTTTGCGGCGCAGTCGGGAGGCGTGGCTGTCCAGGGTCCGGGTGCGACCGGCGGGGGCCTTGAAGCCCCAGACGTCGCGCAGTAGTTCATCCTTGCTGAAGACGCGCGTCGGGTCGGAGGCGAGGACGCGGAGGAGGGTGAACTCTTTCTTCGCCAGGTGGACCTCGCGGTCGCCGACCGTCACCTTGTGGCGCGCCGAATCGACCAGGATCTCGCCCACCCGCACCGGGCCGTCGCGACGGCTGTGCCGGCGGCGCAGAATCGCCTGGATGCGAGCGCGGAGCTCCTCGTACGAGAACGGCTTTTGGACGTAATCATCCGCGCCGAGGTCGAGGCCCCGGACCCGATCGGTGGTGCCGCCGCGCCCGGTCAGGACGATGATCGGCAGCTCTGGGTTGAAGCGCGAATCGACCCCATCGGCATCGCGGATCTCGCGCAAGACGTCGAGGCCGGAGGCGTCCGGCAGCGCCAGGTCGAGCAGCAACAGATCTGGATGGTTGTAGCGACAGAGCCTCAGCGCGTCGGCCGCGGTCGGGGCAGGCAGGACCTCGAAGCGGTCCGCCACCAGGTGGTCACAAAGCAGGTCGAGGGTGGCATCGTCGTCCTCGCAGACGACGATCGTGGCGATCTCTTCTCGTTCGGGCAACATGACCGTCCCAAGGGCTCAGGCCACCGGTTTTATCCCCCCAGCGGAGCGCGGAAGGAGCGGGAAAGTCGCCGCGGGCGGGGAGAAATGCGGGGTCGGCGGGTTGGACGAGTGGCTTGGTGACGTTGGGGAAGGGACGGAGCCCTGAAGCGACGCCGGGGTCCGGGTAGAGACGGGGGAAAGGGACGTGCCCTCCCGCCCACGGCCCGGGCGGGCTGTGGCCGTGGCCGGGAGGGCCGGGTCTGTGGGGAGTGATGAGGGACCGTACCGGGAGGGTCACGGGAGCCTCACGGCGGACGGACGGATCCGTCACGGAAGTGTGGCGCTGTGACGAAGACGCCGGAACGTCACACTTCCGTCCGTCTCTCCCGGACGTCGCCATCGCGCTGCAGCTCTTGTGGTCGCCATGGCGACCACAAGAGCTGCAGCGCGATCCGGACCCTCGATCCCGGTCTCCGAAAGGGTCCCCCCGGACCGCGTTCGCAGTTAGCGACACATGTTGTCGCTAACTGCGAACGCGGTCCGGGCCGGGGTCCCGCAAGGGTCGGGAGGGGCCGGAAGGGGCCGGAAGGGGCCGGGAGGTGTGACGTCCCCGGCGTCTTCGTGACGAACCCTTGACGCCTTCCCACGCGAAGCCTCACGTCCTGGGCGCCTCATGGGGGTCACAGCCTGCCAGGACCCCCATGAGGCGCCCAGGACGTACCTCGGACGGCCGCAGGGGCCCGAGCCTCCATCTCGGACGGCCGCCCGGGCCACGAGCCCCCGCCCGTGGCCCTCCCCGCCCCCCTCCCCATCCCTCCCCCAGCCCCTCCCCGCCCCCTCCCACCCCCCACCTACGCCGGCGTCTCGAGCACCCCCGCCGCCCCTCGGTGGGCGACGAAGCGGCGGGGCGGGACCGCGTGGCGGGTGCTCAGGGCCCTCCCGTCCGCGTCGAGGAAGTGGATGTCGAGGGCAAACCTCATGCCGAAGGTGTGGACGGCGGCGCAGCGGGGGATCAGGAGGCCTGGGCCGGCGTCCTGACGGTCGAGCAGGGACAGTCCCAGGGCGCGGGCGCGGAAGGTCGTCGCGACCGGGACCTCGCGGTCGAGGACAGGGCGGCGGGGGAGGCTGTGGAAGCGCGATCGGGCCATCGCCTACCCAAGGGTTGGGGCGCCCCGATCTCTCCCCCCTACGGAATTCGGCCTTTTTGGCACGACTTCGTTGCCAAAATCCCTTCTCACTGCAACCCCGCGTTCAGGTGGGTGCCTGGCAAGGCACGGAACTAGGATGATCGGCAAGATGCACCCCGCTGCGACACGGGCTTCGTCGCGGCCTTGGGCTTCAACTCACATGGAAAAGAAAACGACCCGCAGAGGGAATTACGAGTCTGGCTCCGACTACGTGCTGGAGTACGGAGAGCTCCGCTTCGCGTTCAACGAGGAAGACTTCGCGCAGCGCGTCGAGCAGGCCGCGGTGAAGCTGTCCTTCGTCGGCCAAGGGCTGACCCCGGAGGAGCTCGATGACCTGCTCGACCTCGCGGTCAGCGGCGAGATCGCCGAGCCCAGCTCCCCCCTCGGCGAACACATCAACGAGAACTGGGAGGACCTGGTCGGCCCCTCCAACCGCAGCCTCGTCCACTGGATCCGCCGCCTCGTCTTCCGCGGCGCCTGGCTCGACCAGCGGGTCAAGGAGGGCGAGCTCGACGTCGTCTTCGACGAGCGCACCCAGACCTTCGGCTACGTCCAGCCCGACCGCAGCTCCGAGCTCATCGAGCTCTCCAAGGAGCCGAGTTGGCGCCGCATCGCCTACCGCCGCTGAGCGCCTCAGGCGCGCTCTAGAGCCACGACCACGGTCAAGGATCCCTTGCCGGACTTGCCGGACGCCGCCTTGGCGCGGCCCGCGTCGAAGAGCTCCTTGGCGGCCTCGGTGTCGCCGAAGGACTCGGTGAAGCGGGTCAGGGAGTCGATCAGCAGGATCACGTCTTCGCCGTCGGCGGCGCGGCGCTGGGCCGCGGCGAGGGCGTCGTTCGCGTGGCGGGCCTGGCCGGCGGAGACCAGCTCGGCCTGGGGCGCCTCGCGCTTCCAGTCGGCCAGCTCCTCGGGGCTCGGGTCGATCAGCAGCGCGACCGGGTCGGGACCCTCGGAGGCAGCGGCGAGGTCGGCGGCGACGCCGCGCAACAGCTCGGTGGCCGCCGCGCGGGTGTCGGCCAGCAGGACCGCCTGACGGCCCGACTCGGCGGGCAGCAGCAGATCCTGGATCGTGACGCCCTCGCGGCGGCGGCCGAAGCGCCGGCGTCGACGCCGGCGGCGCGGGCGCGAGCCCTCCTCCTCGTCCTCATCGCCCGACGAGGACGCCGCGGCGCGCCCGGGAGCGCTCAACCCCGGCTGCTCCTCTTCTTCTTCCTCGACGTCGGTGCGCTCCTCGCGTTCGCGACCGCTCGCGGCGGCACCGCGGCGGCGACGACGGCGCGGCCGCTCACCGGCCTCCTCGGCGTCGGCGCCGCGCGACGCGGAGCCGCCCTCGTCGCCGTTGCCGTCGCTCAGCCGCTCGATCAGCTCGGCGCGGCTGAGCATCCGGAAGCGCTCGACGCCGGCCGCGGCGGCAAGCTGGTGGAGGTCTGCAAGATGTTTGGATTCGAGCTCGGTCTTGGTCATCGGAGGGCGACTTTAGTCAACGCGCTCGACCGAGGACGCGGTGGCCCGCGCCGGGTCGACGCCTTCCGCCGCCGCGACGTCCTCCCAGCCGGCGATCTCCGCCTCGACGCGCGCCTCCGACCAGCCCAGCTCCCCGCCCAGCGCCGCGGCGATCGGCCGCCGCGCCTCCGGGTCGCGCAGCGCGGGCGCCGCGAGGATCCCCAGCCGGGTGCGCCGCAGCAGCACGTCGGCGAGCGAGCGGGCCTGCTCGGCGCGCGCCGCCAGCGCCACCTCGGCCAGCAGGTCGGGACGGCCGGGGACGATCGGCGCCGCCAGCTCCGGCCGCTCCCGCGCCAGGTCGAGCACCCGCCGCGCCGCGTGGCCGTAACGGAAGGCGAGCTGCGACAGCGCCTCCTCCCCCACCTCCTCGGGCGCCTCGAGGTCGGCCGGCCGCGCCTCCATCCCGAGCGGGATCTCGGCGGTGTGGCACGGCGCCTTGCGCCCTTCGCGCTCGACCAGCCGATCGACGGTCAGCTTCGCCATCCGCCGGTAAGTCGTGAGCTTGCCGCCGGTGATCGTCAACATCCCCGACGAGGTCTCGTACAGCTCCTCCTTGCGCGAGATGTCGACCGACTTGCGCGGGTCGCCGCTCGAGATCAGCGGCCGCACCCCGGCGAAGGCCCCGGTCAGGTCGCCCGCCCCGAGCGCCGTGCCGAAGAACGAGTTGACCGCGTCGAGCAGGTACTCGACTTCGGCCTCGGCCGGGCGCGGGTGGCGGGTGTCGCCGTCGAAGTCGTCGTCGGTGGTGCCGACCAGGGTCCGCCCGTACCAGGGCAGCGCGAAGATCATCCGCCCTTCGCCGGCCGGGACGATGCAGGCGGCGTTGCCCATCGGCAGGTCGGCGGCGTCGAGGACGACGTGGGTGCCGCGGCTGGGCGCGATCCGCGGCACGTCCTCCTCCTCGATCACCTCGGGGCGGATCGTGTCGGCCCAGACGCCGGTCGCGTTGACCACGTGGTCGGCGGCGACCTCCATCCGCTCGCCCGAGTCGGCCTCGACGAAGGCGACCCCGGCGGCGCGCCCCGCCCCGCCCGTGACCTCGACCACCTCGGCGCCGTTCAGCATCACCGCGCCGTAGCGTTCGGCCTCCCCGAGCACGGTCAGCACCAGGCGCACGTCGTCGGTCTGGCAGTCGTAGAAGAGGTAGGCGGCGTGCGGGTCGCGCGAGGCGAGCGCCGGGACCAGCCCCAGCACCTCGTCGTGGTCGATCGTCCGGTGGCGGTCCGGGGACCAGTAAGAGTCCTCGCCCTCGGCGTGGGACGAGCGCATCTCGCGACGCGTGCGGCCGACCCGCGTGGTCGCCATCACGTCGTACATGTTGAGGCCGATGCCGACCTTGCGGTCGCGCTTCTCCTCGCCGAGCGCGGCGACCAGGAACGGGGTCGGGTAGACGAGGTGCGGCGCGAGCCCGACCAGCAGCTGGCGCTCCAGCAGCGCCTCCCGGACCAGGCCGAGGTCGAAGTTCTGCAGGTAACGGAGCCCGCCGTGGACCATCTTCGAGGAGCGGCTCGAGGTGCCGATGGCGAAGTCGTCGCGCTCCAGCAGGGCGACCGAGTAGCCGCGCGAGGCGGCGTCGAGCGCGACCCCGGCCCCGGTGATGCCACCGCCGATCACGACCACGTCGAAGCGGGCGCCGGCGATCGCCTCGATCGCCGCGGCGCGCGTCAGCACCGCCCCGCCCCCGCGCGCGTCCCGTCGACCCGGTTGACCCTGCCAGGAGCCAAGTCCATGGCCGCAGGGTACTCGCCCGCCAGGGTCCGGAGCGATGCCTCAGGGAGAACCGGGCGGGGACGGGGCACCCGGCGACGGCGGCGCGTCGGTCGGCGCCGCGTTGATCGCGCTCGGGTCCGGGGACGGCCCCGGGGCGGGCGGCGCGGGCCCCGGCGGACCGGGCGACCTGCCCTTCGCGCGGGTCGCCTGCCACCGCTTGTAGGGGCCGAAGCCGATCGCGAAGATGACCCCGCCCGCGGCCAGCCCGACGAGGATCGCGCCGAGCACCGAGCCGCCCGCGCCGGAGTCGGGGTCGGACTCCGGTTCGGAGGCGCCTTCGCCGGCCGGGCCGGCGGAGAGCGATTCGCCCCCTTCGGGTTCGATCGGCGAGGTGTCTTCGGGGAGCGCGCCGGCCTCGCCGATGCCGGGAGCTTCGCTCGGCGCCGCGCCCGGCGTCGCGCCCACGCCACCCGGCCCGCCGTTCTTCCCCTGCTTGCCGCCGCTGCCGTGGCCCGCCTTCGAGCCCGACGATCCGCCGCCGCGCCCTTCGGTCGGGAATTCCGGCGCCGGGGTCGGCAGCGGCGCCACGGCGCCCGCTTCCGGGACCGGCAACGGGAGCGGTTCGGGGGTCAGGGTGGGCGCCGGCGCGGGCTGCGGCCGCGGCGCCCGCGGCGGCGCGGCCAGCGGCAGGTGCTTCTCCGCCGTGGCGACCACGACCTGGCCGGTGACCCAGACCGGCGTCTGATCGCTCTGCGCCGAGTACCGATAGTGGCCGTCGCCCGCCTGGTTGCCCGCGAGATAATCGAGCGCCGACTTGCCGCCGCGCTTGAACTCGGCCGGGTTGGCCCCGGCGGCGAGCAGCCCCTCGACCGCCCAGGCCGTCGACTGCGTGTTCAGCGCGCCGTTGCCGCCGAGGCGCCAGCCGCCGCCCTTCTGCTGCGCCTGGCGCAGGTAGCCCACCGCGCGCTTCGCCGGTTCCGAGGTCGGGGTGAGCACCTGCAGCACCGCGCCGGTCCCGTCGGCGTTGCTCGGCGCGCCGGCGACGTCGCCCCAGCCGCCGTCTTCGTTCTGGGCCCCGCGCAGCCATTCGACCGAGTCGGCGACGTTGGCGATCCCCGCCGAGCGCAGCGCCAGCACCGCGTAGGCGGTCGAGTTCGGCCAGCCCTCGTAGGAGCCGTCCTTGCGCCGCTTGGCGAGCAGCGCCGCGACCAGGTTGCGGCCGCCGAAGTCGCGCGGTTCGATCCCGGCGCCCTCGAGGGCGAGGATCGTCCGGGCGAGGTCCCCGGGGCTCTGCACTTCGGCGATCGCGCCCTGGAGGAAGTCGACCGGCGAGCTGCCGGCGGCGGTGACGTCCCGCGGATTGACCCCGGCCGCCTCGAGGCCGAGCATCGCCCAGCCGGTCATCGCCTGTCCCGAATCGGCGCCGGGCCGTTCGCCCCAGCCGCCGTCTTCGTTCTGGGCGCCTTCGAGCCAGGCGGCCGCGGCTTGCGGGCCCTGCTTCGGGGCGGCCCCGGCGCGGGTCGAGGCGAAGGCGCCGAGCAGGAGCACGGCGAGGAGGACCGCGGCGATGCGCCCGGTGGTCGCGATCCTCGCGCCCGGGGTCGCGCCGCCGGCCGGCGCACCCGCCCCGACTTCCCCCCGCCGCCATTCGAAACGTTCACGGAATCGAATCAACATGCGGATCATGGCCGGCCCGGCGACCAATGCAAGCACCACGTTGCCGGCTGCATGAGCGACTTCAAACGGGATCGCGCGCCCCTCGAGGATCCAGAAGGCCGCCCAGGAGAGGTTGCCGCCGTAGGTCGCCATCAGCGAGAAGTTGAGGATCGCGCCGTAGCCGACCGCGGCGAGGCCGCAGACCGCGGCGAGCGTCAGCCGCCCCACGTTGCGGGTGCCGAGCGCCAGCGCCGCGCCGAGGATGCCGCACAGTCCCCAGGCCGCCATCTGCCACGGCGTCCACGGTCCCTGACCGAACCAGAAGTTGGAGATCAGCGCCGAGAACGCGCCGACCGCGAAGCCCGCCGCCGGGCCGAGCGCGTAGCCCGCGAAGATGACGATGTCGGTGGTCGGCTTGACGTTGGGGAAGGCGGCGAAGGCGACCCGCCCGGCGATCGCCAGGGCGGCCAGCGCGGCGACGAGGGCGACGACCTGCGCGGGCGGCCGCGAGCGCTCGTACCAGCCGAACCCCGCCAGCAGGACCGCGGCGAGGATCAGGAAGCTGACCAGCTGCCAGCTCAACCCCCACCCCCGTGTCCTTCCGAGCGTAGGGGCCATATGTGACCCCTACGCTCGGAAGGTTGGTCGACGAGCAGGGCGGCGCCTTGCTCGGGGGTGACGACGCCGGGGAGGTCGAGGACGCGGGCGACCTCGGTGGCGAAGTACCAGCCGCCGGAGAGGATCTCGGCGCTCGGGCCATCGGCGATCACGACGCCGTCGCCGAGCAGGACCACGCGCTCCGCGAACTCGGCGGCGAACTCGACGTCGTGGGTGGCGATGACGACCGCGGCGCCCTGCGCGGCGAGGCGGTCGACCAGGGCCATCAGATCGTCCTTGCGGCCGCGGTCCATGCCGCGGGTCGGCTCGTCGAGGGCAACGAGGCCGGGGACGCCGTCGCCGTCGAGCCGGCCGGCGAGGGCGATCGCGAGGGCGAGGCGCTGGCGCTCGCCGCCGGAGAGGTCGCGCGGGTCGGCATCGATCGCGTGCTCCATGCCGACCGCGCGCAGGGCGGCGAGGCCGGGCTCGCCGGGCAGCTCGTCGGCGACCCGCTCGCGGACGAGGAAGTCGCTCGGGTTCTGGGTGAGGAGCGCCATCCGCTCGGCGGCGACCCGGCCCGCGACCGGGTCGACCAGCCCGGCGGCGGTGCGCAGCAGGGTGCTCTTGCCGGCGCCGTTGCGACCCATCAGGGCGACCCGCTCGCCGGGGGCGACGGTGAGGTCGACGCCGCGGAGGACGTCGCGGGGGCCCTCGCCGCGGTCGAGCTCGACCCAGAGGCCCGCGGCGACGAACGCGCCCTCGTTGCGCCTTCTGCGGCGGCAAGGGGTGCGGGACGGGGGGGAGATTTCGCCGCTCAAACCCTTCCCCGGGTGGGGGACGGCGGTGGCTGCCATCGGGACCCCGCCCTCCCCCAGCGTCCGCCGCGCGTCGCGCACGCCCACCGGCAGCGGCTCCACCCCGGCCAGCGAGAAGAGCCGCGCGGCCGGCGTGGTCAGCGTCGGATCCGCCGCCCGCGTCCAGGCCAGGAACTCACGTGGCGCGCCGTCGAAGCCGATCCGCCCGCCCGCGACCGCGACCACCCGGTCGGCCGCCGCCAGGCAACGCTCGAGCCGGTGTTCGGCCAGCACCACCGCCACCCCCCACTCCTCGTTCAGCCGCCGCAGCAGCCAGATCAGCTCGTCGCCGGAGACCGGGTCGAGCTGCGAGGTCGGCTCGTCCAGCAGCACCAGC
>Ga0153956_1002330_pt1 | contig 14226 bp, 12 predicted proteins | sample TSFL040MetaG_FD_104704 | JGI IMG/M metagenome (GOLD analysis project Ga0153956, IMG submission 104704) | Attine ant fungus gardens microbial communities from Florida, USA - TSFL040 MetaG | ecosystem: Host-associated > Fungi > Mycelium > Unclassified | place: USA: Florida, Wekiwa Springs... | reverse complement strand
GATCCATCTTTGGAATCGGGGTAATTTATGGTCAGCAAGTCATCAGCAGTTGCCAAGGCATTTCTTCCTGTCGACGAGTACCTCAATCATTACGCGAACCGAGGGCTTGCGTCCGGAGTCTCAGTCTGCATTACACACAAAAACACCATCATTCATCGCCACTCAGCCGGACTGCGCAATATAGAAAAAAACCTGCCGATGACGACGGATACCGTGTGCCGCTGCTATTCCATGGCAAAAGCGGTTACGGCACTCGCGGTACTACAGCTTTGCGACAGAGACCTGCTCTCCTTAGAAGATCCCATAGAGCGGTTCATACCGGAATTGAAGGATCGGGAAGTTTGGACTTGCCTGGCGGACGAAACCATACATCGACAACCGGCCAATCATCCAATGACCATACGCGAATTGCTGACACATTCCGCCGGCTTTGGCCATGGCATCGGGCAACGAAGTATCGCTGCCAACAAGGTGGAACAAATTTATTCGAAAAGTCATTTACAGTCAGACATAGTTCCTCTGGTCCCTCGCGGGAAAGGCAGCAAAACGCTCGACGAATTTATAAAAAAGCTGGCAGCCCTGCCACTACGCTTCCAGCCCGGTACCGAGATACAGTACAGCGTTTCCTACGATGTGCTTGCGCGCCTGATAGAACAGGTCAGCGGCACGCGCATCGATCAATATTTTACTGACAACATATTCCGTCCCCTGGGCATGAACGACAGCTCACTCGTTCTCAAAGATCATCAAATTGACCGTTTTTCTGAAATTTACACCCAGGACTCGGAACACCGGCTGGTTCCTATTGACGAAGCGAGCGAGTTTGGATACTCCCCCAAACAGACTTTTTTCGGCGGCAGTGGCCAGATGCTTTCGACAGCCGACGACTGGTCGCGATTTGCCATGATGCTCTGCGCAGGAGGAGAGTTGGATGGCGTTCGGCTAATATCCAAAGATTTGCTGGAGAATATGTGCACCCACGTTAACGAGGAGCCGCCCAAGAAAGCGGTCTGCATCGGCGGAACCGAGCGCGGGCATCGGGTTGGCTATGGCGTCATGGTACTCAACAATCTAGAGGAAGCCGCTCCCCGGCATGAAGCGCATATCGGTGAGTACTGGTGGGCCGGCGGCGCTCATACCTATTTTTGGGTTTGTCCGCAACGCAAGCTCACCATTACCATCATGATGCAGCTGTGGCTAAGTCAATGTTCGATTCGAGAGGACATCAAGCCACTGGTTATCGACGCCATGAAGGCGATCGCCTTAATCAATTAATCGGATTTATTCCACGAATACCAATCATTCGGATCGCATATCGGAAATCACGCTTTCAAAAACCAGGGGGCTGCCTCAACAGGGCGAGTCGACATCGTGGGCGTAAAGCTTTTAAAAAGGAAATTAAAATGCAAGCCAACTCAAACACTACTGGGGTATTTTCCGGAAAAAAAGCCATGGTAACCGGAGGCGCCGGCGGCGTTGGAACGGCGATCACGGCCATCTTATTGCGCGGTGGTTGCGACGTTTCAATTATCGACGTATCCGAGCCGCACATCGTGAGCGCGATGGCAAAGCTTGAAGACATCGCCAAATCGGCTGGCGCCACTCTGCGCTGCAAACTTTGCGATGCATCCGATGAAAGCCAGGTGAAGGAGGCGGTCGACTTCACTTGCGAAAGTGACGGGCGACTGGACATTGCCATCGCCGCGACGATAGCCGGATCCGGCGGCCCGCTGGCGCTGCACGAGAAAAAATCGTTCGAAGACACACTGACAGGCAATGTGGTACCCGCGCTGCTTTTGTTGAAGCATGCCGCCGGACCGATGATCAAGAACGGCGGTGGCTCCATCGTCGCCATTTCTTCGATCAATGCCAGATTTCCCGAAGCCTTGGGAGGCGCTTATTCAGCGGGAAAAGCCGCGCTGGATGCTCTGGTGCGTAGTGCGGCGCGCGAACTGGGGCCATTTGGCATCCGGGTCAACTCGGTCAGGCCTGGCCTGATTCGCACCCCGGCCACCGAAGCCCTTTTCAACGTCGAGGGTTATGGCGAGGCCTTCATCGGGCAACAGGCCTTGAAGCGGATTGCGGAACCAGCTGACATCGCGGATGCGATTTGCTTTCTCGCAAGTCCCGCTTCGCGCTGGATCACAGGCCAGAACATCAATGTGGATGGAGGCCTTTCGATCAGCGTCATACCGAAATCGAACGGGGCATCATTCGCAACATCGTTTGCGCCCGCCGAGTGGGCAGACTATCTCAACTGACATGTTTCTTCCCGGAAGACATGCCGCCCAATCCGAATCGGACGGCATGAAGTTGGCAGGCACCGATTATTGATGCCTGGGGTCGTAAGGTTCAAAGTTTTCCGCGTCGTTAACGTCGCCGGTCCCCTTGTATTTCGCCCAAAGCGGATAGGGGTAGATCGGCCTGGAAAACTTCACCGACTTTTTATCGACCGCGCCATTATCCACGAAGGCCAGCGCATTGCCTCTATCATCGTTGATGGGGCGCGTGGCCAACAAACTGTCCGGCTTCAGCCCTTTTTCCACCCAATTATCCAGATATGAGAGATAGTCAATGTTATACGCTCCTTCGCCACCGCTGCAGTGGTGCATGCCAGGGACATTAAACAAGCGAAAAAAGTCTCGTGTATTCGGCCCCATCGTGCGCTCGACGGTTTCATAATACTTATTGAAATTGGGCGCGGGAACTCCGGTATCGGCCCACCCCTGAACCGCTATCAATTTCCCACCTCTGTTTCGGAACTTGCTCATATCAGGATTGGTGGTGCTGAGAAGCGCCTCGGCCATTGCCATGCGCGCATAGTCCTTGTCGAAATCGAAATCCGTCGGCTTCCAGTTCGGTCCGGCATCCGGCATGAAGGCGACATAACGGTAAACGTCCATCCACCTGAAATCGGGCATTCCGGTTTTAGGGTCCAAGTACGCGATCCAATACAGTTCTGACCCTTTGGGCGCTCCTGGAAACATCAGCTCGCCTTTCGAATTCACCGGGCCCTGGTAGATTTTGTCCAGCGCCGTGACTTGCTCCTGACTCAGGCAATCTTTTTTATTGCCGTTCTTGCAAAGCATATCGGACGGTTGAAACGTACAGCCGGGAGGATTACTCACGACGCCATCTTTGACACCGTCATCGAGATCGCACTTCTCAAGAACCGCGCGATGCACCCGCTCAATCGTATTTTTGTCGAGAATGGATTTTCCATCTTTGCCACTGAGCGCCAAGGCCCCCCATAAATGACTGGATATATTGCTGGTTATTGTCATGGGTGGCGCGACGGCTACGATGCCATCGAAATCATCGGGAAAACGCTGGGCCGACATCATTGCCTGACGGCCGCCCTGGGAGCAGCCGATGAGATAGGAACGCTGCGGCGCCGATCCGTAGTAGCGCGCCGCAATCGCCTTCGCCGCCAGCGCGGTTACATGAGTGGCGCGAAACGCAAAATCAATTTTTCCCTGCAGGTTATTGTAGGCCCACTTCGCATCCAGCAACGTCGATTTGTGTCCCATGTCCGTTGTGACACAGGCGTAACCACGCTGCAACGCGGTTTTGCAGCCGTTGTCGAGAATCAGGTTCGTGGTGCCGCACCAGCCACCGCAGCCCAGCATAAGAACCTTCCCACTCCAATTCGAGGTCGGAACCCGGATTCCGAACCCCACGCTGGGCGTCACATAGCCTTGAATTTCACAATAAGCGGGAGAGCCGTCTTTCGCCCCTCCCAGGCTGCTCGATACGATCTGTGTGGGCGCATCGATTATTTTTGAAAAATCCATCTCCGAAATTGCTTTGCAACGGGCGCTCTGTTCATCGGGCTGACCGGAAATTTCCGCAAAACAATTAATTCCGGAGAAACCCGCCATGATCAGAAAAATGTAAATTAAATTCTTATACATGCAACGACTCCGTAAATGTGTCGGCAGGATTATTCTGCCAGTTGAATGCGCCGCCATTTCTATCACAGAGATCAATGGCAAAAGACCTCCAAATTAGGGCGAATTCGGCGTGCAATGGCCTTGCCGGCCTGTACCTCGGGGAGTGATACGCGAAGGAGATTCCGCGTGCTGACTAATGCTCAGGCGCGGAAGGCGCGCCCTTGAAGCGCGCCATAAATGAAAGCATCAGAGATCGTAAGCACCTTCCGGAGCGCGGGTCAGACAACTTTTTCCGCGACTCTTTTTTTAATGTCGTCGCGCAGGATATGCTTGGCCACCTTGCCGCCGGAAACGATGGGAAGGTCGTCCATGACGATGAGGTGTTCCGGAAAATATTCCCTGGAGTAACCGCCTTGTTTCAGAAAATCGGCGAGCTCCTGCACTGCCAGAGTGCTTTCTTTTTCCAAAGTGACGTAGGCGCACACGCGCTCGCCGAACACCGGATCGGGCATCGCCACCACCGCCGCCAGCTTGATTTTCGGATGCGTGAGCACGGCCTCTTCCACCGCCGCCGAACTGATGTTCTTGCCCCCGCGAATGATGAAATCGCCGACACGGCCAACCACTTTCATGTAGCCCTCGCTGTCGATGGTGGCGATATCCTCCATCTTCATCCAGCCATCGTCCATGTACAGCTTTTTATTGGCGGCCCCATTGTTGTAATAGCCATGACAGGTCAGCGGGCCTTTGCAGACCGGCTGCCCGCGCCCCGACGCGGTAATATCGTTGCCCCGTTCATCGATCAGACGAACCTGCATCATGTCGATGGTGCGACCCGCGGTCGTCAGGCGCTTTTCGCGGCTGTCGCGCGATGTGGTGTAACTCAGGGCGCCCGTTTCGTTGGAGCCGTAGAACTGAAGAACGCTGGCGCCGGTTTTTTCTTCGAATTCAGCCGCGCGCTGGTACGGCACCGCCTCGCCGCCGGTATACAGCACCCGCAAGGAGCTCAGGTCATGGTCGTCCAGATCGGTCGCATTTAGCATCATGATGAATTGAGTGCTGACCGCCGCCAGCACCGAGACCTTGTGCGTCTCGATCGATTTCAGCATCTCCTCCACGGAAAATTTCGGCAGGACGATGGTCGTTGCGCCGAGCAACGTCGGGATGAAATGCCCGGTCCACAAGCCGAAGCCGACCGAGGAGGGAATCGCGCGCAGAAATACATCGTCTCCCGACATGGGCGCGCTGTCCTGCGCCACCGCTGACCAATGAAACCAGCGCCCCTGATGCTGCATGACGGATTTCGGCATTCCGGTGGTGCCGGAAGTGGAGTTCAGCAGAAACAATTCGTCGGGGCGCGAGCGCCGCTGCGCAATGGATGCGAGAGCGGCTTCGGAGGCCCGCATCGGCAGGGGAAAATCGTTGAGCCAAAGCGGTTGCGGCTGATCGAGGGTGGTGGTGATCTGAAAAAACAAGCGCAGCGGCAATCCCGACTGTTGCAGGCGCGAATAAATCAATCGCGTATCGATATCGGCGCGCTGCCCCGCCACCAGCACGGCCGAAGCGCCGGCAATCGTCAGCAAATGACTGATTTCTTTTTCACCGGCCCGCGATGGCAAGGCCACGCCGACCAGCCCGGCTTTTTCGCAGGCGAGATAGGCCACATGCACTTCGCAGGCATCCGGCATGAGCAGGCCTATGCGCTCACCTCGCTCCAGGCCCGCGTCGATGAATGCCGCCGCCAGTTGATCCGACCAGTCCCGGTACTGGCGCCAGCTCATCCGCCGCTCTCCGGCAATAAATGCCGCTTTGTCCGGAATCGTTTGCGCGTGAACCGACACGACTTCGGCGAGCGTTTCCCTGCCGGTGGGATTGCCCCGGCGCAGCAGTTCCGCGATATTTATTTCAGGCATTTTTTAAGCCTCTTAACTTCTTTCAATCGGAGTGAAAACATCGGGGGAAAAAATCCGTGTGCACAAATCGGTGTGTACAAAAAGCCGGTCGGTCACTCCGGCCGGCAGACGTTGCGCGACGTATAAAAGGCGATGAGCACCATGACGAAGAATACCGAGAAGGCAACCCGGTAATCGCCGTAGCGATCGAAGATGAAACCGGCAAACGGCGGCGCCAGCATCATGCCGCCGTTGACGATGGGCGCCATCAATCCCATGACCTTGGCCACGGCGTCCGAACCGAATTGCATGCCCGCGAAGCGCGGCCAGGACGGCAGCAGCCCGCCGGATGAAAGGCCCACGCATATCGTTGAAATGAACAGCGTCATGTAGGTCGGCATGAAAATCAGAAAGCCCACGCCGATCAGATCGAGCGTCAACGCCACCCAGAATGTGTTGCGCGGCCCGACGCGATCGGTGATCACCGCGAAAACGACTTTGCCCAGCATGGCGCAGGCGGTGAGTCCCGACAGGAATAACGCGCCCTGTTTCTCCGAATAACCCAGCGTTTTCGCATAGGGCACGATATTCGCTGTCAGGCCCATGAACACGGCAAAGCTGGCGCCGATGGCGGCCGCAATCAGCCAGAAGTTCGGGCTCAGGAGAATCTCTCCGGCGCTCTGGAAACGATCGGCGCCGGCCGGCCGCGCGCCGCCCGCATCCGCATCGATGGCGCCGTAGGGTTTGAGGCCTTTATCCGCGGGCCGGTTCGCGACCAGCAACAGCACCATCGGTATGGCCATCAGGAAATAGAGCGCGCCGAAAATCAGCGTCGCCGTACGCCAGTCGCTCAGGCTGATGATGTAAGCGGCAATCGGCGGAAACACCAGGCCGCCGAACGAGGTGCCGATCGCCGCGATGCTCAGCGCGCGCCCGCGCATCTGCGTGAACCAGTTGGTGATGACGGCGGAGGCGGCGATCGGCGCGACAAACGCATAGCCGAAGCCGATGAACAGCGCGTACAGCGCTATGACCTGCCACAGGGCCGAGGCATGGGAAACCAGCAGGAATCCAGCGCCGAGCAGCGCCAGTCCCACCACCATGTAACGCTTGATCGATCCCCGCGAAATCAGCAGTCCCGCCACCGGCGACAGCAGCGCCACCGCCGCGTTCATGCCGGTCAGTCCCAGCATGGCGCCGAACACGCCGGTGCCGAACTCCCGGGACAGGGGCAGGACGAACACGCTGTAGGAATAGAGCGCGGTGCCCATCACCAGCATTTCCAGCAGGAAGCCGTTGATGACGATGACCCAGCCATAAAAAAAAGCCGTCGACTGACGGCCCTTGGTCACGGAATCCGCGATCTCCAGCTCTTCGCTACCAGACATTGTGAGCGCTTCCTTTTCCATGCGGGAGGTATCCTTGTCACCGGAGGGCGTTTAGCGTCGTGCCGGGCGAATCAACCAGCCGCTGGTTATTGTTTTTCTCGCTTGAGGGAAATCCCGAATTCGCTTGAAAACTGGGGTGATCATTGTAGGAATCGGCCACCCTTGTGAAATGCCAATTCCGAACATAATTTTTAACATCGATCCAGCACCGTGTGGAAAGCCGGGGAACCTCTGCAAAACGTAGCGTGCGCCGCGGCGGCTCTTTTGTCCGGGAGAGGGGCAACTCCGACCGCCTCGAATGCTCTCCCGTGCATGTCCGAGGCGGGATCGCGCGGGCTGGCGCTCGGCCTGGCCAGCGCCATCGCCATGCTCGGCAAAACCGCCGCCACCGTCGTATCGGGAACGCTGTACGCCGGCGTGTCGTCGAACAGCCCTTATTACGCGGCCGCGCTGGGCTGGATTGCTCTGGGCTGGATTGCACTGGGCTGGATTGCACTGGGCTGGATTGTGCTGGGCTGGATTGCGCTGGTTTTCATCGCCAGCCATCTGCAACGCGAGACAATGCCGGCGCAAGCCCCGCCGCGCCATGACGGCGCCGTCAGGGACAGGCGGCGTTGCGATCTGCGCGCGGTCGACCTGCGCCGGCACGCTCACCGACCGCACCAGCACCGGCGTGCCCGCCACGGCGATATGCTCGCTGTCGGCAGGCAGCAAGGTGTGATAGCGGACCGGCTCGCCCCGGCAGGCCGCGAGGCCGACGGCAAGGCACAGCCAACGAAGTTTCATGCGCGCTCTCCCGCCGGGATTCACGGCCCGAATGCCCTTTGCACACTCGACTGGAGCAGCAGAAAAAATCCTGCTTGCAATCCTGGAGAAACCATCCGCCTCGACTGTGCGCCTCAGCCATACCCAAACCGGTTTGCAGATCTACTGCTTGAACGACAAAAAAGTTTTCATCAAACCATCCGCCATCGACACCGGCAATTCGCATTGCAGTGCGTTTCTGATTTTGCTGTTATCCACCACGTAGTTCTCGGTGAGCTTGTGCAGGCGCTCCCGGTTGAAGGGCAAGCCGAGCGCGTCCCCGGCTCCCGCGGCGATGCGCACCAGCGATTTCGGCACGCGCAGGATGCTTGCTTTTTTATCCAGCGATGCCGCGATCAGCTCGACGAGGCGCCGCGTGGATAATTCGCCATCGTCGGCGATGTTGTAAATGCCTGAAGGAATTTCTTGTTCGAGCAAGCGCGCAATGACAAAACACAGATTTTCCACGCTCAAAAACGAGCGTCGGTTGTCGAATGCGGCCAGCGGATAAGGCAGACCGCGCGCCACCACGTTATAGAGCAGATTCAAATTACCTTTGTTGCCCGGGCCGTGGATCATGCAAGGCCGCAGCACGAACACGTTTTTATCGGCGGGCAGGCGCGCCAGCAGGTAATCCTCGGCCATTTTTTTCGATTGTCCGTAAATCGTCGACGGCATGGCCACGCAGTTTTCGGTGAGCGCGGTTTCGGCGACGTCGCCGGCCGCTTTCACGGAGCTGAGATAAATGAAAGTCTTCGCCGGCGATTGCAGGAAGCGATCGTAGACTTTTTTTGTCAGCTCCACGTTGGCTTCATGGTACTCGCGCTCCGAGGCGACCTTGCGCAGGTCGTGGGCCTTTCCCGCCAGGTGCACGACGGCGTCAAAGGACATATTCGCGGAGAAAAACCGCTCGTAGGATTGCAGGCCGCCAGCCGCGTTCCGCGACACGCCGATCACGCCATGGCGATCTCGCAGATAGCGATGGAGGTTCGATCCCACAAAACCGGATATGCCGGTGATGACGAGCCTGGGTTTTGTCATGGTCCGGAAAAACCTGCCGTGGTCCGCGCGGGCTCGTGGAGCCTCAAAGGAGAAGAGTGCGCGCATTTTTTTGCAAATCCCGATTCTTTTCAACCCGGATTATTATTCCCGCTCCGAATGGCGCGCGCGGCGGCGCAAGGCTTCATAGCTGACGCCGCGCCGCACCATCGGCGCGCCGGCGCCGGCCTGCAGGCTTGCGACTCGATCCAGCAGCACCTTATCGGCCATGGTCATGCGATCGATCCTGCGCGGATGCTGCAACCAGCTGTCGACAAAGACCTCATGCCAGAGCATGTCGTTTTCGACGTCGCGAAACAGGCCCCAGCGGCCGCCGCCATTGCGCAGCCGCAGCGCGCGCAGTGCCCGCGTCATCGCCAGCAGCTCCGGCGCTCGCTCGGGCGCGATCCGGTATTCGACCGCCACCAGCACGCTGCCGACCCGGCGGTTGAACGCCACCGGCGCGGGTCTCTCAAAAGCCGGGCCGGCGCTGCGCACGCCGCCGGTTTCGTCGCTGTCGGGCAATTCGAGCGAATACAGCAGCGCGACCGCCGTCGCCATCGACACGCCGGCGCTGACCAGCGCGCCGCCGGCGATGGAACCGATGCCCAGCGCCGGGGACGCCGCGATCTCGGGATAGGTTTGCAGGACGTGTTGCCACCCATGCATGCCGAGCCTCCGGAAATGCCGCCGCGCTCTCGATGTGCCGGCTCAGCCGTCGTCGCCGTTTTTCCCGGGCGAGCCGTTCCGGCCGCGCCTACCGTCAGCGCCCACCACGCCGGACGGCGCGCCCGGGCCCGACACCACGCGCGCCTTGCCGTCGCGCCAGGCCGCGAGGTATTCGGCGACGGCCTCGTGCATGTGTTTGCCGATGTCGGCATATTCCTGATCGCTGAGATTGGCGAGCGATATCCGGATCGACCAGGGCGGGCCGCCGAAACCGCCGCCGTCCAGCAGCACCACGCCGGAGCGCTCGGCCAGGCGGAACAGGAAATCCACCGGCTCGTAGTGCTCGCGCATGAAGCGGCAGAACGCCTCGCCATAGGCGTTTTTGGCCCAGAGCATGAAATCCAGCTCGACGTAATACCAGGCGCGGTTGCGGTCGTCCCGCGGCTCGGGCAACTCCATTCCCTTCCACAAGGCGTCGCGCCGGCGCCGCACGATCTGCATGGTGAGCTGCTTGTAGCGCTGGTCCGGATCGAGCAGATACGCGAGCGCGAAAAACGCCATCTGCACCTGCTGCGGCGACGACAGGCCGGCGGTGTGATTGAGGGCGACGCAGCGGCTGTCGGCCACCATGCGGTCGATGAATTTCAGGGTTTCCGGCGCCGGCGTGAGCGAGCCGTAGCGCCGGGACAGGCGGGTTTTCCATTCGCCCGGCAGGGTGGCGATATCGCGGTCGAAGCGGTTTTCCTCGTGCAAGGCGATCACCCCCAGGCGCCAGCCGGTGCAGCCGAAATTCTTCGAGAACGAATACACGCCTATCGTGTTCCGCGGGATATCCGCCATCAGCGAGCGGAACCCCTCGACGAAGGTTCCGTAGACATCGTCGGTCACCACCATCAGGTCCGGGTTTTTGTTGCGGACGATGTCGATGATCTGGTTGCGTTCGCGGCCGCTGAGCGCGGCCGAGGGCGGATTGCTCGGGTTCACCGTCACCGCGAGCCGGATCGAAGGGTCCTCCAGCCTGGCGATTTCGGCGGCGCCGTAGTGCCAGTCGAGGGCCGGATTGTCGAGGGAGCGCGAAGCCTCGATCGTCACGATGTCGAACTGAAAGCGTTCGAGCTGCGGTATCTCGATATAGGGTGTGAACGTCGGCAGGAAAATCGCCACTTTGTCGCCCTGTTCGAGCAGGCCGTTCTGCATCAGCGAATCGAACACATAACACATCGCGGCGGTGCCGCCCTCGGTGGCGAACAGATCGAAGCGACCCTCCGGCGGCTGATTGGCGCAGATTTCCCGCACCAGATAGTCGTGCACCACCTGCTCGCAGTGCGCCAGCATGCGCGGCGGCACCGGATAGTTGTCGCCGACAATCGAATCGCTGAGCTCGTGAATCCAGGAGTCGGCGTCGAAGGCGCGGGTTGTCACGCCGTAGTCGAGCACGCCCTGCAGGAAATCGCGCGCGCGGCCGGCCGGCGCCGCGTCGAGGAAATCCTGGAAACGCCCGGCGATTCCCGTTTTTTTCGGCATGCCGGCCAACAGCGCGTGATCGGCGCTGCGCCGGCATTCGTTCATGGCGAACTGGCCGAACAGGAAAAAGCCGTCGCGCGGATCGGTGGCGGTCCAGTTGGGATTGCCGCGCCCGGCGTTGAGCAACGCGCTCGCCGACAGCTCGTTCTGGCGGTTGCGCGCCAGCCTGGTCAGGTAATCCTTGAGTTCGAACGGGGACAGCGATTCCAGCCGCCGCTGCGCCGAGCGCGAGGTTTTCAGTCCGGTTTTACCGTAACGGGGCTCTTCCGCCTTGGATTCGGTCGCCATGGTTCTCTCCTCGTGGAAGCGCGCCGGACCGCGACGCGCCACATGGGTTTGGCGCCGCGCCGGAAACTGTCACGGCGCCCCTGGCTCAATGAATGAACGAATACTCGACGGTTCCCTGTACGCGAGGCGCTCTCGCCGCCATCGTCCCGGGTATCGAGCTGGCCGTGCAGCGCCTCCAGGCCCATCGTCCAGGTCGGCGCCGGGCTCCAGATCAGGTTGGGCGCGTCATAGCGCCCGGTGCGCATCGCATCGGGCGCGAGCAGGCCGCGGCCGTCCTGGCCGGGACCGGCAGCGCAAGGCCGCAGCCCCACAACGCCGTTTTGCCGAGTTTCACCGCGCTCGCCGCACTCATGCCGCGCTCATCCTCCCTGTGCGTATCGCTGTCGAAATCCGCTTCCGTCCACGCAATCCGTTCCTCCCCTAAAACAGCAGATGCACCAGCACCGACAAAATCTCGGATACCGGAATGATCAGCAGCAGCGCCGGCAAAAACGGCAGCAACGTCGCGACCACCAGGCCCGCCAGGCTTTTCAGATCCAGCGGCGTGAGGCGCATGGCATAGATATTCGCCGCCAGCTGGAACAAATCGTTGGTGGCGGAAAAATCGTGCACCGCCAGCGGGTCTTCCGTCTGGTGTTCGCCGAGCGCGATCCACTTGCGCTCGAACTGATGGCCGACGCGGTTGATCAGCGTGCCTTCGTCGAACACGCCGCGCCGCCACGCGCGCAACAGCGGCCCCACGAACACCAGCGTCGGCCCGGCGAACAGCACCAGCACCACGCATCCCAGCCCCAGCATCAACGGCACGAACACCCAGGCCGACAAGCCGGCGTAGACCATGCCGTTGGCCATCGTGCCGGCGCCGATGACGCCGCACGCGAAACCCAGCGGCGCAAAAGCGCGCGCCGAATAACCGACGAACTTGAGGCCGGCGGCCAGATCGGGATGCGCCGCGATCAGGCGCAGATCGAGGCGCGCCACCCGGCACAGGAAGCGCGTCCACAGCAGCAGGCGCCACAACCATCCCAACAGCAACGCCAGCAACAGCGGCAGGCTGACGAACAGATGCCACCAGCCGGCCGGCGAATGGGCATCGGCCGCCAGCGTGATATGCCAGGCCGGCAAGACCTCGGCCGGCACCGTGAGCGCAAGCCCCACGCTGATCGAGTAAGCGCACAGCACGATCAGCAAGCCGGCCACACGCGAATCGCGCCAGCGCAGCGTCGATTGCACCGCGTCCCGGTAATGCTGTTCCTGCCCGGCCGGGATCAGGTCGGCGGCCGCGAACTGACAGGCGATCGCACCCAGGCGCGGGCTGCACGCCGATTCGGCCAGGATCAGCAGCGGCGCGGCGACCAGCGAGCGCGCGCACAAACTGAAATCGAACCAGGGCTGGCAGTAGGCGCCATCGCAACCGGCAAAGGCGCCGATGAGCACCACCGGCAGCCAGCCGAGCGCGGCGACCAGCGCCATGCGCATCAGCGTGCGCGGCCGCTCCGGCGTGAGCAGGCGCAGCCGCCGCTGGACGCCGAGCGCCGGTCCGCCGTCGAACAGATGCAGGGCGAGCCTGGCATCCGGTTTCAAGGGCGTGTCCCGACGGGAGTTTCCCGGCTCATCGGCTGCAGCTCCTCATGACGCCACGGGTGGCGGATCGCCGGATCATCGCCCGCCACCGGCACCGGGACTGTGCGACGCACCGCGATGCTCAGGGCGCCAGCGCCGGCGCCGCCGTATCGGCGAAATCGCGCAAACACGCGTCGAGCAGCGGTCGCAGGGATTGCGGCGACAAGGCCGCGCCGGACGTGTTCGGGGTGGAAGCGTCCCGCGTGGAAACACCCGGTGTGGAAGCATCCGGCGCAGAGACATCCGGCGAGGAAACCACCGGCGCGGTCTTCAGATCGCGGCGCAGCGCCTGCCCGAGCAGCGCGTCGGTCTGGCTGTCGACCAACTCCATTTCACAGGACAACTCCACCTCCGCGCCGGCGATCGTTCCCGTCGCCGCGAGCAGCGCCGCCGGCAGCAAATCCCAGGGCGCGCGCGGCGGCGTCGCGCCATCGAGCGCGGCGAACGCGATGCGCACCCGCAAGGTGCGCGGCCCCGGTTGCCTGGCGACGCGCGAAAAGCGGCTGAACAGCGCATGCAACTCCGTGTCGCCGTCATCGCGAAGGGCGCGCAAGGTATCGCGAGAAACCTGGGCGTTTTCCTTGGGCTCGGGAAACAGCGCGACGGGATCGAGCAGCACGGCGTCGTAGCGGCCCGGCGCCGGGGACGGATCGAGCCAGCGCCGCAATTCCGAATCGCCGGGTTGCGCCGGCGCCAGCCTGGAGTAATCGCGCAGAAAACCCGAGAAGCGCGGCTCATCGACGGTTTTTTCCGGCGCGCAGCCCGACGCCAACAACAAGGCCAGCAGCGCGGCGAGCATTGCGCCCATCGCCGGGAACAACGGCGCCGCCCCATCGTCAGGGCTGGAGCCGCTATCGCTGGACGTGCGCGGCATAAACACCTCGCGAAAGAAACGGCAGCGCCTCGTGCCTGGGCGAAGATAAACGCCCGAACCCGGCGCATTGGTGCGCCGCCGCACCTCATTCGCGAGCCCTTGCGTTGTCGTCGCCCGCGCGAACGCGGCGATGCGCGCGTTCGCGCCGGATCAGCCAAAACGAATGACTGCGAACACCCTGCTCGAAATCGCCAGCGAACCGAGCGACAGCAACACGCCGGCGACCGGCACCG